>WNGA01009020.1_pt1 | contig 13550 bp, 15 predicted proteins | sample 5400061 | NCBI WGS metagenome assembly WNGA01 (sample SAMN13153366, study PRJNA577476) | soil metagenome | isolation source: 100 cm soil or saprolite under grassland replicate 2 | place: USA:California | collected 2016-06-15 | reverse complement strand
GGCGCTCACAGCTGCTCGCCTACAACATCATGTTCGGCCCCGACTACACGCTCGGCGCCTGCCCCGGCTGCACCAACGTGGGCGACGGGCTCGACGGCTCGCTCGTCCACCTGAACCACCGCGACGTGACGCTGCTCTGCTTCTCGCGGGCGCCGATCGAGCGGCTGACCGCCTACAAGCGGCGGATGGGTTGGCAGTTCCCCTACGTCTCCACCTACAACACCGACTTCGCCTTCGACTTCGGCCTCGCGATGACCGAGGAGCAGGCGCAGCAGATCCCCGAGGTCAAGGAGATGATCGACACCCCGCCCGACTGGCTACAGGAGTGGTCAGGCCAGGTCGGGGCCGAGCTCAAGGACGGGCTGCGCGAGGGCCCGAGCTGGATCGCCTTCGCGCGCGAGAACGGGACCGTTTACCACACCTACACGGTGATGGCGCCCGACCCGTTCGTCGCGCCCTACTACAGCTTCCTGCTCGAGCGAACGCCGAAAGCGCAACCCGCCGAGCCCCGCACGTGGCGGAAGGACGAGTACCCGGACTGACGCCGATCGGGTCGGTTCGCGGCTCATAACCCGACGCTGCGCCGCTGCCCTCGGGTCGCGGAGAAGCGCGGCGTATGATCGAGCGCTCTCTGAACGACGTCGCCAGACTCCACTAGCCCTACCCTGTGACGTCGTGCCGCAGCTGTTCAGAGAAGAGGCCTCCGAAACGGCGGCGGCTATGGTCGTTTTTTGGGCCGCCGCGACCGACGGGATCCTGGCTCCCTCCTGGTTGATGAAGTGCTGGATGTTAAGCCGGACCGGCGTCGCCGTAAAGTCGGTCGTGGAGCCGCCGACGGGCTGGACGTTGCGCAGGGGCGTGATCTCGCCCACCTCGCCGGGGCCCAGGAGTCCCATGAGGTAAAGGTCGAGATTGCAGTAGATCCGCTGGTCGGACGGGATCGCCACCTTGCGGAACGTCCCGTTCGGCGACTCGACCCAGTCGTTGACGTCGTAATCCATCGGCGACTTCTCGTCGTCGAGGTTGAGAGCCCAGTGGCCAAGCACGCCCCCGAGGAGGAGATCGGTCATCGTCGCGTTCGTGTTCGGATCCCGGTAGCGGGCGAACGCGGCGAACTGGTGGCCGAACTCCTGGAGCACGACGTAGCGCCAGAGCGGGAAGTGGCCTTGGTTCAGGAACTGGAGCCTGTGCGGTCGCCTCTAGCGTGGGGCGCGAGGCGCAGTCGCCGCACCGAGAGGACGAGCGTCAAGACGAGCAGCTCGGCACCGTAGGCGAGCGCGATCAGCGCCATCCGCCCGGTCGACACCTGCTCTCCGAGAGATGCGTCCAGCAGCCGGCGTGGACCCCAGAACGGAAGGAGCTTCCCGGCGCTCGCCGTCTCACCGACGCTGAGCTGGATCCCGACGACGCCGATCATCACCAGAACCGCCTCGAGCTCGCTGGGCAGGAGCGCGCCGAGCGTCGAGCCGAAGGGAACTGCGATCAGGGCGACGAGGACGATCGCCGCGACGAGGAGGCTCGCGCGGGGCGGATCGGAGCCGGTGATCATGACCGCCGAGAAGGCGGCCGCAACGGCAAGGCCGAAGGTCTCGAGAACCATGAGGCGTCCGAGCTGGAGTTCCCCGGATCGGTATCCGGCGAGGACGAGGCGCTGGTCGACGGTGCGCGCGGCCAACGTCGAGAAGATCGCCGCCCCCGAGAGGGAGAAGGCCATCGCGATCCCTCCGACCACGACGGCGCGCGGATCGTGTCCCGCGCTGACGCCGTAGAAGGCGAGCGGCAGCGCCGTCAGCAAGAAGAGAGCACGCTTTCGCCGCCAAAGTTGGCGTGCCTCTACCCGACTCGCGGCGAGCGCCCTTCGTGTGCCCGTCATCGCAGCTCACCTCGACCGTGGTGCTGCGCAGATCGCGGGAAAGCGAGTTCGACGACGCGGTCGACGACGCCGAGATCTGGGAGGAAATGGCTGACGACGACAACCGCCTTGCGCTCGCCTCGCCAGCGCTCGACGTGCTCCCAGAAGGCGACGTAAGCGCTTCGATCGAACGCCTGGTAGGGCTCATCGAGCAAGAGCACCGAAGGCTCGCCGAGGAGCGCGAGGGCGAGGTTGAGCTTCTGGCGGGCACCGCCGGAGAGCTCGCGCGCCAGCGTGCGATCCCCGACCGGGAAGCCGAGCCCGCCGAGGACCACTCTGCCTGTCTCAAGCGCCTCTGCGGACGCAAGCCCACCCGCGGCGCCGAAGAGGACGAGATGTTCGTCGGCGCTCAGCAGATCAAGGAGGCCGGGCTCCTGGGGGCAGTAACCGACCCGCCCGGTCGCCGTGACCCGACCTTCGTCGGGCTCGAGCGTTCCTGCGCAGATTCGTAGCAGCGTCGTCTTGCCGGCGCCGTTCTCACCGACGAGGGCGACGGCCTCGCCGGAGCCGACCTCTAGTGAGACCCGATCCAGCACGACCTTGCGTCGAAAGCGCTTGCCTACAGCGGCGGCCCGAAGCGCGCCGCCCGTTCGAAGTGTGCTCTGCATTGACATGCGTCCCTCTCCTCGTCGTTGACGATCACCGGTGGACCGGCAAGGAGGAGCTCGCGCACCGCCGCCGAGGCGCTCGGGGAAGGTGCGCGAGACGCGAGAGGCGCATGCTGACGTCGGACGCGCGGAAGCGTCGCGAAGGTGGGGTCGGTGTGTGGCCGTCTAACGTCAGCCAGGCACGGAGCCGAGCTTAAGACATCGAGTCGGTCCGTTCGGGATGTCCCACCGGCGGGCCTGGCCGGGAATCGCGCGCCGCTCAAGGTTGCTCAGACGCATGGCAACGAAGCAGAGCCATTACTTGGCTTCGAGCTCGTTCGGCGACGGCGCGCGAGGACCGCGCCAGCCGGCCTTGATTTCTAAGTATTCAAACGATAACTTGAATAGATGGCAAGTGGGCGAGCAAAGGTGGCCCTGTTCGACGCGCTGGCGTCGGTGGCCCAGGGGCTTGGCAGCGGGCGGCGGGCGGAGATCGTCGATCTGCTCGCGCAGGGCGAGCGCTCGGTCGAGGAGATCGCGAGCGAGATCTCGCAGACCGTCGCCAACACCTCGCAGCACCTGCGCGTGCTATCGCGGGTTGGACTCGTGCGCTCGCGGCGCGAGGGAACGAGGGTCTACTACCGCCTGGCCAGCGAGCGGGTTGCCGACCTCTGGGCGGCCGTGCGCGACGTCGCTGCTCGCCACGTGGCCGAGGTCAGCGTGCTCGCCGACGACTACCTGGGCGAGCGAAACGAGGTCGAGCAAGTCTCCGCCGCCGAGCTGCAGGAGCGACTCGCACGCGGTCAGGTAGTCGTGCTCGACGTCCGCCCCGAGCCCGAGTACAAGGCCGGACACATCGCCGGCGCCCGCTCTGCTCCCCTGTCGGCCCTCGAGTCGCTCGCGGAGAAGCTGCCGAGGCGGCGGGAGATCGTCGCCTACTGCCGCGGCCCTTACTGCGTGTACGCCGACGACGCCGTCCGGCTGCTCCGCCAGCGCGGGTTGAAGGCGCGCCGGCTCGATGTCGGCTTTCCGGAGTGGCGGCGCGCGGGTCGGCCGGTCGAGATCGCGAGCTGAGAGGAAATCCGATGCTGCTACGCCCGTTCCTGTACGACACCAGCTCGTGCGCCAGCTACCTGTTCGGATGCGGAACGCACAGCAAGCTCGCTGTGGTCGACCCGCACGCCGACCTGGTCGAGGATTACCTGACCACCGCGGCCGCGCTAGGCGCGCCAATCGTTGCCGTGTTCGAGACGCACGTCCAGGCCGACCATGTCTCCGGGCTGCCCGCGGTGGTCGAGCGCGCCGGCGCGACCCCATACCTGCCGACCGATGCCGGGGTCGAGTTCGAGCACGTCGCGCTCGCCGACGGTGATGTGGTCGAGCTCGGCAATACGCTCGTGACCGCGGTCGCGACGCCTGGGCATGCGCCCGCCCATCACGCCTACGCGGTCGCCGACCGACGGCGTGGCACGGAGGAGCCGTGGCTGGTGTTCAGCGGCGACTCACTGTTGATCGGCGACGTCGGCCGGCCCGACCTGCACGTCGCCGGCGACGCGAACGGGCAGGCCCGACTGCTGCACGCCAGTCTGCGCCGGCTGCTCGAGCTGCCCGACCACGTCGTTCTCTACCCGAGTCACTACGCCGGCTCGGTCTGCGGCCGCGGCCTCTCCGGTAATCCGGTCTCCTCGATCGGCTTCGAGCGCGCCCACAACCCGCTCCTCGCGCTGACCAATGCGGACACGTTCGCCGACGCCCTGCTGGACGAGATGCCGCCCGCGCCTGCAGAGCAGGAGCGAATCGTCGCTGCCAACCGCTCCGGCAAGGCGGGCGCCCTCGCATGACCGCGGTGAGGCTCGGCTTGCGCGCGAACGCCGGCCAGTTCGCGCTACTCGTCGCTCTGAACGCGCTCGTCGGCGGCATGGTCGGGCTCGAGCGGAGCGTGCTGCCGCTGGTCGGCAAGCAGGACTTCGGGCTCAGCTCGACCGCGGCGATCCTCGCCTTCGTCGTCGCCTTCGGCGCCGCCAAGGCAGTCACGAATCTGGCCGCGGGCGGGTTGGCCGAGCGTGTCGGGCGCAGACGGCTGCTCGTGGTCGGCTGGTTGGTGGTGTTGCCGGTGCCGGTGCTGATCGGACTCGCACCCTCGTGGTGGTTCATCGTTGCCGCCAACCTGCTGCTCGGCGTCAACCAGGGGCTCGCCTGGTCGATGACGGTGGTGATGAAGATCGACCTGGCCGGGCCGCGGCGGCGGGGGCTGGCACTCGGGCTGAACGAGGCGGCCGGCTACCTGGGCGTCGCCGCCACCGCCTTCCTCACCGGCGCGCTTGCCGCCAGCTACGCGCCGCTGACGGTCGTCTGGGTGGGCGCCGCGCTGATCGCGCTGGCTGGATTGCTGCTGAGCACCCTCGCGGTGCGCGACACGGGCGCGCAGGTCGCGCTCGAGCAACAGGCACACGGCGCTGATCGGTCCGCGCACGCGACGCTAAGGGCCGCGTTCGCGCAGGCGAGCCTGCGCGACCCGATCCTGCGCGCCTGCAGCCAGGCCGGGCTGGTCAACAACCTCAACGACGCCTTGGCCTGGGGGCTGGCGCCGCTCTACCTGGCAGCCCACGGCGCCAGCGTGCGCGAGATCGGCATCGTCGCAGCCGCCTACCCGGTCGTCTGGGGCGCCGGTCAACTCGCGACCGGCTGGCTCTCCGACTACACGGGCAGAAAGCCGTTGATCACGACGGGGATGATCGTCCAGGCGGGCGCGCTCGCCCTGCTCGTCCCAGGCGACGGCGCCTTCGCGCCCTCGCTCGCCGCGGCGCTGCTCCTCGGCGCCGGCACGGCGATGGTCTATCCGACACTGATTGCGGCCGTCTCGGACGCCAGTCAGCCGCGCGACCGCGCACGGGTTGTCGGCGTCTACCGCTTCTGGCGCGACTTCGGCTTCGTGCTCGGGGCGCTGATCGCCGGAATCGGCGCCGACGCCACCTCGGCGCAGACCGCGATCCTGATCGTCGCTGGGCTCACCGGCGCGAGCGGCCTGCTCGTCGCCGCCACCTCCTGGCAGCCGCGTCCTGCGCTTCGCCCCGCCGCCGTCCCCTGAGAGAAAGGAGCCTGGCCAGTGAAGAGACCTCGCGATCCGAGGAGGCGTGATGGCCATTGAGGTCGAGATCGACGTTCAGGTTCTGAAGAGCGAGATCAAGAAGACGTACGCGTCCGTCTCGCAGGAGCCGGAGAAGGACTTCACCTTCCCGACCGGCCGGCCCTGGGCCGAGGACCTCGGCTATCCGGAGGAGCTCGCGAACGTGCCCGAGACGGCCGTCGGCTCGTTCGCGGAGGTCGCAAACCCCTGGCAGCTGGGTCGGCTCGCGCCGGGTGAGCGGGTGCTCGACCTCGGCTCCGGTGCCGGCACCGACTCGCTCGTCGCCGCGCAGATGGTCGGCGAGCACGGCCACGTCACCGGGATCGACATGACACCGGAGATGTTGACGAAGGCCCGCGCCGCCGCCCGGTCTTCGCGGAGATCTTCCGCGTCCTCACGCCAGGTGGGCGGATCCAGATCGCCGACGTCACGATCCAGACCCCGGTCAGCGCCGAAGGGCGACGCAACATCGACCTCTGGACCGGCTGAATTGCCGGGGCGCTGCTGGAAGCAGCGTACGCCAAGCTCCTAGAGCGTCACGGCTTCGAGCGGATCGAGACCGGCCAACTCGTCGACACCTACGCCCGCTCCAAGTTCGAAGACACGCGCTGGAAAGCGCAAAAGTTCGGCGCCCGCGGCACCACCGTCAAGGCCTACAAGCCGAGGCCGTAGCGAATGCAGCGGCGCGACGAGGACGGGGTCGAGGCGGCAGCGATCGCCGCGCTGGTTCCGCTCGAAGGCAAGCGCGTGCTCGAGGTCGGCTGCGGCAAGGGACGGCTGACCGAGCTCGCCGCCGCCAGCGCAAGGTCGGTGTACGCCTTCGACCCGAGCGCCGACAACGTCGCAGCCGCGCGGGCGACGCTGACGAGCGAACAGCGCCGCCGCGTCCGCTTCGCCGTCCACGACGCCGAAGCACTCGACGTGGCCCGTGAGCGGTTCGACATCGCCCTCTGCGGCTGGTCTTTGTGATGCGTTCCACTCCAGGGCGTCGTGCACGCCCTGCACAACATCCACGCCGCGCTTGCCCCCGATGCAATCCTCGTCGACACGCAACCAGTCTCGGCCCGCCCACCGGTCGCCGCCGACGGCGTCACCCTCGGCACGCTCGACATGCGCAAATGGCTCAAGACGATCCAGTCAGTCGACCAGCTCGTCGCGGAGACGATCAGCGCCGGACTGTACGAGCTGCAGCACGAGACGCGGTTCGTCGTCACCGACACCTACGACGACGGACCCGAGTGCCTGGAGATAGTCGGCGGCTGGCAGGGCACGCGCGTCCCCTACGACGTTTCGACAAGACTCGCCGCCACCACGTATCCGGTGACTGTGCAACAGGAGGTGCGGCTACGACTACTGCGGGCGCCGTAGTCGCAAGCGGCGAATGAGGTTCGCGCGACCCGAGCCCAACTCGCGACTGTAAGTCTTCGCGATCAGCAGGGGTATCCGACAAACGCGCGCGCTCGCGGAGCGGTCTCGAATGAGCCGTTAGCAGGTGGCTGCGACTCGCGGCAACTGCGCGTGCTTCACCGTTGGCGGCTCTCCGTGCTCCACCAGGTATTTGAACGCGGCGAGTGTTCGCGGGCCGATCCGATTCAACTGCAGGGCGACGATCGGCTCGAGCAGTCTTCCTAGCGGCCCGCCTTTCAGCCCAACCTCGGCTTGACTGATCAGGAGGGTTTGATCGCCTTCGGGTTGGACGGTCCATTCGTTTCTCGCTCGAGCGACGAGTGGAATCCCCACATCCTCGTAGGCGAAGGAACGACCCTCGTCCCACGCCTGCCACCGCTCGCGGATCGTGATCCCCCCGCGGAGATCACAGGTTCGCTCGGCGCCGACACCCTGCGAGAGCGCTCCTTCGCAGCGTGCGTCGAGAACCGCCTCTGACCAGAGCCGGATGTCCTCAAGCCTCGCAAGGCGCGCCCAGACATCCTTGGCCGGGGCTTCGACACAGACCGATGCGAAGAGCCTGATCGTCCGCACAGTGTCTCAGACATCCGTGGCTGTCTGATGTCGGCTAGCCGCACCATCGTTCTGCGGGCCGCGTCGCCTCGAACGGTGGGCCCAACCTCTTGACAGCGGAGACGATCACACCGATGCGACATGCGAAGGGGAGTGATCGGCGATGCAGCAGGGTCAGGTCTTCGAGCTCAAGAAGCGCGCGGTCGACGGCAGCCTGGTATGGGCGTACCGGTACCGGACCGGCGGTCAGGGTTCGAGACGGTTACAACGGGGAGGCTTCTCCTCTGAGTGTGACGCGGCGGAAGCACTCGAGCGGGCGCTCGAACATCTCCGTCGGCAGAACGGCGTCGGCAGCACGCTGACGCTGAAGGAGCTCGTCGAGGAGTACCTCGCCCAATACGACGCGGAACCGGAGACGATCGAGAAGCTCTGCTGGCTGTTCGCCAAGGCGCTCCGTGCCTTCGGCGGCCGCCGACTTCCTGAGCTTCGCTCGCAAGAGATCGCAGCCTGGCGGATGACGATCTCACCCGGTCACCGTTTCGAGGCGACCCAGGCGCTGCGGCAGGTGCTGGCACGCGCAGTCGTCTGGGGAATGATCGACTCCAACCCGGCCAAGCAAGGAGTCGACAACCCGCAGCGTCGGCGCACGGAGAAGCGACCGTTCGAGTCATGGGCTCAACTCGACGAGCTCGCCGTGTGCCTCGGGCCGCGCTACTGGCCGCCGGTCCTCTTCGCCGCGACCGGATTGCGGCCCGGCGAGTGGATGGCGCTCGAGCAGCGCGACATCGACCGCCAAGCACGAGTCGTCTACGTCCGTCGCGCACTCAGAAACGGCCGGCTCAAGAGCACGAAGACCGAGGGGCGCGTGCGTGCGGTGCCGTTGCAGGCCATCGCGCTCGCAGCGCTCGACCAGCTCAGCGCCGACCGTGAGAGTCGGCTTCTCTGCCCGTCCCCCCGCGGCGGTTACTCCGGCATCCACAACTTCCGCAACCGCTACTGGAAACCCGCCCAGATCGCGGCGGGCATCGTGCCGTTGCGCCGCGTCTACGATCTCCGCCACACGTTCGCAACCTTCGCGCGCTCCGTGCCGGCATCTCAACCTTCGACCTCTCGCGCTACATGGGCGCCAGCCTGACGATGATCGATCTGAGCCGGACCGGCTTTGACGGGGACCGGGTTTCGTGGGTCACGCGGCTGCTCTCGCGAGCGTAATTGGATCTCGTGGGATGTGCTGCTGCTCGTATTCGACCGGCGGGATGTCGCCGAGCGCTTCGTGCAGACGCGCGCCGTTGTACCAGCCGATGTACGCGACGACGGCGAGCTCGAGCTGGGAGCGGGAGCGCCAGACGCGGTCGGCGATCAGCTCGGTCTTGAAGCTGTCGACGAATGACTCGGCGAGCGCGTTGTCGTAGGCGTCGCCGACGGAGCCGACCGAGGCGAGCACGCGGTGGTCGTCCAGGGTCTGGGTGTAGTCGATGCTCGTGTACTGCGAGCCGCGATCAGAGTGATGGATCAGCTCAACGTCGGCGCCGGGACCTCGCCGGCCGAGCGCCATCTTGAGCGCGTCGAGGACGAGATCGGTGCGCATGTGCGTGGCGATTTGCCAGCCGACGATCATCCGGCTGTACGCGTCGAGGACGAACGCGAAGAAGACCAATCCGTCCCAACAGCGCAGGTAGGAGATGTCGGCCACCCAGAGCGCGTTCGGCTCGGAGGCACCGAAGTCGCGCTGCACGAGATCGGGCCGCCGCAACGCTCCGAGGTCTGGCTTCGTCGTTTGCCACGGCTTCCCGCGCCGCTTCGCACCCGCGATCCCGTTCGAGCGCATCAGTCGCTGCACTTGGCAGCGCGGCGCCTGCTCGCCGGCGCGCCGCAGCGCCTTCCACATCCGCCGGTAGCCGTACGCGCACTAGTTAGCTCCCGGATCCGCTCGAGCAGGCGCGCGTCCTCGACCGCCCGTCTCGAGCGGCGACCGCTGCGCCGTTGGGAGTACGCGGACACCGACACGCCCAAGGTCCTGCAGATCGGCTCGACCCCGAAGCGGCCGCGATGCTCGTCCACGTAGCGGCTCACTTCGGTCGGTCTGGGTCGAGCTCCTTGGCGAAAAACACGCTCGCCGACTTCAAGATCTCGTTCGCGCGCCGCAGCTCGAAGTTCTCCCGGCGCAAGCGCTTGATCTCTTCCCGCTCCTCGCTCGTGGGCAGATCCGCTCTCAGCCCGGCGTCCGCTTCGGCCTGGCGCACGCGCTTGCGCAGCGTCTCCGGATGAATGCCTAGATCGGCGGCGACGTGCGCGATCGGCCGGCCGCTCTCGAGCGCCAACCGCACACCGTGCTCAAGCAGCTCCTCTGGGTACTTCCTCGGTCTCGACATGACAGCGGAGGATCTCCTCTCCCCAGGACAGCATCCTGGTTCCGAGGTCCCCGCGAAACCCGGCCCGGCTCAGACCGCGTATCTCGGACAGCGGAGCGATGCGGTGTTGGAGGGTTTGCAGAACGAGGCTGAGGGGGTGCGCGACTTTTCGGCGACAAAGGTGGGTCGTGCGCTGCTGCCCAAGGGACAACTGATGTCACGCGACAGCACCGCTCTCTTGCAGGGCTTGACGGTGGCGCCGCACCAAGAGATCGTGGCGGAGGTCGTCGAGCTTCGATCGACGTTCACCGCGTGCGAACGATCGCCGACGTGGCGGAAAGGACGGCCTCTCATATTGCGCGCCTCGAAGAGGAGCGCATGCAATCGGCCGTCCCTGTCGCCGGACAGCGCGTCTTCATCGGGCACGGCCGGTCCGCCGCATGGCGCGAGCTGAAGGACTTCGTTGACGACCGGCTACATCTGCCGTGGGACGAGTTCAACCGCGTCCCGGCCGCCGGGGTGACGAACGTTGCGCGCCTCTCCGGCATCGTCGGCTGCGGTTGGACGCCGACTTCATTCCAAGCTACGAGAGGTTTACAGGTCAGCCCCGTACGGGTACCGTCAGCGCGGGCTCTCCAGGAGCGCGCCGACCCGCGCCTCGTGCCGGTGCTGCAGATCGAGAGCCTCGGCTCGAGCATCCTCCTCGTCGCGCACCGCCTCTGGGGCCAGCCGATCGCGGATGCAGCGAGCCACGGGTCGGACAACCTCGTCGGCACGAGCGCACACGCGCTGGCGCGGGAACAGTCCGTCTTGCAGGTGCTCGCGCTCGTCCTCGTCTGGATCGCGTTCGCGCGCGCTGACTACGGCTCACGCTGTCCGCTAGTACGCCTGTGCCCACACCGCCGAGTGCGCGGCGTCCTGGCCACAGCAGATGCACTTGTTCGACCGCTCCGGCTGCTCTACAAGCGGCAGGCACCGGATCGTGGCTGAGCTCTCGTCTTTGACGCGCGCCTCGCATTCCCCGCTGCCGCACCACGATGCGGAGACGAACCCGCGTGCCTCGCGTAGGTACTCGATCATCTCCGGGTAGCTGTCAGGGTTGCTGAGTGTCCGCCGTTCCTGATCGTGGAGCGCGGCACGGAACAGTGACGTCTGGATGGCGCTCAGGAGCTCCTGGATCTCGGTGCCGACCCTCCCGAGCGGGATCTGCTGCTTCTCACCCGTATCGCGGCGAGCGACGGTGACCGCCCCGGCGGCGAGATCGCGGCCACCGACTTCGATCCGCACGGGGGCGCCCTTCAGCTCCCACTCGTAGAACTTGAAGCCCGGCCGATACTCGGCGCGGTCGTCGAGCCGGACACGCACACCGGCAGCTTTCAGTTCGTCGCGGATCGCTGCCGCCGCCTGAATGACCTCGGCCTGCTCGGTCTCGCGGTAGATCGGAACGATCACCACCTGCTGCGGGGCGACCAGCGGCGGCAGGCGCAGCCCGCGGTCGTCGCCATGCGCCATCACTACCGCGCCGACTAGCCGTGTGGTCGCTCCCCAGGAGGTGGCGTAGGGATGGTGCTCAGCACCATCCCGGCCGGTGAAGTGAACGTCGAAGGTGCGGGCGAAACCCTGGCCGAGGTAGTGCGAGGTGGCAGCCTGGAGCGCCTTGCCGTCGCGCATCAGCGCCTCCAGCGTGTAGGTCTCGACGGCGCCCGGAAACCGCTCGCTCTCGCTCTTCCGCCCGCGGAGCACGGGGATGGCAAGGATGTTCTCGATAGTGTCGGCGTAGACGTCGTGGAGGATCGTCAGCGTCTCGGCGACCGCCTCTTCCTCGGTCTCGTGCGCCGTGTGGCCTTCCTGCCACAGGAACTCGCTCGTGCGCAGGAACAGGCGGGGCCTGAGCTCCCAGCGGACTACGTTCGCCCACTGGTTGTAGAGCAGCGGTAGGTCGCGGTAGGAGTGCACCCAACGGGCGTACGTCGACCAGATCAACGCCTCCGAGGTCGGACGCACCGCCAGCGGCTCTTCGAGCCGCTTCCCGCCCGCCTCGGTCACGACCGCGACCTCGGGCGCGAACCCCTTGACGAGCTCGCCTTCCTGAGCAAGCAATGACGCGGGCACGAACAGCGGGAAGTAGAAGTTCTCGTGGCCCGTCGCCTTGATCCGGTCATCGAGCGCGCGCTGGATCGCCTCCCAGATCGCGTATCCGTACGGCTTGATCACCATTGCGCCGCGGACAGCCGAGTTCTCGGCCAACTCGGCCCGGCGAACTACCTCGCCGTACCAGCCGGGGAAGTCGGTCGACTGGGTGGGCAATGCGTTCGTGCTCATCGGGGCGCTCCCGCGAGCGGACGTGCAGCGAACATCGAGGTCTCCTTCGTAGACGTCTAACCGGCGTTCAGTGGAGTCAGTTCCGGCGCTCCAGGCCGATGCGGCGGGAGCGCCTACGCCGGGACGTGCACGAGCGGCGGCCGCGGAGCGACCGCCGGAACCCGCAGAAGCGCGTCAACGCGAGGCCGCAGCAACGTCATGCGCAAGAGGATAGCGGCACAATCGGACTCGTCGAGCCGCGTCGTCGAGCCGGCCCATAGGTGAGCCAACTCACGTTGCGCTACGAAAACGGCGACCAGGTCGAGGTGCCGATCGTCGAGCGCTTCGTCCTTTACGACATCCCGCGCACCCACTTCAACGACGGTGCCCGACCCATCGAGCTGATCGGCCGGAACAGCGCGGGCGTCGAGGTAGCGCGACAAAAGTCGACCCAAGATCTTCGGGCCGAAAAGCAGCATTTGGCTCCCCTGGCGACGTCTCTCCGTGACAAATCGACGACAAACGCGGCGAAGCTCCCTTCGGGAATGAGCCCCGAACGGCAGTCGATCAGTTCGCCGGCTGGAGGCACTCGGCGAGGTCGAGCATCGTCTCGAGCTCGAGGTCGGGTGAGCTCATTTGAATGCTCGTCTCCTCGCGTTCGAAGAACAGGGTGGCTGGTGGGCCGAGCCGCCCCGGTGCGCGGCGCGTCACTTGATAGCTCTTGTCGGCGCTTGGCCTGTCGTGTGAATTCGGCGGTGACGCGCAGCTGCGGGAGACCGCGCTCGCCGGTTATGTCGAGGGCGTGCCCGCGAGGGTTGGTGTCGCGTGACGGTCATGGCCCGGCGTTTTCGCTCGGCGGGTTCCAGATGATCTCCCAGAGGTGTCCGTCGGGTCGCGGAAGTAGCCGGAGTAGATCCCCACGGGCGATCGTGGGGTTGGCCCGTGAGGGTCGCGCCAGCTTCTTCGGCTTGGGCCAGCAGCGCATCCACCTCGGCTCTGTTCTCGACGAGGGGCGGCGCGTGTCCGACGCCGAGCGCGAGTTTGAGCGCGGGATAGCTGCTCGGTGAGCTCGTGACCGAAGCCGCTGCTGACGCCTGTGATTAGCCACGTACGCGGCGACCGGTCCACTGCGTCAGCCTACTAACGGCGTCACCATCGCCTGCGCGACTGATCGGGAATGATGCTCCTATGACCTGTCAAGCCATGAGCGGCTCCTGTTGCAGTAGTCGGTAGAGGCGGCGGGCGAGGTAGCGCTTGAGCAGCCGGGTGGCGTCGCGGCGGGTCTTGCCCTCGGCGATCCGTCGGGCGATGTA
>WNGA01016541.1_pt1 | contig 13551 bp, 15 predicted proteins | sample 5400061 | NCBI WGS metagenome assembly WNGA01 (sample SAMN13153366, study PRJNA577476) | soil metagenome | isolation source: 100 cm soil or saprolite under grassland replicate 2 | place: USA:California | collected 2016-06-15 | reverse complement strand
CTGGCCGACCGGATCCTTCGACGCGTTGACTTCGGCATCGGAGATCGAGCGGCATTTCGCCGAGCACTACCCGGATCTGTTGCCGTTGGCACCGGATCTGGTGGACGACTACCTGAACAACCCGGTCGGTGTGCTCGGCACCGTGCACACGTTGCCCTGGCAGGCGCACGGACGGACGGCGCTGCTCGGGGATGCCGCGCACGCGATCGTGCCGTTCTACGGGCAGGGCGCGAACTGTGCCTTCGAGGACGTGGTCGAGCTGGATCGTTGCCTCGGCGACACCGGTGGGTCGTGGGCGCGGGCGCTGCCGCTGTTCGAGGCCAGGCGCCGCGAGAACACCGAGGCGATCGCGGAGATGGCGCTGGCCAACTTCGTCGAGATGCGGGACAAGGTGGCCTCACCGGTGTTCCGGCTGTCCAAGCGGGTCGAGCACACGCTGGAGCGCTTGCTGCCCGGGTTCTTCGTCTCGCGCTATGAGCTGGTGTCGTTCTCCACGACGCCGTACGCCGAAGTCCAGCGACGGGTGCGCCACCAGCGTCAGGTGCTGGCGGCAACTGTCCTCGGTGCTGCAGGCTTGCTCGGAGCTGTGATCCGGAGGAGGCTGCGATGAGTCTGTGGTCGCCTGAGCTGCTGACCGGTCAGCCTCGATCGGTCGGGTTGTTGCGCAACTTCGTCGACGGTGCGTTCGTCGAAAGTGGGTCGACGTTCGCCAAGCTGAGCCCGGTGACGGGTGAGCACATCTTCGACGTGTGCGAGGCTTCGTCGGAGACCGTCGATGCCGCCGTACAGTCCGCTCGCGCTGCCTTGCGCGGTCCGTGGGGCCGCATGAGTGAGCAGGAGCGGGCCGTCGTACTGCGTCGGGTCGCGGACGGGCTCGAGCGTCGCTTCGACGATCTGGTCGCGGCCGAGGTTGGGGACACCGGCAAGTCGATCAGCCAGGCTCGATCGCTCGACATCCCGCGTGGTGCGGCGAACTTCCGGGCGTTCGCGGACTTCGCGACGACCGCTTCGACCGAGTCGTACACGACCGTTCTGCCGGATGGCCGGCGGGCGCTGAACTACGCCGTACGCAAGCCTGTCGGTGTGGTCGCGATCATCGTGCCGTGGAACCTGCCGTTGCTGCTGCTCACGTGGAAGGTCGCGCCGGCCCTTGCCTGCGGCAACGCTGTGGTGGTCAAGCCGTCCGAGGAGACACCGGCGTCGGCGACCGTACTCGCGGAGGTCATGGCGGAGGCCGGCGTACCTGCTGGGGTTTTCAACCTGGTGCACGGGTTCGGGCCGTCGTCGGCGGGGGAGTACCTCACTCGGCACCCCGGCGTGGACGCGATCACGTTCACGGGTGAGTCGGCGACCGGTACGGCGATCGCCAAGGTAGCCGCCGACCGGGTGAAGGCGGTGTCGTTCGAACTCGGTGGCAAGAACGCCGGGCTGATCTTCGCCGACGCCTCGCTGGATGCCGCCGTCGAGGGCTCGGTGCGGTCGGTGTTCACCAACGGCGGCCAGGTCTGCCTGTGCACCGAGCGGCTGTACGTCGAGCGGCCGATCTTCGACGAGTTCTGCTCCCGGCTGGCGGCCCGTGCCTCAGAGCTGCTCTATGGCTGGCCGGCCGACGAGTCGACGATGAACATGCCGCTGATCTCGAAACAGCACCGCGACAAGGTCCTCTCGTACTACGACCTCGCCCGGGCCGAGGGTGCCGACGTGCTGACGGGTGGCGGCGTACCGTCGTTCGGCGACGCCCGCGACGGTGGTTGCTATGTGCAACCGACCGTGATCACCGGGCTCCCCGCGCACGCCCGGACGAACACCGAGGAGATCTTCGGCCCGATCTGCCACATCGCCCCCTTCGACACCGAGGAGGAGGCCTACGCCCTGGCCAACGACAGCGAGTACGGCCTGGCGGCAACCGTCTGGACCCGCGACGTCGGCCGCGCCCACCGCGCCGGCGCCGCCCTCGACGTCGGCATCGTCTGGGTCAACACCTGGTTCCTCCGCGACCTCCGCACCCCCTTCGGCGGCATGAAACTCTCCGGCGTCGGCCGCGAAGGCGGCACCCACTCCCTCGACTTCTACTCCGAACCCACCAACGTCTGCGTGGAACTCTCATGAGCCGGCAAAGGAAAGCGGCCTGGATCGAGCGTGGCGACCGTGCTGGTGGTAAGCGTTTGTCGACGGCTCGGTGGCCACACTCGTCGACGCAGCCCACACAAGAGCTGGGAAACCCATGAGCGGGACGGTGGTGCCTGGGAAGGCGGTGCCTCGGGGGCGGTTTCCGCATGTGAAGGTGAGCGGCGGGTTTGCGTTCGTCTCGGGGACGTCCAGTCGGCGCGCGGACAACTCGATCGCGGGGGCGTCGGTGGATGAGTTCGGGACGGTGTCGCTGGATATCCGGGAGCAGACGCGCGCCGTGCTGGAGAACATCCGCGACATTCTGCGGGCGGTGGGGGCGGGGCTCGAGGATGTCGTGAGCGTGACGACGTACCTGGTGTCGATGAACGACTTCGGGGGGTACAACGAGGTGTATGGCGAATTCTTCGACGAGTCCGGGCCGGCCCGGACCACCGTCGCAGTACATCAGCTGCCGCATCCCCAGTTGCTGATCGAGATAGCTGCCGTCGCGGCGATCCCGCAAGGTGCAAAGGAGTAGTCATGGTCAACCTGGAGTCGACGAACTTCCCGCAGTGGATCGAGGAGAACAAGCACCTGCTGAAGCCGCCGGTCGGCAACAAGCAGATGTTCCCGACCGGTGACGACTTCATCACCATGGTGGTCGGCGGGCCGAACCAGCGCACCGACTTCCACGTCGACCCGTACGAGGAGTTCTTCTACCAGATCAAGGGTCATCTGCACGTCAACGTGATGACCGAAGACGGCCCCGCTCGCGTCGACATCGACGAGGGCCAGATGTGGGTGCTGCCACGAAACATGCCGCACTCGCCACAGCGCGGACCGGAGTCGATCGGCCTGGTGATCGAACGAGTGCGCGAGCAGGGCACGCTGGAGAAGTTCCGCTGGTACTGCGACAACTGCAACGCCATCGTGCACGAGGTAGAGCTTCAGGTGAACGACATCGTTGCCGACCTCCCACCCGTCTTCAACGCCTTCTACGCAAGCGAAGAAGCCCGCACCTGCCCCAAGTGCGGGACGCTGCACCGCGGCAAGGCCTGACCGTCACCGCTGACATTTGGTGGGTTCACCCATCAAATGGTGGGTTCGCACCCCGGAATTTCGTGTGCCAACCCACAAGCTGATGGGTGAACCCAACAAACGGGGCCGCAGCGGAGAGGACGGACGCGTGGCGGTTGATGTCCACACACACCTGGTGCCGAAGGGCTGGCCGGATCTCTCGGTAGCGTGCGGCGGCTCCGGTTGGCCGTGGCTGCGGATCGACTCCGAGCGTTCCGCCATGATCATGGTCGGCTCGGAAGAATTCCGTCCGATCGGTCCGCAGACCTGGGATCCAGCGGTACGGCGTGCCGATATGGATGCCGACGGCATCGATCTGCAGGTGGTGTCGCCGACGCCGGTCTTCTTCGCCTACGACCGACCGGCGGACCAGGCGGTGAAGGTCGCGCGCATCTTCAACGACCTCACCCTTGAGACGCTTGCCGACGACAACCGTTTTGTCCCGTTCTGCCAGGTGCCGCTGCAGGATCCCGACGCCGCCTGCGCCGAACTCGATCGCTGCGCACTTCCGCGGCACCTGCGGATCTGTTTCGCCCACGGGGGTGGGAGTTTCGCCTTCTGGTTGGGCCGGGTGGAGAACGCCTGGCACCGGCGGGGTGACATCGTGCGTGGTTGCTCTGAGCATCCACCGTCGTACTATCTGGACCGGTTCTTCGTCGACACGGTGGTGTTCGAGTCGGCGCCTCTCCGGCTTCTTGTGGACACTTTGGGGGAAGACCGCGTTCTGGTCGGCAGTGACTATCCCTATCCATTGGGTGAGCGGCCGGTCGGGGAGGTGGTGCGGAAGGCCGGCTTCCTGACCGCGGACCAGCAGCACAAGCTGTTGGCAGCGAACGCCCTGCGCTATCTCGGGAGGTCTGATGAGTGAGGACCGATCCGTTCTGTCCCGCGCGGCCCGCGAGCCCGACGAGGAGCTCCGGTACGGCGACGACGCGGACCAGGTGATCGACTACTGGCACGCCAAGGAGTACCGCCCGCTGGTCGTCTTCGTCCACGGCGGTTTCTGGCGGCCGGAGTTCGACCGGATGCACGCCCGGCCGCTCGCTCAAGCGCTCTCCGACCTCGGCTGGCCGGTGGTGTCGCTGGAGTACCGTCGCGAGCCAGGTGATCCCGACGCCACCGCGTCGGACATTCGTACGGCGCTCGAGCGGCTGCCCGACCTGGTCGACGTACATGCGGGCTACGTGCTGATGGGCCACTCGGCCGGCGGTCAGCTAGCTCTGTGGGCAGCCGCGACGCTCAATCCGGTGCACCTGCGCGGTGTCATCGCCCTTGCCCCAGTCGCCGACCTGCTGATGGCCGACCGCCTCGGTCTCGACAAGGGCGCCGTACAGGACTTCATCGGCAGCGGTGTCCGCAACGACCTCGACCCGACGTATCTACCCGCCTCGATCGCCCCGGTCACGATCATCCACGGCACCGCTGACGCGCGGGTCCCCCTCAGCGTCGCCGAGTCCTACTTCACCGCCCACCCCACCGCTCGCTTCATCCGCGTAGACCACGCCGCCCACTTCGACCTCATAGACCCCCTCAAAGAGGCCTGGCACGAAGTAACCGCCGAACTAACCCGCCTCACCGGTCACGAACCCGCCAAGCAAACCGGCAAACGTACTCAGCGCAGGTCGGATTAGCTCGCGGTCAGTCGGCATCCGGGATGCGGCGCCAAACGGCACCGCGTCCGACCCCTTCCGGACTCACGACCTGTTCGTTCTTGAGTTGCTCCAGCGTCACGCGGATGGTTTGGTCGCTCACCCCAGGTAGAGCGGCCCGAACGTCCGCAATGCGAAAGACCGGTGCAGCGTGCCTGAGAACGTACTCCCTGACGCGTTCCTGCTTCGTACCACTTGAACGATCAGCTGCCGCCTTCTGAGCGAAGGTCCGGTACGCCGCCGCCAAGGTGGTCACGAAGTACGACAACCATGGCCAGGGGTCGGCCGCGTCTTCGTGCCAGTCGTGGGTCGAACGGAGCAGCGCTTCGTAGTACTCGTCGGCCGAGTCTGCGATCAGCTGCTCGAGAGACACCCATCGGCACACCCCGTAGCCGGCGTCGATCAGCAGGGCGTTGGTCAAGGCGCGGGCGACCCGGCCGTTGCCGTCCGCGAACGGATGGATGACCAGGAGATCGAGGATCATCAGGCCGACCAGCAGAACGGGGTGGTGATTGCCCTCGCGCTGAGCAGTCAGATAGCGATCGATGAGATCGGTCAGGTAGGCGTCGGTCTTCGCCGCCGGAACCGGGATGAACCGCACCGTGGTGCTGCCGTCTGGGGAACGATCGACGACGAGGTTGTCGTCGGTCTTCAACTGACCACCTGGGTAGGCGGTCTCGGACCAGAGCAGGCGATGAAGGTGGAGCACGATGCCTAGGTTCAGTGGGTGCCAGTCTTCCCGGAACAGGTAGTCGAGCGCTTTGCGGTAACCGACGAGTTCCTGCTCACTGCGGTTGCGCAGTACGCCGGCACTGCCCTCGATGACGCGTTGTGCTCGGTCCGCATCGGGCACCACGACTCCTTCGATGGCCGAGGACGCGGTGATGCTCTGGATCCGCGCACGGTTGGCGAGCTCGGTCAGGAGCGCCGGGAGCTGGTGCCGGTACAACGCTTCGCTGCCCCGGCCGGTGTCGATCGAGCGGAGGCGCATGACGACGTCTGCTGGGACGCGACCGACCAGCCGGTCGAGGTCGGCGAACGATCGCAACCCAATCCTCCAAGGAAACCAACAAACATACTAATCGAGGTCTATCTTAGTATGATTGTTGGTTTCTTTGGTATGTTTCCTCGCCGTCCGGATGCTTTCAGTAGCACCTCGCGATCAGGCAGTGAGGCGTTTGGCGGCGGTTAGGAGGCCTTCGGAGGTGGGGAGGAGAGCGGAGACCAGGTCGTCGTCGTCGCGGACGGCGCGGATGAGGTCGCGCAGGGCCGTGGTTTCGGGGTCGCGCTGGGCGGGGTCGGCGACCTTGCCGCCGGCCAGGATGCCGGCGAAGGCGACGACGCCGCCGGGGCGGAGCAGGCGGAGGGCCTCGTGAAGGTACGCCGTGTTCTCGCGCCGGTCGGCGTCGCAGAACACCAGGTCGTAGTGGCCGTCGGTGAGCCTGGTGACGACGTCGAGTGCGGAGCCGGCGATCAGGCGGAACCGGTTCGACGCGACACCGGCGTCGAGGAAGGTCTTGCGGGCGAGTCGCTGGTTCTCGGCGTCGAGGTCGACCGTGGTCAGCGTGCCGTCGGTGCGCATACCGCGCAGGAGTGCGAGCCCCGAGACGCCGGTGCCGGTGCCGATCTCGACGACCGCCTTGGCTCCGACGCTGGCCGCGATAAGGCTCAGCGCCGCGGCCGCGCCAGGGCCGATCGGCGCCACGCCACTCTCCGCGGCGCGCGCCCGCGCACCGGTGACGACTTCGCCCTCACCGGTGTAGTCCTCGGCATAAGCCCAGGACGTCGGGTCGATGCCGGTGGCGATGATGTCCTCCCAGTGTTCGGCCGCTGCGCTACTCATCTGACCCGAAGCCTAGCGGCACCAGGACGTGTTTCCGTGTCTCCCGCGCGGAGACTGCGCACTTTTGCTCATAACATCACGCCTTGAGTCAGATATGATCGACCTCAGCAGGCAAGGCGAGGCTCAGTGAGCGGAGGTACGGCGAAATGCGGTATCAGCGTGGCGTGCGTCGTACCTCAGGCGCGGATGACGTCGATGCCGGCTTCCTTGAAGATGGCCAGCTGGCTCTCGTCGGCCTGGGCGTCGGTGACGAGGGTGTCGATCTCGCTCAGCTCGCAGATCCGGGCGAACGCGCGCTGCCCGAGCTTGGAGGAGTCGGCGACCACGACGACCTTGGCGGCGCGGCTGACGATCAGCTGGTTGATGTTGGCCTCGCCCTCGTGATGGGCGGTGGCGCCGGTCTCGTCGATCCCGTCGACGCCGATGAACGCGATGTCGAGCGACAGATCGGCCAGGATCCGGTGCGAGAGCGGCCCGATCATCTCGTACGACTGCGGCCGGGCGACGCCGCCGGTGAGCACCATCTTCACGTGCGGCCGGACGATCAGCTCGTTGGCGATGTTCAGCGCGTTCGTCACGAGGGTGAACGCGGGTTCGCCGTGCTCGGCGGACAGCTCCGGGCGGGTCGCCAGTGTGCGCGCCACCTCGGAGATGGTGGTGCCGCCGTTCATGCCGATCACCATGCCGCGCCGGACCAGCGTGGCCGCGGCCTGCGCGATCCGCTGCTTCTCCGACGCGAAACGCGCAGTTTTGTAGCGCAGCGGCAGGTCGTACGACACCGCGTTGGCGACCGCCCCGCCGCGGGTCCGGGTGAGGAGCTGCTGCTTGCCCAAGTGGTCCAGATCGCGCCGGATCGTCGCCGCGGACACGTGCAACTGCTCGGCGAGCTCGTCGACGTCGATGGCGCCCTTCTCGGCGAGCGACTCGAGCAAGGTGTTCAGGCGTTCATAACGCTTCACCCGGGGCTCCTCCTTTACACAATCGGTCAGCCAGGTGGCGGCTGGTTGGCACCATTCGATCACGTATGAGCAGTTTCGACCATGACAATGCGGAGACGACATGACCCAGACGCCATTTGTGAGCACTGAGATCGCCACTCAGCCAGACCTCTGGCGACAGGTCTCGGACGGTTTCGCGCAGTACGGTGGCGCATTACCGCAGTCCGGTCAACGGGTGGCGGCCGTGGGGTGCGGCACGTCGTGGTTCATGGCCATGGCGTACGCCGCCCTGCGCGAGGACCTCGGCCTCGGCGAGACGGACGCGTTCGCGGGCTCGGAGTTCCCGTCCGGACGCTCGTACGACGTCATCGTCGTGATCAGCAGGTCCGGTACGACGACTGAGGTGCTGGATCTGATCCGGGAGACGGAGCTGCCGACTGTGGCGATCACGGCGACTGCCGACTCGCCGATCACCGAGCTGGCCGACCACACCATCCTGCTGGCCTTCGCCGACGAGCAGTCCGTCGTACAGACGCGCTTCGCGACCACCACACTGGCGCTGCTGCGCGCGTCGCTGGGGCAGGACCTCCAGCAGGCGGCTGCGGACGCGGAGACCGCGCTGACCATTGACGTGGACGAGTTGGCGAAGTTGGAGCAGGTCACGTACGTCGGCACGCGGTGGACCGTCGGCCTGGCGCACGAGGCGGCGCTGAAGCAGCGTGAGGCGGCGTCGGCGTGGACCGAGGCGTACCCGGCGATGGATTATCGGCACGGCCCGATCGCGATCGCTCAGCCCGGCCGCGGCGTCTGGATCTTCGGCGAGTCGCCGGCCGGCTTGGGCGACGACGTCACCGCCACCGGTGCCACGATCATCCACCATGCGAACCTCGACCCGATGGCCTCCCTGGTGGTGGCCCAACGCGTCGCCGTCGCCAAGTCCCTCGCCCTCGGCCTCAACCCCGACCAACCCCGCAGCCTCACCCGCTCCGTCATCCTCGACTGACAACCCGTGCAGGTCGGCGGTCCAGACTCAGAGGCCTAGGATCAACGTCGGGACACCCGGAGACGAGGAGCAGCGCGTGAGTCACACTGTGGTCGCTGAGCTGGTGGCGAACGTGCTGAAGATCACCGCCAAGGCCGGGGACACCGTCGGCCCGGATGACACTCTGGTCATCCTGGAGTCGATGAAGATGGAGATCCCGGTGCTGGCCGAGGTGGCCGGCACCATCGTCGAGTTCAAGGTCGCCGAGGGTGAGGTGGTCCGTGACGGGGACCCCATCGCGGTGATCGAGGAGAAGTAGGTCAACGAAAGTGGCTGCCCGGGCGTCCAGTTCTGTGGAGGCACCGGCCGGGAACTTCCGGTCGGGGCGCCGCGTTGAGCCGTCGTACGAGCAACTCAGGGTTGAACCCGGGTGTTCCCGACGTGCGCAGAGGACGGTGACCGCGGCACCATGGCCTTCACGCTCATTGCCGAGAGGACCCGAGGAGGCGTTGCGGTGAAGCCGGCCGACACCTCCGTGGCCCCTGCTCTCCAGCCTGTGCCGGACGCGCTGCCGTCCTGGGACGAGATCGTCCGTACCCACTCCGCCCGGGTCTACCGGCTCGCGTACCGCCTGACCGGCAACAAGCACGACGCCGAGGACCTGACCCAGGAGGTCTTCGTCCGGGTGTTCCGCTCGCTGTCGTCGTACACGCCGGGTACGTTCGAGGGCTGGCTCTACCGGATCACCACCAACCTGTTCCTGGACGGCGCCCGCCGCCGGCAGCGGATCCGGTTCGACGGCCTGCCCGAGGACGCGCACGACCGGCTGCCGGCCAAGGGCGAGGGCCCGGCCGAGAAGCTGGACTCCGGCCAGTTCGACCACGACGTGCAGGACGCGCTCGACGCGCTGCCGGAGGACTTCCGCGCCGCCGTCGTGCTCTGCGACATCGAGGGCATGACGTACGACGAGATCGCCGACGTCCTGGACGTGAAGCTCGGAACAGTCCGGAGCCGGATCCACCGCGGCCGCTCGATGCTGCGCAAGCACCTCGAGCACCGGGCACCACGGTCCGGCCAGACCCGGGTCGGCGGCCCGCCCGCGGAAGGACCGCTGAGGGCCGGAGGTGAGCACCAGTGACTTTGCAGCACCCGCTGGACAAGCTCAGCGCTGTCGTCGACGGTGCGCTGGACCACGACTCGCGGGACAAGGTACTGAGCCACTTGGTCGGCTGTGACACCTGCCGGTCCGAGGTGGACGCCCAGCGTCGACTCAAGGCCCGCCTGACGGCTGTGGAGTCGCCGGAGCCGTCCGACGACCTTATGCAGCGCCTCATGGGTGTCTCGTCGTTCTCGCCCGAGCCGCGTGAAGAGGTCCGTCCGGTGCTGACACCGGCGGTCTCGCTCTTCCCGCAGCGGTCCGCGTTCCCTGCCGGTCGCACCGGGGCCACCCGGCCTGGCACTTCCCGGACCGTGCGTTCGCGGCGGCGGACCGGCGTACTCGGGGCTGCTGGTTCGGCCGCCGCTGTCGCGTCGCTGCTTGGCACTGCCTTCGTCGTCGGGGACCCGGCACGGCAGGAGCAGCCGCCGACGCTGCAGCCGCCCGTGGCGAGCTTCACGTCCGACCACGCGAGTACGGCGGGTGGAGCGCCGTTCGCCGACCCGGTGGCGCTGCTGAACTCCTACAACGGAGCTGGGTACGCGGGGCTGAGCCCTACGCTCCAGCCGGTGGCCCTGACGGGACGCTGACGCGTGAGCCTCTCTCGGCTCGCCGTACTGGTCAGCACCGCTCTGATCGGCTTCGGCCTGCCCATGCCCGCGGTGGCCGTCACCACGCCGCGGCAAGACTCACCCAACGCGGTCAGCTGGCTGCAGCGCGCCGCGGCGGCTCCGGACCGCGTCTCGTACCACGGCACGCAGATCATCACCGCCTGGGGACCGCAGGGCGCCAGCTCCGCGATGCTCGACGTCGTGCACGCGGCCTCACAGGGATCTGAGATCAGTGTGGTCGGCTCCTCGTCGTCACCCGGCGCCAAGGCGTTCGTCCAGCGGACCACGCATACCGGTGCTGTTGACGGCGGTCCCCTGTCGTTGCTGCAGGCCACGTATCAGCTGGACTACAAGTGCTGCACGGACACCATCGGGCGGGCCGCCGTACTGGTGGAGGCGCTGCGGGACGACAAGACGCTGGCTGCCCGGTTCTGGATCGACAAGGCGACCGGTCTGCTGCTGCAGCGGCAGTTGTTCAGCAGCGACGGCAGGACGATGGTCCGGGCGACCGTCTTCACCGAGCTGGAGATCGAGGACTCCGAGTTCCTCAGCCATCTGCCGCCGATGGCGCCCAGTGGGGTGGAGTCCATCGGCATGGGCAAGGTGGACAACCTGCGCTCGCAGGGCTGGGTCTGCGCACCGGAGCTGCCCGCGTCTCTGAAGCTGTACGACGTACACCAGGACACCAGCAACCGGTCGCTGCAGTTCTCGTACTCCGACGGGTTGTTCAACGTGTCACTGTTCGAGCAGCGTGGGGCGCTCGACCCGGCCGCTGTCGCCGGGTTCAGCTCCACGGAGACTCCGGGTGTGTACCTGCGCTACGGCATGCCGTCGTACGTCGTCTGGTCCTCCGGCGGGATCGTCTACACCCTCATCGGCGACCTGCCGCCGGACACACTCGGGCGGGTGGTCGGCGCGTTCCCGCACGACATCCCGGTCAAGCTGACTGCGATCCAGCGGATCGGTACCGGGCTGGCCAAAATCGCCACGTGGCTCACTCCGATAGGTGCGCTGTCGGGGAAGCTGGGATAATCGAAGGCAGTCCCTCCCAACACCCCGGAGAGAGGACACCGACCGACGACCACGACCACGACGTGAGGCGGGCACCGTGACAAGCGACGACGCCGAGCCGGCAGTTCCGACGCCACGCGATCCCGCGGATGCGGAACCGACCCGTGTCCTCCCGGATTCCTCAGGTACGACGCCGCCCGACGACCCGCCGCCTGCCTCCGACTCTTCTCCGCTGACCGCTCTGAAGCCCCCGTCCCCAGGTGCGGGGAGCGCGCCGCTGGCTCCGCCTGGCAGCGATTCGCCGTACCGGCAGAACGGTGGACGGTCCGTCACGCAGCGGAGTTTCGGTCGGCCGGAGTCGCAGGAGCCGGGCTTCCGGCCGGTGTATCCGGGGCAGGCCTGGCCGACGTACCAGCCGACCTACACGCCGCCTCCGCCGCTCGACTGGCATCAGCAGCAGGCCCGCGCGTACACGCCGGCGCCGCCGCAGAAGGCCAACCGGGTCATCGCCATCGCGGCCGCCGTCGCACTCGTCATCGGCCTGATCGCCGGCGCCGGCGCCGCCGCGACCGTCGTCGCGCTGGACCGCAATCAACCCGTCGCCGAGCAGCCTGGCCCGCCGGTCGGAACCGGTACCGATCCGAAGATCCGCAGTGGTTCGGTGTCCGCCGTCGCGGCAACCCTGCTGCCGAGCGTCGTACAGCTGAAGGTCGAGGGTGCGGACGATTCCAATGCGACCGGATCCGGGTTCGTCATCGACAACGCGGGCCACATCCTGACGAACAACCACGTGGTCAGGGCAGCGGCAAAGGGTGGCTCGATCCAGGTCATCACCGAGAAGGGGAAGCCGCAGACCGCACGGCTGGTCGGCAGCTCCGCGGCGTACGACCTCGCCGTCGTCCAGGTCGTCGGCCTGAACGCGCCGTCGGTGCAGTTCGGCCGGTCGGACCTGGCGATCGTCGGGCAGGACGTGGTCGCCATCGGCTCGCCGCTCGGACTGGCCGGCACGGTGACCTCGGGCATCATCTCGGCCACGGACCGTCCGGTGACCACTGGCGACGGAGTGGACCAGACGTCGTTCATCAACGCGTTGCAGACCGACGCCGCGATCAACCCGGGCAACTCTGGCGGCCCGTTGGTCGACATGAACGCGCGGGTGATCGGCGTGAACTCCGCGATCGCCACCGTGCCGGGCTCCTCGGAGGGCCAGAGCGGGAGCATCGGGCTCGGGTTCGCGATCCCGATCGACCAGGCGCGGCGGACGGCGCAACAGCTGATCGCCAACGGCCAAGCGTCGTACCCGGTGATCGGCGGACGTGGTCACCGAGATCAACAACCAGCCGGTCGACACCGCGGAAGCGTTGATCGTCGCCATCCGCACCCACCAGCCGGGCGAGAGCATCCGCCTCGCCTTCGAACGCAGTGGCAGGTCCCGTCAGGCCACCATCACCCTCGGCCAGCAGTTCGGCTGAGTTGGGGTACGACGGTTAGCGGGGACGGCGTCCGGAAACGGCTGACCCGGCAGGCGGTCTTACCAGGTTGCGGCTACGCTGGTCGCGGTCGCTGGACGACGTACAGAGAGGTGGGGACATGTTCGGCATCGGGCCACTCGAGCTGGTGGTGATCGCGATCGTCGCCGTGCTCGTCTTCGGCCCGGACCGGCTGCCTGAGTTCGCCCGGACCGCGGGCCGGCTGCTGCGCCAGGTCCGGCAGATGGTGAGCAACGCGCAGAACGACCTGCGCAGCGAGCTCGGTCCGGAGTTCGCGGATCTCGAACTCCAGGACCTGAACCCCAGGAACTTCGTCCGCAAACACCTCCTCGAAGGCACCGACGACTTCGACGACAAGCCGGTGTCGACGGACTTCATGGACTCAACCCCCCAACGCCTGCCAGCCGGCCAACGACCCCCCTTCGACCCCGAGTCCACCTGAGTTGTAGCTGTCCGGCGACGCGTCCTCAGTGGTCCGTGGCGAGTAGGTCGTAGGTGACTTTGTCGTCGAGGTGGGTGGCGATGCGGAAGGCTTCGCGTTCGGTGCCCACGTGGCGGAAACCGGCGTTCTCGGCCACCCGGCGAGCGGCCTTGTTGGTGGCAGCCGTGCGGATCAGGAGCTTGCGGCCGCCGAAGCCGCCCTCGTCCTCGGGCGCGAAGTACCACTGCGCCAGCCGCTGAATCG
>WNGA01011619.1_pt1 | contig 13551 bp, 8 predicted proteins | sample 5400061 | NCBI WGS metagenome assembly WNGA01 (sample SAMN13153366, study PRJNA577476) | soil metagenome | isolation source: 100 cm soil or saprolite under grassland replicate 2 | place: USA:California | collected 2016-06-15 | reverse complement strand
GATCTCCATGTGCTTATGGGACCAGCACGGGTCTGTACCTTCCCTCAGGTGACTACTCATCTGACTGCAGATGATCTCCGGCCGCTTGGTTTAGCCGGTACCAAGCGTCTCCTCTTGCAAACACCCAATGCAGCGTTGTGGCAGAAAACCGGCTTTCAGACAAATTATGTCGCCCTTACGGAGTCGGCAGCATACCTCCTGGTGGAGATGGGCGTACAACTCGTGGGCATCGACTATTTGTCCGTGGATGCCTTCGAGCGTCAGGACTTTCCCGTCCATCGCATCTTGCTGGGAGCAGGTGTCCTGGTTTTGGAAGGGCTCGATTTACGGGCTGTACCACCTGGAGACTATGAATTGCTGGCCTTGCCGTTGTTACTCCAGCATGGCGATGGCGCTCCCGTACGTGCCATTCTCCGTCAACCTTAGAGCAAGCCCGCTCGACGGCGCCACCACCACTCGACAGCTAGGACGCCCAAAACTGCCAAAAAGAGCGGGAAAGTCTCGCGGAGCCGTAGCCTTATCTCTTCGAGTACCTTGTAGCTTGGTGCCCCACCAAAAAACTCAATCAAACTCGCCACCGAGGGCCGAGCCGGGTCGTGTATGGCAAAAAAAGTGCCACCTGTGCGCTCGGCAATGTCCCGGAGGAGCGTATAGGATTGCTGGTCGGCACATACTGTACCGGCACCTCTGTTCCATGGGGAGTCCGCAATTTCGTGCTGAGAGTCGCAGTCTCCGTAGGACGATAATCGTCTTGCAGCACTTGCAAGGTTCCTGTGACTTCACTACCGACCGGGAACTCGCTGGCATCTGCTATAATTCTGACTTGTTTGAGGACGGGATCACGAATGAGCCAGCGCACCATCTGACGCACGAACTGCAAATAATATTGGTTTGAATCCAGTTGACCAGCCATCTGAAAATTCCATTTCCAGATATAGTCACTCATGAGCGCGAGCGTCCGCCCTGCCCCAAACCGCTGCATGGCCAGTAGGGGCACAGCTGCACGATTATCGACACGGGCACTGCTGATCCCCAGCACTGTGGCGCCAGGTTTCGCCTGCCCTACCACATTGAGAGCATCAAACTCTGGCAGCATATCCCAGATACGCTGATTTTCAGTAGCATCAGGCGAAAGTCGTGTGATGGGATGGGTTTTTCCCTCTTCTGTCAGGACCATACGCTGGGTGACAGGACGATAGTCATTGCGGTCCGAGCGCAGGGAAACAGGCAAAATCTCCTCAATAGGGGTACCAGTATAGCCCCCCTGGGCGAAGGCGAGCAGGCCACCAATCATGGCAAATGCACCGCCCTCCTGGACATATTGGCGCACGTTATCCAAATAATACGGAGGAAAATAAAGCTGATAACTAAAATTTTCGAAGATGATCAGGTCAAAATTTTTTAATTCTTGGGTAAATAAGCGCTGCGTGGGAAAGGGGATGAGACTGAGCTGGCTTTCCGGCACCTGGACCACATCAGTAGGCGTACGTAAGATGACGAAGGAGATCATATCAATGCTTGGATCTTGCTTCAAACCCTGACGCAAGAAGCGATAATCCCAGGTGGGACTCCCACATACTAAGAGTACACGAATCTTATCACGGGCCACCGAGATTGGAAAATCCACGTGATTGTTCTCCGTGAGCGCTTCACCGAGGCGCGGGGCCACATTGACAGTATAGGTGAACTCGCCTACTTCCTCCGGCTCAATTTCAAATTGCACCTGTTGCTCGAACACATCCGCCGTGACCTGTACGGTTTTGGTTGCCACGACACGACCAGCGCGCGTCAGGACTACCGGGATATATTCGCCACGATATCCCCAAGATTGTACCGTGACGTTCACCTCGGTAGGATAGTGCACAAAAGCTAAGGTTGGGGCTTGCACAGAGGCAATGCGAATATCCCGATAGGTTTCTGCCGTGCCGACACCAACGGTCACCACGCGGACGCCAGCCTGACGCAGGTGTCCCAGGCCAATGTCCGAACCATGGTGCGCGCCATCGCTCAACAATAACACACCGACTGGCTGTGTACCGCGCTGTTCTTCGAGCACTGTGGCTAGTGAGCCCAGAATATCTGTGCTTCTGCCGCCCACCTGCACTTCCGCCAAGCGCTCCACAGGGAGGGCACGTGCTTTCTCGTCAAACTGATACAGCTTTAGCTGATAGTGCTGCGCCAGCGTTGCTAAGGCAGGATGTTCCCCGCTGTGCAGATAGTCTCGCACCTGCTGCAGACGACTCGGTTTGCCCGACTCAGATAACGCCATACTGCCAGACGTATCCAGCATCACGACCAGTGGCGGCAGAATTTGCAAGACTTTCTGGATGAGCAACGATGGATTGAGCAGCATACCCAGGACGAGGAGGTAGGCTACCGCTCGTAGGAGGCAGAGACTCCAGCGTACTGGCACAGAAACGCGCTGCCGCAAATCGCGCCATTGCAGGATCAGTAGCAGTACAAAACCAATGGCAACAATGAGCGTCAGGGCGACAGACAACGTCATATCCCAGGACACACTGCTACGAAATGTTCCTGACGCCGTCTGCCAGATAAATGGGTAGAGAGGCAAGTGTATCATCCGAGTTTCTTACGGATAAAGGGTAGATGAATGAGGTCCTGCTTATAGTTCACCGTTAACGCATAGAGCACACAGTTGACCCCCAGTTTAAATGCCTCAAGCCGCTGTGCATCCCCCCCCGGATGACACGACGCTACCCAGTGGCCCAGATAATCGCGCTCCCAGGCAACCCCCAGGCCATTCTGACAGTACAAGAGGGGGGTTCGATCCTCCACCTGGATCCCTTCCAGGTAGGGATTCACGATGCGCACGCCACCGATGGTGCGAATCAAGTAAAAGGTCCGAAAGACCGTATGGTCAGGTGGGAGAATTTTGAGCGCTCGCTCTGGAAAAAGACGCGCTACCTCCTGGCGTACACTGACATCAAAATCTCTTCCCTTGTTGCCACGCGCATCGTCAATCAGCAACAAGCCACCAAAGAGCAAATAGCGCCGTAAAATTTCTAATTCTTCATCACTAAAGGGTTCGAAGCCGCGCTCGCCTGTCATATACAGAAATGGGTAGGCAAACAGGGCTGGATCACGCAGCGTCAGGACGCGGCGCTCATCTTGGCTTTCCACACTGGTGCGTAAACGCACCTCTTGCATTAAAGGGAGCGTGGCTCGTGGGTGTGGATCCCACTGCCCACCGCGGTATTGGAGCTGTGCCAGAATAAATGTGTTAGACGCCGGAATCGCCTCGGTGGGTAGAGGACAGAAAGAGACTCCTAGTCCCAGACCAACCGGTGCTCCTGCAAGCCAGCGCAGCGTCTGACCCAAGAAGGTGCGACGTGATGTCATCGTCTGGTTTTTCCCTCACCCCTCGCTAAAAAACCCTCTCCCACAGGAAGACGGAACATAGCAGCAGTCTTTTGCAGGCTTACAAGCGATTGGCGCACACGTTTTCCACTGCGAGTACGACTACTAAGGTCAATAAGGCGAAATTCGCCAACTCTCGCATGGGAAGCGCAGAGCTGGCAGTGGATTGTCCAACGGTCTCTTCTTCCTCAACGACAACCGAGAGAGGACGCAATCTCGTTTGGAGGTCCACAGCCTGGATTTTCTCAAAATTCGACTCGGCACGCGTCCCATTGACCGCGAGAAAATCGGTACCAGCCGCGGTCGTCAGACGATAAATACCAGGGACCGTGTAGGATGTATAAGGCGCTACCGTCACGGCGCCATCACGCGCATAGCGTACCAGGCGTTCCTGGCCATCAGGCGTGTGAATGGTGACTGGTGTGCCATCATCTTCCTCCCGTCCGAGCAGGCGTGTTGGCTCTGGCATGATAGCTCCGAGACGTTGCGAGGCTGCGGACAAGTGGGCGGCGTAGCCTACCAGACCGTGTATCAGAGGCACATAGGCGGTACGGGTTGGGAGATCCGTCCAGTCTCGATCAGCACTTGCCGCGAAGAACAGGACTCGGCCATGTCCAAGATCCTTGTCGACGAGGAGAGGACGACCATCCTGAAATGCCAGAAGCATCCTGACACCTGGTACCGTGTTGAGCCCTTCCATGGTGAGATAACGATAGAACTTCCCGCGTTGTAACATGGTTTCCTCACCAGCAGAGGCGGCGAGGGCCTCATGGGTACTGTGCACTGTACCAATGGTCATTGGCTGCTCTTGCTGGCGTTGCGTGGGCTGGCCCAAAGCGAGCGGCAGCAAGAGGGTGTCAGAGCGATAAAACATCGCATTGTACCGCACCGGATCGACCCGATTGCCAGCGAAGAAGATGAGTCCCCCACCCTCAACAACGAACTGATAGAGCCGTTGACGTACTTGGGGCGAGAGCGCCTCGACGTTGCATAGCACAACGACTTGATAGTCATTGAGGCGCTCTTGTTCCAGTCCTTCCCAGGGGATGGGTTTGGGATAAAACAGGGGCCGTCCCAGGACACCACGTGGTTGCAACGCATGCAGCAGGTAAAAAATTTCGCTGTCAAACAGCGACGTGCCAGGATCCCCGTCCACGAGCAGCACGTGCACTGGGGTGACGGTACGCAGAGCATAATAGAAGCGATCATCCTCAGCAAACCCGTCACCTTCCAGGCGCACTTCCCCCCAGTGTAAACCCGCTGGTGGTGCGGCAATGCGAAAGGGCACACTGAGCTGTGCATCAGGACCCAGATCCACCAGTTGCTGGCCCACGGCGTTTGGCCCTAAGAACAGATCAACCCGCAAGTTGCGGAGCGCTGTGGCGCTGCGATTCTGCACCATTGCCGTGACGTCGAGCGGCGCGTGCTCAATAAAGGGTTTTTCGGTAATGCGCACGTCGGTAATGAGGGCATTGGCATCGCGTTGTGGCCCTCCCAGGCGGATAAAATGTAAGGTCATCTGTTCGGGGACGACCGACAACTGTGACAAGTGGAACTCTTCCCAGCCATGCATGGTCAAATCTGACAAGAATACCAGCCGGCGGCGTGGCGTAGGGCTTTCTTGCAGGAGGGTAAAAGCCCGCTGCAAGGCACTAGGCAAGTCAACTGTGGCATGACTGGGCTGCAGCGCTGCCAGTTGCTCCTGGAGAATGGTCTGCTCATGACTCAAGAAGACAGGAGTGTTGGCAGCCTCCTCTGGCATCAGGAGCGGTAGCACCACAGCACTATCTTGCCGGGCCAGCCCCTGTACGAGACGACTGGCCAGCGTCTTAGCTCGCTGCAGACGTGTCTCCTGACCATCACGATATTGCATGCTCAAACTATTGTCGACCAAGATCACGGTCGCCTGTGGCGGTGCCAAAGGTGCAGCCTGGACATTGCTGCCCGTCAAATGTGGTCGAGCCAGGACAAACGCTAACAGGAGAATAGCCAAAATACGGAGAGCGAGGAGCAGCCATTGCGTCAGGCGAAACTTGCGTGCCGTACGTTTATCGGCCAACAGGAGAAAACGCACGGCAGGAAAGCGATGCACCAGAGCCCGGCGCCGGTAGATAAGGTGAATGATTACCGGCACTGCGGCGGCGAGAGCACCCAATAAAAATGCTGGCTGAAGAAATGTAAGGCCCATACTATAGCCGTCCGCAGCCCTCTCCGACCGGGAGAGAGCGTGAAATTATTGCCGCCGTGCCAGATAACGTGTCAACGCCACATCCAGTGGCGTCGTGGTCGGAAACAGACTGTAATCAATGGTCTCGCGTCGACAGGCGCGCCGGTATTCCGTCAAAAATGCCTCTATTTGTTGCAGATAGGCAGCACGAATGGCCCGTGGGTCTGATAACACCCGCACAGCAATGTCTTCAATATCTTCAAAAACTGTCAGACGCTGGAAGGGAAATTCGAGTTCGTTTTTGTCTAAAATGTGAAACACCATGACCTCATTGCGCCGGTGCCGAAAGTAGCGTAAGGCTCGCATGATGACCTCGGGGTCATCGAACAGGTCGGAAATGATGATAATCATGCCGCGGCGCGTCAACTTGCCAGCCAACTCGCGCAGCACCTGGTCCAGGTGCGTTTCACCCTGTGGGTGCGTCGCTTCGAGATGACTGGCCAGGGCGTGCATATGCTGCACACCACCACGCGGTGGAATATAGCGTTGCACTTGCGCACTGAACGTCACCAGACCCACGTCATCACCCTGGCGTAGCATCAGATATGCTAAAGAAGCAGCGAGGTAACAACTGTAATCGAACTTGCTGAGACCCTCAGAGCCATAGTCCATCGAGGCACTGGCATCCACGAGTAGGTAGGCCCTAAGGTTTGTCTCTTCTTCGTACTCTTTGATGAAATAGCGGTCGAACTTGCCGTAAGCTTTCCAGTCAATATGACGAATTTCGTCGCCAGGGACATACTCCCGATGTTCGGCAAACTCGACACTATAGCCCCGGTATGGGCTGTCGTGTAGACCACTCAGCAAGCCCTCGACGACATGCCGAGCCCGTAGCGACATATTGGCGATTTTGGCTAAGACGAGTGGGTCAAAGTAGCTCAGGTGCGAGGTTTCGGGCGGCATGGGTTCCCTCTCCTTACGAAGCCAGAGCGACCTCGACTGCGTCAGGGTTCACGACATCAAGCAAACGGTCAATAATGGCTAACGAGGTAATCCCTTCCGCCTCTGCATTAAAATTTGTCAAGATACGGTGGCGGAGCACAGAGGGAGCCAGGGCCCGGACATCCTCCTTGGAAGCGACAAAGCGCCCATGAATGATGGCACGCGCCTTGGCGCCCAAGACGAGATACTGCGAGGCCCGTGGACCAGCCCCCCAGTTCACCCATTCCTTGATAAACGTTGGTGCTTCAGGATGATTCGGCCGTGAAAGCTGCGCCAACCGTACCGCGTAACCCACCACTGTGCGCGTGGCTGCCACCTGGCGTACCATATTTTGTAGGTGGAGAATCTTGGTCGCGCTGAGCACACGTTGCAGTTGTGGAACGTGTGCTCCAGTGCTATTCTCCACCACCGCGATTTCCTCATCAAAACTCGGGTAATCAATACCGATATGGAACATGAAGCGGTCGAGTTGCGCTTCGGGGAGGGGATAGGTCCCTTCCTGCTCGATCGGATTTTGTGTCGCCAAGACAAAAAAGGGCAAATCGAGGTCATAGGTCCGCCCGCCCGCCGTCACCCGATATTCCTGCATGGCCTGCAACAGCGCTGCCTGCGTTTTCGGTGGCGTACGATTGATCTCATCGGCCAGGACGATATTGGAAAAAATCGGGCCTTGCAAAAAACGATAGTGGCGATGGCGTGTCTCCGGATCTTCTTCCAGAATATCCGTGCCCGTGATGTCTGACGGCATAAGATCGGGGGTAAATTGGATACGGTTGAAGCGCAGGTGGAGGACATTGGCCAGGGTACTAATAAGCAAAGTTTTCGCTAACCCAGGTACGCCTACGAGGAGACAATGACCACGTGCCAGCAAGGCAATCAGGAGGTCTTCGATGACCTTGTCCTGCCCTACGATCACTTTCTTGATTTCCTGGAGAATAGCCTGCCGCTGCTGCGCCACTTCGACGACGGCAGCAACGTGCTCAGGGTCGTCCATACGCTGCTCTGGCACATCAGACTCGGGTTCGGTCACCATTACTGCGTCCTTTGTAGTTTCTCGAACAGTTGTTGCTCCTGCTGCGCTTTATCGGACTGACCGAGTTGGTGATAACTCTCGGCCAGATGCAGGTGTACAGCAGGATCAAAGGGATTGATCTGGACCGCCTCTGACAGCGCCGCACGCGCCTGCTCATAGTCTTGCAGGGCCAAGTAGAGCCGTCCCAGGTTCGTATACGTGCCCACATCATCGTTGGATAACTGTAGCGCCCGCTGTAGGTGTGGTAGAGCCTGGAGCCATTCGCCTTGAGCCATCAAGACCACTGCAAGTTTGTTCAGCAGGTATGGCGAGTAGGGATCCTGCTCGAGGGCGCGGCGGTACTCCATCGAGGCAGCCGGGACACGACCGGTCTGACGTAGACGGTCACCCAGGCGCGCACGCATACGCGCTGTGCTGGATTGGAGTTCCTGTTGCAGCTCGTCGGTCGGCATTTTGCCCTCTTGTTTGAGCTCAAAGCGTGGTAAGTGCACCCCCTGATGCTCCTGGAGCTGCTTGGCGGCCAAAAACTGCCGCCAGTGCTCTTGAAAGGCGTCGAAGGCCAGGCTCATGACGCGGGCTACCGCCTCGGCAGCGCCACCGTCTTTCGTCTGACGCAACTCGTGGAGAACCTGTACTAAACCGGCTGTGCCACGCTGCTGCACGATAAAATCGATGGCAGAGGAGGCCTCAGCGTAAGCGAGCTGTACTTGATAGGTCGTATCCAGCTTCACCAGAGAGGGGTCCATATTTTTAAAGCCCACAAAGCTGTTATGCTTGAGGGCATGAGCGAGCAGGCTCTCCGAGCGGCGGTCGAGCCAAGCCACCTGCGGTAAGCGCCAGGCAGATTCAAAGTACTTGGCAATGCCCTCATGCAGCCAGATCGGGGCCCGATTGTGACTTAGCTGCACCACGATATAGTGGATGTATTCGTGACTGAGTGCGTCTGTCCAGCGATAGCCACGCGCCAGGTTGCGTGGCGATAACAACATAATTTTGTGGAACTTACAGATACCAATCGCCCCGGAAACTTCGATATCACGGGTCGAGAGGCTCGAAGCTGGATAAAATGTCGCCGTGGTCGGAAAGATTTCCACGCGCATCTTCTCCGGGGGCGTGAAACCAAAAATGTCTCCGAGACGCTGGTAACTCTGCTCCAGCACATCCGTAATGTACGGAGCCAGCGCCGCATCTTTCTCGGGGTCAAGAAAGACACGGAAATGGGCAGTCTCTATGGGTTGTAGCGTTGCAGTGCTCTGGATGGTCTGCGCCACAAACTCCCGGTAGGCTTGTATGCGCGGGTGGGGAGTGACCTTGAGAAGGCTATCGAGGGTTTCGAGTGCGTCAGCATAATGCCCGAGATCAAACAGTGCCTCGCTCAGAAGAAAGCGCCAGCCGGGATGCTGCGGCTCGCTCACCAGGCGCTTTTCGGCCCACTGACGCGCGGCCTCTGGTTGCCATCGATCCAGCAACACCTCACCCTCACTGGTCGCCTCGGCCTCTGATTCCTCCTGCTGACGCGTACTCCAGACCAGGGCAGGCCACAGCAAGCAGAGACACAACACGAGAATGGCGAGAGGTTGGCCTATCGTGCGTGCGTGCACATACCTAGCGGACAATATTGCGATAATACTGCTCAATGAGTTCCTTGAACCGTTCTGGGTAGCCCTCTTTCAGGGCTTCCATAATGTCCTCACGAAACATGCGTGGGACTTTATACGCTTCCTTATCAGGCAGTTGAAAGTTGCGCACACTGGCGCCCGCTGCTCCTGACAGTTGCTCATCAACGTTGGGTTGCGGCATAAACTCAGGCATCGGAAACCGTCCGGCCTGGCGCAACATGGGCAACGACATGCCCATCATCTGACCGCGTTGCGCCATGCCCTGCATGGCCTGTTGCATGCCGTTTTGGGCATTTCGTAAGCGCTCCAAGGCTTCCTGCTCCGGTGGCAGAGCCTGCTGGCTGTGTTGTCCCTCCAGGGCTCCTTGCGCCTCACCCATAAACGGCAGGGCTTCTTGTAATTGCTGCCCCAATTCTGACGGGAGGAAAGGCATCAATGGTAGGAGACGTTGGACATCCTGCTGTAATGCCTGGGTATCATTGTGGACCTCGCCCTGACGTTGTCCCAAGCCGCCCAATTGGCCACGTTGATCGGGGGTGAGCATGGCCTGCCGATCCTGCGGCAAACCATTCAGAGCCTGTTGTGCTGCCTGTACATGCTGCTGCGCGCGCGCAATCTGCTGCTGCAGAGTACGATCAGGCTGGGTCAGGCGCTCGGCACGCTGCTGCATCCAGGCGAGTTGACGCCTCGCTTCCGCCAGATCTTCGGTGACCTGCGGCAACTCATGCTCCTTGAGACTATTGCGCACCGCGTGCAATTGCCTGAGGAGCTGCTGATAGGCGTCCTGAAAGGCAGCATCGAGTTCAGGATGCTGCCGCGTCCGACGCAACATCTCTCCGGCAAGCCGGGAGAGGTCATTCAGCTCTTGCTCGAAACGCTGCTGCATGGTGTCGAACGCCTGCTGTTGTGCCTCATTAAGCTGGTTGAGGGTCTCTTGATCGATGTCTTGCGTTTCTTCGACAATTTTTTCCTGGCGCTTGACCAGGTCAGCCAGCTTGTTTGACGACTCCAGTAATTGCTGGCTCATGGCGTCGAGTGAACCACCGCGCGCCTGCTGCCGCATATTCTGCATAGCGGCCACCATCGCCGAAAGATTTTTGAGGAGTTGCTCCGCTAACTGCCTGGCGCCCTCCAGATCACCCGCCGCGAGTTTCTGTTGCATCTCTTGCAGTTGGCGCATCATATCGGTGAGTGGGAAAGCATCGAGCTGACGATTCAGAAACTCATCGGGTAGTGTGGTGGGCAATTGCGCCATAGCCTGCATGAGATCCTGCATGAGCGACTCGAGGGCATTGAGCATTTTTTGGAGCTCTGGGGGCAATTCTCCACCCTGAAAATCTTTAGGCAGGTTATCTATGGCTGCCAAGAGCTTATTTTGCTGCTCGAGTAGCTTATTGCTGAGTTGTGAGATGTCATTGAGCTTTTCGCCACTTGCCACATGCTCTGCTAAGGAGGAAAGACGTTCCAGTTCTTGTACGACCGTTTCCAGTTGCCGCTTCGGTTGCTGTAACTGAGCGGTCGAGGGCGCCTGTGGGCTCAGCGCTTGTAGGCTCTGCTGTAGTTGGGGCATTAAGGTATTTTGCAGGTGCGCCATATTGCGCTGCAGCGCCTGCATATCGGCAAACGTCTCGTAAGTGCTGAAGGGATCGTGTTGCACGCGCTCCAGCGCCTGCTCGAGCTGCTGCGTTGTCTGCTCGGCGCGCTCCAGCGCGGCGCGTTGCTGGTCACGGGCTTGCTGCAGCGCCTCCTTGCTGGGCGTGGGCTGACCAGCCTCAGCCTGCTCCTGCCAGGTCCGCAACTGCTCCGCCAGGTCCAGATGGTCAGCTAAGAGATCAAGGACTGCGGCGGCAACCTCCTCTTGGAGTTTTTCCAGATTCTGATGCTCTTGCTCGTGGCTATGGACCTTCAAGGTCAGTGTCTGAGAGACGCCTTTCTTTGGCCCTGAGATGGTATCGTTATCATACACCTCAATGTAGAGCTGGACCGTCTCGCCGGACGGCAATGGCCACTGGTTCAGGTCCCAGGCAAACGTCTCCTGCACCTGACGGTGGGCAAAGCGCCCCTTGTGCAGGGATAGGCGCTGGGCCGCAGTCCCCGAGCTCGAATAGACTAGGACAGCGTCCTGCAAACCAAAATCGTCTTCCGCCTCGTACTGGATCTGCAGCGTGGTCGCTTCGTCCACTTCCAGACCGTCCTGTGGCTGTCGGATCGTCACCTTAGGTGTTAGATCCGGCACGACTTGGACCGTGTACCGCGGCGCCTGCAAATTTTTCAAGCCATGGGTATCCTCGACCTCGATGGTATAGGTCCCCTCCTGCATCACCAGCATTTCCCCACGCAGTTCCTGCCCCGTAATGACCAGTGGGACTTCATAACCAGCATCAAAGCGTAGCACCCCTTTTGTCAGGGATACGTTGGCCCGCATGCTCAGGTGCACTTGCGTGCCCGGCAGCGCCTGAATATCTCCCCCACCTTCCTGGGTGCGTCCCGGCAGTCCCGTATAATCTGGGAAGAGATACTGGAGCGCAATATGGCCAATGGCTGGCGCGGGTACCACCTCGAGGGTCCCCACCGTGGATGTGAAGCCGTCTGCGGTGGCCTGAAAGGTCAGGGAGGCCTGCGGCTTCAGAAACGTGTAACGAAACGCCCCGTGCCCCAGAGATTCCATCGGGTAATGCCTGTCTGGCTGTCCCTGGCGTTTGACGAGGAGCTGCATGCACACCACGAGAGGCCTACCAGGCGGCGTTGACGCACCACCTCTGGTACAGTGTACTGTTGCATCTGCCGCACGGTATGGTGGTGCAGCGCTTCGACCAAGTCGAGGGCAACACCGTGTGGGTTGGACTGTGCGAGGCTCTCTGGATTGAGCTGTACAGCATTCGTCAGGTCGTCATGCAGGTCGGGATAGGTCTCCTCGATACGGGTGAGCGCCTGACGCAGGGAAACTGGACGGAGCGCTGGCAGCACTACAGAGATACCTAGGTACACCACAATCCCAAGGGCGAGGAGACTGTAAAGAGGGGCGACGAGAGGCACGAGCGGCACAATATACTGCACCCCCGCTCCGAGGAGGAGCACGGTGAGACAGACAGTGAGCAGCACAATGCCGCTCTGCAACCGACGTCGCAGCGTCAGGCCGCGTCGCACACGCTGTACAAACGCCGCCAGCAAGCGATACTCCTGAACTATCATGGTGTGTTCCTACCCAAAACGGATATCTACCGCGCGCTGGTGCGCCGCAAAGCCTTCTGCTGCCGTTAACGCCCGGAGCGCTGCTTGCAGCGTCTGCAGGCCCTGACGAGTCAACTCCTGGACTTCCAGTTTCTTCACAAACTCGTCCACCGACAGCGGTGAAAACATACGGGCATAGCCTCCCGTCGGAATCACGTGATTCGTCCCCGAGAGATAATCCCCCATAGTAACCGGCGAGTACTGGCCGAGAAAAACCGATCCGGCGTTGACGATCTTGGCGCTCACTGCCCATGGGTCAGCAGTCATGATTTCGAGATGTTCGGGCGCATATTCGTTGGTAAAACGCACACAGGCGTCGAGATCTTCCAGCACGAGAATCCGGCCATACCGCTCCAGGGCAGCACGCACTCGTGCAGCTGTCGGGAGGGGAGGTATTTGTGCCTCCACGGCTGCCGCCACCTCATACGCCAGCCGCTCAGAGGTCGTGAGCAGAATGGCTGCTGAGTCCTCGCCGTGCTCTGCCTGCGAGAGCAAATCGGCCGCCACAAACGTCGCTGGCGCTGTATCATCAGCAATAACCAACACTTCCGAGGGCCCTGGAGGGCAATCGATCGCCAGCGGTAAGCCAGCGCTCGCCGCCCAGAGCTTCGCCGCCACCACGTAGATACTGCCTGGCCCAAAGAGTTTGTAGACTCTTGGCACGGTCTCGGTACCAAAGGCCATGGCGGCAATGGCCTGTGCCCCACCGATCTTAAACACGTCCCGGATGCCTACCAGGTCAGCGGCCACCAGCATGGCGGGCGGCAGTGTCCCGTCCGAGGAAGGAGGAATACAGAGCACGCGTTGGTCACAACCGGCTACCAGCGCTGGCACGCCAAGCATCAGCACCGTCGAGGGATAGGGTGCTTTCCCACCTGGGGCGTACAGGCCTACTTTCTCGATCGGCCGCCACAGGCGGCCAGTGCGTACGCCAGGCTGTAACTCATGTACCTGCTCCTGCGGCAGTTGCTGGCGATGGAAGCGCTCCAGGTTCTGCCGGGCCCGCTGCAGACTCTCTATGAGCGCTGGCTCGACCTGATGCCGCGCCGCGGTCATTTCCTCAGCACTGACCCGCAAGTCGTGCAACTGTACGCCGTCAAAGCGCGCCGAAAATTCCCGCA
>WNGA01009827.1_pt1 | contig 13551 bp, 16 predicted proteins | sample 5400061 | NCBI WGS metagenome assembly WNGA01 (sample SAMN13153366, study PRJNA577476) | soil metagenome | isolation source: 100 cm soil or saprolite under grassland replicate 2 | place: USA:California | collected 2016-06-15 | reverse complement strand
TAACTCGACGGCCACACATCCATGCGTGGACGCGCAGTTTTGCGATGACGACGGGAAGGCTGCGCCGTCCGCTACCCCCCGGCGTCGCCGGCGAATCTGGTGCTGATCAACGACCCGCGTCGAGAGCGTGCCGAGACTGACTCCCACGTACCCGTGCTAGGGAGGCCACTCGACTAGCGACTCAACGGTTATCGAGCGGTCGCTAATGGGTCCATATCGCCCCTGCATCAAGACCCGTGGATCCACGCTCCGCGCGGAAGCAGGCGCGAGTTCGGCATCGGCGCGGACGACCGCGTCTCGTCCGCAGCGGGCGTCTCAGGCTCCCCGCCGGATACGCTCGCATCCATATGTATACGGAACCCTCGACCAGGAGGAGTGGGCCGAATACAGCGACCATGCTCGGAACCCTCGACCAGGAGGAGTGGGCCGAATACAGCGACCATGCTCCGATCATCGCGACCTTCGAGGCGGACTCGCCCGGGAGTGAGGGATGACGATTCACCAACGTCGCGATGATTACCCGAACCCGTGGCGGATTCAGGTGCGTGGACACCCAGCGCGCCGCGAGTCCATCAGCTGGAGGGAGGCCATACGCGACGCCGTGACGGACACCTATCCGCAGGCCCCATTCACTTCGCCGCCCTTGGGAACCAAGTTCACCGTCGAGGTGATCTTCCGATTGACTCCAGAGGATCTGGCTAGACCGGCCTTCGACCTCGACAACTTCGCCAAGCCTGTCCTGTCCTCGACACACTCTTCACCTCGCAGAACGTCTCGAGACTCACCGGCGTGCTTCTCCCCGGGGTGAACGACACGTGGGTGTTCCGGCTCCTCCTTGAGAAGGTCGAAGTGAAGACTCCGCAGGAGCAGGGTGCGGACATCACGGTCACTTGGCACCCATCGGTCACCCCGGATCTCAGCACTTCCTGATGCTCCTTCGCGCGCAGTGCACCTCTGAGGGCCAAGACAACGACGCCAATGCGCGCGCGAACTTCTGAGAGAGACCACTAGGCCGTCGAGGTTGGCCATTCGACCCAGGATTCAAGCGGGATCGCGCGGTCGCTAATGGGTCCATATCGTGCCCTGCATCAAAACCCGTGGATGCTCGAACGCTCGATCAGGGGCAGGCTAGACGTGGATACCGAGCTTGCGGAGGTCGACAATCGCCGCTCTGCGCCACCGGGTCGTGTCGGGGGAGAATGGCGGCGTGAAGGGCATCCCGTTGGCTTTCCGGAGTGGCTTGCCGTCGCGCAGGACGCGGTAGTGGCCGGGGGTTGACTCGACGGTGAGGCCGGCGGTTTCGAGCCGGCGGATGAACTCGCGGACGTCCTTCCTCATGTGGGCGGTAGCTCGTGGCGAAGGCGAGACTAGCCGCTTGGCGCGGGTGCTGGGTACCGATCACCCGAGGGGGTAGTTGGTCGGCCCGACGGGGCGCGCGTTGCTATCCGGTGAGCAGGACGATGCCCGTGACGATTAGCCAGAGTGACCAGGCGATGTAGGCGATCGGGACGATTGTGCCGGCGAGCTTCCAGCCTTTCTCCTCGAAGCTGCCGACGAACTCGAGCGAGCCGATGGCGAGGAGGAGTCCGATTGCGATGCCGGGCCAGGCGAGCCAGGCGTCGAACGTTGACGATTGCAGCATCGCTACGCCGACGAGCGTCGTCCAGGTTCCGGTGAGCAGGTAGCCGAGGCATTCGCCGACTGCGACGCCGAGGTAGCGGTGGAGTGCGTCGAAGACGACCGCGGTTGCCTCCCGCGTCGCCGGGCTCGAGTCGGGGTCTTGGTACGTCCGTGCCAGCGCAGGTACGACGAAGGGCCAGCGGGCGATGCCGAGGAACTGCACGACCGCAGCCAGGACGCCGACCGTCGTCGTCACCGGAACGATCTGTAACTCGTCGCGTGCAAGCACCTGACCGAGGAGGACGGCGAGCGCGGCGAGCAGGATGGCCGTGAGCATGAAGCCGTACCAGACGAGCTTCAGTTGTAGGCCGCCGGTCTGGAATCGACTCAGGATGGTGTCGACGGGACTTCGGAGCACGGCTGGGTAGTCGAAGAGGCGCCCGAGCAGGAAGAAGAAGGTGTTGAACGCGACCGGCAGACCGATCAGGAACGCTCCAGCAACCCAGTCGATGTTCAACTGTCTGCCACGTCCTCTAGCGCCAGGCGATGGGGATGATGGCGCAGGTCGAGGTCATTGGTGGAAGGCGGCACGGGGCTCGCTCGGTGTCCTTGACCGCGAGCTCTTGGGGCGGGGAGGATGATCGGCATGGGTACCCGAGGCGCGAAAGACGCTAGGGGATTGTGGTTCTTCGTGGTTGTCGGCGCGGTGATCGGGCTGGTGCTCGGCATCCTCGTGAGCGTGACCACCGACGTTCCCCTCGCGCCCGAGGCCGGGTTGGTGCTAGGTGCGCTCGTCGGGTGGCTCTCGCGCCGGGTCAGCTCTTAGGGACTCGTTTCAGAATGATGCTTCGTCGACGAGCTGCGCCGGAGGTCGCGATTGGCGATCTGTCATACGCGAATCGGCACCATCTGACGCGCTCGCGAGCACCGGCGACTGACACCTCGCGGGCACGCGGCCCTTCCAACCAGAAGCCGATGACTTCCGCGTCGCAGCCAGGTCCTACTCATCGACGACGGAGACGCCCTCCACGAAACGGAGAAGAACATGCACGCGGCACTCGTGACGTTGACGATCGACCCGGACCAGGCGCCAGCGGCAGCCAACGCACTCACGCATGACATCCTGCCAGTGATCCGTTCGGCTCCCGGCTTCGTCGCGGGCTATTGGCTAGAGCCTGTCGATGGCCACGGCTTCTCGTTCGTCGTGTTCGAGACCGAGGAGCAAGCACGGCGATCAGCCCCGCCGGCAAGCAATTGGGCAGGCCCCGGCGTCAGCATCAACGATGTCGACTTCCGGCGAGTGGCTGCCAGCGCTTAGCAATCGCAGGAGCTCGAGCGGTTGCGGGCGGATGAGTAACGAGGTCGACGCGCTCTGCCTCGAGGCCGCAGCGCGGATCCACTTCGCTCGGGCTGGTCGCTGCTGCCGTTGGCACGACTCGGCCGCCCGCGCGACGACCGCTGCACCTGGCTCGCCGAAGCCGGGATCGGTCGTCGTGAACTCTTGGTGCAGGTACGACAGAGGCGTCCGTCAGTCCTCTAAAGCCCCCGAGGCTGGCCATTCGACCCAGGATTCAAGCGGAATCCGGAGGTCGCTAATGGGTCCATATCGGGCCCTGTATCAAGACCCGTGGATCCACGTCCTCGCGAGATGGGGGGTCGACCTCCTGACCATGAAGCTCTCCATCCCCCGGGTTGAGGCCAACCGAGCAGCCGGCCGTCGAAGCTCTCCCGTTACGCGGCGATGAAGGACCCTGAATTTCTTGGAGGCTCGGATGCCGGGCTCCGTCCTGGCGGAAGGAGATGCTCCTGCGATGTCGAGACCGAGGAAGTACCCCGATGAGTTGCGCGAGCGGGCTGTTCGTCTTGTGTTCGAGTCGAAGCGTCCGATCGCTCATGTCGCCCAGGACCTGGGCGTGCACAAGGAGTCGTTGCGCCACTGGGTGCGGCAGGCGGAGGCCGATAGCGGCCGCCGGCGCGATCTGCTGACGAGCGAAGAGCGCGAGGAGCTGAAGAAGCTCCGCAGGGAGAACTTCGAGCTGCGCAGGGCGAACGCGATCTTGAAGGACGCGTCCGTCTATTTCGCTCAGGAGCTCGACCCGACCCGGCGACGGTGAGCCGCTACGTCGAGGAGCGGCGGGATGCCTTCGGGGTCGAGCCGATCTGTCGCGCGTTGGGTGTGCCGGTGAGCACGCACTACGCGCGCAGATCCCGGAAGCCATCGGTGCGTGAGCCGACCGTGCGTTGCTGGTCGAGATCGAGGCCGCCCGCTCAGGGCCGGCGCGTCTACGGAGCCCGCAAGACCTGGAAGGAGCTGCGCTGCCGTGACGTCGAGGTCGGCCGTGACCGGGTCGCTCGCGTGATGCGTCAGCATGGACTCGAAGGCAAGCTCCGCGGCCGCAAGCACCGCACGACGATCACCGACGAGGCCGTGGCCGAACGCGCCCGCGACCTGCTGCAGCGCGACTTCACGGCGACCCCGCCGAACGAGAAGTGGGTCGCCGACCTGACCTACGTACGCACCTGGAACGGCTTCGTCTTTTTGGCGTTCATCCTCGACTGCTACAGCCGGATGATCGTCGGCTGGCAGCTCGCGACGCACATGCGCGCCGAGCTCGTGCTCGACGCGCTCGAGATGGCCAACGGCCTGCGCCGACCAGGCGCTGGCCTGATTGCGCACAACGATCGCGGCTCGCAATACACGAGCTTTGCCTACACCGACCGCCTCGACCAGCTCGGGATCGATCCGTCAGTCGGCTCGAAAGGCGATGCCTATGACAATGCGATGGCCGAAGCGTGGGTCGCGACCTTCAAGAGCAAGCTCGTCGACGGTCGCCGCTTCTCCTCCTTCGAGAACGCAGAACACGAGGTCCTCGACTGGATCGGCTTCTACAACGATGAAAGACTCCACGAAGCACTCGACGACCTGCCGCCCTCAGAGTACGAGGCCGAGCACTACCGATTGAATATCAAGACAGACAACACCCCAATGTTGGCCGCCACCTAACCGAGCTTCCAAGAGACCCAGGGTGGATCACACCTTCGGATAGCGCTTGTCCAGCTTGGTCCACGTATGTGCGCAGTCGTCGCCGAAGCCGCACGGGCAGCCCGCGAGAGGTCCGGGCGGGTCGCATCCGTTCGAGGCAGTCGACAAGGCCGTAGGCCTTGATCCGTTCCAGGACCACTTGATGGCGATCGAGGTGCGCGCTGCCGGGGACGCTCCTGCCGGTCCAAACGTTCAGGTCCCCGCCCAGGAGGAGGAGCCAGTTGTAGCGCTCGTCGTCGAAGACGGGGGCGAGCTCCGAGAGCGAGCGGTGGACTGAGGCGTCGCTCTTCTCGTCGAGCAGCCCGTACAGGGATACGGCGGTCACGTCGTCCAAGCCGGGTCGCACGACCACGGCGGCCTCCCACGAGCCGGGCCGCGCGGTCGTCGAAGGGGAGGTTCAGCGGCTTCCCGTAGCGTAATGCCCGGGCGTCCTCGACTTTGCGGAGCTCGTGTGGGGAGGCGATCGCCGCCGCCCAGGGCCGGGGGTAACCGTCACGTCCTTCGGTGCTGCTCGCGCCGAGGACGGTGCCGTTGTGCCCTCCGTCGGGAACGCGTGCCTCGCTCAGTAGCGCGACGTCCGCGTCGATCGTCGCGAGGGCAACCTACCGCTTCGACTCGAATGCAGCTGCGCACCCGACGCCGCTGACGATCGAGCAGTTCCTCGAGGAGCGGCCGGAGGGGATCCTGATCCGCTCGAGCGCGGGCGGCCCGCGCCCGACCCGGGTCGATGTCGCGCCAGCTCGTCTCGGCAACCCACTTCTCGATCACCCGCAGGCGGCCGTCGTGGATCCACCGGTTCCATTTGCCGGCGATCGCGAAGCGGGCGCCGTGGACGAGCGCCTCGACGTCACCGTGGCCGACGATCATGCGCCGATTTGGTGCGCCGTGCAGCCAGCCGATCAGCCGCGCATTGATCGCTTTGTCGCGGAAGCCGTAGCCCAAGACCACGACCGCATCCGTTTTCCGTAGCGACTCGTGGAAGCGGTAGTGCTGATCCGCATAGATCGTGCTGTCGTAGGCGAGCGGCTTATCGAAGGTCCCCGTCAGCAACACCGGTCGGCCATCGGCAGGGAACTCCAGCAGCTCGCCGGCCGCGCCGCGCTCGTGGTATGGGTCGTCCGTTGTTGATCGCGCGACCACCCACCCTCGCCACGGTTCTTCGGGAAGCGTCCGGTGGAACCAGATAATCGAGCCGTGCAACTTGAAGTGACGGATCGGCCGCTCGAAGTAATCGGCCCAGAAGAAGACGTCGCCCATGCTGCGCGTGAAGCCATCGGAGACGCCGATGTCGCTGTCGGCGAGGGCCTTCTCGAGTACGCGGTCGTGATTGAGCTCGAACAGGTCCGTCTGGCCGATCGCCCGGCAGCCGTCGACGACCGCCTGTAGATGGTCGACCCGCTCGACCCGCTGGTTCAGCATCCGCCAGACGGTGTCGCGGATGTAGTCGCGCGTCTCGCTCGCCCGCTCCATGAGTTCACTCGGCTCGGCTACCTCCTCACGGAGCTCCACGAGTAACGGCAACAGCGCCGGGTTCTCGTACTCGCCTGAGAGCCCGTCGCTGATCTGCTTCGCGAGGTTGGCGACGTCCTCGTGGTTGGCGGCGCGCCCGTCGATGTAGTCGGCGAAATAGCGGTCGGCCAAATCACGCAGCCGTTGTGTGAACGCGATCGCTGGCTCGCTCGCCTGGCAGGCGAGGACGCGGCACCCATTTTCGCGGGCGTACCCAACGCCAGCCCGCCAGAGCGTCGTTTTGCCGATCCCCGCCTCGCCCTCGACGACGAGCGCGGTAGGCCCGGCGAGATCGGTGGCGAACGCGCGCAGGACGGCCAGCTCCTCGTCGCGACCGACAATGGCGGTGCTCGGCATGTCTGCTCTTGATACGAAATAGCACTCAGCGACCCCAGACGAAAGTGCCCGTCAGCAGGCCGGCAGGAGCCGCCTCGACTACATCCGCTGACGGCGTTCGCGAATGCGATCCCCATGGAACCAAGAGCTCTGCGCGGGCGGCACCATCATCCGGGGTTCATGCGACGCTTTCGCTGTGAACTGGGGACGCTTCGCTGTGAACTGGGGACGCGTATGGGTTGAGATAAAGGACCCGTTCACGACAGAAGACACCTTCCATCACAGGCGATTGCATGCGCGGGTCTTCGGCATCCTCATTACCACTCTTATACTCGGCTTCTTCGTGACGTGGACGATGTGGGCGTTCCACGGGCTCGAGAAGAGCAGAAGTATGGAGGAGCTGCTTGAGTGCGCCGTTTGGACGGCTTCGCAGCTCCTCACCGGCGGCTCGTCCCTCCAGACCGGATCCGCTCTAGGTCACGCGCTTGAGGTGCTTCTCGAGCTGTGGGCTATTACCGTCGTCGCGGCCCTCGCGGCGTCCGTCGCCGCGTTCCTGATGCAAAAGGACGCGACCAACAGACAACAAACCACCTAGCAGGGGACCAAGCACATGAACGCCGCCTCGGGCGGTGCGCTCCCTGCGGAGCGTGAATCGCACAGGTCGACATTGAGCACGATCGGGCTTGGGGAGAGGCCTGTCTGACACCGAGCTGACCTCCGGCCGCTGCGACCGGCGAGACGCTTGCGGCTATCACCGGCTCCGACCCGCTACCTGCGGGGATTCCCGGGCGGGATGTGCGCGGGATCGGTGGAAGCCGGCGGTCGTTTGCGCCTGACAAGGCAACAGAGTATGCGATTTGCAGGGATTTTATGGGAGCGACGGGACTCGAACCCGCGACCTCCGGCGTGACAGGCCACTTCGAGGGTCACGACGGCTGACGACGATCGACCCGGAATCGCTCTATTCATGTGGGTTTCAGAGCCTTCGGCGGTTCGATTCCGCATGGTTGCGCGAAGCCGCTTTCAGACGTTTGCTGCCCGTTTGCTGCCCGGGCTGGGCTGGCCGAAGCCCGCGGCTTCGACGCGGCGGCCCGTCTGTGGTCGATTGGCTCGGCTCAGCTGCCCCCGCTCGTCGCGAGCTCCGCGGTCGACGGACCTTGACACGAGCGAGTCGCGGTGCAAGCGTTGCCGCTACCCCGAAGACGAGAGGAGCGGGTGTCTCCGCCGTCGGACACCGCAGGCCCTGCGGCCGTAGCTCTTCGAATTGGCGCGGGCGAACGCCGAGCGCGGTCCGCCTGTTGCCTCGTCGAGGGTCGCCGCTCCGAAGGCTGCTGGCGCGCTCCGAGCGCGCCCTACGGCCTCGATGAGAAAAGCCGGGTCGCCTAGTCGAAGGAGCCACGAATGGCCGCCACGGACACCGTTTCTCGCAAGCGTCGGAGTCAAACAAAGGTTCAGCTGGACCCTGCCGTTCATCGGAGAATCCTCGACTTCGTGAACGGAGCCGTCCAGCGGGACGATCTCGTGTACGAGAAGCTGCCTCCCCCGACGCCCGAAGTCGATCATCGAATGCACGACGGTGGCCCGGATGAACAGACGCCGCTTCGCAGGAAGATTCTCGATCCGGACGTCGCCACGGACGTCATCGATTTCCGCGACCGGGAGTTTCCACTCGGCTTCCGCCACGTAAAGGAGCTTCTGTTGCTCGAGGGCTTCGATCTCGGCAACCTCGAGGTCCTCCAACACCATTTCAGCAACAGGCTCTACGGAGCGTGGTCGGTCTTTCCGCAGCCCATCCCGCGCCGAGGGCCGGGCGGCTACGACGGCGTCGTTCATGCAGCGCTGCTGCACACGGGCAAGGTGCTCTTCATCACCGCGGACGAAACGACGCTGCTGTGGAACCCTGACGACGCCACCCCGGCGACGTTCGAGGATCCGGTGAACCAGCCACACCTGACGCCGGACGCGGCGTCAGGCTACTCGGTCCTGTGCGGCGGGCATTCGTTCCTGTCGGATGGGCGGCTGCTGGTAGCGGGAGGCGGCGGTTACGGACCCCATTCGAAGGCCAAGTGGGGTTACAAGTTCGACCCGACCAACAAGACCTGGTCGAGAACCGCCGGCAGCATGGTGCACGACCGCTGGTACCCGACCGTTCTGACGCTGGGCGACCACCGGATCGGCAACAGCCACGAGGTTCTGGTGGTCTGCGGACACGGCAGCGGCGACATGGAAATCTATGACGAGGCGTCCGACACGTTTCGAGAGGTGACGTCCGGACACGTCAAGCCGTTTCCGAACCTCTATCCCGGTCTCCATCTCCTGCCGGATCACAGCATCTTCTATTCGCGAACCGGCTGGGCGAGCGCCGGCGCGGGAGGCGGTCCCTTCGTCGGCGACGATCAGTCGGCTTACTTCGTCCTGACCGGCGCCAGCACCGGAGCCTGGCACGACATCGCTCCCGTCACGCCGTCGATGCCCGATCGCACGAAGGGCATGTCCGTCATGCTCTTCAGCAACACCGCTCCCACTGTTCGGATCATGGTGTTGGGCGGTTCGGATTCTTCGAACAACAACTCGTACGAGATCGTCGACGCCACCTCACTCTCCTCGGCAATCAACTGGGGTGCGTCTACGCCGTTTCCTGATGGTGAACGGCGAAGCCTCGCAAGCGTCGTGTTGCTACCTGATGGGAGCGTGTTCGTGTGCGGGGGGATCCAGCAGACGAACTCGCCATGCGCATTGTTCGACCCTCGAAACAACTCCTGGTCGGCCATGGCGGCGTTACCGTCCATCCGCGATTACCACTCCGTGGCCTTGCTCTTGCCGAGTGGGCAGGTGGCCATGGCGGGATGGAACAACACAGCGATCGAGATCTTCAATCCGCCCTATCTGTACCGCGGAGCGCGGCCGGTGATCTCCTCCGCTCCGTCGTCTGTCCAGCGCGGACAGAGCTTCGTGGTCGACTCACCGGACGCGGCGGCGATCAAGAAGGTGGCTCTCGTGCGGCCGATGGCTGTGACCCACCAAACGGATACCGAGCAGAAGGTCCTGGAGCTGCCGCATGTCCCGATCGGCTTCTCGACGTTCGGAACGATCGCAACCGACGGATCCGTCACGGACCGCTTCGGCGTCGGCAGCGACTTCGACGCCCTGACGTTCGTGCCCGGGGATCTGGGCTACGGGCCGAACCTCTTCTACTACCTGCGCCACGACGCCGCCGGCTTTTCCACGTTCGGAACGATCTCGACCGGCGGCGCGGTCACCGACCGCTTCGGACTCGGCACCGGCTTCGATGCATTGACGTTTGTGGCTGACGATCTCGGCTACGGGCCCAACCTCTTCTATTACCTTCGCCATGACGCAGCCGGCTTCTCCACGTTCGGGACGATCTCGACCGGCGGTGCCATCACCGACCGCTTCGGCGTCGGCACGAACTTCGACGCCCTCGAGTTCGTCCCGGGGAATCTCGGCTTCGGGCCGAACCTCTTCTACTACCTTCGCCACGATGCCGCCGGCTTCTCGACGTTCGGGACGATCTCGACCAGCGGCGCCGTCACCGACCGCTTCGGCGTCGGCACGAACTTCGACGCCCTGACGTTCGTGCCCGGGAATCTCGGCTACGGCCCGAAGCTGTTCTATTTCCTCCGCCACGACGCGGCCGGCTTCTCCACCTTCGGGACGATTGCCACCGATGGGACCATCACGGACCGCTTCGGCGTCGGCAACAACTTCACCGCCCTCACTTTTGCGCCCGGCAATCTGGGCTACGGGCCGAAGCACTTCTACTACCTCCGACAGGACGTGACTGGGCTGACCGTGACGGCGCCCGACGGAGCTCCGCCACATTCACTCGCACCGCAGGGCTATTACATGATGTTCGCACTGAACAACAACGGCGTGCCTTCCGTTGCAAAGTGGGTCTACTTGGACTAGCGGTGTGATCGACGACGATAAAACCGTCCAGCCCGGCGCCGCAGGGGTGCCGCTCCTCCGCCTGCTGATCGTAGTCGGAGCCATAGCGACGTACGGCGTGCTCTGGGGCATCGTCTTCTGGAAGATCTGGGACGCGGGCGACGGGCCCGCGCCCGACATCAGCCGCACCGTCCTCTACGTGATCGGCGTCTTAGGCGGCATCCTGGCGACGTCGTTCGCGACCGCGCTCGGCATCGAACGACGCGATCCGAATCGCGATCCGCGCACGCTCGCGCTCGGATCGACAGTGATCGGGACGACGCCCGAGCACCGGGGCAAGGCGACCGCGACCGCGACGCTCGCCGTGTGGGTGTATGCCGCGATCGGTGCCTGGGGACTGCTGACCGTGCTCGTCCATCAGGACCAGTCGCCCTCGGACGTAAAGACCGCCGCGGCCGCGTTCGCAACCGCCGTCACCGGCCTCGTCGCCGGCTCGCTAACGCCGGGCGAGACCTAGGACTTGAGGCTCGATTAGATGCAGGCTGGCTCGGCTGCTGCAGCAGCTCCCGTACCGCGCGGCCGCGCGCTCGAGCAGCAGCTTCCGCTCCCGCTCCTTGCGCGTGAGCGACGCCGCGGGTTGGAGATCGGCGCCCGCCTCGCATCGCGCCCGAGCTTTGAGAGGAGGCCGCCGCACGCTCAGCAGCGGTGCAGCCTTCCAGCCGAGTCAAGACGTGCGTCGATGGACGCCTTCGAAGCGTCGCTGTACGGCCAGATGCGAGCCATGCACTGCAGGACGGACGCGTACGAAGACCACGCCGCGTTCGACCGGCTACAGTCGAAGTGGACAGGGGCCGCCGAGTAGTTAATCGGCCGCTGGGACACCGGCACGCTGCGCTGATGGCTTCCACCGGCGCGGACGGGCCCGTGGCGCTGTCGGAGGCGATCCGCGAGGCGCGGGCGGAGCTTGACGCGACGATCGAGGAGATCCGTAAGCTCCCCGGTTTCAAGACGTTCCTCGCGGCTCCCACATTCGAGGACGTGGCCGAGGCGGCTAGCGATCACCCGCTGGTCTACACCGCCCCTGCCGACCCCGGCGGCTTGGCGCTGATTGTCAAGGGCACACGCGTCGAGCATGTTCCGCTGCCCGGCCTGACGACCGAGCTCGTCGCCGACCGGGTGGAGGCCTATCTCGGGGCCCACGACGCACGCAGGCACGACCGGCGGCGCTGGGTCGCCGCCCTGGACGACGTGACTGAATGGCTGTGGGAGGCTGCGATGGGCCCGGTGCTCGAGGCGGCCAGGCCGGCCCCGGAGATTGTCATTGTCGCCGGCGGGTTGCTCGGCCTGCTGCCGCTGCACGCCGCTTGGATGCCTGACGCCCGCGCCGTAACCGGACGCCGGTACGCGCTCGACCTCGCGACGATCCGCTACGCTCCGAACGCCCGCGCGCTGACGGCCGCTCGGCGGCTGGCGGAGAAGACGGCGCTCTCTACCGCGCTTGTCATCGCCGATCCTCAGCCCGTGCGGGCACGGGCGCTGGAGTGGGCCGATGTCGAGGGCGCCGCCGCTGCGGCGGCGTTCCCCGGACGCGCGATTGTACGGGCCGACCGTGAGGCGACTGAGGCCGAGTTCCGGATCGTGGCCCCCACACGTCGACGTGCTGCACCTCGCCTGTCACGGTGTCGCGCGGCTGGGCGATCCGCTGGAGAGCGGACTGCTGCTGGCGGGCCACAGCTGGCTGACGCTCCGCGAGCTGATCGCGATGCGGCTCAACGCGCGGCTCGCGGTGCTGTCCGCCTGCGAGACATCGCGGCCCGGCACCGAGCTGCCCGACGAGGTCGTCGCGCTGCCGACGGGCCTGCTGCAGGCCGGCGTCGCGAGCGTCATCGCGTCGCTATGGGCAGTGCCCGACTTCGAGACCGCGCTGCTGATGGCGCGCTTCTACGGTGGCACCCTGGCGATGTCGCCGGCGGCCGCGCTGCAGGAGGCGCAACAGTGGATGCGTGACACGAGCGACGAGGACAAACTCGCCGACCTCGAGCAGGCGTGCACGGGTGAACCGCCGTGGCTTGAGCCGGACCTGGCCGAGGTGTTCTCCGAGGAGCTCCGCCGACCCGCTCCCGAGGAGCCCGTGGGGTTCAGAAACTCTGTCAGTCTCCGCGGATCCAGTTCATCAACTCGATGCACCGCAGAGTTGGTTTCGCCGGGCTTTCAGGGGTTGATCAGCCGAGACCGACTCTGCGCGGTCCGGCAGGCGAATCGAGCGCGTTTGACGTCGACCCGGCGGATCTGGTATTCGCGCGCGCGCGTGAAACTCCGTACGGCGTATCTCGTACGCTATCGAAGATAGGCCGCGCCGAAGAGGGCGTGACGTCGGGGGTACCTGGATTGATCGCCTGTCAGGCCGCGTGTTCGTATTCGTGGATCAGGCCGCCGAGTAGGTCGGTGCGCTTGAGCTGCGCATAGGGTGGTGCTCGGAGCGGTGTCGGGTTTCGGTCTGGCTGCTCGGGTGGACGAAGTGCGAGTGCCCGATGCGGCCGATGTTGGTTGTAATGGCGGGTATAGACGCGAAGTACGTGCTCGAGTTGGCGGCGGCTGAAGATGAGCAGGCGGTCGAGGCACTCGCGGCGCACGTTCCTGACCCAGCGCTCGGCGTGCGCGTTCGCGTTCGGTGCCTGGACGGGTGTGCGGATCACCGCGATCCCTTGGCTGTGGAAAACGTGATCGCAGCCGCCACTGAACTTGGAGTCGCGATCGTGGATGAGGAAGCGGAGCGGCTGCTCGCGATCATCGAGCGTCATCAGCAGGTTGCGCGCCTGTTGGGCGACCCAGGCGCCCGTTGGGTTCGCTGTGCAGGCGACAAGCTCGATCCGGCGGCTTTCGAGCGAGATGAAGAAGAGCACGTAGATTCGTCTCAGCCAGGCGGTGTCGACGGTGAAGAGATCACAAGCCAGCGTCGTCGCCGCGTGTTGGCGGAGAAAGTTTCGCCACGAAGGCTCGTCTCGCTGCGACGCCGGCGGCAGCCCGTGCCGGGCGAGGATCGTCCGCACCGATGTCGCCGAAACGGAGATGCCGAGGCTCTGCAGTTCGCCGACGATCCGTCGGTAGCCCCAGCCCGGGTTCTCGCGTGCAAG
>WNGA01009017.1_pt1 | contig 13551 bp, 13 predicted proteins | sample 5400061 | NCBI WGS metagenome assembly WNGA01 (sample SAMN13153366, study PRJNA577476) | soil metagenome | isolation source: 100 cm soil or saprolite under grassland replicate 2 | place: USA:California | collected 2016-06-15 | reverse complement strand
GGTCGCGCCCCGGCTGGCCGAGGCCCGACCCGACGAAGTCACACCGCGACCGGAGTGAACCATGCATGACGACCTGACCATCCCAGCGGCTCGGGACCTGCCGCCCGGCCGGCGGCGTGAGCTGCAGGCCCATCTGCTGTCGGAGCTCCGCTACTTGCGGAGTGAGCGAGAGCCGTTCTGGCGCCGACGCCGAGGCGTCGTGGTGGCCGCAGCGGCGTCAGTCCTGCTCCTGCTCGGCGTCGGCGGCTACCGGGTGTGGACCGCGCCCCGACCGGTGGTCGCCGAGGCGAGCTTCGCGTGGCACTTCACCGACCCGAGGGACCTGGCGGCGACCGCCCCGCTGATCGTGCTCGGCACTGTGGAGCGGGTCGACCGCGGCCGGTCCTACGACCACGGCGACGAGGTGGAGACGACCCGTCGGCTCACCGTCCGGGTCGAGCGGCGCCTGGCCGGGACGCTGGCGGGCGACCGCGTGGTCCTCCATGACCAGGGCTGGATCAGGGTGGACGGCCGCCCGGAGGTCCCGTTCAGCCTCGAAGGGATGCTGCGTCTGGAGGCTGGCGACCGCGCCCTGCTCTTCCTCCGCAAGGACCCGCAGACCGGCGACTGGGAGCAGCTCAACGACCAGGCCGCCTACCGGGTCCAGGGCACCCGGATCCTGCCGTCGACCCGCGCCGACCCGCTGGTCCAACGCATCGAGGGCAAGCCCCTGCTCGAGCTCGAGCGGCTGATCGCCGAGGCCCAGGCCGCCCTGGAACGGGGTGACCTCGAGCCCACCCCGCCGGGCCGCGGGGGTGGATAGGACGGCCCAGGGCGTCGCGTCGGCCGGTTCGGGTCAGGGCGGGCGGGGGTGCTCGCCGGCGAGGGGCGGGCGGGCGGCGCGGCGGGAGAGGCGGAGGAGGCCGGCGGCGTAGGCGGTGGCGGCGGCCAGGCAGGCGACGCCGGCGGCGACCAGGGAAGGGCCGGTCGGCAGGGCCAGGGCGACCGGCACCACGGCGCCGCCGACCCAGGCGAGCTGGAAGGTGGTCTCGGCTCTGGTGATCGCGGTGCCGCGGCCGGCGGGAGGGACCTCGCGCTGGACGAGGCTCTCGAAGCCGAGCCGGGCGGCGGCCACCCCGCCGCCCATGGCCAGCCCCGCCAGGGCGGCCGAGGCCACCCCGACCCGGCCGGCGAGCAGCAGGGCCGTCAGCCCGGAGGCGGCCAGGCCGGCGCCGAGCAGCCCCTCCTCCTGGACCAGCCGGGCCGCCCGCGGCAGCAGGAACGCGCCCGCCACGGCGCCGACCCCGACCCCGGCGAGCAGCAGGCCGAGCCCCGCGGTCCCCACCCCCTGCCGCCGGAGCTCGAAGGCGAGCAGGAACAGGCTGAACCCGCCCACCGCCCTGACCGAGGCGCTGGCCGTCCTGGCGAGCCGCACCCGGCCGGGCGGCCTGGTCAGCCTGGCCGCGCGCCGGTCGAGCGAGGCGGTCCGGCCGTCGGCCGGTGCGCGACCCTCCCGGCCCTCCAGACGGGCGCGCCGCGGGGCGGCGGCCGGCAGCCACAGGGCGAGCGTCCCGCCCGCGGTGAAGGCGAGGGCGCTGGCCCACAGCACGGCACCGCCGCCGAGGAGGCGGTCCAGGCCGACCCCGAGCAGGGCGCCGAGGGTGCCGCCGAGGGCGGCGACCCTGGCCATGCGGCCGTTGATGGCCACCAGCGCGCGGTCCGGGCCGGCCAGCTCCGGCACCAGGGCGCTGCGGCTGATGCCGTGGACCCTGGAGCAGACCAGCAGGCCGAAGGCGAGCGGGTAGAGCAGCAGCGACTGGGTGCGGGAGACGGCCAGGAACGCCAGCACGGCCCGAAGCAGCAGCGCGGCGGTCACCACCAGCCGGCCCGCCCCCCGGCGGCCGTCCAGCAGCCGCCCGAGCAGCGGGGCGACCACCGCGAACGGCGCCACGGTCAGCAGCAGGTACATGGCGACCCGGGGCCGGGCGGCGGCCACCGGCACGGCGAAGAACAACGTGCCGGCCAGGGCGACCGCGACCAGGCCGTCGCCAAGCGCGCTGGTGGCGTGCACCCAGGCGAGCCGGTCGAGCGGCTGCCGCAACACCGATGCCCCGAGCCACGCGCGGACCAGCCGCTGCACGCGCTCCCCCGGCCCCGCCGGTCGCTCCCGAGCCCCCGTCGCCAACGCGCTCTCCCTGTTCGCCGGCTGCCACGTCATGCTACCTGGCGGAGGCGGGTGGAACGGCGAAGCCCCCGGGAGACCCGGGGGCTTCGCCTATCCCTGGGGTGGGACAGGTGCGACGCCTACTCCTTGCCGGCCATCTCGGCCGGGGGGACGTCGATGTCGGTTGGCTGGTCGAGCGAGCGGAAGACGATGGCGCCCTCCTCGGCGTCGACCACCACGAGCTGCCCGGCGCTGAACTCCTTCCACAGGAGCTTCTCGGACAGCGGGTCCTCGACCATCCGCTGGATGGTCCGGCGCAGCGGGCGGGCGCCGAGCGCGGGGTCGTAGCCCTTCTCGGCGAGCAGGTCCCTGGCCTGGTCGGTCAGCTCCATGGCGATGTCCTTGGACTTGAGCTGCTCGACGACCCGCCGCATCATCAGGTCGACGATGCTCTTGACCTGCTCCCGCGAGAGCTGGTGGAAGACGATCACCTCGTCGATCCGGTTCAGGAACTCCGGCCGGAAGTGGCGCTTCAGCTCGTCCATCACCTTGGCCTGCATCCGCTCGTAGTCGACCTTGGCGTCCGGCCGGGCCGTGAAGCCGAGCGTGGCCCCCTTGGCGATGTCGCGGGTGCCGAGGTTGGAGGTCATGATCAGCACGGTGTTCTTGAAGTCGACCGTGCGGCCCTGCGCGTCGGTCAGGCGCCCGTCCTCCAGGATCTGGAGCAGGGTGTTGAACACGTCGGGGTGGGCCTTCTCGATCTCGTCGAACAGCACCACGCTGAACGGCTTGCGCCGCACCGCCTCGGTGAGCTGGCCGCCCTCCTCGTAGCCGATGTAGCCCGGCGGGGAGCCGATCAGCCGCGAGACGGTGTGCTTCTCCATGTACTCGGACATGTCGAGCGCGATCAGCGCGTCCTCGTCCCCGAACAGGAACTCGGCGAGGGTGCGGGACAGCTCGGTCTTCCCGACCCCGGAGGGCCCGAGGAAGATGAACGACCCGGAGGGGCGCTTGGGGTCCTTGAGGCCGGCCCGGGTACGGCGGATGGCCTGGGAGACGGCGTGGATGGCGTTGTCCTGGCCGACGATCCGCTTGTGCAGCTCGTCCTCCATCCGCAGCAGCTTGGCGGTCTCCTCCTCGGTGAGCTTGAACACCGGGATGCCGGTCCAGGAGGCGAGCACCTCGGCGATCTGCTCCTCGTCGACCTCGGCGACCACGTCCATGTCGCCCGACTTCCACTCCCGCTCGCGGCGCGCCTTGTCGTTCAGGAGGTTCTTCTCCTTGTCGCGCAGCGAGGCGGCCTTCTCGAAGTCCTGGTCGTCGATGGCCGATTCCTTCTCGCGCCGGACCTCGGCGATCCTGCCGTCGAACTCGCGCAGGTCGGGCGGGGCCGTCATGCGCCGGATGCGCATGCGGCTGCCGGCCTCGTCGATCAGGTCGATCGCCTTGTCGGGCAGGAACCGGTCGGAGATGTAGCGGTCGGCCAGGTTGGCGGAGGCGACCAGCGCGTCGTCGGTGATGGTGACCCGGTGGTGGGCCTCGTAGCGGTCGCGCAGCCCCTTGAGGATGTCGATGGTGTGGGCGACGGTCGGCTCGCTCACCTGGATCGGCTGGAAGCGGCGCTCCAGCGCGGCGTCCTTCTCCAGGTGCTTGCGGTACTCCTCGAGGGTGGTGGCGCCGATCGTCTGCAGCTCGCCACGGGCGAGCATCGGCTTGAGGATCGAGGCGGCGTCGATCGCCCCCTCGGCGGCACCGGCGCCGACCAGGGTGTGCAGCTCGTCGATGAACAGCACGATGTCGCCGCGGGTGCGGATCTCCTTGAGGACCTTCTTGAGGCGCTCCTCGAAGTCGCCGCGGTAGCGCGAGCCGGCCACCAGCGCGCCCAGGTCGAGGGTGTACATCTGCTTGCCCTTGAGCGTCTCGGGCACCTCGCCCCTGACGATCGCCTGGGACAGGCCCTCGACGATGGCGGTCTTGCCGACGCCGGGCTCGCCGATCAGCACCGGGTTGTTCTTGGTCCGGCGGGACAGCACCTGCATGACCCGCTCGATCTCCTTCTCGCGGCCGATCACCGGGTCGAGCTTGCCCTCGCGGGCGAGCTGGGTGAGGTTGCGGCCGAACTGGTCGAGCACCAGCGACCCCTGCGGCTGGGCCTCGCCGGGCGCGCCGCCGGCCTGGCCCTCCTTGCCGCCGGCGTAGCCGGAGAGGAGCTGGATGACCTGCTGGCGCACGCGGGACAGGTCGGCGCCGAGCTTGACCAGCACCTGGGCGGCCACGCCCTCGCCCTCGCGGATCAACCCGAGCAGGATGTGCTCGGTGCCGATGTAGTTGTGGCCGAGCTGCAACGCCTCCCGCAGCGACAGCTCCAGGACCTTCTTGGCGCGGGGGGTGAACGGGATGTGCCCGGTCGGGGCGCTCTGCCCTTGGCCGATGATCTCCTCGACCTGGGCGCGGACCGCCTCCAGCGAGATGCCAAGCGACTCCAGCGCCTTGGCGGCGACCCCCTCGCCCTCGTGGATCAGGCCGAGCAGGATGTGCTCGGTGCCGATGTAGTTGTGGTTGAGGAGCCGAGCCTCCTCCTGGGCGAGCACGACGACACGTCGAGCCCGGTCGGTGAAGCGCTCAAACATGCCAAACCCCCAGGGACACGGCGGCAGCGTTCCTTGCCGCCAATCGACTATACACCTGGCCCTCCGACGCCCCGTAGAGCACGCGCGGGACGAGGACGTACCGTGTTCGTCTGTACCGACAACGCCCCGGAGCCATCCGCTGTTCCCGTTTTCGTTGCTGGTTCATCGGCGCCCGCAGGCCGGACTTGACGGGTCGCGCGGCGCCGGCTTGCGGAGCGCCAGCTAGAGCTCTTCCGGGCGGAGCTGGGGGAACAGCAGCGCCTCACGGATCGACGACAGGTCGCCGAGCAGCATGACCAGCCGGTCGACGCCGATGCCGAGCCCGGCGTTGGGCGGCAGGCCGAGCTCCAGGGCCCGCAGGTAGGCCTCGTCGACCATCATCGCGTCCTCGTCGCCGCCCGCCTTGGCGAGCGCCTGCTCCTCGAAGCGGAGCCGCTGCTCGTCGGGGTCGGTCAGCTCCGAGAAGCAGTTGGCGTACTCGCGGCCCAGGATGATCAGCTCGAAGCGCTCGGTCACGAACGGGTCGGCGCGGTGGGGGTGGGCCAGCGGCGACACCTCGACCGGGTAGTCGGTCACGAAGGTCGGCTGCACGATGGTGTGCTCGACGTGCTTCTCGTACAGCTCCAGCACCAGCTTCCCGGTGCTCCAGCCGGGCTGCCAGGCCACCCCGTACCGGTCGCACAGCGCGCGGACCCGGTCGAGCGGCAGGTCGTAGGCCAGGCTCGGCTCACCCAGCGTCCCCTGCACGACCGCCAGCATGGTCACCTCGCGCCAGGAGGCCTCCAGGTCGATCTCGTGGCCGCGGAAAGTGACCCGCCGGCCGCCGGCTGCGGCGTCGGCCGCCTCGAGGATGACCCCGCGGGCCAGCTCCATCATGTCCCGGTAGTCCTGGAAGGCGGAGTTGGACTCGAGCATGGTGAACTCGGTGTTGTGGGTGGCGTCGATGCCCTCGTTGCGGAACACCCTGCCCAGCTCGAAGACCCGGTCCACCCCGCCGACCAGCAGCCGCTTCAGGTACAGCTCGCACGCGACCCGCAGGTACAGGTCGGTGTCGAGGGCGTTGTGGTGGGTGACGAACGGCCGCGCCAGCGCCCCGCCGGGGACCGGGTTGAGGATCGGCGTCTCCACCTCGAGGAAGCCGCGGTCCAGCATCGACTCGCGCAGCGACCGGATCACCCGGGAGCGGAGCCGCATGGCCGTGCGGGCGGCCGGGTTGACGGTCAGGTCGAGCTCGCGCTGGCGGGAGCGGATCTCGACGTCGGTCAGGCCGTGCCACTTGTCGGGCAGGGGCCGCAGCGCCTTGCCGAGCAGGAGCACCTCGGTCGCCTTGACCGACAGCTCGCCCTTCCTGGTCTTGACCACCGGTCCCTGGACGCCGACCAGGTCGCCGGCGTCGAGGTCGGCCACCACCCGGAACTGCTCCTCGCCGAGGGCGCCGATCGTGAGCATGATCTGCAGCTCGTCGCCGTCGTGGCGCAGCGTCCAGAAGACCAGCCGGCCCATCTCCCGCTTGAGCACGACCCGGCCGGCGACCCGGACGACGTCGCCGGACTCCTCGCCGGCGGCCAGCCCGTCCCAGCCCCCGCGGACCTCCGCCAGGGTGTGGCTGCGGCGGAAGCCGACCGGGAAGGCGTCGACGCTGGCCGCGCGCAGCTTGGCGAGCTTGTCGCGGCGGACCCGCTCGACGGCGGAGCGGTCCTCTGGCTCTGGCAAGGGTCGGGCGGCTCCTCGGGTGGCGGCCTGTCGGGCTGACAGGCGCATGCTACCGGAGGGGCCGCCCTGGTCAGTCGTCGGCCATGCTGACCACCGCCTGAGGTGGACCGGGACCGAATGGGAACCCAGGTCGAACCATGACGAGAACGCCCAGCAGGGCGAAGCGCGCGGTCGTTTGCGAATTGTGACGTTACCGCGCGGTTAGCTGCCCGCGTCATCGTTCGTGACGGCTCCCAAGCGGACCCTCGCGACCGGGCACACCTACCCCGCCGGAGCCGCGCCGATGATGACGACGACCACGTTTGCAGGCAGGCGAGCCCCTCGCTGGCACGCCGCCGCGCCGAGGACACCCGTCCTCCCCCTCGGCGGGTCGTCGCGGTCGCTACCCGGACCGGCCGCCTTGGCTGCTGCCAAGGCGTGTGGAGCGACTACCAGTGTTCGACCCCGGCCCCCGCTCTCCCCCATCCCCCAGGGGCCGGGGTCGAACCCGGCGCTCCAGCCCGGCGACCCCGCTACCGCGGCCGCGCCCTGACGAGCGTCAGCAGCGAGGCGGCGATCACCGTCCCGCCGATCGCCTGGCCGGCGGTGCCGAGGCCCATCGCGCCACCGTAGATCGCCAGCACCAGGCCGAACAGCAGGCCGATGCTGCCGAGGCTGCCGAGCCTGGACCGGCGACGGGCACGGTCGAAGTCGGTCCGGCCTCGTCGCCCGAGGAACCCCGCCAGGACGGCGGCCGGGTCGTCCTCCTCGGCCAGGTACAGCCAGGTCTCGCCCGGGCCCTCGTCCACCAGCAGCACCCAGCCGGCGTCCGGGACGGGCCCCTCGGCGGCCGCCAGCACCGTGGCCGCGCGCTCCCCGGTGGCCGGTACCCGCATGGCGCGGTCCCTCGCCGGGGTGACGGCCACCACGACCCGCACCGGCAGCAACTGGTCCTGATCGATCCCCGTGGTCGCGGCCAGCCGGTCGAACACCGGTGCGTGCTCGGGAAGGCGGCGCCAGACGGCAACACCCTCGCGCCGGACCAGCCCCTCCTGAACGGTCGGCGCGCCGACCATCAGCGCCTCGACCCCGAACGGCCGGAAGGCGCGAGGCGACAGCGGCCGGCCCTCCAGCCGGCCGGGCTGGCCGCGCGGCTCAGCCATGCGCCTTGAGCTCCCGGTTCTCCGGGGGGCTGGGCTTGAGCCCCCGGTTCTCCGGGGGGTTGGGCTTGAGCCCCCGGCTCTCCCGGGGGCTGGGCTTGAGCCCCCCGGACCCCCCGGGCCCCCGGTTCCGGTCCCAGATGATCCGCAGGCCGTACAGGGTGAGCCAGGGGTCGTGACGCTGGACGCTCTCGCAGGCGTCCAGCACGGCGCCGGCAAGGCCGCCGGTGGCGACCACCGTCGCCTGCCCGCCGAGCTCGGCCACCATGCGCCTGACGATCCCGTCCACCTGGCCGGCGAACCCCCAGACGGCGCCGGACTGGAGGCTCTCGACGGTGTTCTTGCCGATCACCGAGCGGGGCGCCACCAGCTCGACGCGGCGGAGCTGGGCGGTCCGCTCGACCAACGCGTTCATCGACACCTCGATGCCGGGGGCGATGGCGGCGCCGAGGTGCTCGCCGCGCTCGGAGACCGCGTCGAAGGTGGTGGCGGTGCCGAAGTCGACCACCACCACCGGCCCGCCGTAGGCGGCGAACGCGGCGACCGCGTTGACCACCCGGTCGGCGCCCATCTCGCGGGGGTTGTCGGTCAGGATCGGCAGGCCGGTGCGGATCCCCGGCTCCACCACCAGCAGCTCGACCTGGCAGTAGCGGCGGACCATCTCCCGCAGAGCCTGGGTGAGGCGCGGCACCACCGAGGAGATCGCCACCCCGTCGACGGCGTCGGCCAGCCGCAGCCCCTCCTGCGCCAGGAAACCGCCGAACAGCAGGGCGTGCTCGTCGGCGGTCCGCTCCGCCACGGTGGCCGCACGCCAGTGCTGCACCAGCTCGGTGCCCTCGAACACCCCGATGGTGATCTCGGTGTTGCCGACGTCCACGGCAAGCAGCATCGGGTTCGCTCCTTCGTCCAGGCCCTTCCGGGGTCCCGGCGGGGTCGCCGCTACCCAAGGATGACATTGTCGATCAGGCGGGTGCGGCCGACCCGGGCCGCGACGGCCAGGACCTGCCCGGCCTCGGCCTGCTTGGCCGGCTCGAAGCCGCCCGGCTCGACCAGGGCGACGTAGTCCACCTCCACGCCCCGAACCGCCGCGAGCAGCTCGTCGGCGGCGGCCTCGACCGCTGCCGGGTCGCGCTCGCCGGCCGTGAAGGCGGCGCGGCCGGCGTCCAGCGAGCGGTACAGGACGGCCGCGCGAGCCCGCTCCTGCGCCGACAGGTAGGCGTTGCGGGACGACACGGCCAGCCCGTCCGGCTCCCGCACCGTCGGGCAGGCGACGACCTCGTTGGGGAAGGCGAGGTCGGCGACCATGCGGCGGACCACCGCGAGCTGCTGGGCGTCCTTCTGGCCGAAGTAGGCACGCGACGGTCCCACCAGGTGCAGCAGCTTGGCGACCACGGTGGCGACCCCGTCCAGGTGACCCGGCCGCCACGCCCCTTCGAGCCGCTCGCCGAGGGCGCCGACGTGCAGCCGCACCTCCGGCGGCGCCGGCCACACCTCCCGCTCGCCGGGCAGGAAGGCCAGGTCGACCCCGTCGGCCTCCAGCACGGCCAGGTCGCCGTCGCGGTCGCGCGGGTAGGTGCCCAGGTCCTCGGTGGGCCCGAACTGCAGCGGGTTCACGAACACCGAGGCGACCACGAAGCCGCACTCCCGCCTCGCCGCGGCGAGCAGGGAGCGGTGGCCGGCGTGCAGGGCGCCCATGGTGGGCACGAAGCCGACCACGGCGTCGCCCGAGCGGGCCGCCGCGACGGCGGCGCGCAGCTCAGCGCTGGTTTCGACCGCGTGCACGCCGGCCAAGCCTCCGGAACAGCTCCAGCCCCTCGTGGGAGTCCTCGGTCTGGCCCTCGACGTGGCCCTGGAGCCCGGCCTCGACCCGGCGGCGCGCCTCCGGGTCGAGGCGGCCGGCGGCGGCCGCGCGGTCGACGACCAGCCGGGCGAGGGCGGCGTAGACGTTCACGATCTTGTGCTTGCGGGCGAGCGCCTCGGCGTGCATCGCCACCGTCCGCGCCTCGCCCCGCACCCACGGCCCGGACATCCCGGCCTGGCCGGTGGCGAGCGCCGCGTCGACGCTGGCGTGGACCAGGCCGCCGAGCAGCGCCGCCGGGTCGATCACGCCCCCGGCCCTGAGCTGGTCGGCGGCGGTGGCGGCCAGCCCGGCGCAGCCGTTGGCCGCCAGCACCAGCGCGGCGTGGTAGCGGACCCGGCCGGACTCCGGCACGTCCATCGCCCGGCCGCCGAACGCCGCCACCACCTCCTTGCCGGCGGGGTCGCCGGTCACGCCCCAGACGGTGCCGGGCAGGCGCCCGAGGGTCCCCTCCAGGTCGTCGTTGAAGATCTGCACCGGGTGGCAGGCCGCGACCTTCGCCCCGGCGGCGGCCGCCGGGGCGAGCAGGGCGGGGCCGTCCACCCCGGCGGTGTGGACGACCACCTGGTCGGCCGAGAACACGCCCTCGGCGGCCAGCGCGGTGACCAGCGACGGCAGCTCGTCGTCCAGGACCGCGAGGACGACGAGGGCCGCCCCACGGGCGGCGTCGACCGGAGACGCCACCGGCAGCCCGGACGCCTCCACCCGGTCGCGCCCCCGCTCGGAGCGGGCGCCGATGATGACCTCGACCCCGATCCCGTCAAGGAACGTGGCGAGGGCGAGACCGACACGGCCCGCGCCGACGACGGCGGCGGGCGACAGCTTGTTGCTCGGCGATGACGCCATGGAACCCCCGGAGCCATGTGTCACGGAGTATATCCGGCCAAGTCAGGACGAAGCGTTCTGCGACGGCCGACCACGTGGACGGTCCTGGCGCTCGATCGGTAGGGCTCCCTGGTGGCGACCAGGCGTTCCAGCTCCACCAGGGCGGAAAGCCCGGCCGGGTCGGGATCGTCGTCGCCGCTGTCGACGAACACCCCGACCCCGGAAGCCGCCACCGGCTCGAAGCCGGCCCGCTCCAGCTCCGCCTCGACCTCCGCCAGCGTCATCGCGGGCGCTGGGGGGCGGCCGGCCACGCGGCGAGCGCGCTCCGATGGCCCCGGCGCCACCGAGCCGGCCTCCCGGTCGTGCACCAGTCGCAGGGCGCTGCCGTGCTCGCCTCGCCGGCCGGCCCGCAGCACCAGCCAGTCCCGGTTGGCGAACCCGAGCGACAGCACGCCGCCGTCCCCCAGCACGCCCGCCAGGGCGGCGAGCACGGCCGCCGGGTCGTCGACCTGGGTGATCAGGTCGTGGCAGACGGCGGCGTCCCGGCTGGCGGGGCCGAGCAGGGCCGGCAGGTCGGCGGCGTCGCCCTGGACGGTGGCCAGGCGGGCACCGACCTCGGCGCCCTCGCCGGCCGCCCGCTGGGCGCAGGTGGCGAGCATGGCCGCCGAGGTGTCGACCACCGTGACCTGGTAGCCGCGCCTGGCCAGCGCCACCGCGAGCTGCCCGGTGCCGCCGCCGGCGTCGACCACCCTGGCCGGCGGCCCGGGCAGCGCCGCGAGCACCTGCCCCAGCAGCAGCTCGAAGCGCACCCGCCCCCGGTTCACCGGGGCACCCCCTTGGGGTTCCCCGGACCCCTCCGGGTCCACCGGGGCACCCCCCTGGGGTTCCCCGGACCCCTCCGGGTCCACCGGGGCACCCCCCTGGGGTTCCCCGGACCCCTCCGGGTCCACCGGGGCACCCCCTTGGGGTTCCCCGGACCCCTCCGGGTCCACCGGGGCACCCCCTTGGGGTTCCCCGGACCCCTCCGCCGGGTCCGGTTCACCGCCTACGGCTCCAGCTCGCCGACGGGCACGACGCCGGAGACCGGGCCCAGCCGCGCCAGCGCGTCGCAGGCCAGCTCGCCGTCGGGGAAGCGCGCGAACGGGTCGGCGTCGCAGAGCGGCACCAGCACGAAGGCGCGCTCCCGCGCCCGCGGGTGCGGCACGGTCAGGTCGGGCTCCTCGATCGGCGGCCCGTCGTACAGCAGCAGGTCGAGGTCGGCCGTGCGCGGCCCCCAGCGCTCGGCCCGGACCCGCCCGAGGCCCTCCTCGGTGGCCAGCAGCAGGCCGAGCAGATCGCGGGGGCCGCGGTCGGTCTCCAGCACGGCCACCGCGTTGAGGTACGGCCCCTGCTCGGGGCCGCCGACCGGGGCGGTCTCGTACACCCGCGAGACCGCCATCACGTGGGTCAGCTCGTCGGCGTCCATCGCCCGCACGGCCGCGTCGAGGGTGGCCATGCGGTCGCCGAGGTTGGAGCCGAGCCCGACGTGCGCCCTGGTCATGCCCGCTCCTCCCCCGCCGCTGGCCGGTTCCTGGTGATCTCGACGGCGACCGTGGCGTCGACCGGGAGCGGCGCGTGGGGCTTGGCCACCCGCACGCGCACCTGGCGCACCCGCTCGTCGGCCAGGACCAGGTCGGCCACGTCCTCGGCCACCGCCTCCAGCAGCCGCCTCGGGCGGCCGCCGACCACCTCGGCCACCCGGCTGGCCAGGCTACCGTAGTCGACCGTCCGCCTGAGGTCGTCGGAGCGCCCGGCCGGCGCCAGGTCCAGGACGAGCTCCAGGTCGACCACGAACACCTGGCCGAGCTGGGCCTCGTGGGGCAGCACGCCGTGCCGGCCGCGCACCCGCAGGCCCGTGAGCAGGATGCGGTCGCCGTTCACGACCGCAGCACCGGCGACCCGTGGTGCAGGACCATCCGCCAGCGGCCCCCGGCGCGGCGGAACACGTTGGTGGCCAGCACCTTGGCGTCCTGCACCTCCGGCCCGGCACCGCCCGCCAGGATGTTCTCGGCGCAGGTGACCCAGGCGGTGTCGGCGTCGACGTGCACCTCCACGTCGGTCAGGAAGAACTGGATGTAGGCGGAGTTGGCGAAGATCGCCACCCACGAGCGGCTCACCTGGGGCCAGCCCACCATCGCGTCCCAGCCGGGGTGGATGCAGCGGACGCCGCCGTCGTGGAGCCAGCAGGCCTCCATGCGGTCCATGTCGAGCGCCTCGAAGGCGTCGTAGAACTCCTCGTTGGCCCTGGCGACCGCGGCCTCCTCGGAGCCGAGGCCGCTCACCCGGGCACCCCCCCGCCGGTGAGCAGCGCCTCGGTCATGCGCACGGTGCGCACCATCGGGGCGACGTCGTGGACGCGCACGATCCGGGCGCCGCGCTCCACCGCCCAGACCACGGTGGCGGCCGTGCCCTCCAGCCGCTCCTCGACGGGCAGGTCGAGGGCCCGGCCGATGAAGCCCTTGCGGCTGGGCCCGACCAGCACCGGGTGACCGAGTCGGGTGAGCCTGGCCAGGCCGCCGAGCAGGGCGTAGTTGTGCTCGTCGCGCTTGCCGAAGCCGATCCCGGGGTCGACGACCAGCGCGTCGGGCGCGACCCCGGCCGCCTCGGCGGCCGCGCAGCGCTCCTGGAGGAACGCCTCCACCTCCGCGAGCACGTCGCGGTAGCTGGGGTCGTCCTGCATGGTCGCGGGCGTGCCCTGCATGTGCATCAGCACCACCGGCGCCCCGGCCGCGGCGGCGACGCCGAGCAGGTCCGGGTCGTCGCGGCCGGCGCTGACGTCGTTGACGATCGCCGCCCCGGCGGCCAGCGCCGCCCTGGCCACCGCCGCCTTGCGGGTGTCGACGGAGACGGGGACGTCGGTGGCCGCGGCGAGCGCCTCGACCACCGGGACGACCCGGTCCAGCTCGACGGCCTCCTCCACGTCGGTGGCGCCGGGACGGGTGGACTCGCCGCCGACGTCGAGCAGGTCGGCCCCTTCGGCGGCCAGCGCCAGCCCGTGGGCGACCGCCGCCCGGCGGTCGAGGTAGCGGCCGCCGTCCGCGAACGAGTCGGGAGTGACGTTGACGACCCCCATGACCAGGCAGCGGGAGGAGGTGGGCAGCACCCGGCCGCCGACCCGCAGGTCGTGTGGGGCGATCGGCGCAAGCGACACGAGCGGACCTCCCAGGGGCGCGACCCGGTCATCTTAAGCGGTGCGCGACTCGC
>WNGA01009015.1_pt1 | contig 13552 bp, 13 predicted proteins | sample 5400061 | NCBI WGS metagenome assembly WNGA01 (sample SAMN13153366, study PRJNA577476) | soil metagenome | isolation source: 100 cm soil or saprolite under grassland replicate 2 | place: USA:California | collected 2016-06-15 | reverse complement strand
ATCCACCGCGGGCGCATCGTCGCCCAGGGGACGGAGTCCGAGCTGGTGGAGCAGGTGTTCCCGGCGGCGCGCGTGGAGCTGCAGGTCGCGGGGCCGACGGGCGACGTGCTGGCGGCGCTCCGCGCCCTGCCCATCGTCACCCGGGTGGAGCCGGTGCAGTCGCGGGACGGCGCCACCGCCTTCCTGGTGGAATCGCCGCGTGACCGGGACGTGCGCGGCGAGCTCGTGAACCTGGCGGCGAGCCGGGGCTGGATGCTCCAGGAGCTGCACCAGGTCGGGATGAGCCTCGAGGAGGTGTTCATCCGGGTGGTGGCGGGCGAGGAGGCCGACGAAGGGGCCCCCGCCGAGGAGGAGGCCTGATGCGCTGGCTGCCGTTGTTCAAGAAGGAGATGCGCCTGTACTTCGGCTCGCCGGTCGCCTACGTGGTGTTCACGTTCTTCCTGCTCATCTCCGGCTGGTTCTTCAGCCAGATCTTCCTCTTCTACAGCGACATCTCCATGCGCTCGTTCATGCAGCCGCAGTTCGGCCAGAACCTGAGCATCACCGACAACGTGATGCGGCCGCTGTTCACCAACATGAGCGTGGTGCTGCTGTTCTTCATCCCCATGCTGACCATGCGGCTCTTCGCGGAGGAGAAGCGGGCGGGGACGATGGAGCTGCTCCTGACCTACCCGGTGCGCGACGGCGAGGTGCTGGCCGGCAAGTTCCTGGCGGCGGCGGCGCTCTACCTCCTGCTGCTGGCCTTGACCTTCCTCTACCCGGGGCTGGTCGCCTACTTCACCCGGGTGGAGTGGGGCCCCATCCTGACGGGCTATCTCGGGCTGCTGCTCGTCGGGAGCACCTTCCTGGCGGTGGGGCTCCTGATCTCGTCCCTGACGGAGAACCAGATCGTGGCCGGCTTCGGCACCTTCGGCGTCCTGCTCGCCTTCTGGGTGATCGGCTGGGGCGCGGAGTTCGCGGGCGGCAATCTCCGGGCCGTGCTCCAGTACCTCTCGGTCACCGAGCACATGGACGGCTTCAGCCGCGGACTCGTCGACACCAAGGACCTCGTCTACTACGGGAGCGCCATCGTGCTCGCGCTGTTCCTTGCGTTGCGCTCACTGGAGTCCAAGCGGTGGAGGGGCTAGGAACATGAACCTCGTGCGGAGCTATGCGGGCTGGCTCGGGGTGCTCTGCCTCCTCGGGGCCGGGGCGCTCGCCCTCTTCGTGCCGTGGCTCACGCGTCTGGAGTACGCGCTCCTGATCGCGGCCGGCGCCCTGTTCCTCCTGGCGCTGATCGCGAACGGCGGCAAGCTGCTCGGCGTGGCCGGCCACCGCGCCGCGCGCTACGGCGCCGGGGCCGCGGTGATGATCCTGCTCGCGCTGGGGATCGTCGTGCTCGCCAACGCGCTGTCCGTGCGCCACAGCACGCGATGGGACCTGACCGAGAACCGGCGCAACACGCTCTCGCCGCAGACCGTCCAGCTCCTGCGCACGCTGAAGACCCCGGTCCAGGCCATCGCCTTCTTCCGGACCGATACGCCGGGCAAGCGCACCGCCGAGGACCTCCTGAACCAGTACGCCTCCCACTCCGGGGGCAAGTTCACCTGGCGACTCGAGGACACGGACAAGGCCCCCGGCCTCGCCCGGGAGTACGGCGTCGAAAGCTACGGCACGGTGGTGCTCAAGAGCGCGTCCGACGGCCAGGCCAAGACCGAGAAGGTGCTGGACACGGAGGAGGAGAAGCTGACGAACGCGCTGGTCAAGCTCACGCGCTCGGGCAAGCGGATCGTCTACGTCGTCAAGGGGCACGGCGAGCGCGAGGTCGCCAACACCGAACGGGGCGGCTTCAGCCAGGCCAAGGACCAGATGGAGAAGGCCAACTACGAGGTGAAGGAGCTGGTGCTGGCCCGCGAGGCGAAGGTGCCCGACGACGCGGCCCTCCTGATCGTCCCCGGCCCCCGCACCGACCTCTTCCCGCAGGAGCTGGAGGCGGTGGACGCCTACATCGCCCGCGGCGGCAAGGTCTTCTTCATGGCGACGCCGTTCCAGGCGGAGGGACTCGCGAAGTACCTGCAGAAGTACGGCGTCACGCTCGGCGACGACGTCGTCATCGAGTTGAACCCCATCGGCCAGCTCTTCGGCGTCGGGCCCCTGGTCCCCATCATCAACCAGTACGATTCCCACCCGATCACCAGGGACCTGGGCGGCGTCATGACCCTCTTCCCGCTGACCCGGTCGGTCGAGGCCGCGAAGACCCCGCCCAAGGGGGTCAATCTCCAGTCCCTCGCGAGCACGAGCGCGCAGTCGTGGGGGGAGACGGACCGGTCGGTCTTCCAGCGCGGCGAAGCCAAGCACGACCCGGGCGAGAAGATGGGACCGCTCCCGGTGGCCATCGTCGCGACCATCGATTCCCAGGCGACGGCGAAGGCGGAGAGCAAGCCCGAGGGGGTGGAGGACAAGAAGCCCGGCAAGGCCCGCATCGTCGTCGTCGGCACCGCCGATTTCGCCTCCAACCAGTTCCTCGGCGCCCAGGGCAATCGCGACTTCTTCCTCAACGTGGTCTCCTGGCTCGCCGAGCAGGAGGACCTGATCTCGATCCGCCCCAAGGACACCCGGCAGAACCCGATCGTCCTCACCTCGGCCCAGTCCAACCTCGTGCTCTGGCTGCCGCTGGCCGTGCTCCCGGGGGCGGTGCTCATGTGCGGGATCATGGTGGTGGTCCACCGTCGCCGTCTGAAGTAGTCGTGAACTGGAAGAGCGCCGTTGTCCTGATCGTGCTCGCCTCCGCCCTGGGTGGGTTCTTCTGCTACGACACCTACTGGCTCACCCCGGCGCGCGACAAGGCGGAATCGACCAAGGGCCGGCTCTGGACGACGCTCGAGCCCAGGGACGTGGCGGGGCTCACGATCAAGCGCCAGAGCGACACCGTCCGGTTGAAGCGGGTCGAGGGAGGCGGGTGGGAGATGCTCGAGCCGGTGAAGACGCGCGGGGACCGCGCGACCGCCGACGACGTGGTCACCAGCCTGGCGACGGTGCGGAGGGACCGCGAGATCGACCCCAACCCGACCAGGCTCGGCGACTTCGGTCTCGACCCGGCTGGGGCCGAGGTGCGGCTCGAGGTCAAGGGGCGGAAGGAGCCGCTGGTCCTGCTGGTCGGGACCAAGAGCCCGACGGGAGCGTGGGTCTATGCCAAGGAGGATGGAAAGTCCGCCGTCATGACGGTGTCCGAGGTGGTGGGGCGGGACACGGGCCGGCCCGCCGCCGACTTCAGGGACAAGACGGTGGTCGCGTTCGACAAGAAGAGCGTGAGCGCCGTCGACCTCGATGTCGGCGGTGCCCGCATCTCGCTCCTCGCCGAGGAGCCGGGGAAGTGGCGGATCGTCAAGCCCGCGGCCTACCGCGCCGACGCCGACCTGGTCTCGGACTTCCTGGACAAGCTCGAGTCGGCCAAGGTCAAGGAGTTCGTCGCCGATTCGCCCCCGTCGCTGGACCGGTACGGGCTCGAACGGCCGTCCACGGTGACCGTCTGGATCGGCAAGGACAAGGAGCGCTCCTCCAAGGCGCTCCTGTTCGGGCGGGCCGACATGGACAAGAAGGGCGTGTACGTGATGCGCGCCGGCGAGCCCGGGGTGATGCTGGCCCCCATGGAGCTCTGGACGGCCTTCCCCAAGACGGTGGCGGCGCTGCGAGACAAGGTCGTGGTCGCCTATGCGTATGACAAGGCCAACCGGGTCGAGCTGGAGAGCGCGAAGGGCCGGGTCGTCGTCGAGCGTGACGGGACGGGATGGAAGATCACGGCCCCCGACGCCCTCAAGGCCGACAGCGGGCCGGTCAACTCGCTTCTCTGGAGCATCCGGGACCTGCGAGCATCCGGCTTCCTGGCCGATGGGCCGGCCGACATCCCGCGCTTCCTGAAGAAACCCGAAGTCACCGTGAGGATCTGGGAGGAGGGGGCGAAGGAGCCGAAGACTCTGCTCCTCGGGCCCTCGGCCGAGTCCAGGGGTGGGAAGCCCGCCGCCGTCGCGGCGGTGGAGGGGCAGGGACCGGTGATGCTCGTCGACGCCAAGGCCCTGCAGGACCTCTCCAAGACGGAGGCGGAGCTCCGCGACAAGTCCTTCTTCCCGGCGTTCGAGCTGAACGACGTCAAGCGCGCGCGGCTGACGGCGGCGGGCAAGCCGCTCGTCGTGGAGCGGAGCGGGGAGAGCGACTGGAAGGTGCTGGAGCCCTCCCGGGGCTCCGCCAAGAGCGACAAGGTCACCAACCTGCTGCTCGGCTTGAAGTCGCTGCGGTGGAAGGAGATCGTCTCGCCCACGGGTGACGACGCCCCCCGCTTCGGCCTCGACCGCCCCGAGCTGGAGGTGAGCGTCTTCAAGGCCGACGGGAGCGAGCTGGGGACGCTCATCGTCGGCAAGCAAGAGGGGCCCCTGACCTATGTGCGGGTCAAGACCGGGCCGGCCATTTACGCCGTGGACAGCGGGCTCCTCGGCGATCTGAGGAAGGCGTCCGCCGAGGTTCCGGGGTAGGATGCAGTCATGAACGAGACCCTCTACCTCAAGCAGATGGAGCTGGGCCCGATGCAGAACTTCGTCTATCTCATCGGCGACCCGGAGACGCGGGAGTGCGTCGTCGTGGACCCGGCCTGGGACATCGACGCCATCCTCAACACCGTGGCTGCGGACGGCATGCGGCTCCGGGGGGCGCTGGTGACCCACACGCACCCGGATCACGTGGGCGGCCATCTCTTCGGCTTCGACATCCCCGGCGTGGAGGACCTCCTGGCGAAGGCGCCCGCCAAGATCTATGTCCACAACGCCGAGCGCGAGTTCCTGCACGGCTTCGGCTCGGACCTGGTCAAGGTGGACGGTGGCGATACCGTCCAGGTGGGCCGCGTGACGGTGACCTTCATCCACACTCCCGGCCACACGCCGGGCTCTCAGTGCTTCCTGGTGGATGGCCGCCTGGTCTCGGGGGATACCCTGTTCATCCGCTCCTGCGGGCGCACGGACCTCCCGGGCAGCGACCCCAAGGAGATGTACTACTCCCTGACCCGGCGCCTCGGCGCCCTGCCAGACGACACGGTGGTGTTCCCCGGCCACAACTACGGCGGGACCGCCACGACGATCGGCGACGAGAAGCGGCAGAATCCCATGATGCGCTTCCCCACGATGACCGATTTTCTGCGGGTGACTGGGGGCGGCCGCGTCGGCTTGACATAAGAGCCGCCCGCCCGCGGCCGGTGGCGGCCGCTCCGCGCGCCTCTGGCCTTCGATCCGCGACTCTTTCACCCGGCTCCGTTTCCCCTTCGACTTCGTCGAGACCCGCGCTCCGGGCAAGGCCTTGAGCCTGGCCTCGGAAACGGCACGCCGCTCCGTTTCCCTCGTGGTCGCCGTGGGCGGCGACGGCACGCTCGACGAAGTCGTGGCCCCTCCCCTCAGGGTATTTCCCCGGTTTCGCTCCAGACTTCACCTGATTGTCCATGGCCACGGGCTGCCTCAGCATGGCGGCAGGGGGAGTGGCGCTCACTCCGGAGGTGGAGCCATGGTGCTGCGGATGATACTGTCGGCGTCGCTGCCGCTCGTTCTCCTCGTGGCTGCCGAGCCGGCCCGGGCTGCCGGCCCCGCGCCGGCCCGGAACGAGAGCAGGAGCACGGCGGCCGACGAGTACCGGATCGGGGCCGAGGACGTGCTCGAGATCCACGTGTGGAACAACGCGGCCCTGAGCCGGACCGTCCCGGTGCGGCCGGACGGGAGGATCTCGCTCCCGCTGGTGAGAGACGTGCAGGCGGCCGGCCTCACCACGGTGGGCCTCGGCAACGTCCTCGCGAAGAAGCTCGCCGACTACATGCCCTCCCCCGAGGTCTCCGTGATCGTCCGGGAGGTCCACAGCTTCAAGGTGTCCGTCCTCGGAGAGGTCAAGAAGCCAGGGCGCTACGAGCTGAGGAGCGGAGCCACGGTGCTGGACGCCATCGCGATGGCCGAGGGGCTCAACGACTTCGCCTCCCGGGGCGGGATCGTCGTTCTCCGCCAGGACGGAACGAGCCTGAAGCGGATTCCCTTCAGTTACAAGAAGGTGGTCTCGGGGAACTCGGAGCAGGACAACTTCTACCTGCGCCGGGGTGACATCGTCCTCGTACCCTAGAGCGATGATAAGGGCCCATCTGCGGCGTTGGCGCCCTCGGCCGCACGCTCAACGTACAGGGAGTACGCCTCGCGTGCGGCCCTCGGGCGCCGCCTTGCAGCTGGACCCTTCTCATCGCTCTAGCCTGAGGGATACTTAGAGTGGGCGATCACGCCGGAACGACCCCGGGTTTCCTCGCGCCGCCGGGAACATGGCGGCGGCGGAGGCGGTTGGTGCTCCTGGTCTTCACCGCCACGTTGACGGCCGCCGTCAGCGTCGCCGCATTCCTTCCCGACGTGTACCGGTCCACGGCGACCTTGCTGGTCGAGCGCCTGGCCCTCGCCGGTTCAGCCCCCGCCGAGGACCTCGAGACACCCCTGCGCACGCTCAGCCAGGAGATCCTGAGCCGGGCGCGGCTGGATACGCTCATCACGCGATTCGACCTCTATCCGGAGTGGAGGCAGCGGGTACCGCCCGAGGTGGTGATCGACCGCATGCGGCAGGATATCCGGATCGAGTTCAAGGGAACCGAGCCGGCCGTGGGGCAGAGCGCCACCGTTGCCTTCACGCTCAGCTACTGGGGAACGGATCCGGTGAAGGTCGCCAGCGTGGCGAACGCCCTGGCCGCGTTCTACGTCCAGGGGCGCCCGTGGCTCCGAGCGCGGCTGGCCCGGCTGGAGCAGGAGCTGTCGGAGCGCCGCTCGCGCCTCACCGACAGGCACCCGGACGTGGTTCAGGCCAGGGCCGAGATCGCCGCGTTGAAGCGCCAGCTCGCCGCCGCGCACGACGGAGAGCCCGCGTGGGTGCCCGGTAGCCCGGGGCCCCGGGACGTCGAGACCGTGGGCGGTGACCGCCAGGCGGAGCGCGCGGAGCAGCGGGGGGGACAGTTCCGCATCCTGGATCCCGCCATTCCCTCGCAGCTGCCACTCATGCCAAACCGCGCGCGGCTCGTCCTGGTGGGGCTGCTGCTCGCGGCGGGGATGGCGGTGGCGGCGGCCGTGCTGGCCGAGCGGCTCGACACGTCGTTTCGCACCGCGGAGCAGCTGCGGGCGTTCAGCAAGGTGCCGGTCCTGGCGAGCATCCCCCGGATCGTGAAACCCGAGGATCTCCGCCGACGATTGCGACACCTTCCGCTCGCGGGATCGGCGGTCGGGCTCGGCTTGGCGCTGGTGGTTGTGGCCTCCTATCTCGTTGCCCACGGCAACCAGGATCTGGTGCTCCTGCTCACGCCGGGCCGGCACTGAGAGGATCGAAGGTCATGCACACCGCGGACCGGACGCCACGGGGCCATCGGATCGGAGGCTTCATCGCGGTCTCCCGGGAGGGCGCGCGGGTACGGCCGGAGACGCGCCCGCTCAGCGCACCTTGAGCAGGTCGCGGAGGCCGTCGCCGATCATGTTGATGGCGAGGACGGTGACGGCGAGGAAGAGTCCGGGGAAGAGGATGATCCAGAACGCGAGCTGCACGTAGGCGCGCCCCTCCGCCATGATGTTCCCCCAGCTCGGGATGTGCGGCGGCGTGCCCACGCCGAGGAAGGAGAGGTACGCCTCGACGAGCATGGCGGAGGCGCCGATGTAGGTGCCCTGCACGATGAGGGGGGCGACGAGCGCGGGCAGGATGTAGCGCAGCAGGATGCGCGGCGTGCCGGCGCCGACGGCGCGCGCGCCCTCGACCATGACCAGCTCCCTCAGGCTCAGGACCGAAGCGCGCACCAGCCGCACGGTCCTCGGGATCTCCGGGATCACGAGCGCGACGATCACGCTCTGGAGACTGGCGCGGACGAGCGCCATCAGGGCCAGCGCGAGCAGGATGCCGGGGATGGCCATGAGGCCGTCCATGACCCGCATGACCACGGCGTCGAGCCGGCGGAAGTAGCCGCTCACGAGGCCGATGCCCGTCCCGAGCACGAGGCTGATCACCGCCACCGCCGAGCCCACCGCGAGCGAGATGCGCCCGCCGTAGAGCGTCCGCGAGTACACATCGCGGCCGTAGTGATCGGTGCCGAACCAGTGCTCGGCGGAGGGCGTCCGGAGCCGCGTGACGGGCCGCATCGCCTGTGGATCGCGCGTCCCCAGGAGACCGGCCCCGACGGCGCCGGCCGCCATCACGAGGAGGCAGAGCGCGCCGGCGCCCAGCGTGGGATTGCGGACGAGGAACCGTCGGGCCGCCGCGCCGCGGCGGGCAGGGGCGAGGGGGAGGACGCGCGCGTCGCGGGCCATGGCGTCGAGCGCGGGATCGAGGGGCGCGGAGTCCGGCGCGGGTGTCGCCATGCGCGTCTCAGTAGCGGATGCGCGGGTCCAGGAGAACGTAGAGCAGGTCCACGACGAGGTTGAGGAGCACGTAGACGCCCGACACGACGAGGATGACGCCCTGGATCACCGGATAGTCGCGGCGGAGGATCGCGTCCACGCTGAGCCGGCCGATGCCCGGCAGCGCGAAGACGCTCTCGGTCACCACCGCGCCGCCGATCAGCAGCGCGAAGCCGACCCCGATGATGGTGACGATGGGCAGCGAGGCGCTCTTGAGGGCATGGCGAGTCAGCACCGACCAGGGAGCGAGACCCTTGGCGAAGGCGGTCCGGATGTAGTCCTCCCCCAGCACTCCCATCATGCTCGCCCGCGTCATCCGCGCGATGAGGGCCATGAAGACCAGCGACAGCGTCAGCGCGGGCAAGGCGAGGTGCCGGAGGAAGGGGACGAGGCCGGCGCTGAGCGGCGTGTAGCCCTGCACGGGCAAGAGACCGAGCCACACCGAGAACAGATAGACGAGGAGGAAGCCCAGCCAGAACACCGGCATCGAGAAGCCGGAGACGGCCAGGCCCATGACGACCCGGTCCACCCAGGAGCCTTGCCTCCAGGCGGCGAGCACGCCGAGGGGAACCGCCGTGATGACAGCCAGCAGCATGGCCAGGATCGTGAGGGCCACCGTCGGCTCCAGCCGCTGCTTGATGAGGGTGGTCACGGGCAACCCGGAGAAGATCGAGGTTCCCAGGTCGCCACGCAGGAGCTGCCCCAGCCAGATGCCGATCTGCACGAGGAGCGGGCGGTCCAGGCCGAGCGCGGCCCGGATACGGGCGATGTCCTGCGGGGTCGCGTAGTCGCCCGCGATGATCGCGGCGGGATCGCCGGGCGTGAGGCGGAGCAGGGCGAAGACGAACAGGGCCACGACGCCCATGACGGGGACGGTGGCGAGGAGCCGGCGGAGAATGAGGGGCAGCATCCAGTCTAGGAGCCTGTCGGAGAAGCGCTCTGGCTGTCCGGCTGGGAGGCTCGCCGACAGCGTAATCCATCGTGCGGCGGTGGCGCAAGGGGACGCGACTCGGGGACTCGGGTCGTGTCTCGCGACACTGAGACACTACCCGACTGGGTCGCGTGTTCGCGGCAGGCCTGTCTTGACACGCCCTGCGGACCGGCATAGTGTCCCTCTGGATCGGGGGCTCCACGACAAGGGAGCATTCCGCTGCGACGCGAGTGCACATTGACGAGGAGGAGACGGTGCGATGAAGGACGCGCTCGAGGCCACGCGCCGGCAATGTCACCGCGATCACGCGCGTGGCGGGAGCGGCCGCGGCTGAGGCCGGCCGTGCACCTCGATGAGATCGGGTCCATCGTCAAGGCCGTCGACGAGCGCCGGTTCCTGCGCTCCTGCTCTCCCGACGAGGCGGTGGATGCCAGGCGCCACGACCTCGAGTTCGTCTGAGCGGCGCCGCTCGTCCCCGCGTCACGCGCGGCCGCGCGTGCCCTGACCGAGCCCCCGCGCGATGCTCCTCTCGGAGTCGGGGCTTGGAGCCCTGTGCGCGGCCGGCTCCGCGCTGAGCTGGGCCGTGACCGGCCTGCTCGTCCGTTCCCTGGCGCCGGCGTTCAACTCGGTCACGCTGAATGCCGTGCGGTCCACCCTCGGCGGCGGCCTGATCCTCGTGTGGGTGCTGGCGACGGGCGGGCTGGCGGGGCTCACGGCGATGTCCGGGAAGGCGTTCATGTTGCTGGCGGTCTCCGTGTTCGCGGCCGTCGGGCTCGGCGACACGCTGTTCTTCGAGAGCACGCGAGACCTCGGTCTCGCCCGCGCCATGACGGTCTCGATGAGCTATCCGCTGATCTCGGCGCTGCTGGCGGCCGTGTTCCTGGGCGAGCGGCTCACGCTCCAGCTCGCGGCGGGATCGGCGGTGACCCTCGGGGGCCTCGTCCTGACGGTGACGACGGCCGCGCCGCCGAGCGCGGCCGCGCACGAGCGCTTCTGGCGGGGCGTCGGGGCCGCCAGCCTCGCCTCTCTGGCGTGGGCGGTGTCGGTGGTCCTGCTCAAGCCGTCGCTCGAGGAGGTGGACTCGATCCAGGCCCAGGCGGTCCGGCTGCCCGTGGCGGCGGCGCTTCTCTGGGTCACGCCGTGGGCCTGGAGTGCGGGCACGCCGCTCAGGCGTCATGGGTCCGACGCCGCCTGGAGGTTCCTCGCCCTCGGCGGCCTCACCGCGATCAGCTCGATCATGTTCGTGGCCGGCATCCGCCATGCGGGGGTGGCGGTGGCGACGGTGCTCTCGTCGACGGCTCCCATGTTCGCCATCCCGCTCGGACTCGCGTTCCTCGGTGAGCGCCTGGCCGCCGCGGCGATCGTCGGGACCATCGTCACCGTCATCGGCATCGCCGTGCTCCAGCTCTGAGCCGCGCCGGCGAGACGGTGGACACACCATCTACAGAGCGCTGGCGCCGCCGTCCACGAAGAGGACCTGCCCCGTGATGTAGTCGGGACAGGTGGCGAAGAAGCACACCGCGTCCGCGACGTCGGCGGGCTCGCCGTGGCGCCCCATGGGGATGCGCGCGGCGATCCTCCGTCGCGAATCGCGCGGGAAGCCCTCCGGCAGCAGCACCACGCCCGGCCCCACCGCGTTGACCTGGATGGCCGGCGCCAGCGCGGCGGCCAGGCCTTTCGTGAGCATGACGACTCCGGCCTTGGAGATGCCGTACGGGATGTAGCCCGGCCACGCCCGCACCGCCCCCACGTCGGCGATGTTGATGATGCGCCCGCCGCGGTGGCCCATGGCCCGCGCGGCCGCCTGGGCGCAGAAGAACGCTCCGCGGAGGTTGACGGCCATCATGCGATCGAACTGGGCAGGAGTGGTGGCGAGGAGCGGCGTCCGGAAGAAGAGCGCGGCGTTGTTGACCAGGATATCGAGCCGGCCGAGTCGCCGCACCGCGCCGGTCACCAGCCGCCGGGCCTCGGCGGGCTTGGTGAGATCGGCCCGGAGCGCGCCGGCGCGGACACCGAGGGCGTGGAGGTCGCGCACGGTGGTCTGTGCCGCGGCGCCGGATCGCAGATACCCGATCGCGACGTCGGCGCCCTCGCGGGCGAGCGCGAGGGCGATGGCGCGCCCCACGCGCGCCGCGCCGCCCGTCACGAGCGCCGCCTTGCCGGTCAGTTTCTTGACACGCTCGGGACCGTATGCTCTCATCTGGCCGCTATGCCGTGGGGCGTCCGCAACTGGCTCAAGGTGCGCTTCCTCACCGGCTTCTTCGTCACCGTGCCCGCCGTCGCCACCTCGTGGCTCCTCTACGTGTTCTGGGACGCGATCGACAATTTCTTCTCGCCCGCATTCCAGCACGTCTTCGGGCGCCGGATGCCGGGGCTGGGCTTCCTCACCGCCGTGCTCCTCATCCTGTTCATCGGCATCATCGCCACCAACGTGGTCGGCCGGCGGATCATCGCGAGGATCGAGCGGCTCCTCGTCCGCGTCCCGATCTTCCGCAGCGTCTACCCGTCGGTGAAGCAGCTCCTGGAGTCCTTCTCCCCGACGAAGCGCAGCTCGTTCAAGTCGGTGGTCCTGGCCCAGCATCCCCGGAAAGGCGAGTACGTCTTCGGATTCGTCACCGCCGAGGTGCTTCTCGAAGGCCTCGAGAGCAAGCAGCAGATGGTGACCGTCTTCGTCCCGACCAACAACCTCTACCTCGGCGACGTGATCATGGTTCCGAGGGAAGAGGTGATCGCCACCGGTCTCAGCGTCGAGGAGGGGATCCGCATCATCCTCTCGGCGGGGACGGCCACGCCGCCCCGACTCCCACGGGAGCAGCGCTGATCATCGGGGCGCCCACCGCCGCGCCCAGCTTCGAATCGCCTCCCCGAGCGGGAACAGCTTGCCGAAGAAGAAGTGGTCGGCGCCCTCGATGCCCACGGTCTCGGCTGCCGGCAGCCGCTCGGCCAGCGCCGCGAGGTCGGAGGGTGGGCAGTAGGGGTCGCGGGTCCCCGACACGAGCAGGATGTCCATGCCGGCGCCGTCGAGCGTGCCGAAGTCGAACATGGCCAGTGGCGGCGCGATGAGGCAGAGGCCCGCCAGCGGGCATGCCGGACCGGTCACCCGGGCGGCGATCCAGGCGCCGAAGGAGTAGCCCGCCAGGCCGAGCGGTCGCCCTTGCGGCAGGCGGGAGCGGAGCATTGCCAGAGCCGCCCTCAGATCGTCCTGTTCACCCTCGCCCTGAGCGTAGGCGCCGGCGGAGCGGCCCACGCCCCGGAAGTTGAAGCGGAGGGTCGAGAGACCGGCCTCCGACCCCACCTCGGCGGCCCGCACCACGACAGGGTTCTCCATGTCCCCGCCGTAGAGGGGGTGCGGATGACAGAGGACCAGGCCTCCACGGGCATTTTCGAGCAGTCCCAACCGTGCCTCGAGCGAGGGGCCATCCGGAACCTCGACCCTCACCTCCTGCTCCACCCTCGTGCTCTTCCTCCCCGGGCTTGGTGCCCTGGCCCGGAATATTCAAAGGGCGGTCCCCGTCTCACGGTTCGGGTATCCTTCTGACCATGTTGAATCCCGTCTGCCTCTGGAATCGACCCCGCCTCGAGCGTTACGCGGACGGAGCCCTCACTCCCCGGCTGACGCGGTCTGTCGAGGCTCACGTGGGCTCCTGTGAGACCTGTCTCGGCCGTCTCGACCGTGAGGCCCACCTCCGGAGCCTGGTGAAGTCCGCTATCCCGGAGCCCGGGGAGCCCGACTGGACCGGCTTCTGGCCCGGCGTTCAGGCTCGCCTCCTGCGGGAGAAACCCGCGCCGATACGGGATCCCTGGTGGGTGCCGCTCTGGAGGCCGTTCTGGGGGCATCCACGTCTGGCCCTTGGGGGAGCCATGGCGGTGGTGCTCGCCGTGACCCTCTCGCTGTGGCCCGGTCAGGAGGGGCAGGTGCCCGCTGCCTGGGCCGGGCCCGTCGTGGTACAGGACGTGGGAACACCTGATCCCGAGCGTACCGTGATGGTGTACTCCACTCCTGATCAGGCGCTCACCGTGATCTGGTTGTTCCCTCTCGAGGCTGGTACCGAGGAGTCCTAACTTAACTAGCTAGCTATTGCTTCAACGCGGCGAGTCGTTCCTTCGCGAGGGGCGCTTCCTCGGACTGCGGGAAGTGGTCGAGAAGGTACTGCAGCCGAGCCTGAGCCAGGGTGGTCTGCTTGAGCTCCGTCAGCGCCAGCGCTTCCTTGTA
>WNGA01012912.1_pt1 | contig 13553 bp, 11 predicted proteins | sample 5400061 | NCBI WGS metagenome assembly WNGA01 (sample SAMN13153366, study PRJNA577476) | soil metagenome | isolation source: 100 cm soil or saprolite under grassland replicate 2 | place: USA:California | collected 2016-06-15 | reverse complement strand
GCACCCGGGCCAGCTCTGCGCGCAAGACCTATGCGCGCAAGATTTGACACGCACAGTCGTGCGATGTAGCGTCGGGGCTACAACTGCAGGTAGGAGCGCACAGCCTAGGCAGATGGAACCGGTCGACCTCCTACCAGCTCATACAGGCGCCATCCGCACATGGTTCTTTGCGCATAGAACTTTGCGCGATATGCTGTAGGCGCACCGCCTTGAGGAGGTAACTGGACATGGCTGGTCCCCCGCCCACCCAGACCCGTATGTATGCGAGCATCCGCGACCAGCTCGCCAGCGAGATCACCGCAGGTGTCTACCCGGCAGGCGCACTGCTTCCGTCGATCCGCGAGATCATGCAGCGGTGGGAAGTGTCCACCACGACCGCCCGCAAAGCCCTTGACGAACTTGCCGCGAGCGGGTTTGCGCGCAAGGAAAGCACCCGCGGCCACATCTCAACCGGCGGCCCTCAGGCTTCTGCGCCAGTGCCGCCTCCGCCGGCGTCGACTGGTCGTGAGTACTCGCCTGTCGGCGACTACGCCCGCAAGCCACCCCCGCCGATCGCGGTTCCCGGCCGCCTGACCATCCGGCCTGAACACACAATCCCAGCTGACGGGAGCATCAACATGAACGAGGGCAACGGAATCGGCGCGCTGGATGTCCGCGCGGAACAGGCGCCCGTCGACGCCGTTCTGGCACTGCGGATCACTGACCGATCGCGCCCGGTGATTGTACGGAGGCGGCTGCTGGCCGCTGCCGACAACACCCCCGTCCAGCTGCGCGTCAGTTATCTGCCGAAGGAGCTAGCTGAGTCCACCCCGATCGCACAGCCGCAGACCATCTCCGAAGCGTGGCCGACCGCGCTGGCAACCCACCTCGGCATTCAAGTTCACCTGGCTAGCAGCCAAGTGACTGCCCGCCACCCACATCCCGAGGAGGCAGCGGCGCTGGCGCTGCCCTCGGACGCGGCGGTGCTGGTCCGCCTCGACATCTACGAAGACGACCGCGGGACCCCCGTCGACTACACGCGCACTGTCTGGCCGGGAGACACCACCCGGCTGGCAATGGACAGTTGACCTCACATTGAGTTGACGGCGCGGGCAGTCGCCAGCGTCGCCGCGGTCTCGGTGAGCACGCCCTCAGGTTCGGGCAGCACGACGGCCTTGTACCAAGGCAGTTCAGCACGCACCTGTTCAGGGGTCAGCCCGCAGCCCAGCAACCCGCCGACGAGCGCGGCTACCGTATCGGTGTCACCCCCAAGCTGTACCGCGCTCACTAGCCCGCCGCGCAGTGAGGGCGCCCGTGCAACGCAGGCCAAGACCGCGGTCACCGTCTCGTATGGGTCCAGGCTTACGCCATCGGCCGGAGCCGCCCAGGTCACGTCCGAGACCTGTGCGAGCATCTCGGCGAGCCGCGTGTCGGTGGCGACGACCCCGGCAGCGTCTCGCGCCTCGCCAGCAGCGATTTCAAGCAGCAGGGCGCGATCCGCGCCCTCCAGCGCCCAGGACGCGCACGCCGCGATGACGCACGCGGCAACTAGCGCAGCGGGGTCAGGGTGGGTTGCCCGCGACATCTCGATCACAGCCTGCCGGCGCCGGTCTGCCTGATTGTGGGGCAAGACCCAGCCAACCGGGAGCGCGCGCATCGCCGCTCCGTTGGTCGCCCTTCCTGAACGGATGACCTCGCCGCCACGGCGGAACTGCTCAATCGCGGCCGTCGTGGTGGGGCCAAGGCCCTTGATGTGCGGCTCGTGCTCGGCCAGATCCGCGAGGAAGGCTCTCGCGTCGCAGCCGCCGTCTCGCTCGGCCAGATGATTGGCCACCAGAAGCGTCAGGGCCGTGTCGTCGGAGGTCACGCCGCGCGGCCACCCTTCGCGTGCGGGCAGCCGCTCAACCTCATCCGTGGTAACGGCCGCGCTCGCTTCGGGTGCTCTCTCCCACGGGACACCGAGAGCGTCACCACACGCATATGCGGTCAGGCCACCGGCGATGCGTTCGCCCAGGTCGTACACCACCTCTGGGTACATCCGGTTCAGCAGCCCATAACCCATTGCCAGCGCCGAGGATCGCGCCATGGCTCCCTGCTCTACCGCCTGGCGTTTGTCGCCGCATGCGAATGCGGCTTTGCTCAACGTGACCCTGGCATGCGTGATGTCGTAGCGGGTGTGCGAATTGCTGAACGACTCCAGGGCAGCAGCGGCTAGTTCCTGCGCGCCGCGGCCGTCGCCGTCATGCAGCCTCAACTCGGCCCTCGAGTGCCAGATTTTCGCCCGTTCCAAGGTCTCATCGATGCTCACCGCAAGCTGCTCGGCCTCGGTGAAATACCGCTCGCCTTCTTCACAATTGCCCGAGCCGAGCCGTGCTCGCGCGAGCGCGTGCAGGCTCTGCACAACGCCACGGGCGTCGGCAACCTCCCGCCGCAGCCGAAGGGCCTCGGTGTGGTAATGCTCGGCCGAGGCCCAATCACTTTCCGTTTCGGAAATGCTGCCAAGGTTGCCGAGGATCGTGGTGTAGATCATGCGGTCACGATCGGCCTCGGAGATGCTCTCCAAGAGTTCCAGCGCATCGCGGAAACGGGCATCAGCTCCCCGGATGTCGCCGCCGAAGAATTCCGTCGCCGCGATGATCCCTATGCAGCGGGCACGCAGACTGGTCATATCCGGTGCGCTGGCAGTTTCGAGGGCTGAGTTTCCATAGCGCTGGGCTTCACTGAAGTCCCCGAGGTACAACGCTATGTCCGCCAAGCGGATGAGCGCACGAATTTTATCTGCGGAGCTGTCTATCAGCGCCATCTCCGCCTCGGTCTGAGCAGCATCGAAATTCCCGCGTACAAACTGAAGCTCCGAACGAAGCAGGCGCACGCGGCTATCCTCGAGCGGAAGAAGCTCAATCAGCCGCTCGGCCTCGCCCCAATCGCCCAGCACGATCAGAACCTCACCAAGATGCGGCCCAAGCTCTTCTATGCTCATGTGAGGCCGTAGCTTCTGGTACAACATGAGCGCGGTGTGGTACATGCCGACCCGCTCGGCTTGCGATGCGGCCCGGTAGCCAACCCGGACCATTTCGTTGACATCATTCGCTTGCTCGAAGTGAAATGTGGCCGACGCCAGGTTCCCGCTGCGCTCGAACCACTCGCCCGCCCGTCGATGCAGGTAACGCCGCTGGTTGACACCCATGTCGGCATACACCTCGCGCTGCATGAGCGAGTGAACGAAGCTCACCTCACCGCGTTGCCCTTCACGCATCAGCCGAAGCTCGCACGCCTTGTTCAGCGCGGTTATTGCGTCCCGTGTCTCGGCCTCCATTACGTAGGCGATCGGGGCCAGCTCTTCGGATGTGTCCAAAACAACGGACGCAGATCTCAAGAAGCGAAGCGTCATTTCATCTGCCCGGGCAAGCCGGCGCCGGAGGACCGCGTCGGCACGCGGCGGGACAGCCTCAGGCACCATGCGCGACTCGGGCGCCTGCGTGATCAAGCTCAGCGCTTCCCGCAAGAAGAACGGGTTACCTCCGGTGAGCTGGAAAAGACGACCCACGATGGAATCATCGGGCTGCTGGCCAGCAGCGGCCATCTTTCGCACGTATTCACCAACGTGCGCGCGCTCCAGCGGGACTACGGTAAGCGTCACGAAGCCCTTTGCGGTCCATTCAGCTACCAGATCGGCCAGCTGTGGGTAGTCGTTCAGTTGCTCTTCCTGAATGGTGGCAACCGCAAGCACGGGCACTTGCTCTAGCTTACGGAAAAGGTAATTAAGGAAATACAATGTGTCCGGGTCCGCTGCGTGGAGGTCATCGATGATAAGGAAAAGGCCCGCGTCACCAGTTGCCTTGATCAAGATGCGGGAAAGTTCCTCATAGACTCCTTTCATGTTGCGGAGGCCTTGGATTCCTTCGGTCAGCCTTTCGCCAACTGTGCCCAGGAACGTCCCAATAAACGGCACCGCATCGAGCAGCCGAGGCGCGGAACGTGCCAGCGTCTGCCGGATCTGATCGGGAGTGCGGCCCAGATACGCCGCAAGCCCTTCCTTTAAGGGAAGCAGTGGTTCCGCGCCCCTGCCCAAGCACCGGATCGGAATGACAGTCAACCCTCGTCTCGCCGCCGCGGCTCCCGCCTCGGCCGCAAGACGGGATTTTCCAATCCCAGATTCACCCAGGATCAGAACCACATGACCTTTGCGGGTTTCGACGACTCGATCAATGTGCTGACGGAGCAGGTCAAGCTCAAGCTTCCGGTCGATCAGCGGCTCTTGTGTGCCCTCGCCACCAGTCTCGACCTTCTCGCCGCTGCGATTGCTCCGAGATGGCATCGCAACCAACCCTCCGCGGTGCGCCAGCCCCGGAAAGGCTGCGCTCCCTCGTACCGCCAGACCAATGTTCGGGTCACCAGCCTTGCGCACAGCGTAGCGGCGAGGCAAGCGGGCAATGGAACAGTAGCGGGCGCGGCCCGGGAGATGCGCCAGGAGCAGGGGCCCCGTGCTGCACGGTCAACCTGGTTATTTCCGGGGGTCGGCCAACAGGTCGGCCAGGTAGCCGTACCCGGCGCCGGACAGACCGAGGGTCACGGTCAGGTGTTTGTTGGGGCTGCGATTTAGCGCGCTGGCCACGACCTGGCCAAGATGCTCGGCATAGGGCACCGCGGGCGAGTACGCATATGCCGCCGTCCCCAGCGTCGTACGCTGCGCATACCCCGCGTCGTGGAGCCGGCGCAGGGTCCGGTTGACCGTCACGAGCATGACAGCGGTTGGGTAGTCGAGCTTCGCGTGAACTTCGGCAACGGTGAGCGGCGTACCGACCGTCCACAGGACATTCATTGTGGACTCTTCTAGCGGCGTCAAGCGGCCGATTCGATCTGGCATGAACGAAACCTCCTGCTAGAACGGTGGAAGCCGCACGGCCCAGGGTTTGCCAGGAAGCCTCCCGCGTGTGCAACTCTTGACATGCGGGATGTGGTGCCCAACCCTGAGCCGTGCGGCGGCGTGGGGGCTCTTACGTTCACCCGAAGTCGTTGAATTCCGAACCGGTTGGAGCTGATCGGGGGTCGCCCGTAGCAGGAGCTGCGAATTGCTCGATCACCTCGAAGGGAACATGCACCTCGATGACAAGCCGGTCAGGTTCAGGCTCGCGGTGCATGCGCAGCGATAGGGCTGAGCCGACATCTCCGCATCCCACCGATAGCGTTACCGGTTCGTTCACGAGATGTGCCTTGCCTGGGTGGCCGCGATCTGGCCGATGTAGTGGGAGTAGGCCGGGTCTTCATGTAGCCGCTTGGGACCTTCGCGCAGCGATTCCTCATCGGCTGAGCAGGGAGCCGCGATGTGTTTGATGCGCAATAGCTGGCAGACGCAGATCAGGCAGTAAAGAAGCGGTATGTGTCCCTCGTCGACCAAGTCATGGTGAAGCTGGCCGGTATCGGGGTCCAGCAAGACAGCGCCGTGGCAGTTCTCGCAGCTCATCGGTACCGAGCCAGAAGGCGCGATAGGCCAAGGCCCCCAGTCTTGCCCGAACCGTGCGGCGTGGGCGCGGTTGGTTTCGTCGTCAGCCGGAATGGCGGGGATGACCATCTTCATGTGCGAGCCACCCCGCCGTAGACGTGGCTTTTGTCGGCCGGGCCGAAGGGTATGTCTTCGGGATGCCACCAGGAACAGGGCACCACGCCCGGCTCGACCAACGTCAGGCCGTCGAAGAAGCGGGCGATCTGTTCGGGGCTGCGCAAGTAGTAGGGGTCTGCGCCGCTCTGGTTGTAGCCGTCTTGGGCGGTGATGAACGCCTGGTTGGTGCTGGCACCGTCGTACAGGGCCAGGTAGCTGCCGGGCGGAAGCGCGGCGGTGAGCTGGGTCACGACCGGGTACGCCTGGTCGTCAGGGACATGGCCCATGATGCCCATCAGCATGAGCCCTATCGGCTCGGCGAAGTCCAGGTATTTGGCCGCCTCACGCAGAATCTTGCCGGGATCGCGCAGATCGGCGTCAAGGTACTCGCAGGTTCCTGGTGGGCTGCTTTTGAGCAGGGCGCGGGCGTGCGACAGAACCACGGGATCGTTATCGACATATACGATCTTGCAGTCGGGCGCGGCGCGCTGAGCGACCTGGTGAGTGTTTTCGGCGGTGGGCAAACCGGTGCCGATATCTATAAGCTGGCGGACGTCCGCATCTGCTATCAGGTAGTTCACCGCGCGGGCCAAGAAGTAGCGTGCGGTGCGAGCGAGGTGTTCGATTCCTGGAAACAGTTCTCGATACGCATCGCCCGCTTCCCGGTCAGCAGGGTAATGATCCTTTCCACCTAGCCAGTAATTCCAGACTCGTGCCGAGTGCGGCACGGATGTATTGATTCCTGCCATGTGAGATCCTTTTCTTTATCGTGTGGCAATGCACCACACCACCTTTCCGCCTATGTCGGGTGTGGCGTAAGTGGCCCATTGCTCGCTGAGCGTTTCCACGAGCAGCAATCCCCGCCCACTTTCGGCTTGTTCATTGGCATCCATGCGCACGGGTGGTTGTGGGTTGGTATCCCACACCAGTACAAGCACGCGCTCCTTGTCCGACAGCAACCATAGCCGTACCGGGGCAAGAGGCTGAGATGCGTGAATAGCATTGGTAAAAATTTCTGAGACGAGCAGCTCGACGGTATCGCTTAATTCTGCGAGCCCCCATTCCCACAAAACCTGTTTCGTGTGCCACCGGGCACAGGAAACCGCACTGGGTAATGCGCCGAGTTCGAGGTGGTCACGAAGCGGCCATTCGTCGGCCATGTTGGTTCCCTGGTTGTGGGGCGGCAGAACCGGCACCGGAGGCTCGCTCTGGGGATGAACGCGGACACATCCCGCAACAGCACCGGTCCTGCCTCCAGCAGAAGGAGCACATGTACCAGGTGACCGCAGTCGCGCTGCGCTTCTTCTGCCGCTCACGGACAAACCCCTAACCGTCTGCTGGTGCCGGCTCGGTCAGAAACCTGGCAACCGCTTCGGCGGTACCCGCGATGTCATGGCGCGGATGACACTGAGACCTTTCGCCTTGCTGCCACGACCACACCGCCGCGCCCCCCGGTGTCCATCCCGGTACGACCCACACCGAGCCGTCCTCATTGCCGGGCTGCCAGACACGGACCGCCCTCCCAGCGGCAGCAGCCCGCATCCCACGCGCGAACAACGCCTCGACCAGTTGAGCCATCTCAGTCACGAGGACATCACCAGGCGTCGCGTCGAAATCTCAGACTGGGTGATCTGGATGAAAGTCATCCGGATACTCCTGGTTTACTGCCAACGCCTGCATACGCCCAGCGGGTGCCGCCCTCGGAATAGAACTCACCAGTGGATCGCCACTGCGACAGGAATACGACGCCAGGATCGACCAACTCGAAGCCGTCAAAGAATCTCGCAATGTCAGTACGTGACCGCATGATGAGCGGTGCCGTGGCCTGATCGTAGGTGTCAGTGATTTCTGTCAGCGCCTCCGGATCGCGGCCGTCACCGGTCACATGGGAGATAACCACGTAGCTTCCCGGGCAAAGCGCCTCGCACAATCGCGCGACGATACCGTACGGGTCGCCGCTGTCAGGAATAAAGTGCAACACGAGCGTCATGCACAGGGCTACGGGCCGAGCGAAACTAATCAGCTCCCGCAGCGCCGGGTTGCTTAAAATATGCTCCGGCTCGCGCAAGTCCTCATCAATAATGGCAACGCCAGGCGTATTTTCTAGCAGTGACTGGCTATGGCTAAGGACAATCGGGTCATTATCTATGTAGACGACATGCGCCTGCGGCTCATACTGGCGCACGACTTCGTGCACGTTACTTCGTGTCGGCAGCCCCGGCCCGATATCTACAAACTGCTTGATGTCTTCTCGCACAAGAAATCGCACGGCACGCTTCACAAACTCGCGATTTTCGAGTGCAGCCAGCGGCACTTCGGACGCGACGCCGAGAACCTTGCGAGCCGCTTCCCGATCGCTCGCATAGTTGTCTTTACCGCCGAGATAGAAATCGTACATGCGGGCGACATTTGGGGTCGTGATATCCGCACCGTTAGGCGCGGATCGTTCGGCTTGACTCACGGCGAGCGGCTCCGATGTCCGGCGATGATTACTTCGTCTGCCACCCTGGCGGGCAGGCCAGCGTGATGACACCAGCACGGATCGTGATGTTCTGATCAGAACCTCCACGCTCAACCTGGAAGAGTCTCGTACTTGCCGCTCGCCGTATCGTGGCCGGTAGCGTGCCGGTTCAAGAGCCGATCATCGGTGACGGTATGGAGGTGTCCGGTGACAGCCAAGCCCCGGAGCCGCAAACAGGAACAAGCGGAGCTTGCCGCGCTGCTTCGCGCGCAGGGCAAGACGTGGACTGACGTTGCGGCCGAGTTCCGTCGGCGCTTCCGCGTCAACGCCCGCGTCGCTTTCCGCCTGGCACACGGCTGGAGCCAGCGCGAGGCAGCTGAGCAGTGGAACGCCCGCTGGCCCGACGAGCCGAAAACATTCAAGAGCATCTCGACATGGGAGGTCTGGCCCAGCTCGACCGGCCACGCCCCATCGCTCGATACCCTTGATCGACTGGCGCAGATTTACAGGTGCGGTGTAGCCGATCTGCTCACTGACTGCCCGAACTACCGCGACCGCGACAGCGCCCACCAGCCGGGCACCATCACCGGCCGCGTCGCTGGAGCGACCGATGCCGAAACCGTGCTCCTCGACTTGCTCTTCCAAGAGGAGGCAGGCGAGCGTTATGCCACGTCGTTATTCGTGCCGCCCGCCCAGGTCGCGTTCCTCCTGGATCAGATCAAGGAAATCGATTTCAGCGAGCTTGCGCAGGTAATTACGATGTCGGCTCAACGGCTTGATCCGTCGCTCAGCCGCCGCGAGCTGCTGTTCAAGCTGAGCACTGCCTTTGCCATGGCAGCCGCGACACCTCTGTTCGACTTCTCCAACGCCGACGACCACGAACGCATTGCGCGGGTCATCGAGAATCCGAACCGGCTCGACGTGGCCACCCTTGATTACACGGAAAGCGTCTTGCAGTCCTACCGGCGGCAAGGAGACGTGCTCGGGCCACAGATCACCCTGCAGACCGTGCTGGCACAGCGGCAGGTGATCGGAAGATTCGTCAAAGCCGCCCCGCCGAACCTGCGCCCGCGTGCCCTATCCGCCTACGCGGAATTAAGCCAGATCGTCGGCTGGCAACTCTTTAACCTCGGGGACTACCGTGCCGCCCAGTATTACTACGACAACGCCCGCACTGACGCGCACGAAGCCGAGAACGTCGAACTGGTCACCTACATCCTCTGCACCATGAGCCATCTGGCTACCTGGCGCCAGCGGCCACGAGTCGGCATCGACCACGCCATTGCCGCCCAGACGTGGGCCGTGCAAACACCCTCGGCCAAGGCGCGGGCCTACGCCGCCGACGTAGCCGCCCGCGCGTACGCCGCCGACCGGCAAGCCAGCCGGTGCCAGGCCGCGCTCGAAGACGAGCACGCAGCACTTGCCATCGCGACCGAGGATGACACGCCCGTGTCGTCATGGTGGTACTTCCATGACGAGTCGTTCTACTATGGCACCAAGAGCGAGTGCGACCTCCAGCTCGGCACGCCCGAGGCAGCCTGGCGCGCGGCGGAGCAGTCTCTCAAACTGGTCGATCCGGCCAACCTGCACAACTATGCGCACACTATGGTCATGCAGGCCGACGCTCGCATCCGGCAAAGCGACATCGGACAGGCGTGCCGGACCATTGGCGACATTGCCAAGCTGACCGCCGTCAACCGTTCTGGCCGCATGACTCAGCGCATCCGCCGCCTGCGCCAAGCACTTGAACCGTGGGAGCGCACCCGCAACGTGCGCACGCTCGATGAGCAGTTGGCGCACTACGGCGTACCCAGCGGCAATGAGATCACGAACAGGTCATAGGCCGAGTAATAGTCGCCACCTGTACCGGGTACACGCCCGACCTTCTGCCAGCCCCACCGGTCATAGACCGGCTGCGACGCCGCGTCCGGCCCCGTCGCCAGCGTGGCGCGTTCTTCCTGGCGCTCACCCAGCAGCGCATCGTGCACGGCACGGCCGACTCCCTTGGCCTGCCAGGCGCGCCGTACCTCGATCTCGGACAGCACGAACGTCCGCGAGCCGTTCTCGGTCGTGAACTCTGCGGGTGGTGCAGGCTCCAACCCCTTCCACCAGTACGTGTCGCCTTCTGGCAGGGTATGGCCGAACGCGAAGCCGATGAACCGGCCTTCTGCCTGCGCGGTCACGAGGGCGAATCCCGGCCGCTCGAACTGCTTGCCGACTCGGCCTCGGAACGCGCTCGTCTTCTCGGTGGTCGGCTCGACGCCGTATGCGTCGGCGTACACATCGCACAGCTCGTCCAGCAGCTCAGCGGCGGCGGCGCCGCCGTGGTGAGCGAGGGTCACGCCATCGAAAGCCATAGGCCAGAGGGTAGCTCTCTCAGCCTTTCTCAGGAATACAGGTCGTAATTGGCGCATAGAGACTTTACTCGAAAGCGCTAGTGTCTTGTAATTGAATATCCTGAAATCTGCGAGCAGGCTCTGGCATAATGAGTGTCATGACATTGTCGGAAGATCAGCGCGCCGAACTCCGGGCGAAAGTGCCACCAGGAGGGTATGACGGTCGCGGGCGCAAATTGTGCTATGGCATGACGAGAGATACTCGGTGGCGGAAATTGCTGCCAGGGCGAGTACGACGAAAGTCACGGTCTACAAGTGGCTTGACCGGTATCAGGAGGGCGGCCTGGCTGCTCTGGAAAGCCGGAAATCGACGGGGCGGCCGCGTGGGATTCCTGGTGAAGTGCGGTCCCGTATCCTCGCGCTGACCAAGCAGACACCGCCACAAAGCACGGGCCTCTCCCACTGGTCAAGCTACGAGATGGCGAGGTACCTCCGCAAGCATGAGGGAATCAGGGTGTCTCACAACTTCATTTCGGTGCTATGGCGCGAGAATGGGATTCAGCCGCACCGGCAAGGAACTTTTAAGTTGTCGCGGGACCCGAATTTCTCGGCCAAGGTCGTGGATGTTGTGGGCCTTTACCTGGACCCGCCCGCTGGCGCGGTGGTGCTGTCGGTAGACGAGAAGACACAGGTACAGGCGTTAGACCGCACACAGCCACTGCTGCCGGTTAGCTTCGGCAAGACCGAGAAACGCACCCATGATTACAAGCGCCACGGCACGACCAACCTGTTCGCAGCGCTGGATACCGGGACGGGTGAGGTGACCGGCAGATGCTTTTCCCGGCGCCGCACGCGCGAGTTTCTGAAATTCATGGACGAGATAGCAGCACGGCACCCCGGCCGGGAGACTCATGTGGTCCTTGATAACCTCTCCACGCACTCCGGCCCGGGCGTGGATAAGTGGCTGTCCAGGCACCAGAACATCACGTTCCATTTCACGCCCAAAGGCAGCTCATGGATAAACCAGGTAGAGATATGGTTCGTGCTCATCAATGCGATCAACAGATACATCGCCTCGTGGAACGAGGACTCCGTTCCGTTCGAATGGACCACAACCGCTGATGAGATCGTCGCGAAGGTCACGATCCTAGACCGCGACTTCAGGAAGCTGCTTGCCTGCAATCTCAAGTAAAGGACTTTCAATTAGGCAACACTAGGTTGCGGGAGGCTTCCGCTGGCCGGGTCGGCATGGGGAACCGATGGCACCCGGAGCGCCCGGTTCTGGGTGCGGCCTGCCGCTGCGCCCACATTGTCCTTGCGATGCGGCATCGAAAGCCAGCCGGACTCGCCGGCACGTCCGCAGGCGGTTCGCGTGTGACTGCCACCGGAGTGTCGGCCACGCTCTGCGGCCAAAGCGCGATCTCCGACCACATCGCTCGGCGAGCTGGTCCCGAGCCCGGGCGCGCCCGCACGGCGGCATGTGAGCGCGCCCACGCGACTCAATGGATGAGGCTGTATGTGCCGTCTGGATTTTGGACGAAGTACTCGGTGTAGCCGCCGGGATTCCCTCGCCGATGCTTCGGGAGGAATACGCCGTATGTATGATCAGCCCACCCGGGGCAAGCTCGCCTCACGTCATCGGGCCGAAAGCGCTGAGGAAGCTGTCCGCGAGCTACGGCGTGGCGGATGTCTTCGACGAACCTACTCATGGGACAAAGTGTGGCATCGACGGGGCCAAGCTCGAAGGCGTGGTTGGCCTCGATCTTTCTTCTCACCGGGAGCTGCATGAGAGCGCACCGATGGACTCGCCTACCGGTACCCCATCTGGGCGACCCGATTGTCATAGGCGGTTGATTCTAAGTGAATGGAGGATCCGGCTATCTGGCGGCATCTCACGGAATGCGCCAAATTCTCGCCGTTCGACCATTTGCTCAAAACGGCGTTTTCCTTCATCACCCAACGCGACAAAATGAATGTAAATGATTCCTTGGCCTGGAATCACGTTTGTTGCCAGCCAGGTGCCGCCAGGTAGTAAACGAACATCCGGATTTTGCACATAGTAATGCCTGTACGAGTCCTCCAGTATCACTCGCACTGTGCCTGGCTCACCTGAGTATCGTCCCTCGATCGTCAACGGTAGCGCAGAAGCCGTGACCGTGCTTCGATCTTCCAGAGTATCGACAGAGAAGCTGATTTCAGTACTGCCCTCAGCTGCGCTAGTCTTGTTCTCCGTTGGAAGTGCCGACGCAGGGAGCGCCGCGAGTAGTTTTGCCTTTAGAGTTGTGTACGCGCGATGATTCAGCGAATCCGGCCGGACTATAGTGAAGTGATCGCCGGGTATAACTCCTGTCTGTGGGAATATGCCTTTGGCCGATGCAGGTGTCACCACATTATCGGACTCACCAGCGTACGCGATTATCGGAATCGGACACTGATCGGACCAGACGTGAGCCGCATGTACAACACGGTTTAGGACAACCTTCAGCGCATCATTGACCGCCTCATTGATCGGTCGGAGTTCCCTCTCCTGCGGATGTCTCCAGAGCTTCATACCGCGCCTGACGATCATAAAGAGTTCAGATCCCGAGTTTGGGCAGGCAAACATTACGATGCGGCGAATTCGCTCTAGATCGTGGCCCCGTCCATCTCCAAGCATTCGCGCCAGGTAGCGTTGAATGACAAGTCCACCCTGACTATGAGATACAAGAATCAGTCCAGGATAGGAAGATGTTTCAACCTCAAGGTATGTGCGAAAATTGTCTGCGATAACGTTGTAATCAGGGATACGCTTCAGGGGACTCCAACGGATCTTGGGTGATGAGTACTCGAAGTGGAGAACCTCCAAGCCCTCCAGAGCCGGGTCTGTGGCAATCAACTGGTCGAAGTGGCGCCACGTGCTTGCCGAAGAAAAGAGTCCATGCACGAGCACAACCGCAAACTTCGACAGCACCATGATGTGAGCTAGCTCCCGGAACCCCCGACCGCCCCACTCGAAACAACGATCTCTTGCGCTCGAAATCAAGCTTATCGTCATCGACTAGCCTCGATGATTCACGGTGAGCGGTCGCTGCCCTGGGATGGCTGCCGTGCCGGTTAGTGGATCTTGATTTTAGGGCCGGGGTATGACAGTGGCCCGGCTGGCGGGCCGGGTGGCCGTGGTTCCACGGGCCCCGGGGCT
>WNGA01020314.1_pt1 | contig 13555 bp, 10 predicted proteins | sample 5400061 | NCBI WGS metagenome assembly WNGA01 (sample SAMN13153366, study PRJNA577476) | soil metagenome | isolation source: 100 cm soil or saprolite under grassland replicate 2 | place: USA:California | collected 2016-06-15 | reverse complement strand
TGGCCGCTCACCGCCAGTGCGCAGCGGGCGAAAGGGAAAATAGTCACGATCGGTATCCTGGCGATCGAACCCTGGCCACCCCTCGACACGTTTCGACGGACTCTCGATGATCTCGGGTATATCGAGGGTAAGAACGTTCGCTTCGAGTATCGCTACGCCAAGGGACACAACAAGCGACTTCCCGAGTTGGCGAACGACCTCGTCGGCCTCAACGTAGACGTCATCCTTACCTGGGGGACCGACGCTGCGCTCGCCGCGAAGCAGGCCACCACGACGATACCCATCGTCATGGGTGCCATCGGCGACCCCCTCGGCATTGGCATAGTGACGAATCTGGCACATCCAGGCGGGAACGTCACAGGGTTCTCCTCGCGCGCTGCCGAGCTCGAGGCGAAGCGGTTGCAACTGTTGAAAGAGGTAGTGCCGGGACTGTCTCGGGTCGCCATCCTGTTCAACCCCACGAATCACTATATGCCGCTTGCGCTGAAGAGCGCGCGACAGGGCGCGCAAATGCTGGACGTGTCGCTCGCCGTCTACGAGGTCCACGACACTGCAACCCTCAATGCAGCGTTCGAGACGTTAACGAAAGATCGGCCGGACGCCGTCATGGTACCGGCGGATACTTTTCTGGTGAGCCAGCGCAGTCGCATCGCGCAGTTCGCGATCGAGAACAAACTGCCCTCCATCTATACCTTCCGCGAGTACATCGAGGCCGGCGGACTGATCGCCTATACGCCGAATTATGACGACCTGTTTCGGCGGGCGGCGAGCTATGTGGACAAGATCCTGAAGGGTGCCAAGCCGGGCGAGCTTCCAATAGAGCAGTCGACGAAGTTTCATCTATTGATCAACCTCAAGACCGCGAGGACGCTCGGCTTCACCCTGCCGCCATGGCTGCTTGTCCGCGCCGACGAGGTAATTGAATAGCCAACCAATACGCCTCGCTTGTTGCAGTGCATGAGTCCGCTCATGGCACGTCGCGTCGTTCCGCTGCCGCAGACCATATGGTTAGCAATTGGGATAAGACCGGACATGGGCCGGCGCTTTGCGTTGATTGCCTCCGGCGCTCATGACCCTGAATGACATCTGTTAGAAATGGCCCGACGGTTCGATCGTCTCAACGTTGAATAACGTCTGCTGGATATCGGCGAAGAGGGCGGCCCGCGCAAACATTATCGCGATCCTTTACTGCCTCGCGGTGATACTGCTCGAACTCGTTCAACGAAGGGATAGAAATGTGACACGACTCGCGATTGTCATTTGCGTATTGCGCTACTGCGCCCCATGCCACCGACAAACGAATGTACATATAGCAGCGCTCCGACGCGGGAATGGTCATCGACTGTTTTAGGGCCTCTTGAGCCTACGCTGGCGCAGCTCGTTGAGCAGCCGAGTATTCTCGATGGCGATGACAGCCTGAGCCGCGAAGTTCGTGACCAGCTCGATCTGCTTGTCGGTGAACGGCCGCACCTCCTGGCGGTAAATGGCGATCGCGCCGACCAGCTCGTACTCCTTGAGCATCGGCACCACCAGCATGGTACGCGCGCCGGCGTCTTCGACTAGCCGGACTATGCGCGGCCTGCGCTCTAGGTAGGTCCGCTCATTGGCAAGGTCGGCAATATGGACAATCTCTTTGGTGCTGAACAGGCGTTGGAGCGGAAAGCCCGCGGCTTCGGCGTTCATGTGAACGACCGGCTCGCGCCGCCAGCTCTCCACGTAGGGGTGCTCGCCATGCAAGGCGACCGCGCGGAAGGCGTCTCCCTCGCGCAAGAACAAGTTACCGAATTTGGCCTCGCAGATGCAGGTCGCGCGCTCCAGCATGGTCCCGAACACTGCCTGAAGCTCGCCGGGCGAACTGGAGATCACCCGCAGCACCTCGGAGGTCGCCGTCTGCTGCTCCAATGATTCGCCAAGGTCGTCCGTGCGCTGGCGCAGCTCGTTGAGCAGACGGGCGTTCTCGATGGCGATGACGGCCTGATTGGCGAAATTCGTGACCAGCTCGATCTGCTTGTCGGTAAATGGCCTAACGGTGTTGCGCATAAGCACGAATGCGCCAATCGGCATGTCTTGCCGCAGCAGCGGTACACCTAACAGTGTTCTGTAACCGCCGATCTTCTGCCCTTCCAGCCAATCGTACGCAGGATCCTCCAAGGCATCTGGAATGTGCACAGCGCGCCGTTCCAATATAGACCGGCCGGACACGGTACCTGGATTTGGGCGGTGTGGGTGCTCTCTTGCGAACTTTGCGAAAGCCGCTTCAACGTTGTTGATCGCGGCAAGGCGAAAAATGCCGTCGTCGAGTTTCCAAATAAAGGAATGCTCCGCTTGGCAGAGATGCGCGGCGGTTTTGACGATCGTATCGAGAACGGGTTGCAGCTCGGTCGGTGAGCGGCTGATGACGTTGAGGACTTCGCTCGTCGCGGTCTGCTGCTCCCGCGCCTCGGCAAGGTCCTCCCGCGTCTCGTTGAGTTCGCGCTTGTATGTCTCCAGCTGCCGTTCCAGATCGGCGTGCGTCTTGCGCACTTGACCAGTGCGTGTTTTCACCTTCGTTCTCGTCGAACGAAGACCGCGAGCGGGTGTTCGGCTCTTCGCCCCTCTGCGAGACAAGGTCACCTCGTCGGCACGGTTGATCGCCCCACGCTGGTCCCCCCAAGCTGAGGATCGAGTGACCTAACAGTAAGAGAGAATAGCATGGTCGGCCTGCCAGTGTGTGAGTGCGTTCACATTGACAGGCCACAGTGCTCGGGCGCCGCGGGTTATTTCGCCTGCGCCGCTAGGCGATCGCGCTGCTCACCAACTGTGTGTGCCTTAACCCTTCGTCAACCATTGGCGTTGCACCGTGCCCGCATCGGGTGCTGCATCGACGCGGCCGACGCGGGCCTATCAGCGCACACCCCGTCCGTTCACGCCCCGCAGATCCGCGTCAGTGCCGCCCGATCTAATGGCCAGCGGCCCGCGCTGGTCGGTCTACTTCATCGGCCGAGGAAGGCGACGTAGGCCGCGGCCCCTGCGGCGATTGCAGCCGATGCTGCCGAGACTGCCGCGGCGACCGAAGCCGCGCGCATGTAGCTCACGGCTCGGAGTTGAGCACTGGTCCGGCGTAACTCCATCTCTGCCTTCGCCATCAGATGAGTAAGCCCATCGGCGCGCGTGTGCATGTCCTGGGCGAGCTCGTCGAGCGTTTTCTCCGATGGTGCTTTTGCCATGGTAATGGCCTGTAAATCGCGGGCAGGGTCGGCCCCTTCACGACGCAGCGGGTGGTTTTCACGCCAGGCGGTTTCCACCAACTGCTGCGTCGTGACGGGGTGCTGTGCCGTCACTTCCGTTTTTCGCGCCGTTGTCGCGTGCGCCGGGGTCACGCTGTGGAGGGCACTCTGCGCGACTCTTCTTAGGCCCTATGTGAGCTACTTCACACCGCCTGCGTTTAAGCCGCTTGGTCCGGTAGCCGACAAACCGAAACGATGAGCGCGCAGTTGTCGTGGTGCTGCGGGAGGTCCGGTCTGCCCGCATCCCGCAGGTCGGTGGCGCGCCGGCGGTGCTGCGCGGGCGTGAGTATGGAGCCGGGCAGCGGCGGCGCGACCTGCCATACTACCGGCGAGATCCAGGGCCGGCTCGCGCGGTTCGGCATTGTTCCGACATTCCTGGCCCGGTCGAAGCCGGGTCTATTGGCGGCGGCGGCCGCGACGTCGCGCTGTTCTGGCGTCAGCACGCCGCCGCACGGTCCCATGTAGGTCAGCAGCAGGCCGACGGCTATCTCCGGGTCGGAAGGCGTCATTCCACTCGCCGGACGGGCGAGAGGTTGAGGCGCGCTTTAGGATCAGCGAACCTTGGGGATGCAACGTCGCCTCATTTCTTATCCTCGGCGCTGCCGGCGTTCAGGTTGGCTAAAATCCAAGCCCGCTCTCGGGGGGTGGCGGGGGTCGCAACGTGTCAAGGGCCTCCGATAGGTAAGGTAATCTGCGAGACGGTAGTACATAAGCAGCTTGAGGAGGTCGTTGCGCGATTGGGATGGAGACAGCTCGAACTTTATCCCAATCAGATGCTCCACGATGCGTCCATTGTTCCGCTGCTCTTCCGTCAGAATATCTGTCAGCGATCGATGCATGTTCTTCACGTTGTGCGCGTATCGATTTCTGACCTGTGCCACTCCACGAATAAAAGCAATTCGGCCTTCCGTAAGTAGGCCCATTCCCTCAGCCAGCTTGAGCTTGCCAGCGCGTCCCTCCATGTTCAGTGCCGTTACAAACGTTCGAAAGTTTTCGCTTTCGCCTTGCGAAGGCGGGCGAGACGCGATCAGTTCATTCAAAATTGGTTCGACTACCGCATACATCTTAACGGTGGCGATGAAATCCGGATCGGTCGAGATCGACGAGATAGTCCCTGCTGGCACTTCCAAATGTTGCTCGGCCGCGACGATGCTTTCATTGACCTGAGCGTGGTAGTTGTTCCACCAAGCTTCGAGGTCCGGCTGCGCATGCTCGTTTTGGTCGGCCAAGGGATTGCCCTCTGATCATCTGCTCATACTGAGCACTCGCCGCCCTGGCTCAGTGATCCGCACGCGCGCGATCTTGATCGTCTTGTTGCCGGCAACCATACGCTCGGCGGTCGCCGTCGCGAGCCCGGCGCGGACCAGTTCCACCATCTGCTCGACTGACAATTCGTGCGCGATCATGATCGCCTCGGTGCACCCGTCGCGGCAGGAGGCGAGCAGTTCAAGCGCGCGGCGGCGGTTGGCTTGGGGATTCGGTCCAGCTTAGGCATCAGGGCTGCGCGGCTTATGCTGCGAGTCGGGACGGACCGCAAGGGCGGAAATAGCGCAGCGCGAATCCCAGCCCGGCAACGGTTCGCTAAGCCTTCCGGTGTAGGCCAACCTGCCCTATATGTGCCGCCACCATGTTATCGCGCCCGCGTACCCTGTAGAGCCTGCGGGACTTGGGTCGCGCGGGACGCTTATCTGCACGGCATGTTTTGGCCACGGCTTCTGTCGCAAGGCGATGAAGGGTTCATGCAGACTGTGCGGCGGTGCGGTGGTATTGGACGACGCGCACCCTTTGCTCGGGTGTGATGCCTGCGGGCACACAGATTGTATTGCGCGGGCGGTGCTGAGCCGAGATAACCGACGGCCTGGACGTTGCCGTGACAGCAAGCTGCCATGAGGGTGTTGCGTGCTTGGCAATGGTGCAGCATGTGATTGCCGCTGGCAGTGTCTTGTGATGTGGCCACGGTGGTTACGGCCTTGAACGCGCTGAAGCGCTGGGAGTCCACAGAGACCGTTAGGGCGCACCCTTGCGGGCCCACCGCAGGGATGAATGGATGTGGAAGGCACAGGTTGCCGGCGCAGCCTTTACCAAGCGCAAGCCCGGTCGGCAAAGCGGTCATTGGAGAACAGCGTAGAGGCCGGCTTGACGGTATGCGTCCGCAATATCGGTCCCATAGCTAATCAGGCCGCCGATTTCGGAATATTCACGCCCTGAATAGATCGCCGGTAGTCTGTGATGGGCTGCAAGTTGGACGAGTTGGATACGGCGACTATTGAAAAAGGCATCGTTGCCAACGAAGAGAGCCGCCACCCGTCCTCAATATGGAGCCAGAATCTGAGACTGGGTCCCGCCCTTCACGCGAGCGAGGACGACGCGCGTGACGGCGGGCGATGTAGGTCGGGTGGACAGTCCTATTTTAGAACGCTCTCACTTGAAATTACGACCGTTGAAGCTGACAATGCCCATTCCTCAATGGCGAACTAGCCCCGCACTTGGCGGGGCTTTTCTTTGCAAATACCGCTCAACAAAGAAAAATGATTGTTCAGAGGGCCGGGGCGGCTATGTCTGACACGGCGACCGGCCGAGTTCATGGCGTCGTCGAGCGCCATCTCCAGCGCGACGTTTTAGTCGCAGCGGCGTTCCCTGCGCGTGATCGTGCGGTCGCCCCGTTCGACCGTGGTAGTCACCATGCGGCAGCGCTGTCGTGGGCCGATGGTGACACCGCCTGGGCCAATGCCGACGGTGGCATCATCGCGCCGACGGTCTCTGTCGTAGCGGTCGGAGCGGTCCCGCCTAATCTGAACATCGACGCCTTGGGCCACCTTGAGTTCTTGAGCCTTGGCCGGAGTGGCGAGCGGCGCAGTCGTCAGCATCACTGCTGCTGCCGCTGCCGCCAAGACGAAAGCGATCTTCATCATCGTGTGACCTCCTTGGACTTGATGCCCCCGGCCCGCGTGATAGCTGGACCGAGGGCACTCCTCACTTCCATTCTGCTTGTTACGAGGGTGCCCTGTCGGGGATCGGGGGGCTGGCGGGCGAACCCTCGCACATAAACAACGCCTGGCGGCGGTAGGTCGTTCCCAGGTTCCACCGGCACGTTTGACGCATCGCGCACCAACGCTCCATAGGCCGGGCCCGATGACCGAAGGCAACTATCATGATCGACAATGGCAACCATTGTCGCGGTGCAAGATTAATAACGAGGCTGGCCGTGGTGTGCGGTGCGGCATACCGATGGCAAATGGATCGCCGCCCGTATTCTATAAAGAAACTGACTGCTCATGAGACAGCCGCCGCGGGCTTGAGTTCGACGGAAAAGCCGAGTTCGGCGAGGCGTTTGACGAGGCGGCGCGCTTGTGTCTCGGGCCGCCGACGATCGAAGTGAACGGCTCCGAGATCTTCATAAAACGTGCCGTCTTTGAGCATGTGATAGGCGGCCGTGAGGATGGAGGCGGCAACAGCGCAGATCGCTTTCTTCGGACCGCGTCGAGCGCGCAATCGCACGAATTGCGCATGCAGGTAGGTGGCTTTGGTGCGCGCGGCGGCCCAAGCGCATTGAACGAGCATGGCCTTGAGCCAGGGGGCTCCCCGGCGCAGGCGAGTCGACCGGCGCTTGCCGGCACTTTCGTCGTTGCGCGGACACAGGCCAGCCCAGGAGCGCAGATGTGCAGCGGTGGCGAACCGGCCCATGTCGGTGCCGATCTCCGACAGGATGACCTGGGCGCTCAGTTCACTGACCCCTGGGATAGTACTCAACTGTTTGACAGCGTCGCGAAAGCAGGCAAGCCCGGCATCGGCCTCCCGGTCGATCTCGGCAATCGCGGCATCGAGCGCGTCGACCTGCTGCAGATGCAGTCTAAGCAGAAAACGATGGTGACGTTTAATGCGTCCATGCAACGCTTCGCGCAGGGTTGCTGCCGACGCACGCACCTTCCAGTGTGCAAGTGCAGCCAGTTTGGCAGGATCGCTCTCGCCATCGATCAGCGCTTGAATCATTGCCCGGCCGCTGCGTCCCATCACATCGGAAAGCACCGATTCAATCTTGATATTGGCTTCCTCCAACGTCTTCTGCAGGCGTTGCACATGGCTCGCCTTTTCCCGCACCAGCTGCTTGCGAGTGCGCAGCAGCCCCCGTAGTTGCTGGATGGCAGGCTCTGGCACAAAGCTCGCCCGAACCAACCCGTGCGCTAACAACTCGGAAAGCCAGGTGGCATCGTTCACATCGCTCTTGCGACCAGGCACGTTCTTCACCTGTGCCGCGTTTGCCAAAACGAGTTCCAAACTACTGTCCACCAGCACCTGCCACACCGGCTTCCAGTAAACCCCGGTCGCTTCCAGCACGTCCAGACCGGCACAGCGCGGATACATCACTTCCATGACTTCCTCCCCAGTGGCGTCGCCAGCGTGGGGTACTTCCATAGGGAATTCTATAAAGCGTGCTCCAGACCGCGAAGGTCATTGGCACAATCAAGGGTGTTCGAAGTACCCCCGGTCCAACTCACTCTCGGGTTCACAACACCATGACGACGATCGACCTCTGTGCCGGCGACCTCCCAGCTTAGCATCCGTTTCATCCTCCAGGGTCGGCCGCAAAGGCCGGTGCGTAACTCATTCAAATCTCGTAACGGTGCCATCCTAACCGATATCCAGAAAACTGAGCGGCTTGAGCGGCGCAAGGCCGGACAGACCCTTTACCAGCAATAGCCTCCGAAGGCGTTGTGGTCGCGGCGCGGATTGGCTACTATTCATGCGAAATCGGCCCCGGCCAACGTTGCGTCTGCGCGTTGTCGGGGCCTCGCTTTTTGGGATTCGCGGATGCTTGAAAAAGGGCCCTAATGGCAAACAGGACAAACAGGACACCTGAAAAAGACGCGAAATTCCTCGAATTTCTGTCGCAGGGCGCCACAGTGACCGCGGCAGCTAGGGCCGCAGGCTATACCCGCTCGCGGGTCTACGAGCGGCGCAAGGCCGACGCCGAGTTTGCCGCCGCGTGGGATGATTCGCTCGGCCAGGGCACGGACCTGCTCGAGGACGAGGCGCTGCGCCGTGCCAAGGACGGCGTCGCCGAGCCGAGGTTTTACGAGGGGCAGGTCTGCGGCTACGTGCGCAAGTACTCCGACACGCTGGCGATCTTCCTACTCAAGGCGCGGCGGCCGGAGAAGTACGGCGACAAGATCACCGCCCAGCACACTAGGCCAGGAGGCGGGCCGGTGACGTCCATCACGAGGGTGATCGTTGAACCTCCAAATCGAGATAGCGCCGGCATTGCGTGAGCAGCGGCGGCGAAGATGACAGTTACGCCGTAAGAGGCCCCGGCGCCCCCCATGAAAGCAGCTCCAGCGCCATTTGCCTGAGCCGCCCGGCTGCCTGTGAGAAAGATGCTTATCGATGACGAGGATCAGCCAGTCGCGATGGTTGACGGAGGGCCTTCGGCTGTCGCTGGCCCGCGGCACCCGTGATGCGCGCGCACGCGCGCGCGTACTGGTCCCAAAACTCATAGGAGCCGCTCGGATGCCGCTGCGTCGCAAGTATTGGCCCGAGGTGCGGCGCACGCACCCGCCAAGGCCAGCCATGCCGTATGGCGGTCGTCGTACTCGGGAAGCGCCGTTGCAAGTTCCACGGCGGACTCTCGACAGGTCCTCGGACCGAGGCTGGCCGCGCGCGGATAGCGGCAGCTCAGCGCCGGCGATGGGAAAAATTCCGCCGGAATAAGACCTCATGACGCGCGCGCGTCTGTTATTTCCCCCTTTTTAGAGGGCGAGGGCTGCTGACGCAGTCACACCCCATAACGCGCGTGGGCCTCGAGCCAGACCCGGGAGCGTGTAAGCCCTACGTAAGGCAGCATGTATAAGTCGTGGGGTGGAATTATGCTACCATGTGTGATTGTCCATCTTTTATTGCTGCCTTTATCGCCGCGCCATTGAACCCGACCGATCGCTCGCCCGACTGACGGCCAGGGATGTGCAAGCGCATCTAGTAAGCAGCGTGATGGATGCGACTTACGGACAAATCTCGGTACCTCCGATTGGCCATTTACTACTACGAGCGCGCGAATGCGGCGACGGATGCAAAACGCAGAGCGAAGTTTTTGAAGATGGCCGCCTGGTATCGCGACCGTGCATTGGAAATAGGGGAGGCCGATCTAAACGCGGCGAGGTTAGCGCCCGCAAGAGAGCTAAGCATAAATAGATCATGTTCGTCCGGGGCCCGGTTAATCTTAGCTCCGACCGACAACTCGCACACCTGAAAAAAGCCCGGTCGCTGGGCGATTTGAGAAAGCGGCGCCAATAGGATCGCAGGGTCCCTGTCACTCGCATTCTCACTGATCCTGTGATGCGAGCCGGGCACCTCGTAGAAGCCTTCGCCGACCCGGTAGACTCTAGCGGGCTCATCACGCAGCACTCAAACAAAAAGCCGGGGACACGCTGGGCGCGTCTTGTCGGCCTAGTGTAGCAGCACCGGAAACCGATCGGCGACGCGGTGTAGCGCGCGGGCTGCGTCCGCCATGGCCCCGAAAGGATTCTCCCCTTCGTGCAAACATTCGCCGAGCAGGTAGAGGCTCGCCGCTGCCTGCCAGACCACTTCGTCGGAATCGTCGGGTATCGAGACCACTGTTTTGGGTTTGGGGAGGTCGGCAGGCTCGGCTCCGGCCGCGAACAGCGCGGCCGTAACGAAACCCAGACATGCTCCGACCGACAGCAGACCAAAGCTGGCGATCGTAAGAAAGAGGGGGCCGCACATGGTTTGTCCTCTATCGGTTTGTAGAGCCGCGCGAGGGGTGGGTTCAAAGGGTTGCAGGCTATGGGGGAGTTTTGGGGCCAGGATCGCGGCCCGGTGGAGCGGGATTGTTCATGACAACCGGCGCAGTATCTCAAGCTTCGGCCATGGCGCTGCGCCGGCCCGCGTTGATCAGCTGCTGTGGGGTTAACGGGCGTGGTGACCCACCAAAACCAACGTCGGACTGCCTGAAGTTCAAGAACCCGGCCGCGCCAGTAGTGAAGCGGGAGGCGAGGAGGACTGGGCAAAGAGCGATGGCGGTGAGAACTGCCCCCGGCACGAACCGGATCAGGATCTTCGGCCCAAAGACTGACGGCACATACATCGTCGAGTTCAGGACGGCCGCGGGCGACTCGCTCGCGATCACGATTCGTGGAAGCGAGGCAGCGGCGATCCGGTACTTTCAGGAGCGCGCAATACGCCCTGCTCGGCACTGCATCGTCAGTCTGTGGCGCACAGAGAGGATAAAGAAAGCCGGCTTCTCTGCCGCGGCTTCAATGGGCAGAGCTGCTGCAAAAGCGCGCACCCAAGTGCATGAGAAGCGGCTATTTCCATTTGATTGTTGCGGGAATAACACACTCAAGCGAAACTAGTGTGTTATCCATAAGCTGCCCGCAAGGCCCCTACTGGTTCGACGTAGCGCCGACAGGAAACGTGCGGGTCTGTCTCACTAAAGTGCTCCGTCGGCGCGGTACCTAGTGATGCATCCACGCTCCAGCAATCTCGTACTCACGACCGCGGCGCTCATCGCGTTGAGCGTGGCGCCGGCCGCGGGCGGACCCGAGGGCGGCACGGTCGTCGGCGGCGCTGCCACGATTCAGGGCCAAGGCGGCCCGGCCGTGATCGTCAATCAGGCGACCAACAGCGCGATCATCAACTGGAATACGTTCAACATCGGCGTCAAAGAGCGCGTGCAGTTCAATCAGCCGGGAAGCTCGTCGGTCGTGCTCAACCGCGTAACCGGCGGGCTCGGCCCCTCGGAAATCCTCGGCACGCTGACGGCGAACGGCCGCGTCTTCCTCATCAATCGCGACGGCATCCTGTTCGGCCCCTCCTCGGTGGTCAACACGGCGAGTTTTCTCGCCACCACCCACGACATCAGGAATTCGGACTTCATGGCCGGCCGCTACAACTTCAACATCCCGGGCCGGTCGGATGCGTCCATCGTCAATCAGGGACGGATCACCGCGGCCAGCGGCGGCTTTGCGGCGCTGGTGGCGCCCGGCGTGCGCAACTCCGGCACCATCACCGCGACGCTCGGCACCGTGGCGCTCGCCTCGGGCAACAGCTTCACGCTCGACATGTACGGCGACAAGCTGATCACGCTGGCGGTCAACGACCAGATCGCCTCGAAGGTCATCGACGTCGCCACCGGCCGCCCGCTCAAATCGCTCGTTTCCAACGAAGGCAAGATCAGAGCGAACGGCGGACGGGTGGAGCTGACCGCCGCCGCGGCGCGCGTCGTGGTCGACTCCGTCATCAATACCAGCGGTGTGATCAAGGCCAACTCGATCGGCCACCGCAACGGCATGATCGTGCTCAGCGCCGCCACCGGAGGGACCAAGCCGGCCGGCGCTCCCGCCCAGACCATCAAGATCTCCGGCACGCTCTCGGCAGCGGGAAAGAAGAAGGGCACGCAGGGCGGCACGATCGTCGTGAGCGGCGAGCACATCAAGCTGACCAACGCGCGCGTCGATGCCTCCGGCCGGGCCGGCGGCGGCAAGGTGCTCATCGGCGGCGACTGGGGCGGCGGCAAACCGAACACGAGCCTCGTGTCCAACCCGAGCGCCAAGCTCGAGAGCTTCGCCATCCCCACGGCGACGACGGTGAGCGTCGATGCCGGCACGACGATCAACGCGTCGGCAACGAGGCGCGACAACGGCGGCAAGGTCGTTTTATGGTCCGACAGCGAGACCACGTTCGCCGGCACGATCCTCGCCCGCGGCGGCGCGAGAGGGGGCGACGGCGGATTCGTCGAGGTCTCGACTCACCGGCTTCTCAATTACAGCGGCACCACCGACACGCGGGCGCCAAAGGGTACGGTGGGAACGCTGCTGCTTGATCCTGAGAACTACTACGTCAACGCGACCGGGCTTCCACCCATATCCGATCCGACAGCCTCGGCCATCTCGGCGGACGCTTTGGTCAAACAGTTGGCTTCGAACAACGTGGTGCTTTCGACGCTGCCCTTAGGAACGAGTGCAGGTGACATCTTCGTCAACGCCAACATCAGCTGGAGCACGGACAATTCGCTGACGCTGAGTGCCTACCACGACATCCTGTTCATGTCGGGAGCCAAGGTGACAGGCACCGGCGCCGGTAATCTTGTTCTGCGCGCGGACAACACCGGAATGGGACAAGGGACAATCGTTTTCCATTCAGGTGGCCACGTCGATTACACGCAGAGCACTGGAACGGTCTCGCTCTTTTACAACCCAAGCGGATCCCAACCGACCAAATACCAGAATCCGACGAATTACTTCTGTCCTCCCTGTCCAGGCGGCGGCGGGGTCTTCGTCAATCAGCCGTCGCAACTGACTGCCTACATGCTGGTGAACAACGCGACCGACCTGCAAAACGTCAGCACGAATGTCGGCGGCATCTATGCGCTGGGCCGCAACATCGACGCTGGTTCGATTGCGAATTTCACGCCGATCCAGAATTTCACCGGCCTGCTCGACGGCCAGGGTCAGACCATCACCAACGTGACGGTCGCGTCCACAGCCCAAAATGTTGGGCTGTTCGGCAGCATCGGTAGCGCCGGGGTGGTCCGCAACCTCAACTTGGCCGACGTCACGGTGAATGGCCTAGGCTCCCAATTTGTTGGCACGCTGGCGGGAACAAATGCGGGAACGATCAGCAACGTCTCCGCCACGAACGTCGCGGTGAGCGTGGGGTCGAACGGCAACGGCGGCGGGCTCGTCGGCTTGAACATCGGCGCCATCGCGAACGCGTTTGCGACCGGCGACGTCATCGGCGCCGGCGGCAACAACGGCTTCACGACGCTTGGTGGGCTCGCTGCGGTGAACCTGGGGTCGATTTCGAGTTCGTTTGCATCTGTAGCAGTGGGAGGCCTGAACGTTGCCAACCTTCAAGCCGGCGGCTTGGTCGGCAACAATTCCGGTACGATCCTCTCGTCGGTTGCTACCGGCGACGTACAGACCGGCGACGGAAGCGTTGCCGGCGGGCTAGTCGCTTCCAATTCGGTGAGCGGCAGCATCACGGAATCACAGGCGAGCGGTAACATCACCGTGGCCGCGTTAAGCTTCGCGGGTGGGTTAGTCGGAACCAGCGCCGGCGCCATTACAGATTCCACCGCGTCGGGTGCGGTCTCAAGCACCGGTGATAACAGCACTATTGGCGGCTTAGCCGGAGCCAGCATCGGCACTATCACGGCTTCTGTCGCTTCGGGTGCGGTCAGCAGCACCGGTGCTAACAGCACCGTCGGCGCACTGGTCGGAACCAGCACCGGCACCATCATCAATTCTATCGGTTTGGGCGTGGTCACCGGTGGGGTG
>WNGA01013537.1_pt1 | contig 13556 bp, 13 predicted proteins | sample 5400061 | NCBI WGS metagenome assembly WNGA01 (sample SAMN13153366, study PRJNA577476) | soil metagenome | isolation source: 100 cm soil or saprolite under grassland replicate 2 | place: USA:California | collected 2016-06-15 | reverse complement strand
AGGACGTCGTACGCACGGTCATCTATGTGGCCAGCTCGGTTCGCGAGGACCTCGCGGCTGTGTGGACGCAGCTCAACGCTTCGTCGCTTCGTCGCTCCGGCCGGCGTTCACCTCGGCCAGCACGCTCCTCGGCGTTGCTCAGCTCGGCTTTCCAGGGCAGTTGGTCGAGATCGACGTCACGGCCGCACTGGGATCTCGTGGTTCGGAGCCAGTCGCCGGTCGGCGTCGTACCGAGTCCTGAGCGAATCGACCGGTCCGGACACCTGCACCGTCCGCTTCAGCGCGGACACGCCATCGTTGCTGGTTCACTACGCCACCTCGATCGTTGCCCTCGGCGCCGATTTCACGGTGACCCAGGCCACACCGGAGGCCGCGGCGCTGATCGTCGAGGTGGGGCGAACGGCTCAGGCTGTCCTTCGCCGGCGCGGCAGCGTCCGCGGGATCAGCGTCGGATTGACGTTGCGCTCGACGACGTCGCGGTCCACCACCACCCGCTCGACGTCGTCGCGGCCGGGTACGTCGTACATCACCGGCAGCAGGACCTCCTCGAGGATGGCGCGGAGCGCGCGGGCACCAGTCCGGCGGAGTAGGGCGAGGTCCGCGATCGCCTCGATCGCGTCGTCGGTGAACTCGAGGTCGATGCCGTCGAGATGGAAGAGCTTGCGGTACTGCTTGATCAGGGCATTGCGAGGCTCGGTCAGGATCCGGACCAGCGCGTCGCGGTCGAGCGCGGGGACGGTGGTGACGATCGGGAGCCGGCCGACGAGTTCGGGGATCAGGCCGAACTTCACCAGGTCCTGCGGCATCACCTTCTCCGTCGTGTCCTTCTCGGTCGATGCGCCGAAGCCGACGCGGGCCGGCCGGGCGCGCTGCGCGATGAGCTGGTCGAGTCCGTCGAACGCGCCACTCACGATGAACAGCACGCGGGTGGTGTCGATCTGGATGAACTCCTGCTGCGGATGTTTGCGACCGCCCTGCGGCGGGACGCCGGCCGTCGTACCCTCGAGCACCTTCAGCAAGGCCTGCTGCACTCCTTCACCGGACACGTCGCGGGTGATCGACGGGTTCTCTCCCTTGCGCGCGATCTTGTCGATCTCGTCGATGTAGACGATGCCGGTCTCGGCCTTGCGTACGTCGAAGGCCGCGGCCTGGATCAGTTTGAGCAGGATGTTCTCGACGTCCTCGCCGACGTACCCGGCCTCGGTCAGCGCGGTCGCATCGGCGATCGCGAACGGTACGTCGAGCATCCGCGCCAGCGTCTGCGCGAGATGGGTCTTGCCGGAACCGGTCGGGCCGATCAGCAGGATGTTGGACTTGCCCAGCTCGACGTCGCCGGGCTTGGACCGGTGCCGTTTGTAGTGGTTGTAGACGGCAACGGCCAGCGCCTTCTTCGCATCGTCCTGGCCGATCACGTACCCGTCGAGGAACTCGCGGATCTCGCGCGGCTTCGGCGACCTGGCGGGCAGCTCGTCACTGACATCGCTGAGGTCCTCCTCGGCAATCAGCTCGTTGCACAGCTCGACGCACCCGTCGCAGATGCACAGCGGCGCGGGGCCGGCGATCAGCTTGCCGACCTGGTGCTGGCTCTTGCCGCAGAACGTGCACTTCAACACCTCGGCCGCCATCGCGCACCGCCTTTCAGATGATGTGAACATCCAGATGATAACAACATCTGAGTGCTATCGTGGGGTCGTGAGCCGGTTGAGCAGAGCGGAAGTACAGCTCCAGAACCGGGCGAAGGTGCTGGCCGCAGCCCGGGCGGAATTTGCCGAGCACGGCTACCGGGACGGCAAGGTCGACCGCATCGCCGACCGCGCCAACCTCACCCGCGGCGCCGTCTACTCGAACTTCCCCGGCAAGCGAGCCCTCTACCTCACCGCGCTCACCGAACTGGCCGACACCTCCCCCGCCGCCTCGCAGCCCCGGCGTGAGCGCGGCGGAACTGACGGGCTCTCCGCGTTCGCCAGCGCCTGGTTGAGCCGACGCGACCTCGGCTTCGACGTGCTGCCGGAGGTGTCCGAACTGCCATACGCCGAACTCCTCGGACTGAACGCAGTTCTCCTCGGACTCTCACTCGACCGCCTGGCTCCTGGGCACCTCGGCACGAAGATCCAGGCGGCCCGCCTGGCCATCTCTCTGCTGCACGGCGCGAGCCAACTGGGAGCTAGTGCACCAGGGTTCGTCCAGCCGCTCGCCGTCGCCCGGGCATGTTCGGAGCTCGCCGATCTCGAGCTCGACGATCCATGGATGCCACCGCCGTCGACTCCGCCGGTGAGACCGGCAGACGGGCTGTGGGCACCGCCGGCGGTGCTGGATGCGGTCGAGCGTCGTACTGCGGAATTCCAGGCCGACGGCGTGGTCGTCGTACTGGGGCTCAATCGGCTCGCTGCCGCGGAGGACGCCGTACGGTCGACCGACGGAGCCGTCACTGTCGCGCTCGTCTCGTCGGATCCGGCCGAGCTCGGGCCGTTGGCTCGCTACACAGTGGGCAGCCTTCTTGGTTGCCTGCGGCAATCGATGCCGCTGCCGCGGACCCAGGTGGTTCATGACGAGGCCGGCGTACTGGCGTCCGCTGTCGGCTGTGAGGTGATCGGCGACGATCTCGAGTACGCCGTACGTCTGGCAGGCGGCCGGATCGTCGCCTGGGCTGAGGGATTCGGAGCTGCTGCCGCGATCGCAAGAGTCCGTACGTCGGATCACCTGATGCTCTGAAGGTGCCGCCGAGGTGGTTGCCGACGGCACCTTCGCTTGTGGTTAGGCGGTGATGAGGCCGATGCCCAGGGTCAGGACGCCGAGGGCGAGGGAGGCGGCGCCGAGCCAGAGGACCCAGAGGAACTGGTTCGGCTGGATGCGGTCCTTACCCGCGGACGAGGCGAAGAAGCCGCCGGACATCAGGACCGCGGCGGCCGGGATCGCCAGCCGGGCGACCCAGAGCATGACGCCGGACAGGCCCGTCTGGTCGACGTACAGGAGGCCGACCAGGCTGAGGATCACCAGCACACCGGCGTGCGCGTGGCCGGCCCGCGCGAACGACTTCTGGAAGTCCGTCATCGGCACCTGGCCACGGACGATCTTGGTCATGAAGTAGCCGCCGAACTGGATCGTGACGATGGTGAGCAGGATCGCCCCGGCGATGACCCGCGACGCTTCGGTCATGAGAGCACGTTCTCCTTATCAGGTTCGATGTTGGCCTTGCTGGTTTCGAGCCGGAGCAGGCGGCGGGTCGGCGTACTGTCGGCCGTTCGGGCCACCCACAGGACCATCGCGAGGTAGAGGATCTGCTCGGGGATCCTCTGCCACAGCGGCGTCGCGGCCTCACCGTTGGCGAAGGCGACATCCGCGGTCGCCGCGTGAATGTTCGCCGGAAGCAGCATCACGAACAACGCGGCCAAACCGAGTGCTGCCGGCCATCGCGTCGCGGTGCGGACGAGGCCGATCGCGCCGAGCAACTCCAGTACGCCGGTGACGTACACCAACGCGTCGGCAAACGGCAGGAACGGCGGCACCATCCGCGCCAGATCAGCGTGGTTCGGCATCACCGTCACGTCGGCCGGTACGAAGTGCGCGCTCGAGGTGAACAGCAGCATGACCGCCATCCCGTGTGCCGCGCTCACCGGCCAACTCGCGAACCGCCGGACCCCGAGCGCACCCAGCGCCCGGAACACCAGCGTCGCCAGCACCAGTACGAGGGGGATCATCCGCCCCATCTCCTCCTATAGATAGTCGCAGTATCCGTTTATGGATACTGATACTATCCATGACAGGCGAGAGGAAGGCAAGCGAAAAGATGCGAATCGGGGAACTGAGCCGGGCCGCCGGTGTGCCGGTGCCGACGATCAAGTACTACTTGCGCGAGGGACTACTCCCCCCGGGCGAGCTGAGCAGCCCGAACCAGGCGTCGTACGGCGAACAACACCTTCGCCGGCTGCGACTGATCCGGGCACTGGTCGACCTCGGCCAAGTTCCGATCGCCCAAGTGAAGACCATCATCGAAGGGCTGGACTCGAAGACCTTGCCCCTGCACGAGCAGATCGGCCGCGCCCACTACGCGATCACGCGGCCCCGCCAACTGACTTCGTCATCCGAGGACCCGGCCGCCTCCTCCGCCCGCGCCGAGGCCGAAGCCCAGGTTGCCGACCTCATCGTCGCGCGCGGCTGGACCATCCACCCCGAAGCCCCCGCCCTCACCACGCTGACCGAAACAGTCGCCGCCCTCCGCTCCCTGGGCCAGCACCAACTCGTCAGCTTCCTCGACACCTACGCCGAAGCCGTCGAACGCTTCACGGAACTCGAGATCAACGCCGTAACCTCCGGCACCCCCACCGCCGACGCCCCCACCCGCACCCCAGACGCCATCGCCGAATCAGTAGTAATAGGCACCGTCCTCGGCGAAACCCTCATCTCCTCCCTCCGCCTCCTAGCCCAAGAATCAATCTCCGCCACTCGGTGGAAAGACACCATCCGCAAAAAGTAGCCCCCGGCAACCATCAGTCGCCTGGGGCCTAGTACGACGTACACGAACCGACACACCTCAGCCGTCGTGGGCCATATCCACAAAGCGGGAGTAGTGGCCCTGGAACGCGACGACCACGTCGGCAGTCGGCCCGTTCCGGTGCTTGGCCACGATGAAGTCGGCTTCACCCGGCCGAGTCGACTCCCGCTCGTACGCATCCTCCCGATGCAACAGGATGACAACATCAGCATCTTGTTCGAGCGAGCCGGATTCGCGGAGGTCGGAGGCCATGGGGCGTTTGTCGGAGCGTTGTTCGGAGCCTCGGTTGAGCTGGCAGATGGCGACGACGGGGAGTTCCAGTTCTTTGGCCAGGAGCTTGATGGAGCGGGAGAACTCGGAGACCTCGAGTTGGCGGGACTCGACCTTCTTGCCGGACGTCATCAGCTGGAGGTAGTCGATGACGATGAGGCGGAGGTCGTGGCGCTGCTTGAGGCGGCGGGCTTTGGCGCGGATCTCCATCATGGTGAGGTTCGGCGAGTCGTCGATGAACAGCGGCGCCTCGGAGACCTCGCCCATCTTGCGGGCCAGCCGGGCCCAGTCCTCGTCGGTCATCTTGCCGTTGCGCATGTGGTGCAGCGGCACCTTCGCCTCGGCGGAGAGCAGGCGCATGGTGATCTCGTTGCGGCTCATCTCCAGGGAGAAGATGCACGACGTCAGGCCATGCTTGATCGAGGCGGACCGGGCGAAGTCCAGGCCCAGGGTGGAGTTGTGGGTCGGGATCATCGTCTTGCCGGCCAGATACAGGTGGTCGGGGTTGTCGACCTCGACGCACCGGACCGGCACGCTCTCGACCGGGTCGATCCAGTCCAGCCGGCGTTCGCCTTCGCCGGCCAGCGCGGCCGGGAAGCCGTGCCCGGTGATCTGACGCGGCGCCGACCCGGGGATCGGCGGTGTCAGCCCGGGACTCGCTGACATCGCCGTGTGCAGGTCGGCGGTCGTGCAGACCACCGGGCGGCCGCCGTCCTCGACCCGCCACTGGTGCTCGGCGTCGGCGACGATCGTGCTGCCGTCGGAGAACGACAGCCGGAAACACGGCCGGTCCACCATCACCTCGGTCGCCGCGACCACGCTGGTCGGCAGGCCGTTGACGTCGAGGAGCTGGTCGCCGACCACGACCTCGCCCATCGTGGTCCAGCCGGTCGGGGTGGGCAGCGAGGTGTCGAGCGCGAGCGCCTTCCCCATCGCGGGTCGGGCGGCGACGATGATCATCTGGCCGGGGTGCAGGCCGTTGGTCAACTCGTCGAGGTCGGTGAAGCCGGTCGGTACGCCGACCATCGCGTCGCCACGGGAGTCGATCGCCTCGATCTCGTCGAGGGTGCCCTCCATGATGTCCTTCAGCGGCGCGTAGTCCTCAGCGGTCCGCTTCTCGGTGACCGAGTAGATCTCGGCCTGCGCCTCGTCGACGACGTCGTCGACCTCACCCTCACCGGCGTACCCGAGCTGGACGATCTTGGTCCCGGCCTCGACCAGCCGACGCAGGATCGCCTTCTCCCGGACGATATGCGCGTAGTAGCCCGCGTTCGCGGCGAGCGGGACGGAGGCGACCAGGGTGTGGACGTACGGCGCGCCGCCGATCCGGGCCATCTCGCCGCGCCGGGTCAGCTCGGCCGCGACGGTGATCGCGTCGGCCGGCTCGCCGCGGGCGTACAGGTCCGTGATGGCGTCGAAGACGATCTCGTGCGCCGGGCGGTAGAAGTCCGTGCCGCGGATGGTCTCGATGCAGTCGGCGATGGCGTCCTTGCTCAGCATCATCGCGCCGAGCACGCACTGCTCGGCCGCCAGGTCCTGAGGCGGAGTGCGGTCGAAGCCCATCTCCGGGCTGCGCTCCTCCTGGCCGCCGCCCTGCCCCCCGCGGAACTCCGCCACGCTCACTTCGCCCGACCTCCTCGTCCGCCCACCGACCGGCTGTTCCGCACCTCGACAACCAACTCGAATCGAACACCTGATCGAATCATAGCCGGACCGCCGACACTTTCCGCGACCTGTCCACAACGGCCGGACAGATCTTTGCCGGCGCCATCCGCAGGCGGACTCGCCCCCGAGACTGCGGGCGGACGGCGTCAGTCACGCGACCGTACGCCCGTCCCGTCGCGGAGTGGTAGCCAGTCATCCACAGGGGGTGTGGACGAACTGTGGGAAACACCGTGATCGGGTGTGCACAGGATGGGCATATCCCTGTGGATATCTGGGGACAACGATCCACAACATCGCTCTGACCTGCGATTTCACCAATGCACAACTGTGGAGAAGAAAAAGTCTCGAACCTTCTTCCGCTCTGCCCCGGTCCAGTGGACTGTGCACAGCTGAGGTCAGGCACAATGAGCCTCATGCTCATGACAGCCCGCCCGGCGATGTGACCGAGCCCGGCCGACGCCGCTCGGGACTACGACGGCTGTTCGGGGACCAAGACCGAGAGATCCTGCGGTTGGCCGTCCCGGCGTTCTTCGCGCTGGTGTCGGAGCCGCTGATGTTGCTGGCCGATTCGGCGATCGTCGGCCATCTCGGTACGCCGCAACTCGCCGCTCTCGGTGTCGCCGGAACCATCCTGCAGACGCTGGTCGGCATCTGCGTGTTCCTGGCCTACGGCACCACCTCAGCCGTCGCCCGACGGATCGGGGCCGGTGACCACCAAGGTGCACTCGCTCAGGGCATCGACGGACTCTGGCTGGCCTTGCTACTGGGCGTCGTACTGGCTCTGGCTGGGCTGCTGCTTGCCCCGCTGGCCATAGACGCCTTCGACCCGTCGCCGGATGTGGCTGACTATGCGGTGACGTACCTGCGCATCTCCTGCTTCGGCATACCGTCGATGCTCCTGCTGCTGGCGGCGACCGGCGTACTGCGGGGGCTGCAGGACACCAAGACCCCGATGGTCGTTGCCATCACCGCCAACCTCGTCAACATCGGTCTGAACGTCCTGCTCGTCTACGGCCTCGACCTGAACATCGCAGGCTCTGCACTCGGTACGGCGCTCGCACAGACAGCCGCAGGCGTGGCGCTTGTAGTGGTGGTGGTCAGAGGCGCCAGCCGAGACGGTGCCAAGCTGCGACCTGACCGGCTCGGCATCATCGCGTCAGCACAGATGGGCGTGCCACTCATCGTCCGCACCCTCACGTTGCGGGTGGCAATCATCCTGCTCACCTTCGTCGCCACAGCCCTCGGTACGATGTCTGTCGCGGCACACCAGGTCGCCTTCACACTCTGGTCGTTCCTGGCTCTGGCACTCGACGCGATCGCCATCGCTGCGCAGGCGCTGACCGGCCGCTCGCTCGGCGCTGGTGACGTGGCCGGAACGCGTGCGATCACCCGCCGGATGATGTGGTGGGGTCTGGTCTCCGGACTGGTCGGCGGACTCGCGCTCTGGGGGCTGCGCGATATCTACGTGCCGTGGTTCAGCACCGATCCGGAAGTACGGCGTACGTTGGCTGCCGTGCTGATCGTCGCAGCGCTCTGGCAACCGGTGAATGGTGTGGTGTTCGTGCTGGACGGCGTACTGATCGGTGCGGGTGACGGGCCTTACCTGGCCGTCGCAGGCGTCATCGCCCTCGTGCTGTACGTACCGCTGGCGTTGAGCGTGCTGTGGCTCGACGGCGGCATCGTCGCGCTGTGGTGGGCGTTCGGCGGCTTCATGCTCCTGCGGTTGCTCACTCTGGTCACCCGCGAGCGCCGAGACGCGTGGCTGGTCACGGGGGCTACCCGCTGACCCGTCCGTGCGGCATGGTGGGGCAGGAACGAAAGGAGCGGCATGGCCGACACCGACGACGAGCAGACCCTCGCACTCGAACCCGACCAGCGCGAGCAGGGCGAGGACGACAGCGCGGAGGCCGCCAGCGAGCGGCGCGGCGCCGGCATGTGGGTCCGCGACGCCGAACGCCCCGCCGCGGTTCTGACCCCTGAGGAGCAAGCCGCCCTTCTCGACGAGGAAGAGGAGCTCCGCGAAGACGACCTCGAGCTCGCTGCCCGCGAGGAACGCGAACTTGAGGAGCTCCGTCACCGCCGCGAGGCCATCGCCAGGGCGGAAACCAGCCAGGCGTTCCGACTGGCCGAGCTCGACGAGGAAGCGCGCGACCGGCACCGCCGCCTGGCCGGTGGCGAACGATTGCAGGCCCGCAGCGACTGGGCCCACGGCAACCATCTGCTCGACGAGGCCGCCGCCCGCCCGGACGAGCCCGGCGCGGATGCCACGGCTGCCGCCGGCCGGCGGTACCAGCGCGCCGCAACCCGCGAGGACGGGAAGGCCGAGTACGACGATCGGGTCGCTGACAGGTACGACGCGCAGGCGCGGGAGCGGCGCAGCGAAGCCCGGGAGTCCGAGCAGCCGCCTGCGGTAGAGGCGGTCCGCAACCCGCCGACCGAGGCACCACAGGCCCGGAAGTTCGTACGCCGCAAGCGCGTCAAGCAGCGGGACCGCGACCCCAAGGCACTACGCGAATTCGGCCTTGGTGACTAGGGTTCCAGCTCTTGCACGTGGATGATCAGCAGGTTCGCTGCCACGATCACCACGAAGACCACGGCCGCGACCGGGTGACCAAGACTCCAGAGCGCGGCACCAGCGAGCCCGAAGACGAGGACCTTGACGACGGATCTCACTACAGGCGTGCCGCGCTTGGCAGTTGGCGCCGCGAACAGACCCCACACAACAGCGGTGATGGCCGGCAGGCCGATCGCGAGCAGCAAGCGGACGAGCGTCGTACCGTCAACTGACCAGCCCCACCACGCAAAGATGCCTAGGGCAACCAACTCGACGAGGAACGCCAGCAGCAGGTTGCCCCCCGCCCACAATCGAGACAGAGCCACATCTAGATCCCGCGCAGGTTGGGCTGCCGCTGGTCGAAGAACAGCCCGGCGGGCGGCTCCTCCACGGGAAGCGGTGGGATCGGGTAGTCGGTGTGCGCTCCGCGGCAGGCCGCGAACGGGCCGTCCGGGTCGAGCAGCGCCATCATGTGCGGGTCCGCGTGGTCGCGCCACCAGACCGACATGCCGGTCGCCGGGTCGAGCCGGAGGTGTTCCCAGGCGCGCCAGATCGAGTCGAGCCGGCTGAGCGCCTCGGCGTGCCGGTACCACTCGGGACACCAGATGAACTGCTGCCCGATCCGCCGGGTGTAGAGGTAGATCAGCCGGTCCTCGACGAAGGCCGCGACATGCGGATAGAAGAGTTCCTGTTCACCATCCACGACGCTGCTCCTCACTCTGCTCCCACACCGGTACGCCGGTCGGCATCGCGGGCGGCTGCAACTGCTGCTGCGGGCCGGCCGTGACCCATGGGTTCGCACCCTGCGGTGAGGCGGCACCGGATGCTCCCGGGTCGAACTTCGCCAGCGAAGCCTTCACCGCGCCGGCGTCCGGCCGGGTGAACCACGGCACCGTCTTCACCATCGTGGCCGGGATACCGGCCGGGAACACCACAGCGCGGCCGGGCGGCATCGAGGCGAGGTCGGAGACCTCGAGGATGTGGTGACGCTGGGTCTGCCGGCTGGTGCCGCGCTCGCCCTTGTTGTACGACACCGAGCTCGAGGTGATGTCGTAGTCACCGATCAGCTTGGTCAGTTTCTCCAGGAAGTTGGCGTCCGACGCACCACCGCCGTACACACGGATGTTGGCCGCGGACCAGAGCTTGTCCATGCCGCGCTCGCCCCAGCACTCCATGCCCTGCGCCCACGACTGCAGGATCGTCATCAGCACGATGCCGCGGGAGCCGAAGTGGCTGTACAGGTCGGGCAGGTTCTTCCAGCGGCAAGACGCCGGCGCGCTGCTTGTCCGGCGCGTTGATGACACCGGCCAGCGCGTCTGCCGACAGTTGCAGGCCCGGGGTGTTGCGCAGGATCCGCTCGGGCTCGTCGTTCCGCTGGTCGGCCAGCCAGGTGTACACCTGGGTGATCGGGCGCTTCGCGACCGCGGCGGCGAGCAGCAGCCCCGCCAGCAGGTCGGTGCCGGCGGCATCGAAGAACGCGTCGGTCTGCGCGTTCTCCTTGCGCTGTGAGGCGACGAAGTGCTCGGCCAACTCACGCGCCTTCACCTCGTCGGTGATGTACGTGAGCGGGTTCCACCACCAGTTCGGCGGCTCCTCGCAGACCTCCTGCGGGTCGAACACCCACACCGGCCCGCGGTCCAGCCGCGGCCCGCGGGTGGCGTCGACGATGTCGCGCTTGTTCGAAGTCGCGACCACGGCGCCCGGCGCGTCCAGGATCGCCGGTACGGCGCGAGACGTCGTCTTACCGGTCCGGGGACCCCAGATGTCGACGTGCATGTCCTCCCAGGACCCGAACACCTCGAGGTTGTCCCGGACGGTCCGGCCGATCAGGATGCCAGGGCCGGCGTGTCCGGCGCCGAGCCGGTCGGCAATCCCCTGCGCACCCTCGCGGGTGAGCTTGTAGATCTCGGACCGCTTCGACATCAGGAACGCCTGCTTGTCCACCCGCCCGACCGTGCTCTGACGCTTCCGGAGCAGGAACCAAACGCCGGCTGCGATCAACAGCAGAACGAGGATCTCGAGGATCAGCACCCCGGTGGCGGCGCCCGACCAGCGCAGCCGGCCCATGATCAGGTCGGCCAGCGCGGTCATCGGGTTCGGAATCGCGCGGGTGTGGTTGATCGCGGCGGCGATCTTGAGTGCGCCCCAGATCCCGCCGACGCCGATCGCGAACACGCCGACCCCGATGAAGACCAGGATCGACTCGGCGGACAGCCCGCCCGGTCCGGTGCTCTTCCTACCGTCGGCCATTACTCGTCAACTCCCGTTCTCGCGACCACGCGGGTGCTCGGGTCGGGCGGCGGCAGCAGGGCCGGGTCGTCGAGGCTGTATTCCTCGACGACCTCCTCGGTCCCGTCGTCGGCCACCTCCACCTTCAGCGGCCGGCCGTCGGCGCCGGTCCTCCACAGCTTGTTCGTGTCGTTGATCTCGCGCTCGACCGAGGTGAGCCCGACGTGCACGGGGATGCCCGGGCGGCCACCGACCTTGACGAGGAAGTTTCCGCGGCCGGGCGGGGCGGCCTCCTCACCGGTGGCCGGATCCCACGCGGGCGGGTCCTGCCAGCCGATGAGCATGTTCTGCTCCTCCTCGGACATCGGCACGACCTCGGTCAGGTTCTCCATCTCGGCCCGCGGCAGACCCCCGCAGATGACCATGCCGGACCGCTCGACGAAGCCCTTCGCCTTCATCCGGTCCTCGGGGTGCTCGAGCGCCAGCAGGTCGGACATGGTGTGCGAGATCATCGCCATCCCGACACCGCGCTGCCGGTTGAGTCGAGTGAGCGCGTCGACCCGGTCGACCAGGCCGCGACCGGCGCGCAGCACCCGCCACAGCTCGTCGAGGATGACGAAGTAGTGCCGCCGCGGCTCCAGGCCGGCGTCCGCGAGCGCCTGTGAGACCGCAACCGCGCCGAAGCCGTACGACCAGCAGGCCAGCAGTACGGCGGCCTGGAGGTTCGTCTCGGAGTCGTCGATGTTGGACACGTCGAACACCACCGGACGGTCCATCTGCATGGGGTTGTCGGTCTGCTCGGAGAAGATCTCACCGAGCCGGCCACCACCGACCAGACCGATCAGCGACGCCTCGAGTCCCTCGGTGATCTGCCGGTAGCGGTCCAGGCTGCCGCGGTCGAGGGCGACGTTGCGGACCCGGTCGGGGGCGTCCTGGACGACTTGGAGCAGGTCGCGTAGAACCGGCGTACCTTGGAATCTCTCGTCGAGGACCTTGAGGGCCTCATCGATGATGGTCTCCTCGCGGTCCGTCGGCGGAGCCGAGCGCATGATAGAGATCAGCGCCGACACCATCGTCTGGCGGCGGCCGTGCGCGTCCGCCTGGATCGCCTCGCGGGCCTTGCCTGTCAGCCGGAGCGCGGCCTCGCGGGACTCACCCGGGTCGAGCACGTTCAGGTGCCCGCGACCGCGGCCGAGCTGGATGACCTGGCCGCCGAGGGCCTCGATGAGGTCCTTGTAATCCGGTTTCAAATCCCCGAGAACTAGTGGTTGAATGCCATATCCAGCTAATCCCAATGCCATTCTTCGAGTGATTGTAGATTTGCCCAAGCCTGGCTTTCCAAGGACAAACATTGAGGGATTGGAAATCAGTTTGGCGCGCATGAACCAGCTGATCGGGTCGCAGCACATGGTCGCGCCGGACAGGATGTTCCGTCCGATCGGTACGCCGACCATCGGACTTCCGGTGCCGGCCGCGAACGGCCAGAGTCCGCACACCTGGACCGTCGTACCGCGCCACTCGGCCGGAGCCTGCAGGTACGTCGAATACCCGCCGCCCATCCCCGGCCAGCCCCGCGGCATCGGCCGCCTGCCGCCACGCGTCGGATCGACCGGCTTCTTCGTCTTCTTGCTCACTGTGACTCCCCAGCGGTCATAGGGCTTCCCGCAGGCCGGCCGGGACGGCCAGGTGGCTCTGCAGTACGACGCCCAGCGGCAGTGCGGCCACGAACGCGGAGTCCTGCGAGCCGTACGCCGGACGGAGCAGGACGCGCGCGGTCGCACCCAGGTTGTCGATGGCAGCGATCATGTCCGGGATCTGCTCGGCCGACATCACCGTGCCGGTGACGACCATGCCGAAGTTGACCAGACCCGCGCCGCGCGCCTCCTCCTGCGCGGTCCGATCGGCGGCCCTGGCCTCGGCCAGGCTCCGGGCGGACGGGCGGTTCGAGGTCGTCGCACGGAAGGACGCGTTGCGCTTGTCGGCCTCCACCATCCGGGCCGAGGTGGCCGCGTCCAGCGGGCGGTACAGCAAGGTGACGCGCTTGCGGTCGATGTCGGCATGCGGCGCGACCAGCTGGGACAGCACCGAGGAGAACACCTCACCACGCGGCGCCTGCGTCATCTGCCACGTCACCGACCAGGCGGAGTCGTGCCGGTACTTGTCCCAGAACGCCTGCGCAGCGGCCGGGCCGACATCGGTCCACTGGAGCTCCGGCGCCATCCCCTGACCGCGCGCTTCGTCGATCAGTACGGCGGCCGCCGGGTCGTACGCGATGCGAACGGTCTCGCACAGCTCCTGCGCTGTGACCGGCCGGGCGGCGCCGGCACCGGTCGAGTTCAGGCTCTG
>WNGA01010289.1_pt1 | contig 13559 bp, 22 predicted proteins | sample 5400061 | NCBI WGS metagenome assembly WNGA01 (sample SAMN13153366, study PRJNA577476) | soil metagenome | isolation source: 100 cm soil or saprolite under grassland replicate 2 | place: USA:California | collected 2016-06-15 | reverse complement strand
GGGCCGCACCTTGCCGCCCTGGCGCGCGGTCTGGCCTTTACCACCGCGGCCGGCCGTCTTCCCGATACCGGAGCCGGGGCCGCGGCCCTTGCGAATGCGCGCGCGATGCGAGCCCACGGGAGGCTTGAGATCATGGAGTGCGAGCCGCTTGACTTGGGACTCGGGACTCGGGGCTCGGGACTTGGTCCTCGCCCGAGGCTTCCGCGTCGCTTTTGCCTTCGGCTTTGGCATCTTACTTCTTCCCTTCCTTCTCCGGCGTCACCTCGACGAGGTGCCGCACCTGTTGGAGCATGCCGCGCAGCGCGGGATGATCTGCGTGCACGACGACATCCTGATGATGCTTGAGCCCCAGGGCCTCGAGCGTCCGCTTCATCCGATAAGAATGGCCGCTGCCCGAGCGCACCTGCTTGATGCGCAGTTTGCCTTTCACAACCGGCGGGAGGATCCGATCCCGCCCCGGTTTGCGTTTGCGGTACTTCCGCGTCGGGGGCAGCCTACCCATGTGTTACCACGCTTTCCTGGCGGGCACGGTAATGAATGGCTTCAGGCTCCACGCCCCGCTCGCGAGCGACCCGGCGGGCCGTCGTCAGCCGCTTCAGACCGTCCATGGTGGCGCGCACCATGTTGTGCGGATTGGTCGAGCCCAGGCTCTTGGTCAGGATGTCGCGGATCCCGGCGCACTCGAGGACCGCGCGTACCGGCCCACCCGCGATCACGCCCGTTCCCGAGGCCGCCGGCTTGAGCAGCACCCGGCCGGCGCCGTGCTTGCCGATGATTTCGTGCGGAATCGTGCCGCCGGTGAGCGGCACTTCGGACAAGCGGCGGCGCGCGGCCTCGACAGCCTTCCGCACCGCTTCGCTGACCTCGTTCGCCTTGCCGGTGGCGATCCCGACCTGTCCCTTGCCGTCGCCGACGGCGACGAGCGCGTTGAAGCTGAAGCGCCGGCCGCCCTTTACGACCTTCGCGACGCGATTGATCGCGACGACGTTCTCGACCATGCCGTCGCCCTCGCGCCCGCCGCGGTCGCCGCCATCACGCCGCTCGCCACCGCGGCCTCTGCCGCGACCACCGCGACCGCCCCCGCCCCCGCCCCCCCCGCCGCGCGGGCCGCGCGGGGGCCGATGCTCCTCGGGCGCCGCTGCCACCGTCGGAGCGGCGGTGGGTTCGGGAGCCGGCGCGCTCTCGGGCTTCGGGGCTTCCTGGTTCTCTTGATCCGTTGCCATTAGAACTCCAATCCTCCTTTGCGGGCGCCGTCAGCCACAGCCTTCACGCGCCCGTGATACTGATAACCGCCGCGGTCGAACACGACCTTGGCGATGCCCTTTTCCTTGGCTTTGGCCGCAATGAGCTTCCCGACCGCGAAGCTCCGCGCCACTTTGCCTTTGCCGTCGACCTGCACGCCCTCGGACGTGTCCGCGGCGCCCGCGATCGTGACCCCGCGCTGATCGTCCACCAGCTGGGCGTAGATGTGCTTCGAGGAGCGGAACACGACGAGCCGCGGCCGCTCCGGCGTCCCCTCGACCTTTTTGCGGACGCGGAGGTGCCGGCGGTATCGCTGATGCGCCGACGTCTTGATCTTCCGGATTGATCGCATGGCTTATTTCGCCGCCTGGGCCGTCTTGCCCGCCTTACGCCGGACCTGCTCGCCCGCGTAGCGGATGCCTTTTCCCTTGTATGGCTCGGGTGGCCGGACGTTGCGCAGCTCCGCGGCCACCTGGCCCACCAGTTCCTTGTCGATACCTTCGATCTTCACGTTGACGTTATTCGTCACCGTAATCTTGATGCCCTGCGGCGCGTGATAGGGCACGGGATGCGAGAACCCCACCACGAGCTGCACGCCGAACGGCTTCGGCTCGGCCTTGTAGCCGACGCCCTGGATCTCGAGCGACTTCGCGAAGCCCGTCGTGACGCCCTCGACCATGTTGGCGACGAGCGTGCGCGTGAGACCGTGCAGCGCTTTGTGCTGGGCCTCGTCGGATGGACGCTTCACGACGACGGTCCCGTCCTCGAGCGTCAGCACCATATCCGGATGCAACAAGCGGCTGATTTCGCCCTTCGGCCCCTTCACCGTGATACGCCGGCCGTCGATCTGTGCGGTGACGCCCTTGGGCAGCGGCACGGGCTTCCTGCCGATACGGGACATCGCTCGTCTCCTACCACACCACCGCGAGCACTTCGCCGCCCACCCGGGCGGTGCGCGCTTCGCGGTCGGTCATGAGGCCCTGCGGCGTGCTCAGAATCGCCATGCCGAGGCCGTTCTTGATGCGCGGAATCTCGCGCGCCTTGACGTAGCGCCGGAGTCCCGGAGACGACACCCGCTGCAGCTCGCGGATGACGGGCGCGTCGTTGTGGTACTTCAAGTAGAGGCGCAGCAGGCCGTGCTGCCCATCGTCCAGCACTTTGAAGTCCTGGACGTAGTGGTTATCGCGGAGAATCGTGGCGATCGCCACCTTCAGCTTCGACACCGGCATGTCCACCCGGCGGTGGCCCGCCAGGCACGCGTTGCGCACCCGGGTCAGCATATCGGCGACGGGATCAATGATGCTCATCTCGTGTCCTTTACCAGCTGGCTTTGCGCACGCCGGGAATTTCCCCGCGCAGCGCAAGCTCACGGAAACAGATGCGGCACAACTTGAACTTGCGCAGCGTGCCGCGGCTCCGGCCGCAGCGCTGGCAGCGGTAGTAGCCCCGCACCTTGAACTTCGGCCCCCGCTTCACCCTCTCGATCCACGCCTTCTTCGCCATTTGGTCTCCTAAGCTGCCGCGCCGGCGGTTTCGACCCGGAGCGGCATGCCCAGCTCTCGCAACAATGCCAGCGCGGTATCGTCGCGCCCGGCGGTCGTCACGAACGTGATGTCCATCCCGTGAATGCGCTCGACCTTGTCGTAGTCGATCTCGGGAAAAATCATCTGCTCCTTGATGCCCAGCGTGTAATTCCCCCGCCCATCGAAGCTCTTCGTGGGCAGCCCGCGGAAGTCGCGCATGCGCGGCACCGCGATCGTGATGAAGCGATCGAGGAACTCGTACATCCGCCCGCCGCGCAGGGTCACCGCGCAGCCGATCGCCTGCCCTTCGCGCAGGTTGAAGTTCGCGATGGCCTTCTTGGCGCGGGTTACCACGGGATGCTGGCCGCTGATGGCGGCGAGCTCGGCCACCGCCGCCTCCAACCCCTTGGGATTCTTGGAGGCGTCGCCCATCCCGACGTTGAGCACGATCTTCTTGAGCCGCGGAATCTGATGCGGGTTCTTGAAGGCAAATTGCTGCTGCAGCTTGCCCCGCACCTGCTGCTCGTAGAAGTCCCACAGCCGTGCCCGCGGCGCGGGCTCGACGGGTTCTTTCGACTCCGGCTCAGGAGCAGGAGCAGCGGAGGCTGCTTTCTGCTTTTTGGGCTGCTTCTCCTGCTTGGGCTTCTGCTGTTTTTCTTGCTGCTCTTTGTCGTCCGCCATACTCACCTCACGCGCGGAATCGGTTGCCCCGATTTCACCGCGATCCGTTCCAGCTTCCCTTCCTTGTCCAGGCGCCGGCGCACGCGCGTCGGCGCTCCCGACTTCGGGTCGAGCAGCATCACGTTGGATGCCGCGATCGGGGCGGGAAACTCGATGATCCCGCTCTCGCCCTGCGGGGTCGTGGCCCGCTTGTGTTTCTTCACGACATTCACGCCTTCCACCACGACCCGGAACTTCTTGGGATAGACGTGGAGGATCTTGCCCTCTTTGCCGCGGTGCTCGCCGCTGATGACGCGCACGATGTCCCCCTTCGCGACGTGCAGCTTGTGCCGTTCGGGGACGTACGCGCGCTCGCGCCGCGATTTCTTGTAGACGAGCGGCTTCATATCAGATCACCTCCGGCGCGAGCGACACGATCTTCATGAACTTCTTTTCGCGCAGCTCGCGGCCCACCGGGCCGAAGATGCGGGTGGCGCGCGGCTCGCCTTCGTCGTTGATCAGCACCGCCGCGTTCTCGTCGAAACGGATGTAGGAGCCGTCCTTGCGCTTGGTCTCCTTGGCCGTCCGCACGATCACCGCCTTGGCCACCTCGCCCTTTTTCACCTGGCCGGTGGGGATAGCGTCTTTGATCGTGACCACGACGACGTCGCCCAACCCCGCGTAGCGGCGCTTGGACCCGCCGAGCACGCGGATCACGAGCGCGCGGCGCGCGCCCGAGTTGTCCGCGATCTTTACCTGCGATTCTTGCTGCACCATGGCTATTTCGCCTTTTCAATAATCTCAACAACCCGCCAACGTTTCCGTTTCGACAAGGGCCGCGTCTCCACGATGCGCACCGTATCGCCCGTCTTGGCGCCGTGCTCGTCGTGCGCCGCGACCGTTTTGGTCCGGGTGATCTGCTTGCCGTAAAAGCCGTGGGCGAAGCGACGGACCATCGAGACCGTGACCGTCTTTTGCATCTTGTCGCTGACGACGGTACCGGTCCGAACTTTCCTGCGGCCGCGCTCGATCATGCCGACGCCCTTTCATTCAAAATGGTCTTGATCCGTGCGATGTCGCGGCGAATCGTGCGCAGCTGCAGCGGATTCGTGAGCGACTCCGTCGCCCGGCGGAATTCGAGACGAAACCTCTCCTCCGTCAGCACCGCCAGCTTCTGCGTCAGCTCGTCGGTCTTGAGCTCGCGCAGCCCCTCGGACCGGTTTTCGCGTTTCGCCGGCATACTACCGCTCCTCCCGCTTCACGAACTTCGATTTGACGGGCAGCTTGGCCGACGCGAGCGCCAGCGCGGCGCGCGCCGACGCTTCTTCGATGCCCTCGAGCTCGAACATGATCCGTCCCGGCTTCACCACCGCCACCCACCCTTCCGGATTCCCCTTGCCTTTTCCCATCCGCGTTTCGGCGGGCTTCTTGGTGATCGGCTTGTCGGGGAACAGCCGGATCCACACCTTGCCGCCGCGCTTCATCTCGCGCGTGAGCGCGACGCGCGCGGCCTCGATCTGCCGGTTGGAGATCCAGCCGGGCTCGAGCGACATCAGTCCGTAGTGGCCGAAGGCGACGGTGTTGCCGCGCGTGGCCATCCCCGAAGTACGGCCCTTGAACCGCTTGCGAAACTTGACGCGCTTCGGTGCGAGCATGGCTTAGACGCCCGTCGAATAGGTGCGGCCGTGGAGATCCTCGGTCCGCTCGCCCTTGAAAATCCAGACCTTCACCCCAATCGTGCCGAACGTCGTCTTGGCGGTGGAGGTCGCGTAGTCGATGTCCGCCCGCAGCGTATGCAGCGGCACGCGACCCTCGTGATAGCCTTCCGTGCGCGCGATTTCAGCGCCGCCCAGCCGGCCCGCCGTCTTGATCTTGATCCCCTGTGCGCCCATCCGCATGGCGCTCTGCACCGCGCGCTTCATGGCGCGGCGGAACGAAATGCGCTGCGTCAGCTGATGCGCGACGCTGTCACCCACCAGTTGCGCGTCGAGCTCGGGACGCTTGATCTCTTCGACGTTGATGCCGACTTCCTTCCCCGTGAGCTGCGCCAGCTCATCGCGCAGCTTGTCCACCTCCGCCCCACGCTTGCCGATCACGACACCGGGCCGCCCGGTATGCACGGTGACCGTCACTTTGCCCGGCTTGCGTTCGATGTGCACGTCGGCGATGGCGGCGTGGCTGAGCCGCGTCTTCAGGTACTTCCGGATGAGCTCGTCTTCCTTGAGCAGCTCGGGGAAGTTGTGGCGCGCGAAATAGCGGGACCGCCACTGCTTGACGATGCCCAGCCGGAAACCGTACGGATGTGTTTTCTGGCCCACTTACTTGCTCGCTTTCTTGGTCGTCTTCTTTTTCTTGGCCGGCGCTCGCTTTTTTGCCTTCGCGCGCGGCTTCTTCTCTTCCTTGGCTTCCACTTTCGGAGCCGCCGGTGCTGGCGCAACCGGAGCGTCCGCACCGGCCACGCGAATCTCCACGTGGCTCGTCCGCTTCAGAATCGGCGTCCCGCGGCCCATCGCCGCCGCCGTGAACCGCTTCAGCGTCTGCCCCTCGTTCACCACCGCGTAGCTTACGCGCAGGGTGTCGGCATCGAACGGCGTGTTCTGCCGCTGCGCCGCCTGCTGCGCGTTCGCGACGGCCGACTTCAGCACCTTATGGATCTGCCGCGCCGCCCGCTTCTTGGAAAAGCGCAGAATCGCGTCGGCTTCCGGGACGGCGTGGCCGCGGATCAAATCGATCACGAGGCGCATCTTGCGCGCCGACTGCCGCACGCCGCGTTGGATCGCTCGAGCTTCCATCGCTACTCCTTCTTCTTCTCGGCGCCGCCCTCGGCACCAGCCTCAGCGGCTGCCGCCTCGGCTTCGCGCTCCGCCGCCGAGCCCTTGGCGCCGTGACCGCGGAACAGGCGTGTCGCGGCGAACTCGCCCAACTTGTGCCCCACCATGTTCTCGGTGATATAGACGGGAATGAACTTGTTCCCGTTGTGCACCGCGAGCGTGTGCCCGACGAAGTCCGGTGTGATCGTGCTGCGCCGCGACCAGGTCTTGAACACCTTCTTCTCGTTCCGCTCGTTGAGGGCGCGAATCTTCACCATCAGCGACTCCTCGACGTACGGACCCTTCTTGACGCTCCGTCCCATTACTGGGTCGCCTTCCCGCGCTTACGCCCGCGCACGATGAGTTTCGTGGACCGTTTCTTCTTATGTCGCGTCTTCTTGCCCTCGACCTTGCCCCACGGGTTGGTGGGTGGCCGGCCGCCCGAGCTCTTGCCTTCGCCGCCGCCCAGCGGGTGATCGACGGGGTTCATCGCCACACCGCGGACGCGCGGGTTGCGACCGAGCCAGCGCGACTTCCCGGCCTTGCCGATCGACAGCAGCTCGTGCTCGGCGTTGCCGACTTCGCCGATCGTCGCCAGACACTCGCCCCGCACCATCCGCATCTCCGTCGAACGGAGGCGGAGCGTGACGTAGTTGCCCTCTTTCGCCACGACCTGCGCGCTGGTCCCCGCCCCCCGGCACAGCTGGCCGCCGCGGCCGATCTTCAACTCGACATTGTGGACCGCGGTGCCCAGCGGAATCTCGAACAGCGGCATCGCGTTGCCGATGCGGATATCGGAGCCCGGACCGGACACGACGCTGTCACCGACGTTCAGGCCTTTCGGCGCCAGGATGTAGCGCTTCTCGCCGTCCGAGTAGTGCAGCAGGGCGATGCGCGCCGTGCGGTTCGGATCGTACTCGACCGCCGCGACGCGCGCGGGAATCGCGAACTTGTCGCGCCGGAAGTCGATGCGCCGGTACTGCCGCTTGTGACCACCGCCCTGCCAGCGGGTGGTGATGTGACCCTTATTGTTGCGCCCGCCGGTGCGCTTCAGCGGCTCCAGCAGCGACTTCTCCGGCTCTGTCTTCGTGACCTCGGTGAAGTCGGAGACCGAGCGAAACCGCGTGGCCGGCGTCATCGGCCGAAACTGTCGGATTCCCATTTAGCCCTCGAACACCTCGATCGCGTCGCCCTCTTTGAGGGTCACGATCGCTTTTTTCCAGGACGGCCGGCGGCCGGCATAGCGGCCGTACGTGCGCCGCTTGGCCCGCATGATCATCGTGCGGACACCGGTGACCGACACCTTGAACAACGTCTCGATGGCCGCCTTGATCTGCGGCTTGGTCGCGTCGGAGTGCACGCGGAACGCGTACTCCTTGCGGGCGCCGTAGGCCGCGGACGACTTCTCCGTGACCACCGGCCGGACGATCATGTCGTGCAGCTCAGGCATCGCTCGCCTCCTGCTTCGCCGCGCCGTCATCGAGCGCGCCCATCTCCACGACCACCGTCTGCGCCCAGAGGATGTCGTACGCCGTTGCGTCGGCGAACCGCATCACATGCACGTCGGGGATGTTGCGACCCGACAGGTAGACGTTGGGCGCATCACCGGCGGTCAGCACCAGCACCTTCTTCCCGTCACCACCCAACTTGCCGAGTAACGCGGCGAGATCCTTCGTTTTCGGCTTCTCGTACTCCAAGGCGTCCACAATGACGAGCGCACCCTCGCGCGCGCGCGCGTTGAGCGCCGACTTCTTGGCCAGCTGGCGCATCTTCTTAGGGATCGCCAGGCGATAGCTGCGCGGATGGGGCCCATGCGCGATGCCGCCGTGCCGCCAATGCGGCGCGCGTGTCGAACCCTGCCGCGCGCGGCCGGTGCCCTTTTGCCGCCACGGCTTCTGATTGCCGCCCGAGACCTCGCTCCGGGTCAACGTGTTGCTCGTGCCCTGTCGCTGGTTGGACAGGAACGTGATGACCGCGCGGTGCAGGAGGTCTTCGTTGACCGTCCCGTCGAACAGCGCCGCCGGCAGCGTGACCGCTTTCTTGCTGGCGCCAGCCGCGGAATAGTGAGGGGCCTCAATCATGGCGGCTCGGGCCTCCCTGCTTGCGGACGGTGACCAGGCCGTTCATCGGGCCGGGCACCGAGCCGCGCACGAACAAGAGATTGCGCTCGGCGTCGATCCTCACGACACGCAGGCCGAGCTCCGTGGTGTTGCGCGCGCCCATATGCCCCGGCATGCGCTTGCCTTTGATGATGCGCGATGGGTCCGTACCCGGAGCGATCGACCCCGGCTTGCGGTGCCGCGTATTGCCGTGCGTCTCCGGACCGCCGCCGAAGTGATGACGGTGCACCACGCCCTGGAAGCCGCGGCCCTTCGACACGCCGCTCACTTTCACGCGATCGCCTTCGGCGAAGATGGCGACCGTGACGGCGCTGCCAGCCGCGGGCGCTTCACCGGTGACCGCGAAGCGACGGATGATGCGCGGCGCCGTCTCGACGCCGCCCTTCTTCACGTGACCCGCCAGCGCCTTGGGGGTGCGCTTCGCCTTCTTTGCGCCGAAGCCCAGCTCCGCCCGACCTTCGGCGACGGAGATGACGGGGCACGGCCCCGCCTCGATCACCGTGACCGGCACGTGTGTGCCGGCGGCGTCGAACACCCTGGTCATCCCCAATTTTCGTCCGATCAAACCGTTCATAATGACCCTGTCGCGATGCGTGTTTGGTAGGGGCGCAGCATGCTGCGCCCCTACATCACGTTTCCTATTCGACTTTAATCTCCACGTCCACACCCGCCGGCAGATCCAGTTTTGTCAGCGCGTCGACCGTCTGCGACCGCGAATCGAGGATGTCGATCAGCCGTTTGTGCGTCTTGAGCTCGAACTGCTCGCGGCTCTTCTTGTCGATGTGCGGGCTCCGCAGCACCGTCCAGAGCTGCCGCTTGGTGGGCAGCGGGATCGGGCCCGAGACCTGCGCGCCGGTTTTTTCAGCCGTCCGGACGATGTCGGCCGCGGCCTGATCGATCAGAGCGTGGTCGAACGCTTTGAGTCGGATGCGAATCTTGCTCGCCATGTGAGTCCTCGGTTATCGGTTATCGGTCATCAGTCAGACAACTGACGACCGATGACCGATGACTATTTCAAGATTCTCGTGACCACTCCGGCACCCACCGTTCTCCCGCCTTCACGAATCGCGAAGCGCAATTGCTCTTCCATCGCGATCGGCGTGATCAGCTCGATCGCCATCTTCGTATTGTCCCCCGGCATCACCATCTCCACGCCGGCCGCCAACTCCACGCTGCCCGTCACGTCCGTCGTGCGGAAGTAGAACTGCGGCCGGTAGCCCTTGAAGAAGGGCGTATGCCGTCCGCCTTCCTCTTTCGTGAGCACGTAGACTTCCGACTCGAACTGGGTGTGCGGCTTGATCGAGCCTGGCTTCGCGAGCACCATCCCCCGCTCCACCTCGTTCTTTTCCACCCCGCGCAGCAGCAACCCGACGTTGTCTCCGGCCTGGCCGTCGTCGAGCAGCTTGCGGAACATCTCGACGCCCGTCACCACCGTCTTCTTGTCGGTCCCGAAGCCCACCATCTCGACTTCCTCGCCGACCTTGATCTTGCCCTTGTCGATGCGGCCCGTGGCCACCGTGCCGCGGCCGGTGATCGAGAACACGTCTTCGACCGGCATCTGGAACGGCTTGTCGACCTCGCGCTTCGGCACCGGGATCGACTTGTCGAGCGCGGCCAGGAGCTCCTCGATCTTGGCGACCCACTGCTTGTCGCCTTCGATCGCCTTGAGCGCCGACCCGCGAATCACCGGGGTGTCATCGCCCGGGAACTGGTATTTGGACAGTAGCTCCCGCACCTCGAGCTCCACGAGGTCGAGCAGCTCGGGGTCATCCACCAGGTCGCACTTGTTCAGAAAGACGACGATGGCCGGCACGTTCACCTGCCGCGCCAGCAGAATGTGCTCGCGCGTCTGCGGCATCGGGCCATCGACGGCCGAGACGACGAGGATCGCTCCGTCCATCTGCGCGGCGCCGGTGATCATGTTTTTCACATAGTCGGCATGCCCCGGGCAGTCGACGTGGGCGTAATGCCGGGCGGTCGTCGAGTACTCCACGTGGCTCGTCGCGATCGTCAGGATCTTCGTCGCGTCGCGCCGGCCCTGGGACTCGCTCGCCTTCGCCACCTGATCGTAGCTCACGTAGGTCCCCAGGCCCTTGTCGGCCGAGACCTTCGTCAGCGCCGCCGTCAACGTCGTCTTGCCATGGTCCACGTGCCCGATCGTCCCGACGTTCACGTGGGGCTTGTTTCTCTCAAATTTGGCTTTTGCCATGATCTCCTCGCTGTCAGCCGTCTGCCGTCAGCCATCAGCAGACGGCTGATGGCTGATGGCTATCCTTTGACCTTCGACACGATCTCCGCAGCCTTTGCCTTAGGTACTTCCTGATAGTGACTGAATTCCATCGAGTAAATCGCGCGGCCCTGGCTCATCGACCGGAGCGTCGTCGAGTACCCGAACATCTCCGACAGCGGCACGCTGGCGGCGACGATGTGCGCGTCGGCGCGCTGCGTCATCCCGCCGATCTTGCCGCGGCGGGCCGACAGATCGCCGATAACGTCGCCCATGTAATCGGAGGGCGTCACGACTTCGACGTCCATGATCGGCTCCAGCAGAATCGGATGCGCCTGGCGCGCGGCTTCCTTCACCGCCATCGAGCCGGCGATCTTGAACGCCATTTCACTCGAATCCACATCGTGGAACGAGCCGTCCACCAGCTCCACCTTCACATCCACCATTGGATAGCCAGCCAGGACGCCGTTCTCCAGTGCCTCCTTGACGCCCTGCTCGACCGGGCCGATGTATTCCTTGGGAATCGAGCCGCCGACGATGTTGTCCTCGAACACGAAGCCGGTGCCGGCTTGGCCCGGCTCCAGATGGATCACGACGTGGCCGTACTGCCCGCGGCCGCCCGACTGGCGGATGAACTTGCCCTCGATGTACTCGACGCGTTTGCGGACGGTCTCGCGGTAGGCAACCTGCGGGCGGCCCACGTTGGCGTCCACCTTGAATTCCCGCCGCATGCGCTCGACGATGATCTCGAGGTGCAGCTCGCCCATGCCGCTGATGATGGTCTGGGCCGTCTCGGCATCGGTGTGCACGCGGAACGTCGGATCTTCCTCGGACAGTTTCGCCAGCGCGACGCCCAGCTTGTCCTGATCGGCCTTGGTCTTCGGCTCGATGGCGACCGAGATGACGGGGTTCGGGAAGCGCATCGCCTCGAGAATGATCGGGTGCGCCTCGTCGCACAGCGTGTCGCCGGTGCGCGTCTCCTTGAGGCCGATGGCGGCCGCGATGTCGCCGGCGCGCACGTCCTCGATCTCTTCGCGCTTATTGGCGTGCATCTGCAGCAGCCGGCCGATCCGCTCCTTGCGGTCTTTGCTGCTGTTATAGACGTACGAGCCCGCGCTCAACACGCCGCTGTACACGCGGAAGAACGTCAGTTTCCCGACGTACGGATCGGTCATGATCTTGAACGCGAGCGCGGCGAACGGCGCGTCGTCGGATGCGGGCCGCTCGGCGTGCGTTGCGTCGTGATGCGGCAGATGGCCCTTGATCGGCGGGATGTCGACGGGCGACGGCAGATAATCGACGACGGCGTCGAGCAGCGCCTGGACGCCTTTGTTCTTGAAGGCGGCGCCGCAAATCACCGGGACGACGTGGCCGGTGATAGTGGCTTTGCGGATGACGGTGCGGATTTCTTCCTCGGTCAGCGTGTGGTCTTCGAGATATTTGTGCAGGATCGCGTCGTCGCTTTCGACGCACGCCTCGATCATTTCGTGTCGCAGCTTTGCGACTTGATCCTTCATCGATTCCGGCACTGGCCCCTCGACGTACTTCTTGCCGAGAGTGTCGTCATCATAGACGATCTCGATCTCACGCACGAGGTCGATGAGGCCGGTAAACAGCTCGCCGGAGCCGAGCGGCAGCTGGATCGGTACCGCCTTCGTGCCGAGCCGGTCGCGGACCATCTTGAGGCACATGTCGAAGTCGGCGCCGACGCGGTCGGCGCCGACGCGGTCCATCTTGTTGACGAAGATGATCCGCGGCACGCCGTAGCGGTCCGCCTGGCGCCACACCGTCTCGGTCTGCGGCTCGACGCCACCCACGGCATCCAGCACGGTCACCGCACCGTCGAGGACGCGCAAGCTGCGCTCCACTTCGACGGTGAAGTCCACGTGTCCCGGGGTGTCGATGATGTTGATGCGGTACTGCTGATTGAGGCGGGTCCAGAAGGCTGTCGTGGCGGCCGACGTGATCGTGATGCCGCGCTCCTGCTCCTGCTCCATCCAGTCCATCGTGGCCGTACCTTCGTGCACCTCACCCAGCTTGTAGGTGCGGCCCGTGTAATAAAGAATACGCTCGGTCGTAGTCGTTTTCCCGGCATCGATGTGGGCCATGATGCCGATATTCCGAGTCTTGTCGAGCGGCGTCGTGCGTGGCATTGCTTTCCTTTATTCAGCAAAAACGCGGGGCGACCAGGACGCCCACGAGTGGGCCGGTCTCGCTCCGCTGTCATCGGCGTAGGGCGCAGCATGCTGCGCCCCTACTGCTCGATGCAGGATCCCTTGAAGCAGGGTCCCGAGATTGTCTGTTTAAGGTTCAGTAGGGGCGCAGCATGCTGCGCCCGTACATTCAGCCTACCACCGGTAATGCGCGAAGGCGCGGTTCGCCTCCGCCATCCGGTGCGTGTCTTCCTTCTTCTTTATCGTCTCCCCTTCGCCCTTCGACGCCAGGATCAACTCGGCCGCTAGGCGCTCGGCCATTGTCTTTTCCTTGCGCGCGCGGCTGTACAGAATCAGCCAGCGCATCGCCAGCGCGGTGCGGCGCTCGGGCCGCACGTCGACCGGCACCTGATACGTCGCGCCACCGACGCGGCGCGATTTCACTTCCAGCGACGGCTTCACGTTCGAGAGCGCCTGCTTGAACACGTTCACGCCGGGCTGCCCCGTGCGCTGCTCGATCATGTCCATCGCCTGATAGAAGATCCGCTCCGACAACGACTTCTTGCCACACACCATCAGGTTGTTCAAGAACTTCGAGACCGTCTGGCTGTCGTAGCGCGGATCGGGCGGCACCGGCCGCTTGATCGCGGATTTGCGACGGCTCACTTCCCGGCCTCCTTGGGACGCTTGGCGCCGTACTTCGAGCGCGACTGCTTTCGCTCGTTCACGCCCGCGGCGTCCAGCGTGCCGCGGATGATGTGATAGCGGACGCCCGGCAGATCCTTCACGCGGCCGCCGCGAATCATGACGATCGAGTGCTCCTG
>WNGA01009809.1_pt1 | contig 13559 bp, 15 predicted proteins | sample 5400061 | NCBI WGS metagenome assembly WNGA01 (sample SAMN13153366, study PRJNA577476) | soil metagenome | isolation source: 100 cm soil or saprolite under grassland replicate 2 | place: USA:California | collected 2016-06-15 | reverse complement strand
CGCCATCATCAACGCCATCGACCCCGCGAAGGACGCCGACGGCGTAACGCCGATGAGCCTCGGCCGGCTGTTGCGCGGTGAATACGGTCCCTCGCCTGCGACGCCTGCGGGCATCGTCGATCTGCTGCACCGCAGCGGGCACCCGCCAGCCGGCAAGCACGTTGTCGTCTGCGGACGCTCGAACATCGTCGGCAAGCCGGTGGCGGCGATTCTGATGCAGAAGAACGAGCGCGCGAACGCCACGGTCACGCTCTGCCACACGGGCACGCCGGACCTGGGGTCATTCACGCGGCAGGCGGACATCCTTATCGCCGCCATGGGCTCGCCGCGGGCGATCACGGCGGAGATGGTGAAGCCGGGCGCCGTCGTGATCGATGTCGGCAACAACTGGATCGAGGACCCGACCCGTGGGTCGGGGCGCCGTCTCGTCGGCGACGTGGACTTCGAGGCCGTGCGGCAAGTCGCGTCCGCGATCACGCCGGTCCCGGGCGGCGTCGGCCCGATGACGGTGGCGATGCTGCTCTCGAACACCGTGATGCTGGCGGAGCAGCAGGCGGGGCGGCATTAGGCCGCACTCAAGACGAGCCCACGGCCTGTTTGCGCGCATAAGCACCGCCGTTCACACCCTTCGCCCCGCCAGATTTCTTCGCGAAGGTACCGGTCGTTGAACAACGTGGTCGTCGCTCAGAATGACACGGGTGGAACCGATGTCACCTCTTCGGTGTATATCTGTCACGACGATAAGTTGAATGATGCGCGAGGGGTCGCCGTCGTTCTGGACAAGGCCTGCTTCCAGCCAACGGTTATCCGGTTGGATGCCGGTCAGCAAGTCACGTGGACGAACAAGGACCCGGAGGCCCACACGGTCACAGGCGTCGCAAACTCCTGGGGCAGCTACAAGGAGTTGGGACAGGGCGACACCGTCTCGTACCAGTTTGACAAGTCGGGCGTCTTTCCGTACTTCTGCTTCCTGCACCCGAGCATGGTGGGCGCCGTCGTCGTCGGCGACGGGACTGCCGCTGGCACGAGCACGGCGGCCGACGGTGGCGTGAAGGCGGTTTCAGCGCAGGCGCCGGGAGGTGATCAGTCTGCGGCAGGCAGCTCGGCTGCTGTGGAAGACGATTCCGGCTCGAATAACGCCGTGCCGATCGCTATTGGGGTTGGTGTCCTCGCGGCCTTGGCGGGGTTCGCCGCCGCTTTCGTGTTGCGGCGGAAGGCGGGGCAGGCCTAGGGCCGGCCGTTCTCGGCTCGCTTGGAGTGCCTTCGGTGTCCGAGAGTAGGGGCGCAGCGTGCTGCGCCCCTACCGGTTCTCTAAGAGATCGATCCCCAGCTGGCGATGATCTCGCCGTCGTTCCACTCGGGATCGGATTCCAGCAGCTCGCGCCAGCGGCTGTAGAAGGCGTCCTGCTCGGGGCTCTCGGCGTTCGCGCGGTAGCTTTCTTTGCTATCGAACACGGCGACGCCCATCATGCCCCCGCCGTCCAGCTTGAAGGTGAGGCCGGCCAGGGCGCCTTTCACACTGGGCCGCCGTTCCCGGTCGAACTCTTCCATTATTCGTACGATGTCCTGCTCCCTGCCGGCCTTGGGCTGCATCCGAAAGACGCTTCCGTACATGAAAACCTCCTTTGTTTATACATGCCTATCCTAAGCGGTCGATTCGCGCACAAGCGTGCCGCCGAACCACTCGGGGTCGGACACGAGGTTAGCGCGAAGCTCGCGGAACCAGGCGTCCTGTTCGGCGCGACTGGAGTTGGCCATGTAGTTCTGCGTATTGTCCCAGCGGACTGCGCTCATCATCTCATCGGGGTCTTCGCTGTTTGCGACGACGATGGAGCGGATGAAACCTTTGGCGTGTGGCTTCTGTTCGCGTTCCCACTTCTCGAACTGGTCCAGAACAGCTTGCCGCCTGCCGGGCAGGACTCTGTAGCGAAAGAACGCTACGTGCTCTGCCATGTCCGACCTCCTGTGCCTGGCGACTGATTCCGCGCTTGATGCGCCCCTTTGGTCCGAATCCGATACGTGCTTCCGTACATCGAGCAAACTCCTTCGTTTACTGCATATTGGCGTTCATCGTTGATGGGTTGTCCATCACGGTTGGCAGCAAGTCGGGGACGAAGATGACGAGCACGCCGTAGGCGACGAGCGCGACGGCGGCGAGCATAGCTGCCTGGCGGCCGATGGGCGTTGACTTCTCAGCGAAGATGAGAAGCGTAATGAGGGCCAGCACGGCGACGTTCATTATCCCGAGCGGGAAGAGGATGACGAACAGCAGCCAGCAGCAGCCGAGGCAATAGGCGCCGTGCTCCAGCCCCATGCGGAATGAGCCGACGTAGCCGTCGCGCCAGGAGTTGAGGATGAACGCCATCGGTGTGCGGCACTTGTTAAGGCAGACGTACTTGAGCGGCGTGAGCTGGTATATGCCGGCCGCGATCAAAACGCCGCCTCCGATGCGGGCGGCGTTGTCCATTATCCACGTCGACTGGTCCGCGAGTTCGTCGCCGGCCACGGCCGCGCCGTAGGCGACGACGCCCACCACCGCCCACAGCAGAAGATAGGAGCTGGCGAAGACCCACGTTGGCACGAATGACTGGCCGCGCTCGGCGCGTTTCGCGTGGACGCGGGCGAACATCATGATCATGGGCGCCGCCGTCGGGAACATGATGGCGACCATCATGGCGACCCAGAGCGCGATCCAGAGCGGCGCGCTCATGCCCATCGTCAGGCTCATCTCATCGTCCATCACGATGGCCTGCCAGATGAGGAGCGCCCAGGCGGCCGCGGCGAGGGCGAGCAGCGAGCCCAGTATCAGGTTGCGCTCGCGGGGGAGCGGGTAGGACGAAGAGATCGCTGTTTCGGCCATCGTTAGGTCTCACCTTCGACTTCTGCGATGCATTCGATCTCGATGAGGAGTTCGGGCAAAGCGAGAGCGCTCACGCCAAGCGACGAACGTGCCGGTGGTTCCGTAGGGAAGTACTCGCGGTAAACGTCGTTCATGGCTGCCCACCGCGACATGTCCTTGATGAAGACGGTGCACTTGACCACGCGCTCCAACGAACTTCCCGCATGCTCCAGAGTCTCCCGAATGTTCTCCATGGTCCAGCGAGTCTGCTCCTCCATGCCTTCGCCGACCTTGCCATCGCGCATGCCGACCTGACCGGAGACGAAGAGCAGGTTGCCGCTACGGACGGCGGCTGAGAACGGATACGGGAGGGAGCTGGGGAAGACTTTCTTAGCCATGCAACGACCGGCTTATCGATTTACCGCCAACCGCGCGTTCAGGATTGCGCCCGTCGTCGCTACGCAGTATGGCACCATGTAGGTCAGAGGAATTTTCCAATACAGCGATGGCGGGAAGTCGCCGCGCAGGATGATGTTGCCCTGGTTGATGGCCGTCAGGATAGTGCCGACGATGAGCGCGACCAGGAGAGACCGTCGCATCAGCGGCCCGTACAAGAGGGCGCAGCGGAGGCAGCGTATGAGCGTGCCGTCCGGCGCGCGGACTTCGTACATTGAGTGGCGGAGGGCGGCGTGGCAGCGAGCGCATGATTCCGTGATTGCGGGCTCTGCGGACGTCACATCGAGCGGTTCAGGCGCTCCAGCTGAACTGGTGCAGGGTGCCGGAATCGCCTTCCCAGGCGCGCATGTCAGGGTCAGAGAAGCGGCTTCCTTTGCTACTTGCAAGGTCCATGCTTTCGATCTGGAAACCGGTCAGTGCGGCCGCACTCCTGACCTGAGTCCGCTTCCCCGCCGCGTCCTTAATCGGCTGCATCGCGGCTTGGCCGATATCGCCGACGGTGAGGGACGGGTTATCGCCCCACTGGATATCGATTTTGGCTGACTTGGCCGGCAACCACTTCGATACCACGGCGCCGAACAGGCCCTCCAGGTGACCGCCCTTGTGGCCGCTGAAGATCGCCTCCAGTTCGCGGCGCTGGTCATCACTCGCGTTTTCGTCGAGATAGAGGCGAGCGGTGCCGTTCCCACCGAAGAAATTCGCGGGCCAGTTGGCTGCCAGGAACACCTTGGTGCCGCCTAGGTTCACGCCGTCGGAGTTCCCTTCGCGGATATCGAAGGCGAAGCCGCCTGCGCACCAACCCTGGTCGGGCTCGCCCTCGGGACCAAGCCAGCACGGGCACAGCATCTTGCAGCTGCACAGCTCTATACTTTGTCCGCTAACCTTCCAGGCCATCGTCGCTCCTTTCTCGTCTGCAGGGCTGAAGCCCTGCAGCTACAACTCGGTGTTATCCGCTCCAGTCGAACGGCGCGAAGTGGCCGTTGTTGCGACCGTCGACCTGGTCCCAGTCGATGCCGAAGGCGTGAATGTGACTTTTCTTGGCGTTAGCCAGGGCCAGCCGCGTGTTGACCGGGTGCCCCGCACCTTCCAGGTACATCTGCTCGCCGCCTAGCCCAACGTTGCCCTCGAGAGCCTCATCGACGAAATTGCCCGCTGTCACAGACCAGCTCTTGCCGCTGCCGTCGATCTTGATCGGCGCGGTCTCTACCCCGGCGAACTCTCCGATCATCGGCGCGAGGTTCGCCATCGGACCGCCGGCTCCCCCACTGACGATTGCGGTCAGCGCGTCCCGCTGCGCGCCGTTCGCGCCCTCATCGACGATGAGCCCCACCTTCCAGTTGCCCTCGCCCATATTCCCCGGCGTGTGCGCGACGACAACGAAGTTGCGTCCGTCGAGGTTGACGTCGTCGAAGCTGCCGCGGTCTACGCGGAACCCCATCGCGAAGATGCAGTAGCCGTGCGTGGTTTTCGTTAGTCCGCTGGTCGGGCACGGGCAGAGGTAGTCACAGTTACAGGTCTCGGCGTACTGTCCGCTGATCTGCCAGGCCATCGGTCGTACCTCCTTCAGGGAATCGTGTGGCAACGAACCAATTATCGCCCAGGGACTCCCTCTGTCAATAGCCGTCGGCTTCCCTTGCGACCCCGAAAATCTATACGATAGAATCGCACAAGCCCCCAGCGCAAAGCGAAGCTCGGAAGCGAAAGACCGTGCTTCGGCAAACCGCCGAGATTCTTCGCTCTTGTGGCGGGAGCTCGTGAGTCATGCGTCGTACTCCCACATCCCGGAAGGGAAACGATAGCGGATGGCTCAGAATGACATAAGAGGAGTTGTATGAAGGACTACCCGGCGGAAAAGATACGCAACGTCGCGCTCGTAGGACATAGCGGCACCGGCAAGACGTCACTGGCCGAGGCGCTGATGTTCAGCGCGGGCGCGACGAACCGCCTGGGAAAGATTGAGGACGGCTCCACCCTCAGTGACTGGGACCCCGACGAACAGAAGCGAGGTTTCAGCCTGAACCTCTCGATCCTGCCGCTTGAGTGGGATGGCTACAAGGTAAACCTGCTGGACACTCCTGGCTACATGGATTTCATGGGCGAGGTGAAGTGCGGCCTGCGTGCCGCAGATGCAGCCCTCATCGTCGTCGATGCCTCTTCCGGTGTGCAGGTCGGCACTGAGTTCGCCTGGCGGTTCGCCGAAGAGCTGAATCTCGCTCGCGCCGTGTTCATCAACCGCATGGACCGAGACAACGCAGACTTTAACGGCGCGCTGGCGCAGGTCCAAACACACTGGGGCAACAAATGCCTCGCCCTCGAGCTGCCTGTGGGGGCCGCGCAGGGCTTCCAGGGCGTCGTGGACTTGCTGACGATGAAGGCGTACACAGGAGATAAGGCTGAGGAGGGCGAAATCCCCGCCGAGCTCGCCTCTCAGGCCGACCAGCTTCGCGAGAAGCTGATCGAGGCCGCCGCCGAGACCGACGACGCGCTCATCACCAAGTACCTGGAAGGCGAGGAGCTATCCGCGGAAGAGCTGGCGAACGGCGTGCGCGCCGGCATCACCGCCGGCAGCATCGTCCCCGTCCTCACCGGCACCGCCACCAAGACGATCGGTGCGCGGCGCCTTCTCGATTCTGTCGCATCGCTCTTTCCGTCCCCGGCCGAGCGCCCCGTCACCGTGGATGGCAAAGAGCTCTCCGCTGACCCTTCGAAGTCGCTCGCGGCGCTCGTGTTCAAGACTACCGCTGACCCATACGTGGGCCGTCTGTCTTACTTCCGCGTCCTCTCCGGCACTCTCAAGTCGGACTCGCAGGTGTGGAACGCGAACCGCAACGCCGCCGAGCGCATCGGTACCGTCTACCACGTCGTGGGCAAGAGCCAGGAGCATGCGTCGCAGATCGCTGCCGGCGACATCGGCGCAGTCGCGAAGCTGGCGGAGACGCATACGGGCGACACACTATGCGCCCGCGAGAATGCCGTTACGCTGGAGCCGATCTCCTTCCCGCAGCCCTCCTTCAGTGCAGCGATCACGCCGAAGACGAAGGCGGACCTGGATAAGATGGGCACTGCCCTGAACCGCATCGTCGAAGAAGACCCAAGCCTCCGCCTGGAGCGCAGCCCTGATACCGGCGAGATGATCCTCTCCGGCCTCGGCGACTCTCACGTGGAGGTGGCGCTGGAGAAGATCCGACGCAAGTTCGGCGTCGATCTCGACATGGCGATGCCGAAGGTGCCGTACCGGGAGACGGTGAAGGCGACCGCGCAGGCAGAGTACACGCACAAGAAGCAGACGGGCGGCCACGGCCAGTTCGCCCGTGTCGCCCTTGAGGTGGAGACGCTGCCGCGGGGGACCGGTTTTGAGTTCCTCAACAAGACCGTCGGCGGTGTGGTCCCCAGGCAGTACATCGGCTCCGTTGAGAAGGGCGTCACCGAGGCGCTCAGCGACGGCATCCTCGCGCACTACCCCATCGTGGACATGCGCGTCACGCTGATCGACGGTAAAGAGCATCCTGTGGACTCATCGGATATCGCCTTTAAGCTTGCCGCCGCGCAGGCGATGAAAAAGGGCGCGCAGGACGCGCAGCCATGCATCCTGGAGCCGATCATGAACATGCAGATTACGGTGCCCGAGGCCAACACGGGTGATGTCATCAGCGATCTCAACGGCAAACGGGCCCGAGTGCTGGGAATGACGCCGTCGGGCACGATGACGACGATTGATGCCCAGGCGCCGCTGGCGGAAGTACAGCGCTACGCAGCGGACATGCGCTCAATCACGCAGGGCCGCGGCTTCTTTACGATGGGCCTCTCGCACTACGAGGAGGTTCCGGCGCACCTCGCGCAGAAGATCATCGATAACGCGAACAAGGAGCGGGAGGCGGCGAGGGCATGAGACGAGTACGGCGCGCACCTAGCGCAGCCCTTCGACGGGCTCAGGGCGAACGGTTGGCGGACGCGAACAAGGAGCGGGAGGCGGCGAGGGCATGAGACGAGTACGGCGCGCACCTAGCGCAGCCCTTCGACGGGCTCAGGGCGAACGGTTGGTGGGCGCGAACAAGGAGCGGGAGGCGGCGAGGGCATGAGACCAGTACGGCGCGCACCAAGCGCCGCCCTTCGACGGGCTCGTGGCGAATGGTTGGTGGCGCGAACAAGGAGCAGGAGGCGGCGCGGACGTAGCGCAATGGCGCAACAGAGATTGTCGTCAGCTTCGCGCGAGCCGCTTGCGCTGCAGGAGTTCGCGCTACTCATGGCCGATCCTGTCTTCTACGGCGTCGGCGTGCCGCGGGGCGATGGACGGCCGGCGCTGGTGCTTCCCGGCCTCTTCGCCAATGATCTCTACCTCCAGCCCATGCACTCGTGGCTCAGCCGTATCGGCTACCGCCCCGTGCCGTCGACGTTCTGGGTCAACGCCGGCTGTCCGGAACGCCTGACCGGGCAGGCACTGGAAGCGCTGGAACGCCGTCTGGCGCGCAGCGACAAACCCGCCGTCCTGATCGGCCACAGCCGGGGCGGCATCCTGGCAAAGGCGATCGCGGCGCGCCTCGGCGAGCGGGCATCTCACCTGGTGCTGCTCGGCTCGCCCGTCGGAGCGATGATGCGCTTCAAGTGGGGGAGCACCAAGAGCGCGCCGACAGAAGCATCGCGCCGACTCGGCGAGGCAAGCTCGCGCGCCCGGAACTGGCTCGACCCCGACTGCGAAGCGCCGGACTGCGACTGCGCGTTCTTCCCGGACCTGCGTACGCGGCCCCACCGGAGCACGAAGGTCATCTCGATCTACAGCCGGGACGACCCGATAGTCCCCGCCTGGACGAGCGAGATCCCGGGGGCCGAGCACGTCGAGGTCGGCGGCACGCACAGCGGGCTCGCCTTCAACGGTGAGGTGTACCGGGCGCTGGCGGAGGCGCTGGCTTCGCGCTAGCGATGCCGCAACGGCTTTAAAGCCGCCGCTACATTTGCATTTGAGCAGGGCGCTCGAGGAACGCGCGCAGCATCCAGGCCATCTTCTCGTGTTTCTCCATTAGGTCTGTGAGGAAGTTGTTGGTGCCCAGGTCGTGGTACTGGCCGGCGCACGTCTCGAGGTCGACGCGCAGCGCGCGAATGACAGCCTCATGGTCCTCGAGCAGGCCTGAGATCATAGACATCGCATCCGGGTAGGCGCCCGGCTGCTCTGCCAGACGCGTCCGGTCGACGAACTCGCGCAGGGTGCCGAGCGCGGGTGAGCCCATGGAGCGGGCCCGTTCCGCGACATCATCCACGATCTCGTTGAGCTCCTCGTACTGCTTCTCGAAGAAGCGGTGGAGATCGTTGAATTGCGGCCCGACAACGTTCCAGTGGTAGTTGCGCGTCTTCGTGTAGAGGACGTATTCGTCCGCGAGCAGCGTGTTCAGGATCTGGCCGACGCCCGCCAGATCCGTCTCGGACAGTCCTGTGTTAAGGGCATTCGTCTGTGTTGCGATCGCCATTGTGAGACCTCCTTCGTAAGAGAGATGGGTGCGACTCCTCTAAGGATGATTATGGCACTCGCGTGAGGGATTGTCTCAGGGGAAGCGGTAACGAAACGATTACAGTGCGGACGTCGCTAGTCTCGTGCGAGGATATCCGCGTCCACGATCTTCCAGTCAGAGCCCACTTGCGACCAGCGGGCGCGCACCGTGAACGATTGCGGCCCTTCGTACTTCACGTCGTAGAGCCAGTCGCTGCCGTCCGGCTCGCCGGCGACGATCTCGTAGCCGTTGATCTGGATGGCGGCGCCGCCTCCGGCCTGTTGCTGGAGCTTCATCATGGCGTTCGGTTCAAGGTCGTTCATGATCTGGGCGATGTCCATGGACACGATGGCTCTGGCGTGCCGGCGGACGACGTCATCGATGCGAGAGTCCATTGTCATGGCGGGCTCAGTGTAGCAGGTCTATGCTGTATCGCGGCCGCCGAGATTCTTAGCGAGCCGAGATCGGAACGCCGGTCCGGCTGCCTACGTCCTGCTGCGGCCAGATTTTGTGGCCGGCTGCCAGGGTTCAGAATGACGATAGAACGGTCTCACTCGACGCTCACCGGATCGCCGAGCTCTTTCAGCGTCCCGTCTGCCTGAATCTCGACGAGCTGGAGCGAACCGATCGCCTCATGGTCCTGCGCTCCGAGAGTGACGCCGATGCCTTCGAGCATTAGCGTGGAGCGGAACTCCTGGAGCGATTCCGCGGCCCGGAGAACGGTCTCGCGCGTGATGCTGTCGCACGCCCGCGCCAGCGTCTCGATGACGGTCTCTGCCAGCGATTGGCCGTAGATGCTGAGGGTGCTGACGACGGGCCCTGCGTAGGTCTCCATGATGCGTCTGTGCTCGAGCATCGGCGGCGACTCCGCGTCATCGATGGCGCTCAGCAAGTACGCGGTCGAGACCGATCCGTGTAGCTCGTCGAAGCCCTTCAGCAGCTGCTCGGCAAGCGTGCCGCCGCCGATCTCTCGTGCTAGTGCGCTGGGTGAGTTGACGTAACTCAGGAGCCACTTTGGCGCGTAGCCGTCCGCATTCGCAATCTGGAACACTTCGGCGGAAATTTCGGGCGGAAGAGCCAGCATCACCGCCTCAGCGCCGGCGTCGCGTATGGCCAGCACCTGCTCCTTCAGGGCATCGGGTGACGGATCGGCTGCTTGCGTGAAGACGAGGAGGTCCTGGTTGGCGATTGTCTCCTGGAGTCCGCGCAGGTAGTCGTTCCCAAGCTCGTCGTCCTGGTGCAAGATGGCCACCTTCTTGTCTTTCAGGTTCACGTTCGTGTAGCCCGTCAGGACGCGCGCGTCGGTAACATAGTCCGGAATGTACCCCACCGTCCACGGATACTTCGCGACGTCGCCCCAGCCTGACCAGCCGGTGGACACGAAGAGGTCGGGGACGCCGTCGGACGTATTGCCATCATTGTTAGGGTCGTTGAGGTACGCCGCAGCCGGGGTATGAACCGCGGTACCAAGCGCGCCGATCATCGCTAGCACCTTGTCCTGCTCCACCAGCTTCTTCGTCTTCTGCAGCGCTCCATCCGGCGTGTAGCCGTCATCCTCGGCGAGCAGGACCACTCCGCGGTCGCAGACGCCGCCGTCCTCCTGGCTCACCTTGCGGAAATAGGCCTGGATGGCCGTGGTGATTACGCTGTACGGAGTATCACCCGTGGCTTCGAGGTCGTTGGTCATCCCGAGGCGAATGTCGGTTTCGGTGACTCCGGGCCCGTGGGATCCGCCGCGACCCGGTATCGTCACCTGCGTCGGCTCCACGGACGAAGACGGCTCGCTTGTATCGTTGCCGCAGGCGGACGTGGCGAGCATGGCAGCCAGCGGGAGGGTGACAACCAACAAATTGTAGAAACGCTTATGCAGTATCCCCACTTCAACGAACCATCCTAAACGTGATAGCGGGCGAAGGTCAAAGTTTACGAAGGGACGGAGCAGGGTTGAAGGCTGTTAGCGCCCGCCTCGCAGACGGGGGTCCAGGACGTCGCGCAGGGCGTCGCCCAGCATGTTGAAGGCGTAAACGCAGACGAAGATGGAGAGGCCGGGGATGAGCGAGAGCCACTCGTGTCCCACGCCGTACACGCGGCCATCTACGTCGAGCAAACCGCCCCAGGTAGGGAACGGTCGCTGGATGCCGAATCCGAGGAAGCTGACGGTCGCCTCGGCCAAAACGGCGGCGCCCAGGTTCACGCTGGCGAGAATGATCACGAGCGGCATGATGTTGGGAAGGACGTAGCGCAGCATGATGCGGGGGTTGGAAGCACCGAGCGAGCGCGCCGCCTCAATGTAGACGTTTTCCTTGATCGCCAGCACCGCGCTACGGACGATACGCGCGCCGTAGCCGGCGAAGATGATGCCCAGCGAAAAGATGACCACACTGCTACGGAAAAACGTATACCATATCCAGTCGCCGTCCCTGGGGTCCAGCGCCACGTTAGGTCCTCGCCCCAGGCCGAGGAAGCCGTCCCCACCCGTGCCGAGGACGGAGAGGAACGTGATCAGGAGGAAGATGGGCGGCAGCGCCACCCAGACGTCCACGACACGCTGAGTGATCATGTCCACCCGCCCTCCCAGGTAACCGCTGATGCCCCCGACGAGGACTGACAGGAGCGCGGCGACGAACACTGTGCCGAGGCCGGCGAGCAACGTCACCTGGCTGCCAATGACCATGCGGCTGAAGAAGTCCTGCCCCAGGCTGTCGGTTCCGAACCAGTATGTGCCGTTCGGTGCCTGCAACGCGTCGCTGAAATGCGGCTCCGCATAGGGATAGCGCGCGATCCAGGGCGAGAAGACGGCTATTACCACCGTCAGAATGAGAATGAAGGCACCGAACGCGCCCAACGGTTTGTGCCGCGCAAACGTGACGCAACTCTTGAGCCAGCGCCGCCATATCGGCGGCGCCGCTGCCTCCAGCGCCTCCAGGGGTATGGCTTGCTCACGCACTGCCATCGCGGGTCACCTACGCGTAGCGGATACGTGGGTCCAGCAATGAGTACACCATGTCCACAAGGAAGTTCGTCATCACGACGAAGCCCGCGACGACGAGCAGCACACCCTGCACCGCTACGTATTCGCGCTGCGTGACCGCCTCGATCAGCATGAGACCAAGTCCCGGCAAGCCGAAAATGCGCTCGAGCACCACCGATCCGCTGACAAGAATCGTGATCTGGACACCGATGAGGCTGAACACAGGGATGAACGCGTTCTTGATGGCATGCCTGATGACCACTGTGCGCTCACGAAGGCCCTTCGACCAGGCGGTCCTTACGTAGTCTTGCCGCAGCACCTCGAGCATCTGGCTGCGAGTGAGCCGCATCACCGAGCCGGCGAGCGCGAAGCCGAGAATGACGGCCGGCGCCCACATCTGCCTGATGTTCGCCTCGGGGTCTTCCCAGAAGTTCTTGTATATGGATGGCGGCAACAGCCAGTCGCCTACGGACCGCGGCAGTCCCCAGTCGTCCCAATTGCCCACGATCACGAAGTACATCGTGCCTAGCCAGAACGAGGGCAGCGCCAGCATGAAGATGGAGAAGCTGCGAGCCGTATGGTCGACTACGGTGTCTTGTCTTATGGCCGAGATTACGCCGATGGGCAACGCTACAAAGAGCGAGAAGATTAGCGCTAAACCAGCCAGCTCCAGCGTTACGGGGACCCTGTCTTGCAGCTCACCGCCCACGGACCTTCTGCTACGGAAGTACTCACCGAAATCGCCATGTGCTACGTCGCCCATCCACTCGCCCCACTGGACGAAGACGCCGAGAAACCTGGAGCCAAGTAGCGTGTCATTTACACCCAGATCGTCTTCGATCTGCTCTTTAGTCAGCTCCTGGTTATATGTGGCTGACTCAGCGAAGATAAGATCAGCGATATTACCTTCTAGAATTTGGAGCAGGAGGGTGATGAGCAGCGTAACGCCCAGCACTGTGGGAACGACCAGCAGCGCCCGCCGGATGAAGTACTGGCGCATCTGCCGCGGTTAGAGCCTTCCGGCCCCCCTCCTTACGCTTTATCGAGCCACATATTGACGGCTGTCTCGACCCCGAAACCGTAGCCGCGAATGAGTCTGATGTTCTTCACCCACGGTTGGTAGACGTAGGCGGTCGATACGCCCGGCCAGGGCACAAGCCACATGCTCTCCGCCATCATCCGCTGGACGTCCCTGACTAACTCCACCCGTGCCTCTTCGTCGAGTTCCTGCGCCTGCTGGGTCCAGAGCGCGAGCAGGTCAGCGTCGCCGGCAGGCGATGGGTCCCCCGCCTTGGGCAGTTCGCCGGCGGGTACTGGGCCCTTAGGTCCCCAATTGTGGCGGCCGCTGCTGGGATGGAAGACCGTGAAGATGATGTTGTGCGGGTCAATCGGGCTTCCGATCAAGGGCGCCAGTCCGATTTCGTTCGGGGGAATGTCGCCCAGGAAGGTGGTGCTAAGGTAGCCGGCATACTCGCCCAGATTCAGCTCCATGCGGAAACCGGCCTCTCGTGCGCTGGCGGCCACCGCCTCCATCTGCTTGCCGAAACCGGGGCCGTAGATATTGGATGAATTGGCCTTGATATCGAGGCCGTCCGCGAAGCCTGCCGCTGAAAGCAGCGCCTTGGCCTCTGTAACGTCGCGCGTGAAGTACTTTGCGTTCTCTCCGAAGGTGGCCGCGTCGTTGATCGGGTCGATCCAAAAGCGGTTGTACTGGGAAATGTGCGTGTTGCCGGAGCCGCCTCCGGTGGCGCCCGGTTGGTCCAGCGCGCTCAGGATGCCCGGGCGGTCAATGGCCATAGAGAGCGCCTGGCGC
>WNGA01012733.1_pt1 | contig 13563 bp, 10 predicted proteins | sample 5400061 | NCBI WGS metagenome assembly WNGA01 (sample SAMN13153366, study PRJNA577476) | soil metagenome | isolation source: 100 cm soil or saprolite under grassland replicate 2 | place: USA:California | collected 2016-06-15 | reverse complement strand
CGTCGTCACGCTTCCGTTCGTCGTGCTCGCTCCCCACGGGGTGTGGCACGCCGTCGTCGAGCAGACGTCCAGGCCGCTGCAGGTCGAGTCGCTCGGCGCGGCGCTCCTCATCGCCTCGCACAAGCTCTTCGGGACCGGTGCGCAGATGGTCGGGAGCCACGGCTCGCAGAATCTCGCCGGCGGCGTCCCGGATGCAATCGCTGCTGTGCAGACGGTGCTTCAGGTCGCGGCCATCGGCGCGATCTGGCTCTGGTTCGCCCGCCGGCACCGCGACCGGCACGAGCTCGTGCGGGCGTCCGCCGCCGCGGTCGTCACATTCGTCGCGCTCGGCAAGGTCCTGTCGCCGCAGTTCCTCGTCTGGTTGCTCCCGTTCGTCCCGCTGGTCCGGGGCCGGCGCGGTGTCAACGCCTCGGCGCTGCTGGCGCTGGCGCTCGTCCTCACACAAGCGTGGTTCCCACAGCACTACTGGGAGTACGCGCTCGACTTCGGCGGCGGCGAGACGATGCTCGTCGTGGCGCGCGACGTTGTCCTGCTTGCCCTCCTCGGCGTGCTGCTGGCGCCCGACTGGCGGACGTGGGACGGCTCGCCGCGTGCGCGGGAGGCGCCGTTCGGGGCGACGGTCGCCGTGCACCGCGGCGACGAGTGGCTCGTCCTCCATCGCGCGCACGAAGGGCCGGACTACGAGGGTGACTGGGCATGGACGCCTCCCTCCGGCGCGCGTCGTCCGGGTGAGACGCTCGAGGACTGCGCCGCACGGGAGCTGCGCGAGGAGGCCGGGCTCGAGCTTCCGCTCGTGCGCGTCGACTCGCCGCTCGGCGACTGGGGTCTCTTCGTGGCGGAGGCGCCGCCGGATGCCGAGATCGTCCTCGACGAGGAGCACGACACGTACCGTTGGGTAGCGCTCTCCGAGGCGATGGTGCTCTGTCGACCGGCGGACGTGCGCCGAGGTCTCGCCGCGGCGGCGGCCTTCTCAGACGCGGACGCGCACGAGCTCGATCCCACTCGCGCGACCTGACTCGTCGCACTCGACGAGCGCTCCCTCGATCCGCACGTCCTCCGTCGCGGTCTCGAAGCGGACCGGCATGTGCGTGCGCATCCGCTTGATCGCCTGCTCCGCGACGACGCCGATGACCGAGTCGTGCGGCCCCGTCATGCCTGCGTCTGTCAGCGCCGCGGTTCCACCGGGCTGCACGCGTGCGTCGTTGGTTTGCACGTGGGTGTGCGTGCCGATCACGGCTGTGACCTTGCCGTCGAGCCAGCGAGCGATCGCCACTTTCTCGCTCGTTGCCTCCGCGTGCATGTCGACGACGATCACGGGCGTCTCGCTGCGCGCGCGCTCGACCAACGAGTCGATCACGACGAACGGCGACGAGGCGACGTCGAGGAAGAGCTGTCCCATGACGTTGATCACCGCGACGGGTGTCCCGTCCCGCGCCGGCGCGACGCAGAGCGCTCGCCCCGGCCCCGACGGGCTCAGGTTCGCGGGCCGAAGGACGCGGCTCGCGCCGTTCAGGTACGGGATGATCTCTCCACGGCGCCAGACGTGGTTGCCGAGCGTGACCACGTCCGCGCCCGCGGCGAGCAGACGTTCTGCGAGCTTCGGCGTGATCCCGACTCCGTCCGCGACGTTCTCACCGTTGACGACGCAGAAGTCGACGTCGAGCTCGTCGCGCAGCGACGGCAGACGCGACTCGACGGCGTTGCGGCCGGGCTTGCCGACCACATCGGCCACGAAAAGGAGCTTCACCGCTACCTAAGGCAGCGCGAGTGTCGCCGACGGGTGGACCTCGAGCGCGACGTGGTTGCCGGCGTCGTTCGTGAAGCGCGCCAGCGCCTGGCGCTCCGCGTGGCTCAGGTCGATCACCGTCCCGATGTGCGTCGACGCCGCGGTCACCTCGTCGCCCACCGACAGGCCCGCGTCCGCCTGCACGTGCGTCATCGTCAGCACCACCGAGGGTGCGCTCACCGGCTGGATGTCGACGCGCGAGCCGAACGGCCGTCCGTCGAGGATGTACGGCGTCAGACCGACGATCGTTCCGTGCACCGGTGCGTAGACGTCCGTGCCGGGCGCGGCACCGACGTCGAGGCCGCTCGTGCTCGGCCCGGTGCCGCTCCCAAGCTGGTACCAGAGGGGCCCGCCGCCGCCACTGCCGAAGACGCGCTCGGCGATCCGTCCGAGCAGTCCCTGGTTCCCCTGCCGTCCGACCGGCTCGAGTGCGAGCGCACCGTCGCCGGCTCCGTGGTAGCCGATCGCGGTGACGCGACCGGATGCAATCGGCAGGTTGATGCGAAGCCCGTTTAGCTCTGCGATCACCGTCGGCTGCGGCTTTCCGGCGGGAAGGAGGTCCGCGGCCGGTGTGGGAACGAGTGCCGCGATGCGCTCGGGCGCCGTGTTGCCGAAGGCAGTCAGCGCAAGCGTGATCGCCGAGACCACCGCTACGACGGTGAGAAACGCGAAACGGCGGAGGCGGTGTTCCTTCCGCCGTTGCGCACGGGCGCGCGCACGGCGCGCCTGCGCGGGGGCCCGGCGCGGCATCCGCGGCAGGGTATCGGCCTCGGCACGTCCTTTCAAGGCGTGACCGTCGGGCGCCTCCAGCAACCGGAGGCGTCGCGGCGTCGCGGCGTCCGTCCAGAGCTCGTGACGGTCGAGCGCGAGCGCCCCGTCCTCGGCCCAAGACCAGTCCCAGGCAGGGGGCCGGGCGCCCCGGACGGCGGGAGTACGATCAGCCGCGTGGCGGCTTCTCCGCAGAAGATGGTCGTCCCGCGGTGGATGCAGCTCGTCGGGCTCCCGCTGCTCCTCGTCGGCGCGTGGGTCGTCGCGGGCGCCGTGCGTCACGTCGTCTTCATCTTCCTCGTCGCGGGCCTGATCGCGCTGCTGCTCAACCCGCTCGTGCATGCGCTCGGGCGGATCTGGATCCCACGCGGTTTGGCGGTGGCGATGGTGTACCTCACCTTTGCCGCTGGGGTGGCGTTGGCGGGAATCGCACTCGCGACGGTCGTTGTGAATCAGACGAGATCCGCTGCTGACCGGATCGACACGTACTTTACGGAGGAGCACGGACAGCCTCCCGAGACGCAGGCCGAGCTCGACATCGACCGGTTGCAGGTCTGGCTGAACACGCACGGGCTCGAGCGCGTCGAGATCCGCGAGCAGGCCCACGAGTTCCTCGACAACGTCGGCACCGAGGACGCGCGCAAGTACACGGAGCAGGCGATCTCGTGGGCCGAAGGCGCCGGGCTCGCGCTCGTCGAGCTGCTCTTCTCGATCGTGCTGGTGATCGTGATCTCGATCTACATGCTGCTCGACATGCCGAAGCTCGGGCGCGCGATCGACCGGCGCTTCCCGCCGAGACCGGGCAGCACGCCGCTCGTGCCGCGCATGGAGCACGCGCTCGCGTCGTACGTGAAGGGTCAGCTCCTGCTCTCGGTGATCATCGGGACGAGCGCGGGGCTCGGGCTCTGGCTGCTCGGGATCCTCGGCTGGCTGCCCAACGGCGACGAGTACGCGCTTCTCTTCGGGCTCTGGGTGGCGTTCACCGAGCTGATCCCCTACCTCGGCCCCTGGCTCGGCTCGCTGCCGCCGTTCTTCTACGCGCTCGCGGTCCATCCGATCTCGGCTCTCTGGGTCGTGGCGCTCTTCCTCTTCATTCACCAGATCGAGGGGCACATCGTGGTGCCGAACGTGATGGGACAGGCGCTGCGATTGCACCCGCTGCTCGTGATCTTCGGGTTGCTCGCCGGCGGAGAGGTGTATGGCCTGCCGGGCGTCTTCGTGGCGCTGCCGCTCCTGGCCGCGATCCGCGCGGTGTGGGAGTTCTTCGCCGAGCGCGTCGAGCTCGAGCCGTGGGAGCCGGGTGAGGTCTCTGTCGAGGTCGAGCTCGAGCCGCCGCAGCCGCGACCACGGGCGGTTGGCGGCGGCTAGGAGCGAGTCGCTCCTCGGTGCGCGCGGCGTCTCGCGCCGCTTCGGCGACCGCTTCGCGCTCGAGCCGACGGACGTCGAGCTGCAGTCCGGCGAGGCGGTCGGGCTCGTCGGGCCGAACGGCGCCGGCAAGTCGACCCTGCTCGCGCTCTTGGCGGGTGCGCTCGAGCCGACCGGCGGCGAGGTCTTCCGGCGCGAGGACGTTCGGGTCGGATGGGTGCCGCAGCGCGCCGCGCTCTACCGGCGGCTGACGGCGCGCGAGAACCTCGAGCTGTTCGCGCAGCTCGAAGGGGAGGCCGACGTCGACGGTGCGGCCTCCGCGCTGCTCGACGAGTTCTCGCTTCCCGGCGACGCGGTCGCCTCGACCCTCTCGGTCGGAAACCGGCAGCGGCTCAACGTCGCGATCGCGCTCCTCGGCGAGCCGCGCGTCCTCCTGCTCGACGAGCCGACGGCCTCGCTCGACCCCGAGCAGCGGTCGCGGCTCTGGTCCGACCTGGAGGCGCTGCCTGCTCGCGGCGGGGCGATTTGCTTCGTGACCCAGCACCACGACGAGCTCGCACGTGCCGACCGCGTGCTCGAGCTACGCGACGGGAGGCTCGTGTGACCAACATCCGGCTGCTGCTCGTCAAGGACCTGCGCGTGCTGCGGCGCTCGCCGTTCCTGCTCGGCGTGCTCCTCGCCTATCCGCTCGTGATCGCGGCTCTCGTCGGCCTCGTCGCCGGCTATTCGAACTCGAAGCCGCGCGTCGCGTTCGTCGACCTCGACGGCCTGCCGCAGCAGGTGGTCGTCGGCGGCAGGAGCTTCGATGTCGACGAGACGATCCAGGCCGTCAGCAAGAACGTGAACCTCGTACGCCTGTCGCGGGACGAGGCGGCGCGAGAGCTCGAGAACGGCAAGGTGGTTGCGGTTCTGACCGTCCCGCGCGGGTTCGTCGCCGACCTGCAGGGGATGGTGCGCTCGCCGACGCTCCTCGCAGAGCTCGCGCCGGGCGGCCTGCGACCGCGGCTGGAGCAGCAGGTCCAGGCGCTCGTGTACTCGCTGAACCGGCAGCTTCAGCGCGCCTACATCGAGGCGAACCTGGAGTACGTCCGGCTGATCCTCCACGGCGGCAAGGGATCCTTCCTCGGCCGCGACTTCGAGATCCTCGGCCTCGACGGCGCGAAGCGGACGCTCGCCGAGCTGCCGCGCGGGCCGCGCCTCGACGAGCTGCGGCGGTTCGTCGAGACCGCGACCCTCGCACTCGACCAGACCGACGACGCGCTTCGTGCGACCGCGACGCCGATCGACCTGAAGCGCGTGAACGATCGGGGACGCACATGGCTGCTCGGCGCGCAGGTGCAGGCGTACGCGCTGGCGGTGACGCTGACGTTCCTCGCACTCGTCCTCGCCGCCGGAGCGCTTGCTGCCGAGCGGGACGAGAACGTGATCGGCCGGCTTGCCCGCGGCCTCGTCCGTCTGTCGGAGATCGTCGCCGCGAAGGTGGCGCTCGCTGCGCTCGTCGGAGCCGGCCTCGGCCTCGCCGTCGCGATCGTGTTCGGCACCGCGGTGGAGATCGGCGACGTCGAGGGTGGGCAGCCCTGGGCGCGCCTGCCGCTCGTCGCTCTGGGCGCGCTGCTCTCGGGCGCAGCGGTCGGGGCCGTCGGGACGCTCGTCGGCGCGCTCGCACGCGAGGCGCGCGGGGCATCCCTCGTCGCCGTGCTCGTGGTGCTGCCCGTGGTGTTCCTCGGGCTCGTCCCGCGCGAGGTCGTTCCCGCCGCGGGCTGGGTGAGCGACGCGCTTCCGTTCGCCCATGCAGTGCGCTTCTTCTCGAGCGCGCTCTACGACCTGTCGCCGTGGGCGACGCTCGCGCGCGAGGGCGCATGGCTCGTCGGCCTCGGGCTCGTCTTTTCCCTGCTCGCGAGGATGGGAATGCGTAGGCTGACCGTGTGACTGCCTTTCCGGCTACGCGCCTTCGGCGGCTGCGGCGGACGGCGCCGCTTCGGGATCTCGTCCGCGAGACGCACCTGTCGCTCGACGACTTCGTGATGCCGCTCTTCGTCGCTCCCCAGGGCCGGCGAGACGAGCTCCTTCCAGGGATGTCGCGGTTCAGCGTCGACGAGCTGGTGCGGGAGTGCGAGGAGCTGGTCCGCCTTGGCGTCCGCGCGGTGATCCTCTTCGGGATCCCAGAGGAGAAGGACGAGGAAGGGTCCGGCGCCTGGGAGGACGACGGGATCGTCCAGCGGGCGCTCCGCGCGCTCCGCCCGCGCTTCCCGGAGCTGCTGCTGCTCACCGACGTGTGTCTCTGCGAGTACACGTCGCACGGCCACTGTGGCGTGTTGCGCGGCGGCGAGGTCGACAACGACGCGACGCTCGAGCTGCTTGCGCGCGCGGCGGTCTCGCACGTGGAGGCCGGCGCCGACGCCGTGTGTCCGAGCGACATGATGGACGGGCGTGTCGCGGCGATCCGCGCCGAGCTTCCCGAGACTCCGATCGTCGCCTACTCCGCCAAGTACGCATCCGCGTTCTACGGCCCGTTCCGTGAGGCGGCCGACTCCGCGCCCGCGTTCGGCGACCGACGCGGCTACCAGATGGATCCCGCCAACGTGCGCGAGGCGCTGCGCGAGTGCGAGCTCGACCTCGCAGAGGGCGCGGACGTGCTGATGGTAAAGCCGGCGCTGCCGTACCTGGATGTCATTCGTTACGTACGAGACAACACCGCCGTGCCGCTCGCGGCGTACAACGTCTCAGGCGAGTACGCGATGGTGAAGGACGCCGCGCGCGCGGGTCACCTCGACGAGCGCGCGGCGGCACTCGAAGGCCTGACGGCGATCAGGCGCGCGGGCGCCGACCTCGTGATCTCGTACTGGACGAAGGAGCTCGCGGCCTGGCTCTAGGCACTCGGAGCGAGCTCTGGCGCCGCGCGCAGGAGCTGATCCCCGGGGGCGTCAACTCCCCGGTGCGCGCGATGCGTGCGGTGGGCCTCGACGAGCCGCTGTTCGTCGCGCGGGCGGCGGGCGCCGAGCTCGAGACGACGGACGGCCGCCGCTTCGTCGACTGGGTGATGTCGTGGGGCGCGCTCCTCTTCGGACACGCGGACGCGGAGACCGTCGAAGTGGTCGTGCGTGCCGCGCGCGACGGCACGTCCTTCGGCGCCGCAACCGAGCGCGAGGTGGAGCTCGCGGCGGAGATCGTCGACGCCGTGCCGTCGGTCGAGCGCGTCCGGCTCGTCTCGTCGGGGACCGAGGCGGCGATGTCCGCGATCCGGCTGGCGCGCGGGTTCACGCGACGCGATCGCATCCTGAAGTTCTCGGGCTGCTACCACGGCCACGTCGACGCGCTGCTCGCGGAGGCCGGATCAGGCGTGGCGACGCTTGCGCTGCCGTCGACGCTCGGGGTGCCGAGCGACGTCACCGCGCACACGATCGTCGCGCCGTACAACGACGTCGAAGCGGCGGCGACGGCCGTCGCGCGCTACGGCGAAGGACTGGCGTGCGTGATCGTCGAGCCCGTCGCGGGCAACATGGGCGTCGTCCCGCCGCGTGCCGACTTCCTCCAGGCGCTGCGCAAGCTCTGCGACGCGTCGGGCGCGCTGCTCGTCTTCGACGAGGTGATCACCGGCTTTCGTGTCGCGCGCGGCGGCGCGCAGGAGCGCTTCGACGTGCTTCCGGATCTGACCATCCTCGGCAAGATCGTCGGCGGCGGCCTGCCGCTCGCGGCTTTCGGCGGCCGCGCGGACGTGATGGCGGAGCTCGCGCCCCTCGGGCCGGTCTACCAGGCGGGAACGCTGAGCGGCAATCCGATCGCCACCGCGGCCGGGCTGTCCGTGCTGCGGCGACTGCGCGACGCGCGTGTGTATGACGAGCTCGAGCGTAAGGCCGCACGGCTCGAGGCGGGACTGGCGCCGTTCGGGACCGTCCAGCGCGTCGGCGCGATGCTGACGTTGTTTTCGGCGGAAGGTCCCGTCACCAACTATGTCGATGCACGGGCGAGCGACACGGAACAGTACGCGGCGCTGTTTCGGCACCTGCTCGAGCGAGGCATCTACCTCGCGCCGTCCCAGTTCGAGGCGATGTTCGTCTCGCTCGCCCACTCCGACGGCGACATCGATCGGACAGTGGAGGCAGTCGCTGAGTACTTCGGCAGCTGAGCTCTGCGAAACGATCACTCGGGAGTCGGTCGAGCAGAGCAGCTTGTGGACCGAGGCGCTACTCCCTAGCCACGCGCGCAAGCGCGTGGCCATCTTCTCCCCACTCTGCGACCCGGCGTTCGCGCTCGGGCTCGAGACGATTTACGAGGGCTACCTCTGCCATTACGGCGAGCCGCGCCTGTTCGCGCCGCGCGACGACGAGACGCGGCTGCTGCTCGGCGATTACCTCTACGCGCACGGCCTCGTCCGGATCGCGGCCACCGGAAGCGTGCGCGCGGTCGAGGAGCTGGCCGAGCTGATCTCGCTCTGCGCCCGTCTCCGCGCCGAGGGCGAGGACGGCGACGGCGAGGCGTGGCTCGAGACGGCGTCGTCGCTCGGATCGGCAGCAGCGGATGACGCGGCGGCGGAGCGCGCGCTGGCAGCGCACGCGTCACGCGTCGCTTAGAATCGCGGCGTGCTCGCAGCGTTGATCACGCTCCTTGCCGAGGACGCCGCGACCGAGGGCAAGAAGGTGATCGGGGGGATGCTGCTCGTCGGCCTCGTCTTCATCTCCGTGATCGCGATCGGAGAGACTTCGAAGGCGCTCCGCCACCGCCGCCGGGCGCGGCGGCCGCGCGGCTACTAGATCTTTCCGGGCAGAGGTTTCATCATCCGAACGTGCGGCGCGATTTGCCGACCGGCACCGTGACGTTCCTCTTCACCGACGTCGAGGGTTCGACGCGGCTGCTGCGTGAGCACGGCGAGCGCTACACGGAGCTCCTGGCGGAGCACCGCCGCGTTTTGCGGGAAGCCTTCGCGGGCCTTGGCGGGGTGGAGGTGGATACGCAGGGGGACGCGCTCTTCGTTGCGTTCGCCCGCGCCGGGGACGCGCTCGCCGCGGCCCAGAAGGCGCAGGCGGCGCTGTCCGTCGGTCCGGTTCGCGTGCGCATGGGTCTGCACAGCGGGGAGCCGATCGTGACGGACGAGGGTTACGTCGGGATGGACGTTCACCGCGCCGCGCGTATCGCGGGCGCCGGACACGGGGGCCAAGTCCTCGTTTCGCAGGCGACACGCGAGCTGGCGCACGCCGACGGATTGCGCGATCTCGGCGAGCACCGCCTCAAGGATCTCGCTGCGCCCGAGCGCATCTATCAGCTCGGCGAGCGTGACTTTCCGCCGCTGAAGACGCTCTACCGGACCAACTTGCCGGTGGTGGCCTCCCCTTTGGTCGGCCGCGAACGCGAGCTTGCGGAGGCGGGGGCCATCGTGCGTTCGCACAGGCTGCTGACCCTGACCGGGCCGGGAGGGTCCGGCAAGACGAGGCTGGCGCTCCATCTCGCCGCCAACGCTGCGGAGGACTTCCCGGACGGTGTGTTCTGGGTTCCGCTCCAGGCGATCAGAGATCCGGCGATCGTCGAGCGCACGATCGCAGCGGCCGTGGGCGCCGACGACGGCCTCGTCCCGTACGTCGGCAGCAAGCGAGTGCTCGTCCTCCTCGACAACTTCGAGCAGGTTGTCGAGGCCGCGCCGACCGTCGCAGCGCTCGTCACGGGCACGCCGAACGCGAAGGTGCTCGTCACGAGCCGCGAGCCGCTGCACATCGCGTCCGAGCAGTGTTACCCAGTCGAGCCGCTGCGCCTCGACGAAGCCGAGCTCCTGTTCGACGAACGCGCGCGCGCCGTCGTTCCCGGCTTCACGCTGACGCGCGAGGTCCCCGCGATTTGCGAGCGGCTCGACAGGCTGCCGCTCGCGATCGAGCTCGCGGCGGCACGCGTCGCAATCCTGAATCCCGCCGACCTCCTCGCGCGTCTCGACCAGCGGCTGCCGCTGCTGGCTTCGCGTTCGCGTGACGCGCCCGCGAGGCAGCGGACGCTCCGTACGACGATCGAGTGGAGCTACGACCTGCTCGACCGTCCAGAGCAGCAGCTCTTCAGCAGGCTCGGCGTGTTCAGGGGAAGCTTCTCCGTCGAGGCGGCAGAGGCGATCTGCGAGGGCGACCTCGACACGGTCGAGTCGCTGGTCGTCAAGAACCTCGTGCGCCGGCGCTGGGAGACCGGCCGGCTCTTGATGCTGGACACGATCCGCGAGTACGCGAGCGAGCGGCTCGAGGCCTCGCGTGAGGCGGAAACGACTCACCGGCGGCACGCGCAGTTCTTCCTCGCCGTCGCGCGGTCCGCGAACCTGAACGCCGGCGATTTCGCGGCGGGTGGACAGCGGATGGACGTCGCCTTCGAAGAGCAAGACAACTTCCGCGGTGCGTTGGCGTGGGCGCTCCGGAGCGAGGAGGTCGAGCTCGGGCTCGAGCTCGCGAGCGCGCTCGAGCAGTTCTGGGTGGCGAACGATCCGAGCGAGGGCGTGCGCTGGTTCAGCGCGTTGCTCGAGCAGCCGGCCGCCGAGACCGCGGCGCCGGCGGCACGTGCGCACGCGCTGAGGGCGTCGGGCAGCTCTACACACATCGCGGGGGATCCCTCTGGTGCCGAGCGCCTGTGGGAGCAGAGCCTCGCGCTCTTCGAGGAGCTCGGAGACGAGCACGGGTGCGCCGTGCTCCTGCATCGGTTGTCGATCAGCGCGATGATCCGAGGCGATCTCGATCGCGCGCGCGCGCTGGTCGAGTCGAGCCACGAGGTTCACGCGCGAAACGACGACTGGTGGCAGAGGACCTGGGGGCACGCGCCGACGGCTACGCGTGGTGCGATTGCGCGCGACGAAGGAGACGAGGCGCTCGCGCTCGAGCTGCTCTCCGAGAGCGCCGAGGTCGCGCGTGCCGTCGGCGTCGACTGGTGGTGGGGCGGGATGCTGGCGGAGCTGGCGGCACTGTCGCTCAGGGAGGGCCGTGTGGACGACGCGGAGCGGGACGCACGGGAATCGCTCGCCCTTGCGGCAAGCCTACGCGACCGATCGGGCCGAGTGTTCGGGCTCGGTCTGCTCGCGTGCGTCGCAGCCGAGCGGGGCGCGCTCGAGCGCGCGGGCCGTCTCTGTGGCGCGATCGAGGACGAGCGTGCGTTCGCACCTCTCGGCGGCTGGCAGCGACATCGCGACGCGTGTTACGCGCGCATTCGGAAGCTTGCGAACCCGGCTTTCGACGCGGGACTCGCCGCCGGTCGCGAGCTCGAGCTCGACGAAGCCGTGGCGGAGGCGCTTGGCGAGAGCTGACCTCCCGACCGGCACCGTCACCTTCCTCTTCACGGATGTGGAGGGGTCGACGCGGCTGCTGCGCGAGCACGGTGACGCATACGCGGAGCTGCTTGCAGAGCACCATCGACTTCTTCGCGGCGTGTGGAGCAAGCACGGCGGGGTGGAGGTCGACACGCAGGGAGACGCGTTCTTCGTCGCGTTCGCGCGCGCCTCCGACGCCGTTGCGGCTGCGACGGACGTCCGTAGCGCGCTCGAGCGGACCGGCCTCCGCGTTCGCATCGGCATCCACGCCGGCGAGCCGCTCGTGACGGAAACGGGCTATGTCGGCATCGACGTCCATCGCGCCGCGCGCATCGCTGCGGTTGCACACGGCGGCCAGGTCGTCCTTTCGGAGCGCGTCCGGCAGCTGGCGAACGGCGGATTCTCCGCGCGTGATCTCGGACGTCACCGCCTCAAGGACCTCGGCGAGGCCGAGCGGCTGTACCAGCTCGGCGAGGACGAGTTCCCGCCGCTCCGCTCGCTCGACGCGACGAACCTGCCGACGCAGCCGACGCCACTCGTGGGAAGGGAGCGGGAGCTTCACGGCGTGCTCGCGCTTCTCCGGCGCGACGGCGTCCGGCTGCTGACGCTCACGGGTCCCGGCGGAACGGGCAAGACCCGCCTGGCGCTCCAGGTCGCGGCCGAGCTGGTCGGCGAGTTCGGCGACGGCGTCTTCTGGGTGCCCCTCGCGTCGTTGAGCGACGCAACGTTCGTCGAATCCTCGGTCGTGCAGGTGGTCGGCAGCGGAGACGATCTCGCCGACGCGATCGACGAAAAGCGGATGCTCCTCCTGCTGGACAACTTCGAGCAGGTGCTCGCGGCCGGGCCCGCGCTTGCGGAGGTCCTCGCGCGGTGCCCGAACCTGCAGCTGCTCGTGACGAGCCGCTCACTCCTCAACCTCCGCGCGGAACGTGCGTACGAAGTTGCTCCCTTGAGGCAGAGCGACGCGATGACGTTGTTTCTCGAGCGCGCTGTGCAGAGCGAGCCGCACGAAGCGGTCGCGGAGATCTGCCGCCGGCTCGACGGCCTGCCGCTCGCCATCGAGCTCGCCGCGGCGCGGACGCGCGTCCTCTCGCCACCGGACCTGCTCGAGCGGCTCGACGAGCGGCTCACGGTTCTGACCGGCGGGCCGCGTGACCTGCCGGAGCGGCAACGGACGCTCCGCGCGACGATCGAATGGAGCCACGAGCTCCTCTCGGTGGACGCGCAGCGCCTGTTCGCGCTCCTCGCGATCTTTCCCGGAAGCTTCGATCTCGAGGCGGCCGCGGGCGTCTGTGGCGCGGATCCCGACGACCTCGGGACGCTCGTCGAGCAGAGTCTCGTTCGCCGCTGGGGGAGCGGGCGGTTCGGCATGCTCGAGACCATCCGCGAGTTCGCGCTGGAGCGGCTGCAGAGCGACGACGAGCGCGACGACGTCGCGGAACGGCACGCCGAGTTCTTCCGAGACCTCGCGCTGCGCGCGGAACCCAAGCTCGCGGGGCCGACGATGGGCGCGTGGCTCGAGCGGGTTGCCGCGGATCACGCGAACGTGCGCGACGCGGTGACGTGGTTTCTCTCGGCCGGCAGAGCGAACGATGCGCTGCAGACCGCCGTCGCGCTCGCACGTTACCTCGAGGCGCGAGGCCATTTTTCGGAGGGGCGAGCGTGGCTCGCGGCGGCGCTTGTTCTCGATCCGGACGTTCCCGCGGTCGTGCGTGGACGGGCAACGTACGTCCTGGGCCGGCTCGTCGACTCTCAATCGGAGTATCCGGAGGCGGAACGTCTGTACCGCGAGGCCGTTGCGATCTTTCGCGCAGAGAGCGACGACGAACGAGCCGTCGACGCGCTGGTCGAGCTCCCCTGGGTGGTCCTCCAGCAAGGTCGGCTGGAGGAAGCGGACGGCCTCGGTGAGAACGCGCTCTCCCTCGCTCGCGAGCTCGGGGACGCGGCGAGGATTGCGAACGCGCTCGTCAACCGCGCGGCGACGCTGGTCGAGCTCGAGCTTTACGGTGAGGCGCTGCGCTGCTACGAGGAGAGCCTCGAGCTCCGACGTGCGCTCGGCGAAGCTCGCGCGATCGCGATCTCGCTCGCATCGATCGGCTGGACCGCGCTCCTCACCGGCGACCTCGCCCGCGCAAGAGCGGCCTCCGCGGAGGCCGTCGAGCTGATGCGCGCGAACGCAGATCGGCAGTGGGTCGGAGCCTCGCTCCACACGCTCGGCGCCGTGGCCCTCGCCGAGCACGACCTCGAGCGCGCGTCCGCGTACTTCATGGAAGCGCTGGCCGACGCGAGGGAGCTCGGCGACCGCCGCGGGGCACAGGAATGCCTCGTCGGCCTCGCCGCGGTTGCCGCCGAGCGAGGCGACGCCGAAGCTGCAGCTCGGCTG
>WNGA01009002.1_pt1 | contig 13566 bp, 13 predicted proteins | sample 5400061 | NCBI WGS metagenome assembly WNGA01 (sample SAMN13153366, study PRJNA577476) | soil metagenome | isolation source: 100 cm soil or saprolite under grassland replicate 2 | place: USA:California | collected 2016-06-15 | reverse complement strand
CGAAGTCGTCCTTCGCGCGCACCGCGGACAGCTGCTCCTGCATGAAGACCAGGTTCCAGATCTCCAGGAACCGGTCCTCGTCCACCGCCGGTCCGCCTTCCGGCCCGTACGCCGGGCCCCGGTCGACGTAGATCTCGCTGCACGGACCGCCCGGACCCGGGATGCCCATGTGCCAGTAGTTGTCCTTCAGCCCGCGGCGCTGGATCCGCTCCTCCGGCAGCCCGGCGATCTTGCGCCACAGGTCCGCCGACTCGTCGTCGGTGTGCAGCACGGTGACCCAGATCCGGTTCGGGTCGAACCCGAGCCCGCCGGCGTACTGCGACGACGTCACCAGGTCCCAGGCGAACTCGATCGCCTGCTCCTTGAAGTAGTCGCCGAACGAGAAGTTGCCGTTCATCTGGAAGAACGTGCCGTGCCGGGTGGTCTTGCCGACCTCCTCGATGTCGAGGGTCCGGACACACTTCTGCACACTGGTCGCCCGCCGGAACGGCGCGGTCTGCTGACCGACGAAGTACGGCACGAACGGCACCATGCCGGCGTTCACGAACAGCAGGTTCGGGTCGTCGAAGAGCAGCGGCGCGCTCGGCACCGCGGCGTGGTCGCGGTCGGTGAAGAACTTCAGGAACCTGCGACGGATCTCGGCGGTTTCCATGGTGCTAGCGAATGTCCTCACGATCATCGGTGGTGTCGATGCCGAGCGCTTCCCGCAGCTCGGCCTCGCGTTGTTCCATACCGGCCCGGACCTCGTCCCCGAAATGCCGTACGGCGCTGGCGAGCTTGTCGACCGAGCCCTGCACGCCCTCGGGGGTCAGCACCCGGGCCTTCTTCCTGAGCCTAGTGACCAGGTAGACACCGGCCAGGGTCCCGATCACGAACCAGATCAGCCGCCTCACCGCGACGACCCCCGCTTCGCGGCCTTGCGCTCGGCCTTCATCTCCTCGCGGACCCTTCTCGCCACGTCGCGGCGGTGGCTCTGGCCGATCGCCCGGCGGACGCCGTACGAGAACGCGGCGGCCTTCACCAGCGGCCCGCCCGCGGTCGCGGAGAACAGCGACATCAGCGCGGCCGCGTTCGTCGTCACGGTGGTCGCGTTGTCGGTGATCGTGTCGACCTTCGCCAGCTGCGCGTTCGTGGTGGTCACCGTGGCGGTGACCTCACCGAGCAGCGGCACGCTGGAGTCCGAGACGCCCTTGACCATCAACCGGGTCTCGTCCAGCACCTTGCCGAGCTTCAGGATCGGGTAGGCCAGCAGCCCGACCAGGATGAGCAACGCGCAGGCCGCGATCAGGCCGGCGACTTCCCCGACGCTCATGAAAGCTCCACCTTCCTCTGGTCCGGGCTGGACCCATTGGTCCGGTGCGCCCGACCTTATCGCGCAGCGCGCCAAACCGATCGAACGGCCGGTCGCACGCGGGGCCGAGCGGAGTCGAGACTGTTGCCTCCGGACACGCATCCAGGGCTCAGAGCGTGTCCGGAGGCAACAGTGTCACGCGACTCACGCCGCGCGAGCGGGCCTCCAGCCGACGGTCCACGCATCCTTCGCGGGATCGCGCGCCTGCTGACACCGATATGCCGCACGGAGTCTCTCGACGGTGGCCGGCTGCTCCTTCAGGTCGAGCGAGGTCACCCTCACCACGGCGAGGCCGGCCGCCTCGAGGCCCTCCTCGCGGAGGTTGTCCGCCGTGTGCTGGGCCAGCTCGCGATGGTGCTCGCCGTCGTACTCGATCACCAGTCCGGTCACTGGCTCGAGCAGATCGGGGATGCCGAGGAAGTCGCCGCCCACGTCGTACACGGGGACGTTCACCAGGAGGCGTGGCAGGCCCGCGTCGCGCTGGCACAACATGCGGAGCCTGGACTCCGGCGGCGAGGCGGTCGCTGGATCCAACAAGGACAGCGCCTCGCGGAGTTGCGCGATCCCACGACGCCCTGGGCGATTCGCCACGTATGTCGCCAGCGCCGGCTCGGTCACCAGACCCGAATGGAGTAGGCAATCGCCTGCAACCACCGCTTCCACGAGACCTGGCGCGCGCCGGAGCATGTCGAACGCTGTTCTCGCGCCGCCCGTGCAAGGGAGGCCATGACGGGTGACCAGATCCCCCGGGTCGAGCTTCGCGCGCATGATCGCGATGCCGGGACGGTTGATCAACCGGCCCGGCGGCACCGCGAGAAGGACCGGCTCGTCGCGGCCGTCGAGGTACGACACGCCCTGCAGGTATGCCGCGGCCCAGCCCGCGACCGCTCCGCCGTCGGGCAACAGCACGGCCGCATCCAGGATCCGCTGGCGCGCCGGATCGTTGACGACGGTGTCCCGATGGAACCCTCGATGTGGCGACGACCACCGCGAACCTGCAAGAGCCCGGCGGCTCACCCCGGACTCCAGCAGGTCCCGGCGGCTCCGCGGCGTGGCGTCATCGTTGCGGCTCACCCGCATAGCGTTGCCCATCGGGACGGCCAGCACGGCGCTCTATCCACAGGGCCCCGTCGCACTCGAGCGGACAACCGCCGTCGCTGATGCCTCCAGACACGCAGTTGCCGCCCACGGCGTGTCCGGAAGCATCAGTGACCCACCGTCCCGGCGAAGCCACGGCACCTGCCCGACATGTCGGGCAGGTCGTGGGGTCAGCGCTTGTTGCGGAGGATGGCGCGGAGTTGGGCCAGGCGGTCGGCGTAGCGGGACTCGGCGCCGTGGCGGGTGGGTTTGTAGTAGTCGGCGTCGGCGACGACGTCCGGGGCGTACTGCTGGGGGACCACGCCGCGGGGGTCGTCGTGGGCGTAGTTGTACGTCGTGCCGTGGCCGATCTTCTTCGCGCCCGAGTAGTGCGCGTCGCGGAGGTGGGCGGGGACGGGGCCGACCTTGCCGGCTTTGACGTCGGCGGTGGCGGCGCCGAGGGCGGTGATGACGGCGTTGGACTTCGGGGCCAGGGAGAGCGCGATCACGGCGTGAGCGAGGTTGATCGCGGCCTCGGGGAGGCCGATGAGCTGGACGGCGTCGGCGGCGGCGACCGCGACGGACAGGGCGGAGGAGTCGGCCATGCCGATGTCCTCGCTGGCGAGGATGACCAGGCGGCGGGCGATGAAGCGCGGGTCCTCGCCGGCCTCGACCATCCGGGCCAGGTAGTGCAGGGCGGCGTCGACGTCGGAGCCGCGGATCGACTTGATCAGGGCGCTCGTGACGTCGTAGTGCTGGTCGCCGTCGCGGTCGTACCGTACGGCGGCGGTGTCGACGGCCGACTCCAGCGTGGCCAGGTCGATCGTGGTGCCGCCCGCGGCCCGGGCACCGCCGGCGCCGGCCTCCAGGTAGGTCAGGGCGCGCCGGGCGTCACCGCCGGCCATCCGGAGCAGGTGCGCGCGGGCGTCGTCGTCGAGGGTGTACTCCCCCGCCAGGCCGCGCTCGTCGGACAGGGCGCGCGAGACCAGCTCGGAGATGTCGTCGTCGGTGAGCGACTCCAAGGTCAGCAGCAGCGAGCGGGACAGCAGTGGGGAGATCACGGAGAAGAAGGGATTCTCCGTGGTGGCGCCGATCAGCGTGACCCAGCGGTTCTCGACGGCGGGCAGCAGCGCGTCCTGCTGCGTCTTGCTGAACCGGTGTACCTCGTCGATGAACAGCACGGTCTCGAACGAACGGTGGGTGAGCTCGCGGCGGGCGGCGTCGATGACCTGGCGGACGTCCTTCACCCCGGCGGTGACGGCGGACAGCTCGACGAACCTGCGGCTGGTCTGGTGCGAGACGACCGCGGCGATCGTGGTCTTGCCGGTGCCCGGCGGGCCCCAGAGCAGCACCGACATCGGCTGGTCGCCCTCGACCAGCCGGCGCAGCGGCGAACCGGGCGTGAGTAGGTGCTGCTGGCCGACGATCTCGTCCAGCGAGCGCGGGCGCATCCGCACCGCGAGCGGCGCCGCGGTGTGGTCCGCGTCCGCGAGGCTGCCGCCGCCACGCGGCGGGGCAGGCATGCCGGGCAGGTCGAACAGGCCGTCGCTCACGCCTGCGACTCTAATCGTTCAGGCCTTCTTGATGGCCGAGCGGAGCTTGCCGAGGATGCGGTCGGCGTCGGTGCCGAACGGGTTGTCGTTGACCAGGTACGTCCAGGTCGCGGTCGGCCGGGCCACGCCGCTGGCCTCGGCATCCAGGCCGTCGGCGCCGATCTCGGCGGACTCGAACGACTCGGCCGCGGCGGCCCAGGCGTCCTCGACCAGGGTGTCGAAGGACGCGATCGCCTGCCGGTTGAACTCGTCGATCGGCTTCTCGTGCACCATGCCGCCGGACAGCGAGCGCAGGTGGATGCCCTCGCGCAGGTCGGCGAGCAGCGCCAGGTGGTCGGTCCAGCCGCGGTCCAGGTGGTGCAGCGCGATCTGCCGCGCGGCGGCCTCGACCACGTCCGCGCCGTGGGACTCGACCAGCTCGTCGTACCGCTCCTTGCACCGATCGGCGAGCTCGTCGGCGGCGAGCGAACCGGTGAGCACCTTCTCGCGGGTGTCGAGCAGGATGGCGCGCTGCTGGCCGGTGAGCCGCGCGTAGCTCCAGGTGTTGCGGTGGATCTCGACGTTCGCGCCGTCGGCGACACGCTGGGCGTGGTCGACGTGCGCCTGCGACTTGCGGTCGTGCAGCCGGCCGTCGGTGTCCGGGTTCGGCCGCAGGCCGGTGGTCAGCGAGTAGCGGGTGATCAGCTCGTCGCCGAGGCTGGCGAAGAACACCGAGGCGCCCGGGTCGCCCTGCCTGCCGGAGCGGCCGCGGAGCTGGTCGTCCAGGCGGCTCGACGTGTGCCGGCCGGTGCCGATCACGTACAGCCCGCCGAGCTCGACCGCCTCGTCGCGCGCGTGCTGGTCCCGCCCGCCGAGCCGGATGTCGGTACCGCGGCCGGCCATCTGCGTCGACACCGTCACCGTGCCCGGCACACCGGCCTCGGCGACGATCGCGGCCTCCTCGGCGTCGTTCTTCGCATTCAGTACGACGTGCTCGATCCCGGCCTCGGTGAGCTGCTCCGAGAGTTGCTCGGACTCGTCCACGCTGTGCGTGCCGACCAGCACCGGCCGGCGCTCGCCGTGCACCTCCTCGATGTGCTCGACGAGCGCCTTCTGCTTCTCCTCGACCGTGAGGTACAGCCGGTCGGGGTGGTCGATCCGGACGCACGGCTTGTTCGGCGGCACCACGGCGACCTCGACCTTGTAGAACTCCAGCAGCGCCTCGCCGACCACGACCGCGGTGCCGGTCATCCCGCAGACGGTCTTGTACGCCGACACCAGCGCCTGCACGGTGATGCTGTCCAGCACCTCACCGCTCTCGCTGACGCCGAGCGCCTCCTTCGCCTCGACGGCGGCCTGGAGCCCGTCCGGCCAGCGCTGCAGGCGGGCGATCCGGCCGCGGTTCGCGTTCACCAGGTGCACCCTGCCGTCGCGGACCAGGTAGTCCACGTCGCGCCTCAGCAGCGCCTCGGCGTGCAGCGCCAGGTTCACCTGGGTGAGCCGCTCGAGGTGCTCGTCCTCGTACAGGTCGATCCCGCCCAGCCGCTCCTCGACGTGGTCGGTGCCGGCGTCGGTGAGTGCCACGCTGCGCCCGTCCGGGTCGACCTCGTAGTCGACCCCGGCGCGCAGCTCGCGGACCAGCTGGACGATGTCGTCGTCCATCTCCTCACCCGGCGCCGCGCCGGCCAGCACCAGCGGCACCCGGGCCTCGTCGATCAGCACCGAGTCGGCCTCGTCGACCAGCGCCACGTCCGGCGTCGCGGTGACCCGCTCGGCCTCGTCGGCGACCAGCCGGTCGCGGAGCACGTCGAACCCGACCTCGCTGACCGGCGCGTAGCAGACCTCCGCCTGGTACGCCGTACGACGGTCCTCCGGCGTGGACGCCTGGCCGATGTGCTCCACAGAGACGCCGAGCACGTCGTACAGCGGGCCCATCCACTCCGCGTCGCGGCGGGCCAGGTAGTCGTTGACCTCCATCACCTGGACGCGGCGCCCGCTGAGCACGTACCCGGCGGCGGCGATCGCGCCGGCGAGGGTCTTGCCCTCACCGGTGGCCATCTCGACCACGCGACCCTGCAGCAGCGCGAGCGCGCCGATCAGCTGGCAGTCGAACGGCCGCTCGCCGATCGCCCGCTCGGCGGCCTCGCGCGCCACCGCGAGCAGCTCGACGAGCTGGTCGTCGGTGAACGTCTCGCCGGTCCGCAGCTTCGCCGCCGCCTCGCGCAGCTCGTCGTCGGACAGCGCGCCGATCTCGTCGGCGCGGGTGCCGACCCGCTCGACCAGGCGCTGGTACGGGCGGATGTCGATGCTGCCGGGCCGCTGCAGTACGCGCTTGATCCGGTCGGTCAGTCTGGCCATGTCCTGGGCAACGTCCTGTGCTCGGTGGTGGTTCCCGTCGCCCGAACCTTACGGCGTGAACACGTACGGCGTCGTGGTGGCCACCCGGAGCAGGCCGACCCGCTGCAGGATCGGCCGCGAGTCCTCGGAGGCGTCGACCCGGATGTACCGGTAGCCGCGGTCGGCGGCCTTGCGCGCCCGGTGCAGCAACAGGGCGCGGTACAGCCCCTGGCGGCGCCATTCCGGCAGCGTCGATCCGCCCCACAGGCTCGCGAAGTCGGTGCCCGGGTGGTAGCGCACCCACGCCGCGCACAGCGCCGGGCCGCCCGCCGCCTCCTCCACCAGGTACACGTCGAGCAGGTCCGGCGCGGCCAGCAGCTCCGCTTGCAGCTGGCTGAGGAAGGAGCCGTGCCCTTCACCCCACACCGCGGTCTGCATCATCTCGATCCGGTCGAAGTCCTCGGTCGTCGTCACCTCGCGGATCCGCACCTTCGACGGCAGGCTCAGCGGCTGCTCCAGGATCTGGTGGATCTCGCCGAGGATGAGCGATTCCGGGTCCTCGGCCACGAACCCGGCCGCCGTCAGCCGCTGCGGCAGGTCCGCCGGCTCGTCGTAGTCATAGGTCTTCCACTCGAACGCCTGCCCGCGCGCGGTGAAGAACGCCACCTCCGCGGCGATCTCGGCGTCCGGATCGTCCAGCCCCTCCGGCGCCTCCGCGAAGCCCTGCCCGGAGCCGTCGTCCGCGTACGACCGCCGTACCTTCCCGACCCGCTCCAGCGTCCACCCCGGCGCCACGTCCCTGTCCCGCAGCCGCACCTGCTCGTGAAAAACCCTCAACAACTCCTGTGCATCCACACCAGCCATCGTCCACCGTCCCCGCAACGGGATATTCCAGCATCTGCTTGTCAACCGGCCGGGCCGTGACGGCGTCGACGTGATGTTCCGAGAGGGGGACGACATGATCCACATCCGTTCACTGGTCGCCGTACTGGCGGCCACCGCCATCCCAGCCGCAGGACTGGCCGCACCCACCGCCGCAGGCGCCGCCTGCGACACCCGCTGGGGTTCGTTGCCGGAGGCATCGACCCGTACGACGACCGCCCAGCTCACCGGGATCCGCGCCGGGCAGCATGCCTGCTTCGACCGGCTGGTTCTCGACCTCAACGGCCGCGCCGCCGGGTACCGGGTCAGCTACGTGCCGCAGGTGTACGCCGACGGCTCCGGCGCGCTGGTCCCGCTGCGCGGCGGCGCGAGGCTGAGCATCGTCGTGCTCGCACCCGCGTACGACGCGTCCGGGCGGGCGACGTACCGGCCCGCGAACCGGCGCGAGTTGGTCAACGTGACGGGCTACCGTACGTTCCGCCAGGTCGCCTGGGCCGGGTCGTTCGAGGGCCAGACCACGATCGGCCTCGGCGTCCGCGCCCGGCTGCCGTTCCGCGTCTTCGTCCTGGCGGGGCCTGGCACCGGCTCGCGCGTGGTCATCGACGTCGCCCACACCTGGTGATCACCAGGTTTCACGCACGAGGCGCAGCGCCTCGGCCATGGTGAGGCCGGCGCGCTGCGCGGTGCGGGCGTAGACGAGGGCGGCCGCGCCGGTCTCCTCGTCCGTGATCCGCCCGCTCGTTCCACGCACGAACGTGCCGTGCCGCCCGCGGGTCTCCACCAGCCGCTCGGCCTCGAGCTCCTTGTACGCCCGCGCCACGGTGTTCACCGCCAGCCCGAGGTCTCCCGCGAGCTGCCGCACCGTCGGCAGCCGCGCCCCCGTCGCCAGCTCCCCGCTCCCGATCAGCCGCGCGATCTGCCCCCGCACCTGCTCGTACGGGGGCGTCGCCGCGGCCGGATCGACGGTGATGATCACGACGCGTCCACTGTGACAACCCCCAACCCTGGTTGTCGCAATTGTATTGCGACAACCAGGTCACCCGCAATCAGTCACCGGTGTTGGGCTTGGGCTCCACCAGCACCCACCAGTTGCCGGAGTTGTCCCTCATCACGGCTTCCACGCCGTACGGGCGGTCGGCCGGCTCGGAGACGAACTCGACGCCCTTCGCGGTCAGCTCCTCGTACGTCTTGCGGCAGTCGTCGACGTTCAGCCCGCCGGCGTTCTGCGCGCCCTTGGCCAGCATCCGCTTCACGTACCCGGCCGACTCCTCGTCCAGCGGCGGGCCGGGCACGCCCAGGTTGACCTTCAGGTCCGGCTGGTCGGGGTGCCCGACGGTGAGCCAGCGGTAGTCCCCCATCGTGACGTCCTCGCGTACCTCGAACCCGAGCTTGTCGACGTAGAAGTCCTTCGCCTCGTCGATGTCGTCCACCCACACGCCGTACAGCGATATGTTCTTGATTCCCACGGCCCTGTCCTTTCAACTTCCGTCTGTCCTGTACGACGCTAGGCCGGCGGCCGGCCCGCACGCTTCTCCCGGATTGCGGAGCCAGTCACGACTGCTCGGGCGGCGGCTCGACCGGGCGCGGCTCGACCGGGCGGAGGCCGAGCATGAAGACGTAGCAGCCGGGGATGTGCGGGCCGCCGGCCTGGCTGCGCTGGTACTCCGACGGGCTCATCCCGACCAGCTCGCGGAACCGGGTGCTGAACGAGCCCAGGCTGCTGAACCCGACCAGGTTGCACACCTCGGTCACGGTCAGGTTCGTCGCCCGCAGCAGGTCGGTGGCGCGCTCGATCCGCCGCCGGGACAGGTACTGCATCGGCGTCTCGCCGTACTCGGCCGCGAAGCATCGCAGGAAGTGGTACTTCGACACCCCGGCGGCCGCCGCCAGCGCGGTGAGGTCCAGCGACTCCGCATAGTTGCGGTCGGCAACGTCCCGCGCTCGCCGCAGGTGCGGCAACAGGTCCACCGGCACGGGCGACTGGCGTGACATGTCCCCGACTGTAGTGCCGCACCTGACAGCGGAGCGCCGGGTTATCGCGCGACCTGGTCGGGGACGCCGACGGCGGCTGCCAGGGTGTAGTCCACGCCCTCGAAGTCGGCGCAGAGTTCCCGGCAGGCGGCGAAGTGCTTGCCGAACTCGGGCCGCATCTTCCAGGCCGCGATGCTGGCGTCACCGTCCCAGGCCCCGAAGGAGATGAAACGGTCGGGCGCCGCGGCGTTGCGGAGCAGGAGGAACGTCTCCGCTCCCGGTGCGTTCCCGCGGGACCAGGACGTGAACGCGATCCAGCGCGCGATGAACTCGTCCTCGCGGCCGGGCTGCACCAGCCAGGTGCCGCTGGTGTACGGCTGTCCGGTCATGGCTGACTCCTTTCGTCGTACCTCGTCGAGGCCGACGCTAGGAGGCGACCATTCCCTGCGCGTTCCGCAGCGAGCGCGGCGCTCCGAGCCGCGCGAACGTCACCGCGGCCTCGGCGATCATCTCCGGATCGCCTGGAGCCACCGCTGCCGCCTGGGCCCGGGAGCGGGCTGCCCAGAACGGCTGCCCGGCGCGGTCGTACAGCGCGACCGCCGCCTGGAAACGCGCCCGCGCGGAGTCCGTCGCACCGGCCGCCAGGGCGGCGGATCCGTGCGCGGCCTCGGCCATCGCCTGCCAGGCGGCGCTGCCGAACATGCCGGCGACCCGTTCGGCCGCGGCCGCGTGGAGCCGCGCGCCGGCCTCGTCACCCAGCGCCGCGAAGGCCTCGGCGGCCACGGGATTGAGCATGGCGGAGCAGCTCGGGCAGTCGCCGTCGCGGGCGGCGGCGGCCGCGGCCGCTCGTACGGCGCGCACCGCCTCGCCGGGATCGCCCCGCTCGACAGCGTCGAAGGCCGCGGTCGCGTACAACCGGCCCCACGCGTGCCGGGACATCGGCGAGACAGCCGCGATCGCCATGCCGCGGCGCAGTGCCGTACCCGCGGCCGCACTGTCACCGCGGGCCGCAGCGAGCTCGGCCAGCCGCTGCCAGGGCAGCACGCCGGAGTTCGAGCCCAGCTCGGCGTGGATCTCGACGCTGCGCTCCAGGCATCCGGGCGCCTCGTCCCACCGGCCGTGCAGCAGCAGGGACTCGCCGAGCAGGCACCAGGCGAACGCCTGCGCGCGCTGGGCGCCACGTTCGGTGGCCAGTGTGAGGGTGCGGCGGGCGTACTCCTCGACGTCGTCCGACAACCCGTCGCCGTACAGGTGGTACTGGCCGATGCAGTGGTGGATGTCGAAGATCCGGCCCAGCTCCCGATCGGTATCGCCGGCGGCTCCGAGCCGTTCGATCTCGCTGTGCAGACCCGCGCGCCAGTCGCCCCGGAAGTGACCGACGACGGCGAGGGTTTCGTGGGCCGAGGCGAGGTCGTCGGGTGTCCCGTACAGCTCCGCGCTGCGCAGGGACGCCTCGGCCGCACGCTGCGCGTCGTCGTACCGGCCGACCTCGCACAGCCAGGTCGCTCGTATGCCGAGCAGCCGGCCGGCCTCCGCGTCCCCGGCCGGCGCACGCTCCGCCTGGCGCAGGTGGTCTTCGGCGGCGGCGCTGTCGTGCCGCATCAGCAGGACCTCGGCGGCCTTGCGATGCAGCCTGCCGCGATCCTCGGTGGCAGACCCGGCGAGCGCGGACTCGTAGGCCGCCCGGGCACTCGCCGCGTCGCCGGCGCTCGCCCGCAGGTCACCCACCTGCTCCCACAGTTCCGCGTGCAGCGTGGGTTCCATCGTGCGGCCGGCCCGGATCTGCTCGTACAACCGCTGAGTGTGGACGCCCGGTTCGGCGCCGATGTCGGCACGCAGCGCTGCGCACAGCGTGGTGTAGGCCCGCAGTGCCTCGGACCGGCGGCCGGCCACGGCATGCAGCCGCATCAGCGACGCCGCGGCCTGCTCGTCAGCGGCATCGGCGTCGAGGACCCGGCGCAGCGCCGCGGTCGCACCGTCCAGGTCGCCCCGTGCCTCCAGGAGGCCGGCCCACTCGCCGAGCACCGCCAGGAACTCCGAGCGCAGTCGCTGCTGCTGCGAGGCCACCCACTCCTCGTAGCGATCCTCCGGAAGCAGATCCCCTGGGTACAGCGCGACCACCCGCTCGTAGGCCGCCGGATCGCCCGACCGGCGCGCCCGCAGCGCACCGTTCTCGAACTCCTCGACGTCGACCCAGGTCGCGTTCAGCCGGAGCAGGTCGCCGGACTCGACGTAGCGGTAAACCGCCTCCGGATCCGGATCGAGCACCCGCCGTACCTCGTGCACGGCCTTGCGTAGCTGGTTCGCTGCCGCCGCACCATCCAGATCAGGCCACAACACGTCCATGATCTGCTCGCGATGCAGCCGGTGGCCCGGAGCCAGCGCGAGCAGCTTGAGCACGTTGCGAGCCTTGCGCAAGTGCCACGCCTGATCGGGTATCTCCCGGCCATCCACCGACGCCGCGAATCCCCCCAGCAAACGAATCCGAAGCCCATCCACGATGGCCTCCCCAGGATCAACTCATCCTACGACCACCACCCCACCCCCAAAGCGACGATCGGTCGCCAAGAAGGGGATCAGGCTTCGGGTACGGCGTCCACCCCGGCCTCTTTGCGCTGCTCCGGCGTGATCGGGGCGGGGGCGGCCGTGAGGGGGTCGAAGCCGCCGCCGGACTTGGGGAAGGCGATCACGTCGCGGATCGAGTCGGTGCCGGCCAGCAAGGCGACGATCCGGTCCCAGCCGAACGCGATGCCGCCGTGCGGCGGGGCGCCGAACTTGAACGCCTCGAGCAGGAAGCCGAACTTCTCGGCCGACTCCTCCTCGGCCAGACCCATCACCGCGAACACGCGCTTCTGCACGTCCTCGCGGTGGATACGGATCGAGCCGCCACCGATCTCGTTGCCGTTGCAGACGATGTCGTACGCGTACGCCAGCGCCTCGCCCGGGTCGGTGTCGAAGGTGTCCAGCGACTCCGGCTTCGGCGACGTGAACGCGTGGTGCACCGCGGTCCAGGCGCCGGTGCCGACGGCGACGTCACCGGCGGCGGTCGCCTCCGAGGCCGGCTCGAACAGCGGGGCGTCGATCACCCAGACGAACTCCCAGGCCGACTCGTCGATCAGGCCCTGCCGGCGGCCGATCTCCAGCCGGGCCGCGCCGAGCAGCGCCCGGGACGGCTTCGGCAGGCCGGCGGCGAAGAACACGCAGTCACCGGGCGAGGCGCCGACGTGCTTGGCCAGGCCGGCGCGCTCGTCCTCGGACAGGTTCTTGGCGACCGGGCCGCCGAGCTCACCGTCGTCGCCGACCAGCACGTAGGCCAGTCCGCGGGCGCCGCGCTGCTTGGCCCACTCCTGCCAGGCGTCCAGCTGTTTGCGCGGCTGGTCCGCGCCGCCCGGCATCACCACGGCGCCGACGTACTCGGCCTGGAACACCCGGAACGGCGTGTCCTCGAAGTACTCGGTGCACTCGACCAGCTCGAGGTCCAGCCGCAGGTCCGGCTTGTCGGTGCCGAACCGGCGCATCGCCTCGGCGTACGTGATCCGCGGGATCGGTGTGCTGATCTCGTGCCCGGCGAGGTTCCACAGCGCGGCCAGGATCTGTTCGGACAGCGCGATGATGTCGTCCTGGTCGACGAAGCTCATCTCGATGTCGAGCTGGGTGAACTCCGGCTGCCGGTCGGCGCGGAAGTCCTCGTCGCGGTAGCAGCGCGCGATCTGGAAGTACCGCTCCATGCCGGCGACCATCAGCAGCTGCTTGAACAGCTGCGGCGACTGCGGCAGCGCGTACCACGACCCCGGCTGCAGCCGGGCCGGCACCAGGAAGTCGCGCGCGCCCTCCGGCGTGGACCGGGTCAGTGTCGGCGTCTCGATCTCCACGAAATCGTGGCCGTGCAGCACCTCCCGGGCGACCCGGTTCACCTCGCTGCGCAGCCGGATCGCCGAGCCCGGGCCGCTGCGGCGCAGGTCCAGGTAGCGATGCTTGAGCCGCACCTCCTCGTTCACCGGCGTGGTGTGGTGCTCCTCGACCGGGAACGGCAGCGGCGCCGATTCAGACAGCACCTCGACCTCGGTCGCGATCACCTCGATCTCACCGGTCGGCAGGTTCGGGTTCGCGTTGCCCTCCGGGCGCTTGGAGATCTCGCCCGTCACCCGCAGGCAGAACTCGGCGCGCAGCGGGTGCGCGACCTCCTCGTCGCGGATCACCACCTGCACGGCACCGGACGAGTCGCGCAGGTCGATGAACGCGACCCCGCCGTGATCGCGCCGCCGCGCCACCCAGCCCGCGAGCGTCACGGTCTGCCCGGTGTGCTCGGCCCGCAACGAGCCGGCGGAATGCGTACGGATCACGAGTTCTCCTGTGTTGTCTCACGGCTTGGGTCGACGACCTGCGGGCGCAGGTCCTCTGTGGGCGGGTTCCAGG
>WNGA01008997.1_pt1 | contig 13568 bp, 12 predicted proteins | sample 5400061 | NCBI WGS metagenome assembly WNGA01 (sample SAMN13153366, study PRJNA577476) | soil metagenome | isolation source: 100 cm soil or saprolite under grassland replicate 2 | place: USA:California | collected 2016-06-15 | reverse complement strand
AATTTGCGCTGCGCCGATCCAGACCGCCTGCGGCAGTGTCATTTCCTCCATGTGCATCGTTCGTGGCCGAGTGAAAACGGCGTCAACGATCCACATGATGATCCCGCCGATGAGCAGCGCCATAGCCATCACCCAGAGACTTTCCAGGTTCTTGCCGATGACTTTTGCGAGAGCCCACGCGGGAACGGCGGTCACCACAAATGCGATGACCGTGAGGCTCAACGGATGGGTGAAGACGGTGCGATTGCCGCGTTCGCCTTTCGGAAACGTGCGAACAAACCGCACAATGCGACTCCAAAAATAAACCGGCAAAGCGAGAATGGCTCCGAGTTGGATCACGATCGTGTACATTTTCCAGAATCCATCTTGCAGGTCGATATTCAGCAGCGCTTCGCAGATGCGCAAATGCGCCGTCGAACTCACAGGAAGAAATTCGGTCAGTCCCTCGACGATGCCGAGAAAGACGGAAAGCAAGTAATCGTACATTCGTTAAACCGTTGAAGCGTTGAACCGTTGGAGCGTTAAAAGGTTAAGCAAATTCCGTTCTCTGATCTCTGACTTCTGACCTCCGGCCTCTGATCTGCGGCGCGCTCCGCACTCACAGCGCTTCCATGCCTCGTTCACCGGTTCGGATACGGACCGCCTCTTCCACCTCGGTTACAAAAATTTTGCCATCGCCGATTTTTCCGGTTTTGGCTTTTTCGAGAATTGCCTCGACCGCGCGTTGCGCGCGATCGTCGGCGATCACGATCTCGAATTTTATTTTTGGAAGAAAATCCACGGTATACTCCGTGCCGCGATAAATCTCGCTGTGCCCCTTCTGCCGGCCAAATCCTTTAACCTCGCTCAGAGTCATTCCTTCGACGCCTGCCGCCATCAAGGCTTCTCGCACTGGCTCGGCTTTGAATGGCTTAATGATGGCCTCGATTTTCTTCACCGCGGCAAATTAAACCCGCCTGCATTCGAAATGGCAAGCACGGGCGATTAAATGACGAAAGACAATCGCAACAAACGCGTCTTCAGATTTTTCGGCCAAACTTTTTCTCGAGTTCGGCCAGCGAAATCTGGATCATTGTTGACCCGCCGTGCGGACAGCAGTAAGGCAAGTCGCAGTCGAGTAAATCGCGTATCAGTTTTTCCATTTCAGGTAACGCACGGGATCGTTGGCTTTGACCGCATGGCGGCAGACGCTCCTGGCGATCACCTCTTCTCATCGAGCGCGTCGCGAATCTTTTCCCTCGACTTGTGAGGCGGATTTTTGCGAGCCTGCAGCCCATGAAAACATCAACGCCACCAATTCTGACGACATTAACATTCCTCTGTTTGGCGGCAGTCGGACCAAAAGCGCAAGCTGTCCTCCCGCCGCCGGACGGATGCTATCCCAATTTCGCGACAGCGGAAGGGTGCGGTGCGCTTAATTCCCTCACTACCGGCTCTGGAAATACAGGACTGGGTTGGCGTTCGCTTTTTTTGGATACCACCGGCAGCTTCAATACCGGTGTTGGCGGAGGAGCGCTGGCTCTCAACAACGCGGATTCCAATACCGCAGTCGGCGCGGCAGCACTTTTGCTCAACACCACCGGCGGAGTGAACACCGCCAATGGGGCCTTCGCTCTTCTTAATAACACCACCGGATCTCGCAACAACGCCATTGGATCGAACGCGCTCTTTACGAACACTGGTGGCACCAGCAACAATGCTTTTGGCTACCGGGCGCTTTTTAGCAACATCACCGGCCTCACCAATAATGCTTTTGGCGACCAGGCGCTCCATAACAACACAGAAGGCAACGGCAACTGTGCCTTCGGCGATGGAGCCTTATTTAATACAACTGGTCATGACAATACAGCCATCGGTGCTCTTGCCGGAGTTAATCTCACCACCGGCAGCAGCAACGTGGCTGTCGGGAGTGCTGCCGGTACCAATGTCACCACCGCTAGTAACGTCATTTGTATCGGCGCCGACGTAGCTGGTTTCGACGTGAACGATAGTTGCTTCATCGGCAACATTCGTGATGCTCTCGTGGCGCCCGATGCCCAGCCAGTGTTGGTGGATTCCACCGGCAAACTTGGCACGACCAGCGGCTCCTCACGCCGGTTCAAAAAGAAAATCAAACCCATGGCCAAGGCCAGCGAAGCGATTCTGGCGCTTCGGCCAGTTACCTTCCACTATAAGGCCGATACCACAGACCGTCCGGAATTTGGCTTGATCGCCGAGGAGGTGGCCGAGGTCAATCCCGATCTGGTGGTGCGCGACAAGGACGGCGAACTCCTCACCGTGCGTTATAATGCGGTGAACGCCATGTTGCTAAATGAGTTTCTAAAGGAGCACAAGGCGTTTGTCGAAGAGCAGCACAAAGTGCAGAGATTGGAAGCAGCGCTCGATGCCATAAACCAGCGCTTGAAGGAACAAGAAGCAAAGATCGAGAAAGTGAGTGCGCAGATCGACATGAATCAGCCTGCGTCGCAAGTAGCCCGAGTTCCGTAACGGCTGAGACAGTACCGCAAGCGCTAAGCTTCTGGGGAGCGCACGCGCCTCGCCATGCACATTCCACTGCCCTCGCAGAAATTTCCTACGCGCAACCAGAAAAGAAATAAATCATTTCGAGAAAAGTTCGCGATCGTGAGGGCGCGATCGCCAGCACGCGAGACGCGTGCGCTCCCCGGATATCAGACTTTGCGGCCGAATTTTTTGTCCAATTCGGCTAGCGAAATCTGGATCATGGTTGGCCGGCCGTGCGGACAGCAGTAAGGCAAATCGCAGTCGAGCAAATCCCGGATCAGCTTTTCCACCTCAGGATAAAGCAATGGATCATTGGCTTTTACTGCATGGCGGCAAACAGTCTTCGCGATCATTTCTTCGCCCAAACGCATCGCTGAAGCGCTGGTGCCTGCGCTCTTCAGATCGTCGATCACTTTGCGCATGAATTGCGCCGCGTTCGATACATCGAGAAAGCTGGGAAGACTGTCGATCTTGAATGTGTCCGGACCGAAACCCTCAATTCCGATTCCCATCTTTTGCAGAACCGAAAGATTCTGCTCAATCCAATCGGCGTCGCGCGGCGGCACGTCGAATGTTTGCGGCAGAAGCAACTTTTGCGTGGGCACTCCCTGCTCTTCCATTCTGCGCCGCAATTCTTCGAACAGGACCCGCTCGTGCGCGGCGTGTTGATCCACCAGGACAAGGCCGTTCGCATTTTCCATCAGCACATACAGCTTGCTGAGCACGCCGATAATCTCGAATTGCTGCTGAGCGGGTTTTGTAACGCGCTGCTGTGGTAAGTGTTCCGGCAGGCGGAGCGCCTGCCCTACAATTTCCGATGGTGCCCGGCCTGGGTCAGCGACCCCGGATACAGCACCGAGATGCGGCAACTCGCGATGCGTTACTTCGGGAGCGGTTACCTCGGGGCGCAGGCTTAGATCGGGAGCTGCTTTAGCGGAAATCGCAGCGGCTGGCCCCGGGCGGATTGGTGCACGAAACTTTTCCTGCCAGTCAGCCCGAGCTTGTTCCAGTGTTTGCTGAATGCAGCGAATCACAGCTTCGCGCACACCGTTGGGATCGCGAAAACGGACTTCGCGTTTTGCCGGGTGCACATTTACATCGACAGCGCCGGGATCGAGCTCAAGAAAAAGGAACGTAACTGGGTATTGCCCTTTCATGAGAGCCGTGTGGTAGCCTTCGCGGGCGGCCCCGGTGATAAGATTGCTTTCAATCGCACGGCCGTTTACGAACACGAGTTGCTGGCTGCGAGTTTGTCGGCTGAGACCTGCCTGCCCGATAAAACCACTGATTCCAATTTTGGCGGAGGCAGCGCCGTTCACTTCGACCAGGCGCTGCAACAAGTCGACGCCGTATAAGTCCCGGATCCGATCGCCGAGCGTTGCGGTAGCCGGTAACTGGAACAAGATCCGATCATCGCGCATCAACGAGAAGCCAATCTCAGGATGACCGATCGCTTGCAAATGAATCTGATGTTCGATGTTGCGGCTTTCGGTATTCTCCGAACGAAGAAATTTCCGGCGCGCTGGCAGGTTGTAGAAAAGCGAGCGCACTTCGACTTGCGTGCCTGGGGCTTCACCGCCGTCCCGCACAACGTCGATTTTGCCGCCATTGACGATAATCTCTGTCCCGGCTATTGCGTCCCCTTCACGCGTAGTCAGGCGGAATCGCGACACACTAGCGATACTTGGCAACGCCTCGCCGCGAAAGCCTAGCGTCGCAACCGCTTGAAGATCAGTAGCAGAACGAATTTTGCTGGTCGCATGTCGCTCCAGCGAAAGCAGCGCGTCATCGCGGTCCATGCCACAACCGTCATCGATCACGCGAACCAGCGAAATTCCACCGCGACGAATAGCGATATCGATGTTGCGAGCGCCGGCGTCGAGACTGTTTTCAACCAGTTCCTTTACGACTGACGCCGGACGCTCCACCACTTCGCCGGCTGCCACCTGGCTGGCCACGGTCTCAGAAAGCAATCGGATCCGGCCCATCTTGTATCTCCGATTGTAAATTCCAGATTCCCGATTGCGAAGAAAATCAACGCGGCAACCGATGCCATGACACCAAAAAGCGCAGCGCCCTCGCTATCTTTTGACTTGGATACCTCGTAGCCGTATTTTTGGCGCGATGATTAATGTCACGGACAACGCTGTTCGACAGCTCCAGAATCTTCTTTCGCAGCGACCGGAAAACTCGCGAAAAGGTTTGCGTGTAGAAGTGGCGAAAGGCGGCTGTTCCGGTCTGCATTATGAGATGACACTTGGCGAACGAGAAGAAGGCGACGCCATAGTCGAGCGCGATGGCGTGCAATTTTTTATCGATGACGAGAGCGTTTCCTACTTGCAGGGCGCGACACTTGATTTCACCGACGGTTTAACTGGCACGGGTTTCCGAATCGTCAATCCAAACGCGTCGCGTACATGCGGCTGCGGTTCGTCGTTCGAAGCGGCGCAATCAGCTTGAAACCGGGAATCATCGCGCGCTGAACTAATGGACTATGGCAGTCAATCGTACGATCCGTACGACGAGCCGTATGCGCGTCCGCCGGAGCGTATCAATTATTTCGCGTGGACGGTTGCGATTTTGCTTTTAACCGGATTCGCGCTCGCAGCATGGCTCGGAAGTTTTTACATCTTCAATCAACCGGAGCGGCCTGACAGCTATCGAATTCTGCAAAAGCTGCACAAGATTGAGCAGCCGAAACGCTTCGAATTAACAGCTGCGCCGGCAGGCGAGTTTCTTAACGCAAGCCAGCTTTACGAGCGCTACGTCGGAATGGGCGCCGCAGAGCTTGCGAAAACGAACGCTGAGCTGTTGCGCAATTACATTCGAAATTTTCAGCAGGTGCGCGGCCTGGTTCCGTACGTGGTAGGCCGATACACAATCATTGCAGTGCGCCAACTCGGCCCCGACGATGTGTTTCCGTCCGGTATGGCGGCGTTGACCGCTGCCGTCGACAGCGGCGAGGTGCTAATGGAACACGTTTATCCCGCCAAGCCCGAAGCCCTGCCGCTGATGAAGCAGACGCTCACCGTCGGCTTGGAAGTGAAATTGGAGCGTACACACGACATTTCTGCGGTGATTCACGCAGAGCGATTAATCGATGGCCGAATTCTGGTGACAGCGGTTCCTTTGCTGTATGGAAGCTATACGGTTACACGCGGTCTCGGCACCTTTCGCCTCGAGCCACCGCCTAGTCTCAATCTCGTGGGAGGTTGGCCATTGTTTAAATCGCAGGAACGCGCTTCCATTGAACAACGCCTGGCCGAATACCGACAGAAAATGGCGGTAGCTCAAAGCGGCCCGATCGCCATACCTGGCGCGAGCGCCACTCCGCCGCCTGCCAGGAATGAACTGGTGCGCATCGAACAAGCCAGGCCTGTTGCACCGTTTGCCATGACCCCACCAGTCGTGGCAAGCAATGAGAAGCTCGCGAAAGCGACGCCAGCGTCGAAAGGAAAAAAGGGCAAAAAACAAAAGCTCGAATCTCCGGCTCCGGCAGCGACTCCCGCGCCGGCAGTCGTCGCTCAGAACAAAGTCGCGCCGGCCGGTACTCCCATCACGGTCGCGTCCGCGCTTGCTCCTCCAAGCGCACTAAACCTTCCTGTCGCCACGCCGGCGCCAGCGTCTAAAGCTCCGGACGCTGGAACTGCGTCGGCGGCGCAGAGTTCGCCAGTTGCGATGGCGACGACGGTGCCTGTGCTGCCTGCTCAACCTGCTCCGCCCGATGCTTCCAATGTAGCTTTGGCTTCCAATGCCGGCGGCGGCAATTGGAAAACCTTTGCGCCAGGCAAAATGCCGCTCGGAAGGCTGATCGCAACCGGTGACTTGAACGATGTAGCCGATCGCGGACTCGCCGGCGAACGCATTTACTTGAAAGGCCAGTTCGTGGTGAATTTCGCCGATGCCAACAAGGCGGTGCTGCGTCCGCGCACAACATTAACAAGCAAAGTGCTCCATTTCGGTGGCGGTTCATCGACACGCATCATTGTGGAATTTCCCCGTGGTTATACTCCCCCGGCCCAAGGCGCCGTCGTAAACCGGGACGAGACGCGGCCCTACGAGATCACCGAAGTGCGCAAGCAGGAAGACGGACAACTAAACGTCTTCGTGCGCGAGATCATGCAGCCGAATTGATCGGCTCGCTGCGCTTCGAATCTAAACTGTAGGCGTCTGTGTCAGACGCCCATGGCGCAGGTTGCTACAATTGCGCCAAGTTTTTTTGCGCCACGGCATTTTCTCTCTCGCCTTCCCTAGCGCGACTCTGTAGTTCTTACGCCTCAAACAAGGAGTGTTATGCAAGAATTCGAAAAATTTGTCGGACAACTCAGCGATTTTGTCTGGGGACCACCGCTGCTGATTCTTTTGCTCGGTACGCACATTTTTCTCACGTTCAGGCTTCGCTTCATCCAGCGATACCTCGGTAAGGCCATCAAACTTTCCGTCCAAAGGTCGCACGAGGGACAAGGCGACGTCAGCCAGTTCGGAGCCCTAACGACTGCGTTGGCAGCCACTATCGGCACCGGCAATATCGTCGGCGTCGCCACAGCAATCGCTGCCGGCGGCCCTGGTGCGGTGCTCTGGATGTGGCTGACCGGCGTCTTCGGCATCGCCACGAAATATTCCGAAGCAGTTCTCTCGGTGAAATACCGCATCAAAACCGCAAGGGGGCGAATGGCCGGAGGTCCAATGTATGTCCTCGAGAGAGGGATGAAACAGAAATGGCTCGGAGTCATTTTCGCCATTCTGACAACGATTTCCGCGTTCGGCATCGGGAACATGGTCCAGGCAAATTCTATTTCGTCGATGGTAAACGAAACGTTTCACATCGCGCCATGGATTACAGGCGCCGTGATGGCCGTGCTCACAGCTTTCGTGATCCTGGGTGGAATCAAGTCGATTGCGAAAGTCTGCGAATTCCTGGTACCGTTCATGGCCATTTTCTACGTCGGCGGCTGCCTGATTCTCCTGATAATGAATGCGTCGGGAATCCCCGCGACCATACAGCTCATCGTCCAGGACGCATTTACCGGTCAGGCAATGTTCGGCGGATTTGCCGGCGCGACGATGAAAGAAGCGATTCGCTACGGTGTGGCGCGTGGCCTTTTCTCAAATGAATCCGGCCTCGGCAGCGCTCCGATCGTTGCCGCCGCGGCGCAAACCAAAAACCCCGTGCGCCAGGCGCTCGTTTCTTCCACCGGAACATTCTGGGACACGGTCGTTGTCTGCGCGATGACTGGGCTCGTGCTGGTCAACTCCGGTGAATGGGCCGAAGGCCTGAAAGGCGCGGGGCTCACACGAGCCGCGTTCTCCGACTTCCACATCGTGGGCCCGATCATTCTCACGATGGGTTTGTTGACCTTTGTGTTTTCGACGATTTTGGGGTGGTCGTACTACGGCGAAAAAGCCGCCGAATACCTCTTGGGAACAAAAGTGATCAAACCGTATCGCTGGCTATGGGTAATCGCGGTACTGGTCGGCTCTGTTCTTTCGCTTTCGACTGTCTGGTCGTTAGCCGACGTGACAAACGGCCTGATGGCGATTCCAAATCTGATTTCGCTCATCGCGCTCAATGGCGTCGTCGTTGCTGAAACTCGACGCTATTTGTGGAGCAACAATCTGGACGAAGCAGCGCCACCCGTGACCGAACTAGCCGATGCGTGAGCGCAGGATTACTTTGCCATCGCGTATCTCAATCGTGCCGATATCGTACGCGTTCCCCTGATCGGCGAGATACTCGCGCAATTGTCTGGAACTATACTTCCAATTTAAGAAATCAGTCGGCACATGCTCGCCGTTAATTGTGATTCGGCTGAATCGCGGTCCATCCAGTGACTGCGCACCCTTTAGTTCGATGATCACATCGCCATTAAAATAATAACCGGGTCTGCCGAGAAATCCTCCGATCGGCACACTCGCCTGCAAGCGGAGTTGATTCCCGTCGATCGAGATAAACACTTTCCCGCGGACGCCCTCGCTTGTGGCTATCAACGCATTAATGTCATCCGCGCTCAGCTCAATTTCCGCTGGCTGGCCTGCGCGCGTTTTCTGTTCGAAATCCTCCCAGCGTTCCCGGACAAGTTGAATCTGTTGGTCCGAAGCGTTGAATTCAGGAACAGGCGTTGGCGCTTGCGCAATCGACCGCGTTTTGGCCAGCCAATAACTGCCGTAGAACAATGCCGAGTGGCGGTGAAGACCCCAATACATTCCCGCAAAACCAGCAATCGCCAGCACGATCGCGAATATCAACAGAATCAAGCAGCCCCGTGCGAAACAGCCCAGACCTTTTCTCCGCGGGGGCGCTTCAACCCAGGTGTTCATAACTGTAGGGCGTCTGTGTCAGACGCCGTCCGTCATTTCTAAGACATGTGATTGGTTACATCGTTACATCGTTGCATCGTTGCATCGTTACGCCGTCACATCGGGTCTACGATTCAACGCTTCAACGCTTTAACGATTTAACGTGGCGAAGCCATCTTCGCCTGCGCATCCATTAATTTGTCGTACAAAGCGCGCAAACCATCCGAGAGCACGCGCGCGCCGCCGATGATCGGCATGAAGTTCGTGTCACCGGTCCAGCGCGGCACGACGTGGATGTGCAAGTGATCGGGCACACCTGCGCCCGCGCACTCGCCGAGATTCAGACCGATGTTGAATCCCTGCGCCTTTACCGCGGCGCGCAAAAGCGCTTGCGCGTGGACGATCAGATTCCATAGCTCAACGATCTCATTCTCGCCGAGCGCTGAAAGTTCCGCGACTTTCCGATACGGCACCACCATCAAGTGTCCAACCGTGTAAGGATACCGATTCATCATGAGAAATGAATTTTTCCGGCGCGTGATCACCAGATGCTCGGCGTCGTCGCTCGCGCGCCCCGCCGTCGCTAGAAAATCCAGGTCGCGCGGTTCCTTCTCGAAGTACTCGACGCGCCACGGGGCCCAGAGCGTCTCCATTTCCTTCTTTGGAAATTCCTCGTTCGACATGCGTATCGCCACTGAAACTAGAATCGTGCGGTCCAAAGTCGAGCGAGCATTTCCGTTTCGGGGTTGCCCGAAACATGCGCGATAACAGTTTTTGATTCAGCACTTGTCGCTTCTGCTTGCCCGCTTCGATGTCGGATTGCAAACTACAGCTGACGGTTCAATTATCCGCTAAACAACCCATACTGAGGTATCATTATGCGCCGCATCGTTTTTTCAGTTGTTGCTGCACAGGCGTTAGCTCTGACCTGTCGTCTCCTCGCCGGCGACACAACGGACTCGGGAGACGAATTCACCAAAGTGAAAAGCGAGTACGCCGACGTCTTGGCCCTTCAGGGCACCGCGAAAGGCGAGATCCTGGCTATCGCCAAAATTCTGCGTGCCAAACCCAGGATTGCGGTCGATCAGACGGCGGCGAGTGGCGAATACTGCTTCAACAGCGGCCTGGGCACGATGGTTCATTTTGCCACGCGGCCGGAAGGAACGGCTGAAGACGTTGTTTACGAGTTCGACGCCTCCGGCCTGATCGCGGCCGGCTTGGATCCATCGCGCCTGCAACACCTACCCGAACGAGGCCAAATGAAACCCGGCGTCTGGTATTTCCTTCCGAAAGGACAGCACGATCCGCATCACGCCCACGCGATGTCTGCGCCCACGATAGCAATTGCAATCAACATCGAATGAATCGGACTCCCAGCGGTAGCTTAGCTTCTGCTCGTTAGGCCGGATATTGCATTGACATGGCTGGAGTTCGAATCAGCTACCTGATCGAGCACCCAGAATATGTCCCGCAATTAGCGCAGTGGCTCTTTGAGCAGTGGGATTCCATTCTTGGCGAAAAAACACCTGAGACTCGAATCAAAAAACTGAATGCGCACATGAATCGAGATCAGTTGCCTATTGCATGGGTTGCGCATGCGAATGGACAGCTTCTCGGAACGGCCGCCCTTCGCGTGCATGATCTTGAAGGACGCGAAGATCTGACACCCTGGCTCGGCGGAGTATTTGTCGGCTCGCAGTTTCGGCGCCGGGGTATTGGCGCTGCGCTATGCGCCACGGTGGAGGACGCCGCTCGAACGCAAGGGATACAGACTCTTTATCTGTTCACACTCGACAAGCAAGTGTGGTACTCACGCCAAGGCTGGATGGTGCTTGCCCCTTGTGTTTGGCACGAGCGGCCCGGCGAAATAATGTCGAAAAGACTGCAGAGCGCCTAACGAGTCGATGAAACGACTATTTTCGAAAGCGGAAGACGGCAGTTGGCGCGGTGAGTCAATTCGCGTCGGGATCCGGTTGGCCTTCGGTTGATGGCTGCGATTGATCTTGCGCGAGTGCGTGCAGGATCTGTCGGCCAATCCCGGTGGCGTGTTGTTTACCTCGGTTAACGAGAATGACGACCGCTAACTTCCTCTGCGGAGCGAACCCGACGTAAGTCGATGTATTGTTCAGTCCACCATTTTTGTCGAGGATGCTCAAATTTCCGCTGCTCACGATTTGCCAGGCAAGGCCAATCTTGAGACGCGGACTTACCGTGAAGACGGGTTGCTGTGCAAAGCCCATTGCACTCTCTATTGCGCCATGGCCGGCAAGCTCGCCCAAGTTCGCGGCCAGGAAGGTAGACATGTCGCGCGCCGACGAATAGATTTGACCGGAGCCTCGCCACTGGAAGTCTCCGCCTTCCATGCCTGGCTTGCCACTCGGCTGTCCCTGGGGGCTGTACCCCTGCACGGCACGGCCAAGCAGATCGCGCGGCAAGGGCAGTGCAGTCGAGGTCATCCCAAGCGGGCCGGTTATTCGCTGGTGCATTAGTCGGGCGAACGGTGTGTTGAAGCGCCGTTGGAGGGCAATCCGCAACAGAACCATGGCGGTATCAGAATACAGATACTGCTTCCCAGGCTCATGCTTCGGGTCGGCCTTCCAGGAATTGAGAAACCGGACGAAATCTGGCCACGTGTATCTGCCTCGATGCCCCCGCTCGTATTGGCCCGGGTGGTCTGGCAATCCCGAAGTGTGACTCGCAAGCTCGCCAAGAGTTATCCGACGAATATCACCGCCGCGTTGTAACTCGGTGACATATTTTGCAACCGGATCGTCGAGGCTTAGCTCGCCGCGCTTCACGGCTTCGGCGAGCGTCGTCGTCGCGAACAATTTCCCTACCGAGCCGAGATTGAAAATCGAATCTGCCGTGACTCGTTCGTTCCTCGCGTCATTAGCGAAGCCGTAATTGAAGAAACGAGTCTCGCCATTCATGCGGACTGCGACGGCAACGCCGCCTCCTTTCCCGTTCGCAGGCAGAATCGGTTGCACCTTTTGTGCGACGATCTGTTCAACGTTTTCCTGACCGCGCACCGGCAGGGCAGCAAGCAAAGCTCCGATCAAGATTGTAAAAATTTTCGTTCGATTCATCGCGCAATTTTTAACTGCCTCAGCCGGTCTTTGCAATGCTGTTGCACGACCGCACCGGAAACACTGTTTTGCTTGACGCTCGCCTTCACCACCAACGCACCGGTGCCCCGAAGTTAGCGTGACATTCTCCATGGGCTTTTTCATAATCCGCGCGTGAGCACGATGGCGGAGCGATACGCGCAAATGCGCGACACGACTCGTGTTCACGAGCGCGCGCTGTTCGTCGCGCCGCGGGTTTCATCAGAGCTGGAGCTGCAAGCGCGCTGGTTCGCCGGAGATTTCGGAAGACAGTTTGTGAGCACGAATGGCGATCAAATCGACATCGTTCAGTTCGGCGTTTGGAACCGCGAGGCCGGTCCGGATTTTCGCGATGCTGCAATTCGGATCAACGGCGGCGAACCAATTCACGGTTGCATCGAAATCGATCTGCTCGATCGCAGCTGGGAATCACACGGTCACGCGACGAATCCGGCGTTCGAAGCGACCGCGCTTCACGTGTTCGTGGAGAGGAGTGACCGCGCGTTTTTCACGCGCACACTCTCCAACCGGAACGTGCCGCAGGTCTGCATCGACCCAACGACATTACCTGAAGCGTTTAACGCAAACATCCCACTCGCACGGCCTGGGCGGTGTCAGGCGCCGCTGAAGGATTTGCCCGAGCAACGCGTCCGCAGCGTGCTCGATGCCGCGGCGCAATTCCGTTTGCGACAAAAAGCGAATCGAATTCGCAACAAGATTGACGTGCGCGGACGCGACGAAACGCTTTTTCAAGAGATCGCAACCGCACTCGGTTACAAGGAAAACAAGTTGCCGTTCACGCTTCTCACACAGCGTTTGCCCCTGCGGTTGCTGCGCGAAAACGTTGAGGATTGCGAGGCGTTGCTCTTTGGCGCAGCGGGTTTCCTGGGGACGCCCGACCTCGACATCTACAAAAAATCGACGCGTGAATATGTGCGCCAACTATGGGATCGTTGGTGGCCACATCGCAATGATCTGCAGCGACTGATTCTGTCGCCGAAGGCCTGGCACATCAGCGGCACGCGTCCGCTAAATCATCCGCAACGGCGTCTCGCCGCACTTGCGGTCCTCGCGCGCGAATGGCCGCGTCTTCAGCGAGCGTCGGGAAAGAGCAGCGTCACCGCGGCGACTGATTTCTTTCAAGCGCTCGAACATCCGTTCTGGAATTTTCATTACACACTTACCTCTAAGGCATCATCGAAGGAGATGGCGTTGGTCGGTGAATCGCGTATCACTGACATCCTGGCAAACGTGCTGTTTCCATTTTGGGCGGCGCACGAACTCAAGGCTCCGGCCTCGCCGAGCGCACGGCTTTGGACAGAATACGCGAAGTTGCCCGCGCAGCTATCGAACCGGCGACTCGAAACCGCTGCGACACGTCTTTTCGGAAATGATCTCCGCCGGAAAGAATTTCTGCGCACGGTCGCGCACCAACAAGGGCTGCTCCAGATCTACGAAGATTTTTGCATGCAGGATAATTCCGATTGCGCGCAATGCCCGTTCCCGGAGCAGATGGTGAAATGGAAGTGACTGGGGAGCGCACGCGCCTCGCGTGCTGGCGATCGCGTCCCCTCGATCGCGAACTTTTCCCGGGAAAGCATGTTTTGGCGAGGCGCCAAAACCAGCACGCGGGGCGCGTGCGCTCCCCAGAACTCGCGGCTGCGC
>WNGA01008992.1_pt1 | contig 13571 bp, 12 predicted proteins | sample 5400061 | NCBI WGS metagenome assembly WNGA01 (sample SAMN13153366, study PRJNA577476) | soil metagenome | isolation source: 100 cm soil or saprolite under grassland replicate 2 | place: USA:California | collected 2016-06-15 | reverse complement strand
GAGGACGTGGGGCTCCGCCTCGGTCTCTCGCGCGAGCGGATTCGGCAGATCGAGCGCGACTCGCTCAAGCGGCTCGCAACCCTTCGCGAAATGCAAGCCGTCGCCGAGTGACGACCCCGGGGGGCGGCGGCTTGGTTCCCCCACCTACACTGACCGGCGCTCCGAATCACGGACGCCCTCTTGGGTCGAACATCACACAATCATGCGGCGAACGGGTCGGCCGCCGAGATCGGCAGCGCAGGCGGCCGGGTGTCACTCGGGCGGCACCTCACGGACGTACGGTTTGCGGTGATGGCGGCTCCGGAGTTCGTCAGGCTCGCGGCAGTCCAACAGGTCGAGGCTTTCTGCAAGCAATGCGTGCCGGCGCCGGTATGCGACCAAGTCCGGCACGAGTGCTTCCCGCGCACTAACGCGTCAGCCCCGCGCGGCTCCGACCGGCTCGTCAACGACACCCCGTACCGCAGCACGGCACTCACGTCGGCAGCCCTGTTTTCGCGCGCGCGTGACACCGGTGTTGCTCTTTGGCGGACCTGCGACACGCTCCCTCATCTGATCCCACTAAAGCTCCGAGGAGGGTCGCATTGTCAAGACGATCCGTGCGACCGCGTGGCCACCGATGAAGATCAACCTATGGAGCGGTTGTACCGAGGTTCGCTGCGATCGCCTCGATGGCCGCACGCTCGTCGGCGCTGACGGTCTCTCCGCCTTCCCGGTGAGCGTTGGCGACCTTGTCGGCGACGTTGAGGACGAAGCGCTTGTAGTCGTCGAGCTCCTCGGGTGTGGCCTTGCGCTCGAGCAGTTCGACCGCATCGCGAAGATGCTGCAGGCCGTGTTCTTTGAGCTCCTCGGCCGAGTGGTAGCGGGTGCGGTCGATCTCGGGCTTTGCTGACACGATCTCGTCGAGCAGTTCGCTCTCGCCGTGGTGCTTGCGCGCCTCGACGTATGCCTTCGCGAGCGCGAGCGTCTCGCGGAACGTTCCGCCGCGTTGGGCCGTGACGACAATCATGCCGGCGGTGGGCGGTCCCTCGAGCACAATCCGCCACTCGTCCTCTGTGAAGTCGGCCTTTCCAGTCATGCCACCCTTCCTCTCACTCGATAGCCCAACCACTGCACACCAGCTGGTAGCGGATCCAAAAGCCTTGACGTGCTCCGCAGCCAGCATGCCGCAGATCGGAACTTGTTGGCCGGCTCGTCCGCTCACGCGCGCACGTCCCCGCGGCTTTCGATCGGGTCCGCCTCGAGCGATCGGCGGCGGCCGCGACGGTCCCGGCGCGGTTCTGCTCGGACCGTAGGATCAGTCCGGACGGCCGGCCCGGCGGGCGCGTGCGAGCCTTGGGCATGCTGTGCGGATGGCAGAGAGTCGGGCCAGCAAGGGAGATTCGCGCGCGACTACCCATGCGCAACGATTGAAAAGCCGGGATGGCTACTTCGCGCCGGAGAGCGTGATCAGGAGACTCGGCAACACGCCACTCGTCCCATTCTTGGGGGGCGGAGCGGCGGTGCTCCTGCAGGTCGCCCATCCACTCGTGGCGGCCGGCGTCTTCGATCACTCCGACGTTCGACGCGATCTCTGGCGGCGCCTCGTCCACACGCTACGCGCGCTCTACCTGGTCGCCTACGGGACGAAGGAGGAGGCCGAGCGGGCGGCCGAGTTGGTGCAGGCCGTGCACGCTCACGTGCACGGCGCCACACGGACGCAGCTCGGTCGCTTCCCGCCGGGAACGCCGTACTCCGCCTCCGATCCGGAGCTGCTGCTTTGGGTTCACGCGACGCTCGTTCAGGCGTCGCTGGCGGCCTACGCGCGGTTCGTCCATCCGCTGTCGCGCCAAGATCAGGAGCGCTACTACCAGGAGATGGCGCTGGTCGCGCGTCTGTTCGGGACGCCCGCTTCCGTGCTCCCCCGCTCGCTCGCCGATTTTCGCGAGTACTTCGCCGCCCAGATCAGCGGGGAGACGATCGCAGTCACGGCGCCAGCGAAGGAGGTAGCGGCGGTGATCCTCCAGGCGCGCCTACCCGCGCCCTTGCGCGTGTTTGTGCCCGCGCACCGATTGTCGACGGCCGGCCTGCTGCCGCCACGGCTGCGCGGCCAATACGGACTGCGCTGGAGCACGCTCCACGAACTCGCACTACAGCTGGCCGCACGCTCGATGAGGATTACAGCTACCCCGGTCCTTGCCGCCGCCTCACGACTGACACCCCCGACCGGGCGGCTCGCAGCCTGAGCGTCCCCACTGCGCAGACGTCTAACGGTGTGTGTGTCTAGGTGTCGGATCCCGCACGGGCCCTGAAGGTCCCGGCGACCCGCGCGGGCGTGACGTCGCCTTTCGGCTCTTCCGCGACAAGCCACGGACACCCCGACGCCAGACGCCTCGCCGTAGCCTCTGACCGGCCATCCGAAACGGGAGCGGGTGAGGCTCATGAATGGATGGCTCAGGCTGATTGCGTCGCAGCGCGGTCATTACGACCTCCCTTTCCTTTGACGAGGGCCACCGTGGGACTCGTAGCCCGCGGTGGCTGGGCTGTCGGAGCGAGATCGTGTGAGGCACGAGGTATGGTCGGAGACACGTGCCGAACGAGATCGAGCCCCACCTGCTTGCCGCCATCGAGCTGGCACGGCGATCGCGTGCAAACGGCAACCATCCTTTCGGCGCGCTGCTCGTCGACGCGGACGGCGAGGTCGTGCTCGAGGGGGAAAACACCGTCCTGACCGCGCATGACTGCACAGGCCACGCTGAAACCAACCTGATGCGCATGGCGAGCAAAAGCTTCGATCCGGAGTTTTTGTCGCGCTGCACGCTGTACACGAGTACCGAGCCGTGCGCGATGTGCGCGGGGGCGATCTACTGGGGAAACGTACGGCGCGTCGTGTTCGCCTTGAGCCAGGAGGAGATACGTCGCATAACCGGCGGCAATCCTGAAAACATGCAGCTCACGATAAGCTCACGTGAGATCTTCGCGCGCGGAGATCACAAAGTGCACGTCAGCGGCCCTCACCTCCTGGAGCAGGCGCGCGCAGTCCACGAAGGCTTCTGGGACTAGCGGGTTCCACTCTCGCGTGCGCTACGCGGAGACCCTCGAGGTGTCGACTGCGCCTCGCCGGCGATCTTCAGGTTCCGCGGGCTGCGGCGGCTAGGATCGCCCGCGTGAGGGAAAACGAAGGGAGGGCGAACGTGCTCGAGGAACAAACGCGACAGGACGAGCGACGCGCTACGCGTGAAGACGTCCAGTTCAGAGTCGTCAGATCCGACGGCGCCGAAATCGAGCTGACGTACTCGTCGCCGCGAAACGCGGAGGACCACGACGAGGTGGCGCTGCTCGAGACGCTGCCGTGGTTCGAACACGGCAAGCCGCTGCGCAACTGGATGCTGCATGAGACGGACTTCTACGACGAGGTCGAACAGATCTGGGGGCGGCGTTGGGGAGCCGAAGGAATCGGCACCCTCCGCGAGGTCCTCGTTTCGCGACCGACGGAGAACGAGACGCGCCAGGAGTATGCGCGGGAATGGCAGTACTACTACTCGTCGGCCGCCGGGAATGCCGATCTCGGCAGACTGCAACATCAGTTCGAGGAGTACTACGAGCTGCTGCGGGCCAACGGCGTCCGCGTCAACTACGTCGAGCCGCCGGTTCCTGCGATCGGCGCCTACGGCTTTCTGAAGAACCTCGTCACGCTCGCCGGCGGAGGCCTCGTCGCGCACGGTGGCGCGATCGTCCACCGGATGGGTCTCGGCTCGTGGCAACGCGGTCGTGAAGTGATCTGGTCGAAGGTGCTGACAGCGTTACAGGTGCCGATCTATCTAACGATCCACGGCAGGGGGATCGGCGAGCCGGGCGCGGGACGCTGGCTCGACTCGAAGACATTCGTCTTCAACGAATCCGTGGTCGCGAACGAGGAAGGGTTGCGGCAGATCCGGTTCGTCCTCGAGAACCTCGGCATCGAGCTGGTGGTCGCCCACAGTCCCGGCTGGCACGACTCGATCGGCAACGGGAACATCGGCACCTCGCATATGGACATGGTCATGTTGACCCTCGACGAGCGCAAGGTGCTGCTCGCGCCGCATCTCGTCAACTACGGCTTCATTCGCGAGCTCAAGCGCCGCGACGTCACGATCATCGAGGTGCCGCTGGACGAGTATTGGGATCTCGCGATCAACGGCGTGACGCTCGCCCCGGGCAAGGTCCTGATCAACCAAGGCTCGCCAAAAGTCGTCAAGGCGCTCGAGAAAGCGGACGTCGAGGTGCTTCAGATCGACTTTTCCGAAAGCCAGAAGTTCGCGATCGCCGGTCTGCACTGCGCGACGCTGGAGCTCGTGCGCGATCAGCCGGAGGCGAGCGCCGATCTCCGCCCGCGCGGCTGATGCTCGCATCACCGTCGAAGCCGACGTCAGTGGGCGCCGGCTGCGACACCAGCCGGAGTCGCACACCAACGGCACTGAGTCGACGAACAGCTGTGTCCAACTATCGTTCCAGAACGTCGCTGCGCGAGCCGACTATCTCCCCGCTGCAGCTTGCCCGTCTGGCCGGTCGCCGGAGACTTCTGACACCGCGGTCGACCGCTGACGCGGCCGCCGGCTGCGCAAACTCCTCGCCTCAAGCCACGTGATCACGGGTCTGTTGATGCAGCATCTCGAGTGGTTGGTAGATGTTCGTTTGCTGATCCAGCCCTTCGGACTTGAGCCCCGCGCGCGACCCGTCGCGCGTCGAGACACCTGAGCGCTCGCCTCACGGAACTTAAGGGCAAAGAGGGAGACGAAAGACTTACGGAACCAGATCCGGCAAGTCGGCAACGCGTAGCTGTGAGAATCAGCTTTCGGACTGGCAACGGCGATCTTGCTGCTGAGAGGGGGGCATCGGGATGTCCGACGGGGTGACGCCGTTTCGCATCGACACTTCCGACGCCGATCTCCGTGACCTGCGCGAACGTCTCGAGCGCACACGCTGGCCGGACGGCGAGACGGTTGAGGACTGGTCGCAGGGCGTGCCGCTTGCCTACCTGAAGGACCTCTGCGGGTACTGGGCCGACGGATACGACTGGCGGGCGACCGAGAGGCGGCTGAACGTGCTGCCGCAGTTCCGGACGATCATCGACGGCCTCGGCATCCATTTCCTCCACGTGCGTTCGTTGCATGCCGAGGCGCTGCCGCTCGTAATCACGCACGGCTGGCCGGGCTCAATCATCGAGTTCCTCAAGGTCATCGGGCCGCTCACGGACCCGACGGCACACGGTGCCGCCGCCGTCGACGCGTTCCACGTCATCTGCCCGTCGCTTCCGGGCTACGGCTTCAGCGACAAGCCGGCGCAGCCGGGTTGGGGCGTGGAGCGAATCGCCGCTGCCTGGACCGTCCTCATGGCCCGGCTGGGATACGACCGGTACGGCGCACAAGGCAGCGACTGGGGGACGAGCGTCAGCGCCAGCCTGGGTCAACATGACCCCAGCCACGTCGTCGGCATCCACCTCACCCCGCCGCTCGCACCGCCGGACCCTGCAACGTTCGACGACCTCACGGAGCGAGAGCGCACGGCGCTCGCCTCGCTCGAGCACTCCGCCGAATGGGACTCCGGTTACTCGGAGGAACAGGCAACCCGACCGCAGACGATCGGGTATGCGCTCGTGGATTCGCCAGTTGCCCTCTGCGCCTGGATCATCGAGAAGTTCTGGGCCTGGACAGATTGCGACGGCCGCCTGGAGAACGTGCTCACGCGCGACGAACTCCTCGACAACCTCATGCTCTATTGGCTGCCTCGCACCGGCGCCTCCTCCGCGCGCCTGTATTGGGAGAGCATCAGGCAGGTGAACCAGTGGATCGCCGGAACCACGGTTGACACGATCGCCGTTCCCATGGGCGGCTCGATCTTCCCCAAGGAACTCCAGCGCCCGTCCCGGCGATGGGCGGAGAAGCGCTTCCTCGATATCCGCTACTGGAACGAGCCCGACCGCGGCGGGCACTTCGCCGCCTTCGAGCAGCCCCAGCTATTCGTCGATGAAGTGCGCGCGTTCTTCCGGCTGGTCCGGTGATCGGACGGTGCGTGTTGCCAGCGCCGCTCGATCTCGTCGACCCAGAGCATCTCGAGCGGGGCCGTATCGGTCGTGGGCGACTGGCCTTACGTCGGCACTTCCTCTCTGTGCTTCGCGGCGGGCTCGGGCTGCTCGCCGGGCGCAGCCTCGCTGACGCGGAGCACGACGTTGCCCGTCTTCTGGCCGGTCTCGACGTAGCGGGTCGCCTCGACGACCTCGTCGAGCGCGTACGTCCGGTCGATCACAGGCCGGTACTTCCCCGCATCGACGAGCTCCTTGACGAGGACGAGGTCCTCCTTGCGATAGCGACCGATGCCGAGCTTCGCCCGCCTGCGTCCGACGAACCGTGTGATGAGAGCCACGAGCGGCACGTGGTACATGAATCCGAGGTCGACGGTGATGTAGATCCCGCGGGGTTTCAGGGAGCGCCGGCAGCGGCGGAACGAGTGCTTGCCGACCGCGTCGAAGATCACGTCGTACGTCTTGCCGTTCTTCGTAAAGTCCTCGCGAAAGCGATCGACCACGTCCGGTGCTCCCAGCGACCGCACGAGCTCGACGTCTTTCGTGTCGCACACCGCCGTCACCTCGGCCTCGAAGTGGTGCGCGAGTAGCTGGACCGCGGCCGTTCCGATGGAGCCCGCGGCGCCGAAGACGAGGACGCCCTTCCCCCGCAGCGGAGACGTCGGTCGCAGGCAGGTCAGCGCGAGCAGCGAGCCGTCGGGGACGGCCGCCGCCTCCTCGTACGTCAGCCCTGTCGGCTTCTGTGCGATCACGCCGCTCTCACCTGCGGTCACGTACTCCGCGTTCGCGCCTCCCTTGATGCCGAACACCTCGTCGCCGACCCGGAACTCGGTCACGGCCGCGCCGATCTCCTCGACGCGGCCCGCGAGTTCCGAGCCGAAGATCGTCCGCCTCGGGCGGCGAATACCGGTGACGAGACGGCTGAACCGGTACTCGACGCTGCGCACGCCCATGGCGTCGCCGCGGGTGACCGTCGAGGCGTGGACCCTGACGAGCACCTCGTCCTCCTTCGGCACGGGCCGCTCGACGTCGGCGACACGCAGCACCTCCGGAGGTCCGTACCGATCGTGGACGACTGCTCTCATTCGGTCACTTCCTCTCGTCGAGGCGCCCGAGTTACGCGCGAGCCGATGACGACAGACCGCGCTTCAGATCTTCGATCAGGCGGAGGCGGTGGGGAGAGCCGGGCGCGCCCATGCCCCAGGTGCCTGTGTCTGTCTCCTCTTCGCGTTCGGCGAAGCTGAGCATCCGCTGCAGGCTGCTGAACTCCTCGAACCATTCCATACCGATCGTGAGGAGCACGGATCGGGCATCCTCTACAGCGCCCGTCAGGTTGCTGCCGTCCGGACGGATGAACCAGACCTCGGGGCGGGCAAGCTCGGGCTGATCGACCGTCTTTTGCAGCGGACGCCTGAAGTCACACTGGTATTCGCGCGGTCGGAGCTTGCCGTTTTTCACTTCGACGCGCCCAGAAAAGTCCGTCGAGCACAGCGGATGGATTCCGAGATTCACAGCAAACGAAAAGGTGGTTGAGCCAACCTCCGCAGCCACGTACGAATTGAACGACTGAACATTCACGACAGCGACGCAATCGGGACGATATCTCCAGGCGTATCTCTCGGTGCGCTCGGTGAAGCCTCGCTCTCGGAGGCTTGGCCAGACGAGCTGGCGAAGGGCACGGTTGACGTCTCTGCTCGAAATCGAGCGCGTTTCATCCATGTAACGCAGCGTATGCGGCTTCGTGCGTATCGTGTCACGGCTGGGCGGACGTCCCTACGCCGACTCGAACGTTCGCCAACGCGACGGCTACTCGGGAAGCCAGCCGTCGCGGTACGCGGTCGGCTCGCGGCGCGGGAACGGGGCGTACGCGACCCCTCCATCCGTCGTGTCCTCCTCGACGCTGACACCGTGGCGCTTGGCGACTTCGTCGACGGTGAAGCCGAGCGAGTCGCGTTCGCGTGCGCCGATTGCGATCACGAGGCACGGACCGCTTCCTGCACCGATGATCACGTGCTTCGTGTTCGGCGGGCAATGCACGAAGTCCCACGCGCGCAGTTGCCGCTCCTCGCCTTCGATGATCAGAACTGCTTCGCCCGAGACGACGAGGAAGTCCTCCTGATCGGCCTCCCAGTGGTACATGGCCATCGGTTCGCCCGGCCTGAGCACGAACGGATTGAGGCCGAGCTGTTCGAATTTCCGCTCGCCTTCGAAATCGTCCGCGACCGTGCAGACGGCGCCGCGGCCGTCGACGTGACGCCACACGGCGTCGCGCATGTTGAGGACGAACCATCCCTCGCCCTTCGGGACGAGCCCGTGCTCGGTCTTCTCCAGTTTCGACTCGGGAACCATGAACTCAAAGCCTGCCGTCACCCTGTGTGCTGCGCAACGCCTCAGCGCTCCGGACCACCGGGAGGCCTTCCCGTGGTCCGGTGACGACGGCTGCACTCAGCGAAGCCACCAACATCGCCAGTCTGAAGTTACATAAGGCCACAAGGGCCGAGCCCTATTGGCTGGGCGAGGGTGCGGGCATGTCACCCGACGACGCGCGTCGCGAGGGCGGCCGTCGAATCAGCGCGCGGACGCGCGCCGCGCGACATCGCCGATCACGGCGGCCAGCTCCTCCGGGCGCGACCACATGGGCCAGTGGCTCGTCGGCAGGTCGACGTAGGTGACGTTGCGCAGCTCGGCGAGGCCGCCGAGCCACGCATAGCCCTTCTTGACGGCGTCCTTGATCTGCTCGGAGGTGAACCCCGTGCACACGACGGTGCTCGGCACATCGAGGCGTGCGTCGTTCGTCAACTCGGCCCCCTCCCGCAGCGCGGCACCCGGCTCGGGAACGGCCCGCCGCCGGAACGTCTCGAGCTGCTCCTCGGTGAGCCCTTCGAGGTTTTCCTCCTCCTCGAGCTTCTCGCGTGAGGGCAGTGGCACCTCGACATCGGTGAGGTCGGGGTCGAGCGCGCCCGTCGCCGGGCCGGAGTCGACGTAGACCATCGTCGCGATCTGCTCCGGGATGCGGTCGGTGACCGCATAGCCGGGGGCCCCGGCACCGCTGTGCACGGCGAGCACGACGGGACGCCCCGCCGCCGTCACCGCCTCGCAGATCGCGTCGACGTGGTCGGCGAGCGTGATCGTGGACCGGTCGGCGTCAGCCGACTCGAGACCGGGCAGTGTCACGGCCGTGACGTCGTGCCCGTCGGCGCGCAGGGCGGCAGCGACCTCGTCCCACGCCCACCCGCCGAGCCAGAATCCGGGAACCAGGATGATCGGTGCGGAAGTCATGCATCGACCCTACGGGCCCGCACCGACAGTCGCAATCGCAAGGCGGCCGCGGCGCAACTCAGCTGAGATCGAGCACCGATGCACTCCGTGCCGGCTGGTTTGCGCACTGACAAGTTCCGCCTGCGGCGTGCCGTCGTGAGCCGCGCCCGACATGTCGGTCGCGGCGGTGGGTGGAGGTTGCAGATGAGGGTGCTAGAGAATATGACAGTGCAAGGGCTGGCATCGACTTCCGGAACTCGTACTGCAGTGCTCGCGCTCGCAGCGGCTGTAGCCAGGGGAGGCTGCGCCTCTCGTTCAGTTCACGCCGGTGCAGTTGGTCAGTCGGACCGCCCGCTTCTCGTTCCGTGGAGCATGTAGAGCGCTGAGCCGCCCAACCTTGACGGACTAGGAGCGCACGATGAAAGCGATCGTCTACGACAAGTACGGACCACCTGATGTTCTCGAGCTCCGAGAGATCGAGAGGCCGGTCGTTACGGACGATGGCGTGCTTGTGCGCGTTCACGCGACTTCCGTGAACCCAGTGGACTGGCACACCATGACGGGTACGCCATACCTCGTGCGCATGCAGGCCGGTCTGGTCAAGCCAAAACGCGAAGTACTGGGCATTGATTTTGCGGGGACGGTTGAAGCGGTCGGCAGAAGCGTCAAGCAGTTTCAACCAGGCGATGAGGTATTCGGCGCGGGAAATGGGGCGTTCGCTGAGTACGTGTGTGTTCGCGAGGAAAGAGCAGTAGTGCTGAAACCGGCCAACCTGACCTTTGAGCAAGCGGCGGCCGTAGCTGTGGCGGCACTCAGTGCGCTTCAGGGTCTTCTCGACAAGGGTCAGATTCAGTCAGGGCAAAAGGTCCTCATCAACGGCGCGTCCGGGGGCGTGGGCACGTTTGCCGTGCAGATCGCGAAGTCGTTCGGAGCGGAAGTAACCGGCGTATGCAGCACGCGGAATGTGGACACCGTCCGATCGATTGGCGCAGACCACGTCATCGATTACACCCAAGAGGACTTCACGTTGAGTGAACAGCGGTATGACCTAATGCTCGACATAGCGGGGAACCGGTCGTGGTCGGATTGCAAGCGCGTCCTCGACGAAAAGGCGACCTTGGTCGTCGTCGGAGGACCCAAGGGCAATCGCTGGATCGGCCCTCTGAGTAACGCGGTCAAACTACGTCTCGCTTCGCTGGCTGGGAGCCGCAACGTGGTGGCTCCGTTTCTGGCGAAGATGAACAAAGAGGATCTGGTGGTCCTGCAAGAGCTTCTCGAGGCCGGAACAGTGACTCCGGTGATAGACAGGCGTTACGAGCTGAGCGAGGTCCCCGAAGCGCTCATGTATCTCGGGGACGGCCACGCCCAAGGAAAGGTCGTCATCACCGTCCTCGGGAGCGACTCAAGGGATCGTTCGCCGCTCTGACGCGCATGCGGGCCGCAGATTCTAGGTCGCAATCGGATAGCAAAGGCGCATGAGACCGGCTTCGTAATCGGAGCTCTTCGTTTGATGCGTCATACGTGAGCAAGTACCAGTTCAAGCGGCCGAGGCACTTGGGTGAGATCAAGCGCGTCGATGAGCAAACGTGCGTATCGGATCTTCCGACTGCCGCCGCTGCCCATGAAGCGCCGAAGCTGCGCCTCAATGGTCCGTCCTTGCCACGCAGGCTGCTTCTGGAGGGTGCGGAAGGCTCCAAGGTCTCCCTGAGCGTCAACGACCTGTTCCACGGAGGCGGCACCGAGAGCGCGGATCAGCTCGTCCTCCAGGTCTGCAACGCACACGTAGAAACCGAGTCGTTCCATATCGGCGCGAGTGAGGTGGGAGCCGAGTCCGGCACGCTCTAGACCGCGCTGGAAGTCGGCCTCCTCTGCGGCGTCACAAAGACCAGCCAGCCTGACGTCAAACCCATAAGGGCCGAACAGATTCAGGAAACGTCCTATGGCCTGCGCACCGCCAATTGGCACAACGGAAATGCCCTCAGCGTCAAGATTTCGACCACGGCGCTCAGCGAGCGCTTCGAGTGCGAACTGGTCGCTGATTCCTTCAACGAGCACGACCGCACGCAAGTCGACGCCTGCGGCCCGCCTGTGTGCCGCCGCAACGAGTGGAGCACCCGGACCGTCAGCCGCCGATCGCTGCTTCTCGTCCACACCCGTATCTTCACAGCTCACGCGCGGCGCCCGGACCCGCGCAAGCCTCGAGATCGACCTGCTGTTCGAGCGGACTGACATCTTGTGCGGGTTTCAGAGCTTGGGACGAACCCGGTGCGCTACCGCGTGATCTTCATCCGCGCTGAGCAGGTCGAGATCAGACCGCGCCGCCCGTTGAGTCTTGCGCGGGTTCGACTTCCGCAGGCGGATCGGGGAGCACCTCGCAGACCGGGACCTCGTAGAGCTCGACGCCCTCGATCACCATTCCAGCCCCGGCAGCCACTCGATCGCGCATGGCGCTGCGGCCCTGGCGGGAGCTCAGCTCGGCTTCCGCTGTATCCCACAAGGTGATGATCCGCGCTCGCTGTCCGCCTTCGTCGGTGAAGACGAGCAGGCCCCGGTAGCCCTCATAACCGCGCAGCCATCCTTCGATCGCCTCCTGAGCCATGCGTGCGTAGTCGGCCATTCCGAGCGCGGGACCGGCGACGATCGACATGGCGGCGATCACGTCGGGAAGCTTAAGAGGGTTCGCTCGTCATCGCGCCGGAACCCGGCGGGGCGGGCGCCTTACATTCGGCCAACGACGACCGTTGCAGTTGCGCGATCGCCGATCCGCTGGCGCCTCGGTGAGCTCCACACCGCAATCGCGGCGACAAGATAGAAGAAGAGTCCGTCGACGACCGCAGCAGGTTCCTCACGATCGCCTGACCGAACAGGATCCGCTCACCATCCTCGCTCACGACCTGAAGCCCCGTGGCGGCTCGATCCCCCGAAAGGAGGACGAAGTCCCGTCCCGCTAGGGCATCTCCGTCATTGCGCTGCCGCCGCCGCGGCGGACTGGTTCCGCTGCGGCGAGCACGCCTCCCCCTGGGAGGAACTCGATTCCCGTCGCGGCGCCGATTTCACCGGCGTTCGTGAAGTGATGGCCACGAGCTTCGAGGGCCGTTCGCTCCGGCGTCGAAAGGAAGGCTGGCTCCGCGCCCGTGTTGAAGGCATTGCGTTGGCTCGCGCGCGGGTCGGCGATCGCCTGTGGCAGCGTCATGCCGAGGTCGAGGCGATCAACCAGAATCTGCAACACGGTCGTGATGATCGTCGCTCCACCGGGCGATCCGAGTGCGAGGAATGGCTTGCCGGCGTTCGTCACGATCGTCGGCGCCATCGAGCTCCGCGGGCGCTTGCCACCCTCGACGCGATTCGGATGTGTCGTCGAGTCGAAGTTAAAGTCCGTGAGCTCGTTGTTCAGTAGGAATCCGAAGCCGGGGACGACCAACCCCGAGCCACCCGTGGATTCGATCGTGAACGTGTACGAGACCACGTTTCCCGACGTGTCCGAGGTCGTCAGGTGCGTGGTCGTCTCCGCACCCTCGTACGGATAAGGATCGCCTGGAGGAACCGCGCCCGGCGCAGCCGTCTCCTTGATCAGCAAACGTCGCGTCGCAGCGTAATCCTTTGAGAGCAGGCCGCTCAGCGGGACGTCGAAGTACGCCGGATCCGCAAGGTACCTGTTGCGGTCGGCGAACGAGTAGCGCGACGCTTCGAGGTAGTAGTGCAGCGCCGCCTCTCGCGTCATCGACGAGAGGTTGTAGCCCTCGAGGATGTTTAGGGCCTCACCGACCGTGGAGCCCCCGCTGGACGGCGGACCCATCGAGTACACGTCGAGCCCGCGGTAGTTCACGTGGGTCGGCGCCCGCTCGGGCGCCTCATATGTGTGCAGGTCGCGCATCGTCATCACGCCCGGTCGCCAGACGTGGTTCGCGGTCGGGCTGACGACCGGATGCTGGACGGTCTCCACGAGCGCATCGGCGATCGCGCCGCGGTAGAAGCCTTTCGCGCCGAGATGCGCGAGCCGCTCGTATGTCGCAGCGAGTGCCGGGTTCGTGAACACCGTGCCGACGTCGCGAGGCGTTCCGTCCGGGTCCAGGAAGAGCGCGGCGCTCGCCGGGATGTCGTCGAACCAATCGCGGTTCGCGTTCACCTGGTCAAACCACACCTGATCGATCACGTAGCCGTGACGCGCGACGTGAATTGCCGGCGCGAAGACCTCTGTGAGCGACATCGTCCCAAACTTCTGCAGCGCGTCCACCCATGTCTCCACCGTGCCTGGCACGCCGACGGAGAGGCCGCT
>WNGA01019523.1_pt1 | contig 13572 bp, 13 predicted proteins | sample 5400061 | NCBI WGS metagenome assembly WNGA01 (sample SAMN13153366, study PRJNA577476) | soil metagenome | isolation source: 100 cm soil or saprolite under grassland replicate 2 | place: USA:California | collected 2016-06-15 | reverse complement strand
CAGGAGAGCGGCGCCGAGTGCGCTACCGGCTGCGTTCCGCCCCGATGCAAGTGGCGCAACAGTTTCTGGCCGCGCTGGCCCGCGACTGGGACGGCCGGCTCGACGCGTTGAAGGACCACCTCAGCCGTTGAGCTCGGCCCGATCCCGCCCGGTCAGCAGACGCCACCGGATGAGCAACCGCACGCCTTCCCGCGCGTCGAGCGAGAAGCCGCTGCCCCGGCCGGGCACCACGTCCACGGTCGGGGCCGAGCACCGCCAAACCCCTGCGGTATCAGCTCGTGGGCACACCACAACCCCACCCCGCACACCGCGAAACTCGAGGGAAATCATGAGTGATCAAAGTTTCACCACTACCTTCGCGGTGGACCAGACCCCGACGGAAGCCTTCTTGGGTTCAACCCATCAGAGCAACACCGGCATGATCGGGTGTTGTTCTGGGCGGAGGGTTGGCGCGTACCCGTGCGATGCGCTCATCACCGGGCGGCTTGCCCCTAGCAGTGTTGGCCTCCCGCCAGACCGCGACCGCTGGCTCGAGGTCGGCCGGCTGTGCTAGCCGCACCCGTACGGCCGTCACGGTGACTGCGTCGCAACGCGCACGCCGAGGGCGACCAGGGTCGTGCCCAGCAGGGCCTCCTGTACCCGCCGGACCCTCCGCGAGCGCAGCAGGTGGCGGACGCGGTGCACGCCGATCGCCGTCAGGCCCAGCCCACCCAGGCTGAACAGCACCGCGATCGCGGCCAGGCCCAGCGCGACGGGTATCGCCTGGCCGGGCCGGTCGGCGGGCACGAACTGGGGCAGGGCCGCCATGAAGAGCAGGGTCGCCTTCGGGTTGGTCAGGTTGGTCAGGTTGGTCAGCAGACCCTGCACGAAGTGTGTGCGCCGTCGTGGCTCGTCGGCTATCTCAACCGTCGTCTGGGTGCCATGCACGCGCCACGCCGTCCACAGCGACCGTCCACCTAGGACGATCAGCACCAGTGCACCGGCCAGCTTCACCACCTCGAAGGCGATCGCGCTGCGTAGCAGCAACTGCCCGAGCCCGACGGCGACCGTCACCGCGTGCATGACAGACCGGCGGCACAGCCCAGCGCGGTCCGCAGGCCCGCGCCGCAGTGGATGACCTGGGACGCCACTTCCGCGGTGACCAAGTGGGTCACCGGTGCGGCGCCCAACTTTGGCCTGTACCTCAAGCGCCACACCGAGCCGTCTGCGGCCGGTGGTCCGGCACCGCCCGGCATGCGGTTCACCGGCGAGCTGTCGCTGACGCCCCGGCTGGTGGTCACGTTCGTCGGCGACGCGGTGGCGCTCGCCCAGCCCGCCGTGGTCCACGGCAACGGCGCGGAGCTGAGCTGGAGCCGGTACGCCAGCCCGACCGGCAACCCGTTCCAACGCTACGAGGTGCACCGCTCACCGACGGCGAACTTCACCCCGTCGGCAGCCACGCTGCTGGCCCGCATCACGGACCCGGCGGCCACCACGTTCCGGGACACCACGGCGGCGCCGAACAGCTCGTTCTCGTACGCGGTGGTGACCAACGGGAGCAAATCCAACGAGGTTCGGGTGACGTTGCCGGCCGATGGCCAGGCCAGCCTGGTGCTCCAGGACAGCCGTTCGACTTACCTTTACCCGTACGACCCGTACGTCAACTGCGCCAACTACGGCGCCGCCGGGGCGCTGCGCGTCGGCTCGGAGACCGACAGCGTCTTCCGCTCGGTCGTCGACTTCGACCTGCCGCAGGTACCGGCCGGCGCCACGGTCACCAGTGCCCAGCTAAGCCTGTGGCACTGGAACGGCGTCGGCCAGCAGGCGATGACCCTCCATGCATACCCGGTGACGAGGAGCTGGGAGGAAGGCACCGGAACGGAGAACCCACCGACGTGTACCGGCGATGGCGCCACCTGGTACGAGACCGGCCACCGCGTCACCTGGGACGCACCGGGCGGCGACTTCGCCGCGGCGCCGGCCTCCGGCGCGTTGACGATCGCGCAGGGCGAGGTGGCCCAGTTCCGGCCGATAGACGTCTCCGCGATCGTCGCCGGCTGGGTCAGCGGCCAGCGGCCGAACCTCGGCTTCCTCCTCAAGTCCGACAACGAGTCGCGCATGGCCGGCGGCTCGTGGGGCTTCGACAGCGACGACTTCGCCGGGACCGCCGGCCTGCGGCCGAAGCTTCAGGTGACGTGGCAGGAAAACAGCCACGCGATCGCGCCAACCGTGGCACTCAGCGCACCGGCCGCCGGGTCGGTGCTGCGCGGCTCGGTATCGGTGACCGTGACCGCGTCCGACGACCCGCCGCGTCGACATGGTCGAGCTGTACGCGGACGCATCCACCGCCCCGGTCGGCACCGCGACCCAGTCGCCGTTCACGGTCACGTGGAATACCACCGGGCTCGCCAACGGTGCGCACACGTTGCGCGCCAAGGGATACGACGACGCCGGCAACGTCGGGTTCTCGGTCACCGTGCCGGTCACCGTCTCGAACTACCCCGCACCGTCCACATCGGTCACCTCGCCGACCGGCGGCGCGAGCGGCCTGACCGGTACCGTCGGGGTGACCGCGGCGGCGTCGGCGGCCAGCGGCCTCTCGGTCAGCAAAGTCGAGCTGTACGTCGACGGCGCGCTCTACGGTACGCCGGACACCACAGCGCCATACGGCTTCAGCTGGAACACGCTCGACCCGGCGCAACCCGCATACGACGGCTCGCACACATTGACCACGAAGGTGTACGACTCGAGCGGCCAGGTGGTGACCTCGGCACCGGTTACCGTGTCGATCGCGAACACCGCCGGCACCCAGTGCGCGGCCGGGCTGACCTCCTCGGCCGTACCGCAGGCGATGGCGTTCGACCCGGGCAGCGGTACCCAGCTCAGCTACCCGGTCGACGTGACGGTCACCAACCGCAGCGCGGTGACCTGGACCGGTGCCACCACAGCACTGCGGTACCGCTGGGTCGGCCCGAGCCCAACCGACCCGGTGGTGGACACCGGCAACCTCGCGCCGCTCGCGCTCGCGGCAAACCAGAGCACCACGGTGCGGGTAGAAGTCGCCCCGCCCACGCTGCCCGACGGCGTCGACCAGGCGCAGTTCCGGCTGCGGTTCGACGTCGTCGACACCAGCACGACCCCCGCGGTCTTCGCCGCCGACAGGGGCAACCCGCCGCTGGACAACCCGGTCATCGTCAACAAGGTGCTAGCCACGAAGCTCGGCCTCGAGCACTACCACAAGTACGTGACCACCGACGCGGGCGGCGGCCTGCAGAGCCTCGCGAACGTGGCCAACGGCAACGAGCTACTGACCCTGCGGCCGATCAACGAACCCGGCCGCGGTCTCAGCACGGTCGTCGGGCTGACCTACAACAGCCTGGAGGAGCATTCGGAGTCGCCGGTCGGCAACAACTGGTCGCTGTCGATCTCTTCGCTGACCCGCTTCGGTAGCCCGATCGACATCCACCCCAACAACGCTGACAGCATCGCCGGCCGGGCCAACCGCTGGATCTCCATTGTGGATGGTGACGGTACGCTGCTGCGCTTCGACGGCGCGGACTGTGGCGGGGTGGTCTGCTGGCAGGAGCCGCCGGGTGTGCACCTATACCTGCGCCAGGTCTCCACGACCGACACCACGCGCTGGTGGGCCTTCACCCGTCCGGACCGCGTGACGTTCTTCTACAGCAAGTACGGGTACCCGACCTTCGTCCGCGACCGCAACGGCAACGAGCTCACGTTCACGCTGACCGCGGTGCAGCCAGGTGACGACCCAGGCGGCCGAAGTTCCACGTGACCGAGGTGACCGATGCCGGCGGGCGCAGCTTCACCATCGCGTACTTCACCAAGGACACCGCGAAGAAGCCGCAGATTCGCGGCAAGGTCGCGAGCATCACCGACCATGTCGGCCGCCAGCTGCAGTTCCAGTACTACGACGACGGCAACCTCCTGCGGATCGTCGACCACCCGCCAGCGCTGCCGAGCCAGCCGCCGCTGGACAACCGGTCCTGGGTCTTCACGTACACCACCTCGAACGGTGCCGGGCCGGCGATCCCGAACGCCGCCGACCGCGTGAACCCGGACCCGAGTACGCCCAACCAGTCCACCAGCATCTACAGCGCGCGCGACCCACTCGGCCACGAGACGCTCTACAGCTACAACGGCCCGGGTTCGAGCCGGGACCGCGGCAAGGTGGCCACGGTGACCGACCGGGCCGGTGCCACGACGATGTTCTCGTACGACATCAACACCCAGGTGACCACGGTCGCCGCGCCAGCGCCGACCGGGCAGACCCCGCGCACGACCGCGTACACCTACGACACGTCCGGCAAGGTGACGAAGGTCCACGACGCGCTCCAGCGCGACACGCTGGTCGAGTGGAGCCCGGACTTCGCGGTCACTCCAGCCCGGGATCGTATATAGACAGTCAGCGATGAATGGCTGGTCGACGTGGCTGCGCGCACGCGGGCGGCCACCACGTGATCATCAGTGACTTGTGGAGACAACGTCAGATTTCGTAGCGGCCGCTGGCGACAGCGTAGACGCCGAGGGCTGGGCTGGCGGAGTTCGACTCGGGGTTCGCCCGGATCGCGGGTCGTTTCAGGCGGGTGGAGCCGCACCGGCAGGCGCGGTTGTTCCTACTCGGATTGTTGTCCGATGTGGACACTCGCACGTGTTGGCAGTTGGCCGAGCGGGCCGGAGACGGGTCGCCGCACCGGATGCGGCGGCTGTTGGGTGAGGCCGTGTGGGACGCCGACAAGGTGCGTGACGACGTGCGCGGCTATTGGGCGACCCGCAGGCGGTGCTGATCCTCGATGACACGGGTGATCTGAGGAAGGGGTCAACCAATGTGGGAGTCCAAAGGCAGTACACCGGCACCGCGGGGCGCATCGAAAACAGTCACGTCGCGGTGTTTCTGGCCTACGCCTCCCGGCACAGGTACACGCTGATCGACCGGAAGATCTACCTGCCGCGCTGCTGGACCGACGATGCGGCCCGCTGCGCTACCGCGGGCGTGCCCGAACAGGTGCGGTTCGCCACGAAGATCGCCCTGGCGCGGCGGATGCTGGCCCGCGCCGCCCGACGCCGCTGTCCCGGCGGCCTGGACCACCGCGGACGAGTTCTACGGCGGTGACCGCGGGCTGCGCCGGGACCTGCAGGCCCGCGGCATGGGCGACGTGCTGGCCGTGGCGAAAAACCACCGGGTCACCGCCAGCGAAGCCATCGGGCCACAGCGCGTCGACCAGATCACCGCCGGCCTGAGTACGCGGGCGTGGAACCGCTACAGCGCCGGCGAGGGTGCCAAGGGACCACGGGAGTACGAGCGGGCGGGCACCGATGATCAGCGCGGCGATCAGACGCTGGACTTCGTTGATGGTGACCGGGATCAGGTCGGACTCGGCGGTGTCGTGTTCGGTGGCGGGCCGGGTCTGGTCGTCGTGGGGGTGTCAGCACCACGCCGGCCGACGCGCTCATTGTGCCCAGGCGCGGCAGGACGGTCTGACCCTAAGTCGTCGCTCTGGTGACGGATGCGCGGCTGGAATCCAGCGGCCTGGCAGATGCGCTCGGCGGCAAGCCGGCACAGGTTGCCCGGCCTGCCCATGATCCACCAGTCGTCGCGGAACGACCCGACTGGATCACCGGGGTTGTCCGGGGCCCAAATTGCGTGGACGATCAATGGTCGGTTGGGCAACCTGTGGAGGTGGATGTCGCCGAAGACGGTGTGGAGTGGTCGATCGTCAGCGATGGTCAGCAGTGGCGGGTGGCATGGTATCCCCCGCCCCTTGCGCCGCCGGGGACACGGCACGGCTCGGCCGGGATCTGCGTCGCGGCGGACCAAGCGGTTCTGGTCAGCAGCGACGGAGTGCGGTGGGGTCTGCCGGCGGGCGACCCGAGCCCGGCGAGGATTGACTGGCCACGCTGCGCCGTGAGGTCGCAGAGGAGGCGTGCGTGACGGTGGTCGATGCTCGGCTCCTTGGGTTCAGCCGCGGTGCCTGTGTGCGAGGGCGGGAGGCGGGTCTGGCGCTGGTGCGCTCGCATTGGCTGGCTGAGGTGACCCTCGATGCGTGGACGCCGGAGTTTGAGATGACCGGGCGCCGCCTCGTACCTGCCAGCGATGCGTTGGCCAGGATCTGGATCGAGACAGGGTTCGAGCCGATGTACCGGCGCATGTTCGCCGAGGCCGCGTTGCAGACGGCGCCGTATGCCGCGACGGGTGTCTGGCGCGGCCTGCTCTGGTGAGAGGATCGCGGCATGCGTTCGCAGCGATTCACCGCCACGGCGCAGGATGGCGGGCGGGGCCGGGTCCTGATCCCGGTTCCGTTCGACCCGGATGAGGTGTGGGCGGCCAAGCCTCGTCATCACGTCGGCGGCACGGTGAACGGGATGCGGATACGTGGCGTCATCGAGCTCAACGGTGGGGTTAGGGGCTTCCTGCTCGGCCCGGCGTGGCTGCGCGGCTGCGGGCTCGCCGTCGGCGATGAGGTGCAGGTGGAAGTCGAACCGGAAGGCCCGCAGCGCGGCGATCTCGCCGCCGACGTCGCCGCCGCGCTGGAGGCGAATCCGCAGGCGGGCGCGTTCTTCGACGCCCTGGCGCAGTTCTACCGGCGCGGCTACCTGCGCTGGATCGATGCGACCAAACGCAGCCCGGACCTGCGCGCGCAGCGGATCGCCACGATGGTGGAACTGCTCACCGCCGGGGTGAAGGACTACCACAACCAGTAACCCTTCACACGGACCATCGGCGGCCTTTGGGGCTACTGTGGTGCGTCGTCGAGCAGGTGGCCGAAGATGTCATTACCCAGCCGCCGCGCCTGGCGCTGGGTGAGCACGACACCGCACACGCCGGGATGCTCGCTGACCCATCGTTGCGCGGTGGCGGGGCTGGTGAAGAAGTTCATCACCCCGCAGCAGCGATCCGCCGCCGCGACAACGCCCGTACCGTCGGCGGGTGGGCAGTAGCCGTTGTCGGCCGGTTGCGTGGAGCCGACATAGACGACGGCGCTGTCCGGTACCCAGGTGGCGTGTCCCTTGCGGATGGTCACGGTGATCGCATCACCGGTGCCTGGGTCGGCCGAGGTGATGGTGACGTCACGGCAGAGCATGTCGGCGACGCCGAGAGCATCGATGGCGCACATCGCGTACACGCTCGGCCCGCCGTCGATGGCCACAGCGTGGGCGGTGGGGATGCCGGAGAACGGGTACGCGCCCCGCACACCGCCGGCATCGTCGAGGCGGACGACGTCATGCTCGTGCAGCTCTGCCAGCAGGACCGACAGGTCACCACCGTCCACAGCGGCGGACAGCGCGGCGCGGTCCGGCGCATGTCCGGTGGTCGCGAACGCGGCCAGGATCGCCCGGTGCACTCGCCGCGCCGCGGGCGTGACCTCGGCGATACGGCTGCTGGTCACCCCCACCGCCAGCTGCGCCGGGTACGCATCCTCGGTTCCTGAGCCGCTGTTCGCCGCGGCGCGGAGCGCGGCCAGGAGCTTCGCCTCGGTGGGCCAGTCCAGGCGGCACGCTTGCATCGCCGGTACCCCCGCGATACCGCTCATCACGTCGATGTCGTCGACGAGGACGGTCGGTGACGGGTAGTCCCCGACCCGTTCGGTCACCGCCATATCGAGGCCGACCTGATCCAGGCAGCAGGCCAGTACGGCACGGGCGGTGTCGGCGTGCGGGCAGTCCGGGGACAGCAGCAGCTCAACCCGCATCGCGCACCGCCGACTGCGCTGACAAGTCTCGGGCCACGGTCGTCACCCCACGTTCCACGAGCATTCCACGGTCGTATCCGGGTTGCCGGATGCGTTCCTGCGCCATAGTATCCGCTCGAGCAGATACGTCGTACCGAGGTGGTCACCATGGCCGTACGAGCCGCGACCGCGACGCCGGCGGCGTTACTGCCCGACGACCGGGACGCGGTCAGGGTGGTGGCGAAATTCTTCCGCGCGTTGGGCGACCCGACCCGGCTTCGCCTGCTCGAATACTTGCTGCGCGAGGAGCACACGGTCAGCGAGTGCGTCGCGCACGTCGGGCTGGCGCAAAGCCGGGTCTCCACCCACCTCGGCTGCCTGGCCGACTGCGGCTACGTGCAGGTCCGCCGAGAAGGCCGGTTCGCCTACTACCAGGTCTCCGACCCCCGGGTCGCCGACCTCGTGCTGCTCGCCCACGCCCTGGCCGCCGACAACCACACGGCTCTGTGCGCCTGCCACCGCATCCCGCCCCTGCTGCAGGAGCCGTAATGTCGGCCGAGGTTCCGCAACGCCCGACGGGCGCCACCGCGACCGCCTCCGTCGTCGGCGCCCTCGGCGCGGCCGGCAGTTCCCTGCTGGCCACCCTGTGCTGTGTCGGCCCGGTCGCCTACAGCGTCCTCGGCGCGGGAGGTGTGCTCGCCGCCGCGCGACTGCAACCCTGGCGGCCATGGCTGCTCGGCGCGTCGGCGGCCTTCTTGGCGCTGGGATTCTGGTCGGCGTACCGCAAACGCACCGCTGTCATCGACGGGCAGGTTTGCCGGATCAAGACCAGCCGTACCATCCGGATCACGCTGTGGGTCGCCGCCGTGCTCACCGTCGTGGTGGCGGTGTTCGGATGACCCGCCGCCGCTGGATCCTGCTCGCCGCGACCATCGCGGCCATGGGCGCACTGGCCGCCGCGTTCGTCTACCTCCGGGGCATCCCCGGGCACACCCGCCCACACGAAAGCGTTGGCACACAAGCCGAAACGCTGCGCACGGCGTTCAACGCCGACATCGCCGACGTACGCGTTATCGCCTTGGTCTCGCCGACCTGCGGGGCGTGCCTGCGCGGCGCATCCGACATGCAGAATGGCGTCTTCGGGAAGATCGCCGACCCGCGGTTACGCGGCTACATCGTCTGGGTGCCCAAACTCGACGGCCAAGAGACCAACGTCGACCAGGCCACCCACACCGTCGCCGACCCGCGCGCTAGCCACTACTGGGACACCGACGGCTACCTCGTGCACGCCTACGACCAGACGCTGCACCTCGGCGAGGACGCCTGGGACGTCTACCTGATATACCCGCCAGGGGTGCGCTGGGACGGCCCGCAGCCGCCCGCACCCGCATACTGGATGACCCAGCTCAGCGGCACCGACGCGCCGTATCTTGACAAGGCGGTCTTCGCTCAGCACACCCGAACCCTGCTCGACTATTGACCGGGCACATCCGCAGGACCACGGGAGTTCGATCGTGACCATCCCCGACCCACGCGCCGACCGGGACCCGCCCGCCGATCTTGAACTGCCCATCGAGGTCGAACCGGCGCCCGGCCCGCCGGTGTCGTGCGCAACGCTGCAGCAGGAAGCGGCCGAGCGGCCCAAGTCGCTGCGGTTGCTGCCCCGCATCACCGCCGACGCCGTCCGCCTGGTGTGGGCCGCCAACCCGCGCATGCTGATCGCCAGCATCGCGCTGAAACTGGTCAACGGCGCCGGGCTGGCGACCGCGCTCATCTTTGGCAAGAACCTGATCGGCTCGGTGCTGTCTGCGGATACCGCGGGCAGTTCACCAGGTATCGGTGCGGTCGCACCGCAGCTGGTCACTGTGGTCGGCATCGTCGCCGCATTGGGTCTGGTCACCGCGGCCGGGCGGGAGGTGCGGGAGATCCTCTCCGAGACCACCGCCCGGCACGCCAAACAGGCCATCATCGACGTCGCCACCCGCGTCGAGCTGTCCGCCTACGAAACCTCGGCCTTCCACGACCGGCTGGTGCGGGCAGCGGCCGGTGAACACCGGCCGATCCAGATGGTCGACGGGCTGATCGGCACCATCGGCGCGATCGCCTCGATCGGCGGCATTGTGGTCGCCCTGCTGGCCATCCAGCCGTGGCTGGTACCGCTGCTGTTCCTGGCCGGGCTGCCCCTGCTGCTCGGTGTGATGAAGGCCGGGCAGGCCATGTTCGGCTTTCACATGCGGATGACCACCGTCGCGCGGGCCCGCAACTACCTCTACCGGCTGCTGACCGAGAAGGACCCGGCCAAGGAGGTCCGCGCCTTCGGACTCGGAGAGTATCTGACCGGCCGGCACACCGTGCTGTACGAGCAGCACATGGCCGAGCTGCGCAAGACCACCCGCAAGCGGTTCCGCATCGCCATCGCCTCCACCCTCGGCCTGGCCGCCGCGCTCGGCGCGGGGATGGCCGGCCTGCTCGCCCTGGCAATGTCAGGCAGGCTGGAACTAGCCGCGACCGCCACCGCCACCGGGGCGCTGCTCATCCTCGGCGAACGGATCATGACCACCGTCAACAGCGTCGGCGACATGTACGAGGCGGGCCTGTTCGTCGAGGACTTCACCACCTTCCTGGCCACCACCCCGCTCACCCACGGCGCCACCGGCACGATGCCGGCCCCGACCGCGTTCGACCGGATCACCGTCGAGGACGTGACCGTCACCTACCCGGCCGCCAGCAGCCCGGCCCTGACCGAGGTGTCGCTGCAGATCGACGCGGGCCGGGTCATCGCGCTCGTGGGCGAGAACGGGTCGGGCAAGACCACCCTGGCCAAACTGCTGTCCCGGCTCTACCTGCCCGACGCGGGCCGCATCGCCTGGGACGGTACCGATCTCGCCGACATGGACGCCGGGCAGGTGCACCGCCGCATCGCGGTCATCTTCCAGGACTTCGCCCGCTACGACCTGACCGCCCGGGAGAACATCGGCCTCGGCGCGGTGGAACACGTCGACGACACCGACACCGTGCGGACCGCAGCGGTGCACGCCGGCGCCGACCGCTACCTGGCCGCGCTACCGGACGGGTACGAGACAATCCTGTCCCCGGAGTACGACGGCGGCCGGGACCTGTCCGTCGGGCAGTGGCAGCGGGTCGCGCTGGCACGAGCGTTCATCCGCGACGCCCCGCTGATCATCCTGGACGAACCCACCGCGGCGCTGGACCCCCGCGCCGAACACGACCTGTTCACCCGCATCCGTACCCTCTACAAGGGATGGACGGTGCTGCTGATCTCGCACCGGTACAACACCGTCCGCGACGCCGACCACATCTACGTCCTCGACCAGGGCCGGATCATCGAACACGGCAGCCACGACCAGCTGATGGCTGCGGCGGGGGTATACGCGGAGCTGTTCACGTTGCAGGCCGCCGCCTACACCGACCAGCCCTCACCCAACGGCCACCACAACACCGCAGGCGCGGCAGTACCTGTGCCGCAGGCGCGCGACGCAGCGATCCGTTGAAGGACAAGTCCATGACGACCGTCATCGACGGCGACCCGCGCGCCGTCGCCGCGACCCGGGCCGTCCAACACGGCGACATCGCCCGGCTTCGGCAGCTCCTGGCCGATCATCCGGAGCTGGCCACCGCCGCGATCGGCACCGCGGGGCCGTGCGGCAAGGCCCGCACCCTGCTGCACGCGGCCACCGACTGGCCCGGCCACTACCCCAACGTCGCCGCCACCATCCAGGCACTGGTCGAGGCGGGCGCGGACGTCAACGCCCGGTTCACCGGCCCGCACACCGAAACCCCGCTGCATTGGGCCGCCTCCAGCGACGACGTCGAGGCCCTCGACGCGCTGCTGGACGCCGGCGCGGACATCGAGGCCGACGGCGCTGTCATCGCGGGCGGCACCCCACTCGACGACGCGGCCGCGTTCGCACAGTGGCAGGCCGCCCGGCGGCTGGTGGAACGCGGCGCGCATACCAAGCTGTTCAACGCCGCCGCGCTCGGGCTGCTCGACCGCGTCCAGGCGCATCTGGCCACGGACCCGCCACCGCAGGAGGTCTCCGCGGCGTTGTGGGCGGCCTGCCACGGCGGGCAGCAACCCACCGCAGAACACCTTCTCGAACGCGGAGGAGATCTGAACTGGATCGCGCCCTGGGATGGCCTGACCCCGCTCGACGCCGCCCGGCGCAGCGACGCCCACGACCTGGCCGCCTGGCTAGTCGCGCGAGGAGCCAAACCCGCCCGCGAGCCGGACACGGCAAAGGATTAACACTGTCGCCTGCGCCGGCTCGCCAACCGGCTGGGAAGCCCACCCGGCATCCAGGGCAGGCGCGCCGCCCGCGTTCAGGTGGTCCGAGAAATCGCGCGAAGCGTGTGCCCGAGCACGCCCAGACTGGTCCGATGGGCACCGCCGAGCCGCACCTTCCCGACCCGGGCGGGCCGGCCGAGGACACTGTCTGCCCGCCGCCGGTGGCCGAGGTGGTGCCGTCGGTGGCATGCACCTGGACCGAGCCGCCCGCGGTGACCGTGGCCGTGTTGCGCGCGATCGCCTCGGTGGTGTTGTGCACTGTGTTCGTGCCGTCCTTGAACTGCGCGCCGTCAAAGCGCGGCAGGATCGACCAGGACGTGGAGAACGTGTCGTTGTCCGCGTCGAGCGTGGCGTCGCCGGCTGTCGCCCGGACCCTGGCGCCGTCCACGTACGCGCCGACGGTGTTCTCGGTGCTCAGCAGCGCGGTGGTGGCGCTCACCACATGATCGTTCTCGACCCCCGCGCGGATCGTCACCGACCCGGCCGCCGTCACCGAGGCGCCGCCCTTGACCGTGACCTTGGCGATGCTCTTGACGGCCACCGCGCCGCCGTCCTTGTACAGGTTGGCGAGCCCGGGATCGGCGCGGACGAACTCCATGATGTCCAGGGCGGTCGTGGTGTCCAGGGCGAGGTTGGTCTTCTCCCGGGCGGTGACCGTCACGTCGTGGCCGGCGCTCAGGGTCGCGCCGTCGATCGTCACGCCGGTACCGAGGCCGTCACCGGGCTGGGTGACCGCGGCGGTGAGGGCACCGGCCGGGAACAGCGCGGTGAGCTGCTGGGCGAGCGGGACGAGCGCGGGGAACCTGTCGGTGGGCGTGCCCACGAGGCCGCCGAGACCGGTGGTGGCGCTGCCGATGAGCCGCTTGAGCTCGTCGTCCAGCGAGCCCTGCACGCTGTCGGTGCCGTTGACGCTGTTGAGGAGCCCGAGCGGTACGACACAGACCCTGCCGCCCGGGATCAGGCAGATCGGGTCGCCCAGCTTGCCGCGGATCGAGTACAGCGAGACGGAGGCGCCCAGGCCGATCAGCGTGAAGAGGCCGACGTTGCCGATGAAGCTGTCACCCTCAATCCGCGCCGCCGCATGCAGGTCGATGTCCTGGCGGGCGTTGACCTGCGCGGTGCTGCCGACCGTGACGGTGGTGTCGTTGTCGAAGATGCCTACATCCACGCCGACGCCGAGGGTGATCGCCGATGAGACGATGCTGACCGCGAGGCCGAAGACCTTCGAGTCGTTGGTGGCCGAGACGTTCACCGTCTGGCGCGGGTCCGCGCCGGCGGCGTCCGGGTTGATCCGCGCACCGGACTCCACGAACGCGGTGGTGTCCGAGTCCATCACCGCGAAGGCCACGGCGCCCGCGACTGTCGTGATGCCGGCGTCGCCGCCGCTCGCGGCCAGGTTGAACACGCTCTCGGTGGACCGCGCCTGCACGCCGAGCCCGTGGATCTGTTGGACGCCAAGCCCCGGCTTGACGGTGCCGTCGGACACGCCGATCGTCGTCGCGCCACGACCGAACGCGTTGACCACTGCGCCGGCCGAGACCCAGGCGCGGGTGTCCTTGCGTACCAGGGCGACCGCGACGCTTGCCCCGACGCCGAGCA
>WNGA01015374.1_pt1 | contig 13573 bp, 12 predicted proteins | sample 5400061 | NCBI WGS metagenome assembly WNGA01 (sample SAMN13153366, study PRJNA577476) | soil metagenome | isolation source: 100 cm soil or saprolite under grassland replicate 2 | place: USA:California | collected 2016-06-15 | reverse complement strand
CCGACGCGACGGCATGTCCGCTTTGTGCCCATATTGTTGTACAAGTCCAAAATTGCCCGGTGATAATTTTCCCGCCGTAAGACGATCCGACCGACGACCGCCGATCTATGCCGCCTCAGTCACGTTACCGAGCTCGCCCGCGAGATCGTCGTCAGGCAATGAGGTCCCTCACATCTTTACACGAAAGTCTCGCCTACAGCCCGGAGAATTTTTGATCACCAGTGCAAAAAGACTTTTGCAACAAAATCTGCCAATCGCGTCATAACGCGATGCAGCAAATTAGCACCGATCTCAGCAACTACCCTCGCGACTCAGGCCTTTGCGGACTATCTCGCAAGCGCCTTTCCCAAAGCCCAATCTCAAGCTGAATCACCGATGCGCTGCGGGGCATCGTGCCGCTGCACTCCGTTTGTTCGCGTATCCGGGCATCATTTGGGGAACCCTGGTCTGGGTTTGCCCTACGAATGCCACCGACTACAAGCATTCAGATAGGAAAGGTTCCACGTCGGGGGTATAGCAATGATCCGCGCCACGGTAGTCCGTGCGCTTGTGCTGACGGCGGCTTTTGCCGCGGCATTGACGCCGGTCACGTGCCTTGGCGAAGACAGCAATCAGTTGCCGACCAGGGCAACAAAGGAGGTGCCGCGCGAGCTGCTCTCGCTGTTCCGACAAAAGAAGATGCCAAAACATTCACCGATCCTTGTGCGCATTTTCAAGGAAGAGGCGGAACTCGAAGTCTGGAAGCAGGACACCACCGGCCATTTCCAGCTCCTCAAGATCTTTCCGATCTGTCGGTGGTCGGGCGATCTTGGGCCGAAGTTGCATGAGGGCGACCGTCAGGCTCCAGAGGGGTTCTATACAATTACCCCCGAGTTGATGAATCCCAATTCCAACTTCTATCTTGCGATCAACATGGGCTTCCCCAACAGCTTCGACAAAGCGACCAACCGCAACGGCAGCTTGCTCATGATCCACGGCGACTGCTCGTCGAGTCTATTCGCTGGCGCGCGACTCACTCCTCGGCCGGCCGTCATTCCAGGTCCAGGCCTATCCGTTCCGCTTGACGCCGGCGAATCTGGCGCGGCATCGAACTCATCCGCAGTTGGCCTTCTGGAAGATGCTCAAGATCGGCAACGATCACTTCGAGGCGACGCATCTCGAACCCAAGGTGGATGTGTGTAATCGCCGCTATGTATTCGATGCGCAACCTCCGCCGAATTCGCCGGATCCTCTTGTGTTCAATCCCACCGGTAAATGCCCCGCCTTTGTCGTGAATCCGAAAATCGCGCGGCGGGCGCTGGAGAAACAACGCACCGACGAGCTCGAATACGCGCGATTGCTTGAAGACAACGTGCCAGCCGCCCCAATCTACAGCGGACTGGACGGCGGAATGAATGAGGTTTTCCTCGCACGGTTTCCGGTCAGAGTGACGCTTGCGAAAGTGCTGCCGTATGCATCTCACCTTCCGCAACTGCCACCGATCCCCTGGGTCGACAACGATGGTTCGTTGACGAGTAAATTGTTTGGCACCTTGTTCTGATCGACATGGGCGTTGCGGTACGCACGGGCGTGCCGATTGCCCCGCGCTACGTTCTGTCGGGCATAGTTAGTGTAAGCAGACTTTGACGTCGCATGGTGCCGCTGTCACCCGGATCAGCACGGTAGGAGACTGCTGCGCTGCGGGATTTCTATCCAGCCTATGTCCGCTAATGGAATGGTCCGACCGTGCTCCGGCCCCGCCAGCGAGCGAAGCTGGCAGGGGGCGCCAAAGCCAAGGAGCACGCCATGTCACACAAGCTCAATTCGCGCCGGGCCAACGCGCCCAATGGGGTTCGCCGGATATCTGCTTTGCATCCAATAGCGTCCGCATTTACGCAGCGTCGCGAACTGACGCTTTGTGCCATAACCGGTCGTAAGCAGCCGCAACAAATAGCGGCGTTATTCGATCGCCTCGTCGGCGCGGACGGGCAAGCGGCGGGATAGTGATACCGAGAGCTTCCTCGGCATGCTATTCATCGCCTGAGCCCGCTACTGGATCAAATTTGTCCGCACAGCCAAATACAAAACCAAACCACACGCTATAACAATCAATACTAACCAAATTGCAATTTTCCCCAACCTTGGCACATGTCCGTAAGGTTTATGTCCCATTTGTTTTTCTAAGTGCGGATGATCATCGTCCATAACTCTCTCCTATAAAACGCGAGATCATTCGATCACTTCGTCGGCCAGTGCAGGCGGCCGCCGCGCCGCCGAGGAGAGTGATGAAGTCGCGCCGCCTGATGTCGAACATGGAGCTTCCTCCTGGGCTTCTTCCCAGGGGATGAGGGAGTTGGTTCCCGCTCCTATGCTCCCATCCATACGATAGCACATCACGGTTACGCGGGCGAACGCTGCACTGCGGGATTGCAATCCAGCTTATGTCGCAGATGGGCCAGTCGCGTCTGATCGTTACCGCTCCGGCGGTCGCGGCATGTCCGCTTCGCTCCTCAAAGCGGACATGCGCTAGCTTGCCTCGATATGTCCGCTTGGTGCCAATCGCGTTCGAACGCGCCGCAGCAAAAAAGCACCGCTATTCGATGATTTCGTCGGCGGCGGCCGAGAAGGCCATCGGCACGTCGATGCCCAGCGCTCTGGCGGTCTTGAGGTTGAGGACAAACTCAAACTTGGCTGCCTGCATCACCGGCAGCTCGCCAGGCTTCTCGCCCCTGAGAACGCGCGCGACGTACACGCCTGCTTGGCGATAGGCATCGGTCACGCTCGCTCCATAGCTCGCCAGACCGCCGGCTTCGGCAAACTCCCGCCGGTAGTACATGGCCGGCATCTTTTGACGCGCGGCGAGCGAGACAAACTGTTGGACGCGGCCGCCGTAGAAGGCATCGGCGCCGAGCAACAGCGCGCCGACCCGTCGCTCGCTGAGCGAGTCGAACGCCTTGTCGATGTCGGGAGCGGTTGCGGCATGCACGACCTCCATCGTGAGCCCGAGAGCGCGCGCGGCCTCCGCTGCGTCGGCCGAGCAGCGCGGCGTTTCCGGATTGTTGGGATTGACCATCAGTCCGAACGTCTTCGCGCCCGGCACGAGGTCCCGCAGCAGACTGAGCGCTTTGGTTCCCAGCTCCTCGGAGAAGAAGGTGATGCCGGTGACGTTGTCGCCAGGCTGGCGCAGGTTCGTGACGAGGCCCATTTTCACCGGATCGGCGCCGGTGTTGAACACCACCGGGATGGTCGTGGTGGCGTTCTTGGCCGCCAAGTTGGATGGTGGACCGCCCACAGCCGCGATGACGTTGACCTTGCGACGCACCAAGTCCGCTGCCAGTTCAGGCAGACGATCGACCTTGCCCTCGGCCCAGCGATATTCGATCGCGACGTTTTGGCCGACCACGTAGCCGCCCTCCTTGAGACCCTGCTGGAACGCGGCCAGTTGTGCCTCGAACGGCGCGGCCGTTCCGCTGTGCAAAAAGCCGATCACCGGCATCGCCGCCTGCTGCGCGCGCCCCGCGATCGGCCAAGCCACGGCTGCGGCACCGAGCAGCGATATGAACGCGCGTCGCCTCATGGGGCGCCCCTCCTCAGGCTTAGGGCCGCACATTACCACACCGTTGCGCAAGAACGCCGCTGTGCATCTGTCGCAGATGCGTCAAACCCAGTAACGCTCTGTACCAGCATATGTTGTCCGGGTTGCCCCCCGATAGCGGACATTCAGCGACAGGCTACGAATAGTGTCCTTTACGTCGTAGAAATTAGAAGTGGGACCTGAGTTGAAGTTGGGATAATCGCCGATGGACCGGAAAACATATCTTGTGGTGGCTGGGGTCATCTTCACCTTGGTGGCACTGTTCCACCTGGTGCGGATTTATATGGAGTGGCCAGTCATCATCGGGGATTGGTCAGTGCCGAAATGGGTGAGTTGGGTCGCCCTCATCGTTGCTGGTTTCCTTGCTATTGTCGGGTTTAGGTTCACGGCGGATGAAAACGAGTAGGGCCACCTATCTTCCCCATCCCAGTAGAGCCGTCAGCCCCACCATTGGCTTCGACGAACAAATCTCTGGCGGAGATGAACAAATCCCGGGACGTGGTCAGACCTACTTAAGCGATATCAGCCTGAAGGTGATCTGGGAGAAGCAAAGAACAAGCACCTTCTCCCACCACCGCAGAGTGAAGAGGCTGAATTCGATCCGCTCTGCTAACTAGAGGCCCCGGTCAGAAGTGGTAGCCGGGGCCTCTTCATCCAGATGAATGTCATGACCTCCAGCGACAGTCTTTTGCTGCTCCTACGCCGCCTGGACCAGCTTGAGCGAAAGCTCGACTGCATGCTGGAAGAGCTACAGACCCCCACAGCCATCGGCTATTCGGCACGCCGGGGCAATCGCCCAAGGAAGGACTGAGGCCACCGGCCTGGGCCTCTGGCCCAACGATCAGAACAAACAACTTGGGAGCTTGGTCTGAACATGAGGGATAGGTTCCTGTCTTGGCTTGGCTGGCTGCTAATGGCTCCATTCATCATTGGGCCTATTGTGGAGCTAGGGTTAGGTCCTTAGCGATGGCGCATGGCATCAGAATGCCTTTTGGATATTCGTTCTATCGGCTATGGGCTGGCTGTGGGTATGATGACGGCTTACTTGGCCGCCCGTCTGAATGCACGTCAGGTCTCGACCGGTTCTCGTATTCGAGCGGCTACTTCCAGGCTCGCGCATGTCGTGCAGGGACGCAGGAAGACCTTCGGCGGCGCTACACTCGGCCGTCAACGCAGCGGACCCGTCAACCACACGGTGGCAGCTCTCGGCTGATCATCATTTAAGCGCCGCACCGCCAAGCAGCGTGATGAAATAGCGGCGACCGATGTGGATTGCCATGTGACCCTCCCGTGGGAGGTCATGCCCAATGGAGGGACGTTACCACGCTTTGATCGCGCAGTCTGTGGCTACTTCACGCTCGGGACGACCGAAATCTAGGGCCAATTCGTAAGTCTATCGAATGCTTCGGAATGACCGCTTGGGGTCATTTGCGAGCCCTAACCTGACTCATGCAGTGCGGCAACCGGCAGTTCAGGGGCTGCGTCTATGGCTTGCTGGCAAGCACGATGTTGTACCCATTGCCGAAGACGAAAACCTTCGACGTACGCCAAATAATGCGTTCCAGGTCCACCATGGTGCGCATGCGCAGCCGGAACTTCCACAGCAGTAAGTGTTGAATGAAGTTGAACGTTAGGCCCCATGCCCAGAAGGGCAATTGCCGGTAACGGATCGGGTGGAAGCCAAGACGGCGCAGCTTGAAGACGAGCAGATTGGCGCCAAGGAAATTGTAGCGCCAATTCTCGAAGAAGGCGGTGACGCTGCGATAGTCATGCTCTCGACGGCAGGCGTCCAGGGATCCCGGTGAACGAATGAGCAGCCGCCCTCCAGGTTTGAGCGATCGCCAGCAGCGCACCAACCAGGCGTCCAGGTCCTTGGTGTAGCCGATCGACTCGAACGCGTAGATCGCGTCGAAATACTCGTCCGCCAGTTCGAGGCGATCGAAGTCGGAAACAACGACTTGGACACGACCATTGAATTTCTCGAATTTGCGCCGGCAAATATCCGCCTGCACAGTTGAATTTGTCACGCACACGATTTCGACGTTGCACTGGCTCGCAAGGTAGTAAGCGGCGGCGCCGGATCCGCAACCGAGGTCCAAGAAGCGCATCCCGTGTTGCACCGGCTTGAGAAGAACATAGTCAGCTTCGTGGGGGCTCGTGAAGATCGCGCGCGGAAAAACGCACGTGCTGTAATTGTCGTTTTCGCTGCGATAGGACCCAAACACGTCGTCGTATGTACGGTTCTCATCATCGTGCTTTAGGAAGTCGTCGGTCCTCGGCGTCCACTCGACAAGTTGTCGCTGTTCGAATTCGTTCAGCGTATGACCGATATGGGTTGCATCCTTCGGATAGATGACGAGGAGATACAGGATGTAATGAAACAGATTATATGCCGCGAACAACCCGAGGACGATCGCCGCTATGACTAGAAATGTCGAAACATCACCCACGGGTCGTTCCTGCGATTGTGTTGAGCCGCGGCTTCTGAAAGTTCCCTGCCATTGGGGCGCGTGTCCGGACTGTCCAGAATTGTGGGGGGTAGAAAGCGTCTCTTGAAGATTGGGTCAGCCATCGCCAGCAGTAGACACCGTCAAAGCCAAGACACAGCGCTGAATAAACGGTGCAACGAAGACGACGACCGGCAACATGGTCAAAAAAGCTATCCCCCAAGAGAATAACCATTCCTCCACAAATCGCATATTGAAATTAGTCAACTGGTGAGTTGCGATCGCGGTTGCGACGCCCGTCGTGATTGCCGCCTGAATAATACCGTAGACAAGCGGAGCATATTGCTGCGGAAGTCGTGCCATGAGGGTCCTGGCTTTGAATGAGCCACGGATCCAATGTAGCCGTGGTCCGCTTACCCTCCAAGCTTTTGCCGGTCAAAGGCATGGTAGGACTGTGCCGCCGGACGTCCGGCAGATCACCGGTATTTCGGGAGCAGGGAACCATCCTCGACCGAGACGGTCGAACCCGCATGTCCATGCATTTACGCTTCGCTCCGAGAGCGCACGCAAACTCAATCGGAGGGTGCCTGTCGCGAAGTGCCATTAACGGACATCGCAAACACTTTGGGAGGCCCCGCGGAGCGCGACAAACCGGAGACGCTCCGGGACCACGGGACTATCAGTTGACTCGGCTGCCTCGCGTCAGCTCCGCGACTTTTCTGATATGCGCGACCGCGGCGTTTGCTCCGGCCGTCTTGGTCAGCAGGTCCAACGTTGCATCATCGTCATCACCGACCGGCGCCAGCGCCTGATCCATATAGGCCCGCGCGTGGGGATCGCAGGCGATGGAAATCTTCAAAGCGAGCAGCCGCGCGATCACGCCGGCCAAAATGACATGCTTGTAGAGCGTCTCCCACACAAAGCGCGGCCAAAAGACCCAGACTCGTTCGCGCGGCAGGCCGGGCCGGCGTTCCGAGGGATTTTTCAAACGGAGAACACCGCTCTGGAGCGGATGGACGTTTTCGAGACGTACCATAGTCGCGAACGAGACCAACACCTTGAGGAGGCTGCCCGTCGGCACGCCTGTCGCTGCCGCGCGACGCATGAGCGTCTTCATGTGCTCCGGCGTGTAATACAGCGACCAGGCTTGGCGGTAGATCGCCTCCCACTCAGCCTTGCTCATGTTGGCGTGGGCAGTGCAGACATGCTCCACGTCATATGCATTGAGGTCCGGTTCCATCGCAACGTCCTTGCGCCAAAGAATCTGATGATCCTCCGAACCGGGTAGCGGCGTCAGGCAGAAAAACTCGATAACGTCGAGCGGGAGTTCCCTCTGTATGATCGCGATATCACGCCTGATGCTGTCGGGTGTATCGCCTGGGAAGCCCAGGATGTAGCCGGCAAGCGTGATAATGCCCTGCGCCTTCCAGGCGAGCAGCATCTTGCGATATTCGGTGATCTTGTTCTGGCGCTTCTTCGCTGCGTTGAGATTGTCCGGGTTGATATTTTCCAATCCAATGAACACTCGCGTAACGCCGGCCCGCTTCGCCTTGGCAATGAAGTTTTCGATCTTGTGGCAAAGGGTATCGACCTGGATCATCAGGCCGAGCGGAATCCCATCCTTCTCCCTGAGCTCAATCAAGCGGTCGAAGATCGCCTCCCACCCCTGGTTGCGCGCGAAGTTGTCGTCGGTAATGAAGAATTTGTGGATCCCCTGCGCCCAGTTGAGACGCACGAGATGTTCCACGTCGTCGGCCGAGCGGTAGCGCGACTTGCGGCCCTGCACGTTGATGATCGTGCAGAACGAACACTGGTACGGACAGCCACGGCCCGCGTCGAAACTCGCGCTCAGACCGAGGGTGCGTGCCACGTAGCGCCGCGGGAGAAACGGCACCGGCGTGCCCTCGATCCCGGGCAGGTCTTTCATGGAACCGTACAAAGGGGCAAGCCGCCCGTCGGCGGCATCCCGCAACACCGTGTCGAGCCGGTCTTCGGCTTCGCCGGCAAACATGGCAATGCCCATGTCGCGGCAAGCGTTGAGATCGACCGCATGGCCATCAAGCATCGAGAGGCATCCCGACACATGGAAGCCGCCCATGGCAACCTGGATCCCGGCGTCGCGCAACGGTCGTGCAATATCGAGAGCGCGGGGGTATTGGTTCGACTGGACGCCGACGAGTCCGACGAGCCCGAAATTACCATGCGATCGGAAGCGGGCGACGAGCGCCGGCACGTCGATGCGCGTGTTGGTTTCGTCGATCGCCTCGATGTCGATGGCGACATCCGGTCCGAGCACGAGCCGCTCGGCACAATCTGCTGCAATTGCGTAGACGGCGGCAAGCGAGTTCGACGGGATCATCGCCCGCCACCAGCGAATGACGTATCCGTCGTCATCGTAGTGCGATGGCTTGATCAGAACGAGTTGAAAGCGCCGCCTCATGGTCGAACATTCGAGCACAATCGATCTCCGAGGTCGACGCAACACAACGTCGCGCGGCAGCCGTCGACGACATACGGGCGGAGGCCCACGTGGGCGACCATGAGGCAACAGGGGCTCCGAGTCAAAACGCGGCCGTGCGACGAGCAAGCGTGAGGGCAATCATTCCTTACGCCGCCAGCGCTCCATCTCGGCGATGATCGCTTCGAGCTTTGCATCGTTTTGCATCGTTTTCACGGTCGAGACCCGCGTTGTATTTGGGCAACACGTTTTGGAAAAGTGATTACCCGCAGATTTCTTGTCTTGCACGAAGCGACTGTAAGCCGACAATCGATCCTATCGTCTGCTGTGCGGCGTGCCTTACGGTGGGACCGAACGGGGGGAGGGGAGTCGTGAGACCGCGGCAGTTTGCGCTGGTGCTGTTGTGCGGAACCGTCACCCTCGCCGGTTGGTGCGCGGCTAGGATCGGCGGCTTCGATTGGCTCGAGAATCCCGCAACGCCGATCTGGAACCGCGGGGCGACACGCGACGCAACGACTTCGAGCGCTGACGCCGAGCGCGTCGGCGCGTCGCTGGCACGCGCAATAGCCTCTGTGGCCTCCGTGGCCGCGTCCCATCTCAAGCTGCCCAAGCCTGCCGTCGCGTCCGCGGCCGAGCCTGCCGCCGATGCGGCGACGGTCGATCCAACTCCGCGCGAAACTGGCTTCGTCCTCGCCGGCGTTTCCGAGGCGCCCGCCGTCGAGGCCGCTTCGCCCGACTCTCAATCGACGCCGCCGCCGGAAACACGCGGGCGGCTCGTGTCGCTGTTCAGGCCCGAGCCGGAGAACGAGGATCCGCAGCCGGCCGCGCGCCCGGTTGAAACTCTCGACGAATGCCTGGTGGTCGAAATCTGCATCGACGAGTACCTTTGGTCGCTGTACGAACGCACGCCCAAAGTCGACACGAACAAGGTGACGGAGAAGATCAAGACGACGGTCAAGGTGAAGGGCAAGACGCGCACCGTCACCAAGACCATCACGAAATATGTCATCGGCGACTTCACGTGGAAGGATCCGATCGCGGCACAAAGAGCCGGCATGTCGCTCAAGGACTATGTGATCGGAGGCATGGATCGCGGCTTCAAGCGCAAGCTGTTCCGGGCGCTTCGCGTGATGGACGACGCCGGGCTCATGCCGGGCATAACCAGCGCGTTCCGCGACGATTACCGGCAATCGATCGCGGCCGGCAACAAGGCTGCGAGCGACAGCTCATTCCATGGCGGGAGCCGCCGCGGCGGCTACGGCCACGGGCTTGCCGTCGATCTCGTGAGCGTCAAGGGCGAGACCCGTCTGCAGCGATTCGCCTCGAGCGAAGTGCTGTGGAAGTGGGTCGATGCGCACGAGAAGGAGCTTAGCGTCGGGCGCCCGTATCTCGATCGAGACCCCCCGCATGTCACGCCGATCGATGGCAAGGAATATGCCGCCAAGCGTGGCCGGCCGGCTGTGCAAAAGGCGGGATTGCAAACAAAGAAGGCGCAAGCGGCGAAATCGGAAACAACGAAGCGTCAGGCGGGCGCCGGCAACGATCCATCGATGCGCGCCAAGCCGGCAAAATCATCCAAGGTGAGCAGCCTTGGAGCGCCGGACAAGCATGCAACGGCGAAATGACCCGCGCGCAAGCTTCATGCGCGGGCAAAAGCGCGTCCTTAGGGGCGTTCACGCCCGTCTTCCGACGGGCTATGGACGCGCGTGAACGCGCACGGCACGTCTGCTTCGCTCCAATCGCTTCCGAAGCTCAGCACCGCAGTGAAACTCACTTCTGATGCGGCGTGCCGATATACGGAAACTCCTTGAGAATGTCGGTGTGTACTGCGCAGGTTTCGACGGATCGAAACTCAGCACGTCGGGCAGTGTACCCTCCTTGTCGATCGCGGCAATCGCTTCTTCGCGCGAGTAATTTCCTGTGTGGCCCATCAGATGCACGAACTGATCGAGCCAGCGCTTGCGATCGTTCACCGGCTCGCTGGCGTTGTATTCCAACTTCGTGTCGTCGGTGTTGAAAAAGCTGCTGACACTCGGATGGCCCGCGCGATCGACGTGGAGCAGCTTGCCGTCCTGCCGCACGCTGCATCGTCCCCAGATGTGTATTTTCGGCTTCGGGGCCAGTTCGCTCGTCGGCAGTTCGACCACCATCGAGAACACGTTGGCTTCGGTATTCGAATCCACGCTGGTCCACGGTGACTTGCCGCTCAGGTGAGGCTCGGTGAAATTCCGCTTGCCCCTGATGTCGAACAGATTCTTGATGCCGTCGAAATCGAAAAAGAAAGCGTCGCTGCGGCTGCCGGCGAAGAACGTGTAGTCGCCCGCCTTGACAAGATTGGGCTTGCGGTCGAATGAGACTTCTGCATCAGCGACGATCTTGTTCCCGACGGCTTCGACCGAGCGCGACTGCGCGCCTTTGGCCAAAAACACGTTGAAAGTCTGCTTGGGCGACTGGAACGCGTAGAGATCGCACAGGTCGAGTCTTTGGTCGCCGAGCGGCGGGCCGAGGCTTAGGCCGGTAAAGTGGTTCGACATTTTTTCTTCCTTTTGCAATCGAGAGTGGGAGCTGTCGTTCGACAGGATGGTAACAAACCGTAGATTTAATGTCGCCCCGCTATCGGCACGACCCATCATGGATGCTTCTGTTCAGCCTCCGTTCAGATGTGGCGTGACACGCTATATTTCTTATGAGGACCACATCGAAATTCCTGGCAGCTGCCGCTGTCATGATCTCGATGGCGACAACCGAAGCCCATCCTGGACAATTGGGTGGCTATCGTCATGCCTCGCCGAGCGGCTACGTTCGCTGGAGTCACCGCAGGGGCTACGTGGCACCGCGCTTCTACAACATGCCGCAGCGGCCCGATCTTGGAGCCGCGATAGCCGGCGCATTGGCAGGCGCAGCCCTGCAGTTGATCCCTCGGGCAACGGAAGCTCTGATCGCGAAGCTGCCTCCCGCGGAGTCGGCGCAGCTATCGACGGCACCGCCGGTTGCCGTAGCACAACCGGACGGTTCACCACCGAGCAGTGACGTCCTGGACGATATCGAAGGTAATTCGCGGGACATTACGCGGCAGGAGGTAGAGGCGGCGTTGGTCGATTGGTGCGCAAGCCACGGCGACGCCCCCCTGTGTGTCAAATTTCCCAACCCTATTATCGCAGCTACAGTGAGCCTGGAGGGCGCCGATACTATCGGCCTGGCCGATACCCGACCTGGAATGGATGCCAGCAGGGCTGGACTGTGCAGGACGGTCTCTGCAAGCCCTACCGGGGCTACTAGCTGTGCGCGTGCCCGGGTGAAGCCATAAGCGCGTTCACGCGCGTCCGTAGCCCGTCGACGACGGGCGTGAACGCCCTTGCGGACGCGCTATGGCGACACCCGGGGGGGCGTTGAAAACCCTTCAAGACGAGGTCTCCGGCCGGTTCGACTTCGATGTGCGCCTCTACCTTGGACAAGACTCGCGGCGCGATGAGAATTTGCTTGTCCTTTGCTTCGCCGCAAAGGCGTGCAGCCATATTGCACGCTGGACCTATGGCACCGTAATCGAGCCGCTGCTCGAAGCCGATCGTGCCGATGGTGACGTACCCGCCCGCGATGCCCGCTCCAAAGCCAAGCTCGTGACCACGCTTGCGCCAGCTCAATGACAAGGCGGTTAGCGATTCGCGCATGGCGAGCGCCATGCGGATCGCCTGCAGTTCGTGGTTCTCAACCGGCATGGGAGCGTTGAATAGCACCATCATTCCATCGCCGGCGATGTGCTCGATCGTTCCATCGTACTCGACGACGAGGCGGCCAAGTTCAGCGTGGTATTGGCGCAATACGCTCATGACCTCCTCTGGCTCCGCCGTTTCGGTGAAGCCGGTGAAGCCGCGCAGATCAACGTACACCACCGTAATCTCGGCGCGACGCGTCTTGAGCGGGTCGTCCGTCTCTCCGGACATGATCAAGTCACTGATTTTCGGAGAGAGAAATCGCGTAAGCCTGGAATAGCGCCCGATCTGAGATACCTGCTCGGCAACCCGCGATTCGAGGGTTGTATTCCATTCGGCAAGTTGTGCCGCTTGTTCCTCGACTTGTCGGTTCTTGTCCTGGATCTCAGCATAAAGGCCTTCGAGTACTCGATTCTTCTCGATCACCAGCTTGTTCGCTTCCTCGGTTCGCTGCTTTGCCTCGACAAGCTCCCGTTCAGCCTGCTTTTGCTCCGTGATGTCCGTCATCACCGTGACGGCGCCGCCAGCCGCGGCCCGACGGCGGCGAATGCGAAGCCATCGCCCGTCCGGCGTGTGGTCCTCAAAACTCCTGCCCGACGGATTGCGTAGACTCTCGACGCGTTCGGCGACCAGGACATCCACATCACCTGTGCCGTAATAGCCGTTGACAGCCAGATATCGCAGGAAATCGGGATAGAAACGGCCGGGCTGCAGTAACTCCCGCGGTGCCCTGTACATGTCTTTGAAGCGTTCGTTGCAGACGACGATGTTGAGATCCTCGTCAGTGTAGACGAGCGCGCCCGGCATGTTGTCGAGCGCCACATGGAGCTGAGCCTCTTTCTCCGCCAAACTCTGTTCAGCCTGCTTTTGCTCGGTGATGTCCGTCATCACCGTGACGGCGCCGCCAGCCGCGGCCCGACGGCGGCGAATGCGAAGCCATCGCCCGTCCGGCATGCGGTCCTCAAAGCTCCTGCCCGACGGATTGCGTAGACTCTCGACGCGTTCGGCGACCAGGACATCCACATCACCTGTGCCGTAATAGCCGTTGACAGCCAGATATCGCAGGAAATCGGGATAAGGACGTCCCGGCTGAAGCAAATCCGGCGGCGCGTCGTACATCTCTTTGAAACGGTCATTGCAGAAGACGACGTTGAGATCTTTATCCGTGTAGACGAGCGCGCCGGGCATGTTGCCGAGCGCCACACGGAGCTGCGCCTCCTTCTTCGCCAGATCCTGTTCAGCCTGCTTTTGATCGGTGATGTCCGTCATCACCGTGACCGTGCCGCCGCCCGCGGCGCGACGACGGACGATGCGATACCACCGACCGTCCGGGGCATGGTCCTCAAAGCTCCTGCCGGACGGGTTCCGCAAACTGTCGACGCGC
>WNGA01013228.1_pt1 | contig 13573 bp, 14 predicted proteins | sample 5400061 | NCBI WGS metagenome assembly WNGA01 (sample SAMN13153366, study PRJNA577476) | soil metagenome | isolation source: 100 cm soil or saprolite under grassland replicate 2 | place: USA:California | collected 2016-06-15 | reverse complement strand
TTCGACGGCCTGGTCGAGCGCGGCGTCCTCGAACACGATGTTTGCCGACTTGCCGCCGAGTTCGAGCGTGAGCGAGATCCCGCGGCCGGCGAGCGCGCCCTGGATGTCCTTGCCGACCGCGGTCGAGCCCGTGAAGGCGACCTTGTCGATGTCCGGCTGGCGGACGAGCGCCGCGCCCGCGGCGCCGTCGCCCGGGACGATCGACACCACGCCCGGCGGCAGCTCCGCCTCCCGGAGGATCTCGGCGAGCAGCAGCGCGGTTACCGGCGTCGTCTCCGCGGGCTTCAGCACCGCCGTGTTCCCGCACGCGAGCGCGGGCGCGAGCTTCCAGGCCGCCATCAGCAGCGGGAAGTTCCACGGCACGATCTGCGCGGCCACGCCGAGCGGCTCGACCGCGCGGCCGCCCATGCCGTACGAGAGCTTGTCGGCCCAGCCCGCGTAGTGGAAGAAGTGCGCCGCGGCGAGGGGCACGTCGACGTCGCGCGACTCGCGGATCGGCTTGCCGCCGTCCATCGACTCGACCACGGCGAGCTCGCGCGCGCGCTCCTGGATCAGCCGCGCGACGCGGAACAGGTACTTCCCGCGTTCGAGCCCGCTCAGTGCAGCCCAACCGGGCTGGGCGGCCCGAGCCGCTTGAACGGCGCGTCGCAGGTCCTCCGGCCCGGCGAACGCCACCTCCGCGACGACCTCCTCGGTGGCCGGGTTGACCGACGGCACTCGCGTGCCGTCCACCGGATCGGAGAACTCGCCGTCGATGAACAGCCCGTACGAGTCCCGCAGCCGCACGTGGTCCGGCGACTCCGGCGCCGGCGCGTAGTCCCAGCGGATGCTCGTGCGCTGCTCCTGCGTGGCCATCCTCTACTCCTTCGAGAAGTCCTCGGGCCGCGCGTAGTGCCCGGTCTCGGTCTTCTGATACTGCATCAGCAGGTCGTTCAGGAGCGACGACGCGCCGATCCTGAAGCGCTCGTTCGTGAGCCACTCGTCGCCGAGCGTCTCCTTCACGAGCACGAGCATGCGTAGCGCGGCCTTGGTGTTCGAGACGCCGCCGGCCGCCTTCATCCCCACGATGCGGCCGGTGCGGTCCACGTAGTCGCGGATCGCCTCCAGCATCACGAGCACGACGCCGGGCGTGGCGCCGGAGGCGGCCTTCCCGGTCGAGGTCTTGATGAAGTCGGCGCCCGCCTCCATGGCGAGCATCGACGCGTGGCGGATGTGGTCGTACGAGCCGAGCTCGGCCGTTTCGAGGATCACCTTCAGGTGAGCGTCGCCGCACACGTCCTTCACCCGCACGATCTCCTCCATCACGCGGGCATCGTCGCCCGCCAGGAACGCCTCGCGCGAGATAACCATGTCGATCTCGTCTGCGCCCGCCGCAACGGCGTCCTCGGTGTCGCGCAGCTTCACGTCGAGCGATGCCTGCCCCGACGGGAAGGCCGTCGAGACAGACGCGGCACGCACGCCCGTCCCCTCGAGCGCCTCGCGCGCCACACCCACCAGCGACGGGTAGACGCACACCGCCGCAACCGACGGGATCTCGGGCATCGCCGGTGCCGGGCAGACCGCCTTCGCGCACAGGTGCCGCACCTTGCCGGGAGTGTCGGAGCCCTCGAGCGTGGTGAGGTCGACCATCGACACCGCGAGCCGGATTCCCTGCTGCTTCGCGGTCGTCTTGATGGAGCGCTTCCCGAGCGTGGCGGCGCGCTCCTCGATGCCCACGCGGTCGACGTGCGGAAGGCGGCGGATCACCCCTTGAGTATGGCGGAGGCGCGCATCGACATAATCGCCGCGCAATGGCACGTGCGGCCGTCATCGTCATGGACGCCTGCGGGGTGGGCGCGCTCCCGGATGCCGACGCCTACGGCGACGCCGGCTCGAACACGCTCGGCCACCTCTCCGAGCGGGTGGGCGGCCTCGATCTGCCGACCCTCGGGATGCTCGGCCTCGGCAACATCATCCCGCTCGAGGGCGTTCCGCCCGCGCCCGATCCGGTGATCCACGGGCGCCTCCACCCGCTCGGCCCGGGCAAGGAGTCCACGACCGGCCACTGGGAGCTGATGGGCGTCGTGCCGCAGCACGCGCTGCCCACCTACCCCGACGGCTTCCCGCCAGAGGTGATCGAGAAGCTCGAGGAGGCGACCGGGCTCCGCTTCTGCTGCAACCGGCCCTACAGCGGCACGGAGGTGATCGAGGACTTCGGCAGGCACCACCTGGAGACCGGCGAGGTGATCCTCTACACCTCGGCCGACTCGGTGCTCCAGCTCGCCGCGCACGTGAGCGTGCTCCCCGAGCGCGCGTTGTACGCCGCCTGCGAGGCGGCCCGCGAGGTGATGACCGGCGAGCACGCGGTCGGGCGCGTGATCGCGCGGCCCTTCGAGGGCGAGCCGGGCAGCTTCCAGCGCCGCGAGGGCCGGCGCGACTACGCGGCGCCGCCGCCCGGCCGCTCGTACCTGGAGGAGATCCAGGCCGCGGACCTCGAGGTGCACGGCGTGGGAAAGATCCGCGACCTGTTCGCCGGCGTGGGCATCACGGAGAAGCACGAGGGCGCGACGAACGCGAAGGGGATCGCGTCGACGACGCGCCTCCTGGAGGAGCTCGAGGACGGGCTGATCTTCGTGAACCTCGTGGAGACCGACCAGGTCTACGGCCATCGCCACGACGTCGAGGGCTTCCACCGGGCGCTGAAGGAGATCGACGCGGCCGTGGCGCGCTGGCTCGAGTTGCTGCGCGAGGACGACATGCTCGTGCTCACCGCCGACCACGGCGTGGACCCGAACGTCGACCACACCGATCACACGCGCGAGTACGCGCCGCTGCTGGCGCGCTTGGGGGGCCAAGGGGGGCGCGCCCGGGCGGGCCACGACGGGCGGCGCCACGACGGCCCGCTCGCCGACGTCGGCGCCAGCGTGCTGCGCTGGCTGACGAAGCGCGACGAGCCGGACCTGCCCGGCGAGCCGTTCGTGAGCCGCTAGGCCGCCGCGCGCACGCTTGCCCGGGTCGAGGTCGTAGCCCTCGCCCGTTCGCAGGCCGCTGCACACGTCGAGCGCGAACGGCTGCACGGTGTCGATCGCCTCGCGGGCGTTGTCCGGGTTGAGGCCGCCGGCGAGCCAGAGGGGAACGTCCACGCGCTCGCGGATCCGGCGGCTCAGCGCCCAGTCGTGGCGCCGGCCGGTTCCGCCCAGCTCCTTGACCTCGAGCGACGGGTTGCCCGAGTCGAGCAGGATCGCGTCGACCTCCGGCGCCACAGCCGCGGCCTCCTCGACCGACTCCGGTCCGACGACGTGGATCACCTGCACGAGCTTCACGCCGGGCATGGCGCGGCGGAGCTCGCCGTGAGCGCCCTTCGGAAGCTCGTCCACCAGCTGCAGCGTGCGCGCCTTCACGAGCCGGTTCTGCTCGACCAGCTCCTCGACCGTCTGGAGCGGTGTGAGCAGGAAGGCGTCGATGCCCGGGGGGACCTCCGCGGCTATCTCCGCCGCCTTCTCGTTCGATATCGGCCCGGGCCCGCTCGGCATCGGCGAGACGAGCCCCACCGCGGACGCGCCGGCCTCGATCGCCATCCACACCTCGTCGATCGACTTCATGCAGCAGACCTTCACGCGCGTGCGAGTGGGCGGCTTCATCGCGGCCGAACAATCTAGCCTGCGACCGGTGGAGCGGATCTGCGTCTTCTGCGGCGCCAGCCCGGGCGCCCGGCCCGAGTACCGCGCGAGCACGGCCGAGCTCGCGCGAATCCTCGCGGCGGAGGGGATCGGCGTTGTGTACGGAGGCGGCGGCGTCGGCCTGATGGGCGCGCTGGCGGACGCGGTCCTCGCCGAGGGCGGCGAGATCACGGGCGTGATCCCGCGCTCGCTCGTGAACCGCGAGATCGCTCACCGCGACGTGCCCGACATGCGCGTGGTCGGCTCGATGCACGAGCGCAAGGCGCTGATGGCCGACCTCGCAGACGCGTTCGTGGCGCTGCCGGGCGGCATCGGCACCCTCGAGGAGCTGTTCGAGGTCTACACCTGGGCCCAGCTCGGCCTCCACCGGAAGCCGTGCGCCCTGCTCAACGTGGAGGGCTACTACGAGGGCGTGGCCGACTTCCTGAGCCATGCCGTCGCCGAGCGCTTCCTGCGCGAGGAGACGCGCGCCCTCCTCATGGTGGAGAGCGATCCCGCGACCCTGATCGAGCGGCTGCACAGCTTCGAGCCGAAGGCGGTGGTGCCGAAGTGGATCGACCGCGAGGAGACCTAGACGTGGCCAGTAACCTGCCGCTCCCCATGGCGGACCCCAACGTCGGAGAGATCCTCGTGCAACCGGACGAGCTCGCGCACCGCGTTCGGGAGCTGGCCGAGGAGATCTCCTCCGACTACGCCGGCAAGGACGTTCTCCTCATCGGCGTGCTCAAGGGCGCCGTCTTCTTCCTCGCGGACCTGATGCGCCAGCTGACGGTGGACTGCGAGGTCGATTTCATGGCGGTCTCCTCGTACGGCTCGTCGACCGACTCCTCCGGTGTCGTCCGGATCCTGAAGGACCTCGACGCCGCGATCGAGGACCGCCACGTCCTGATCGTCGAGGACATCGTCGACTCCGGCCTCACGCTGAGCTACCTGTTCCGGATGCTGGGCGCGCGCTCGCCCGCGTCGCTCGAGGTCTGCGCCCTGCTCACCAAGCCGGATCGCCGCGAGGTGGACATGCCGATTCGCTACGTGGGCTTCGAGATCCCCAACAAGTTCGCTATCGGATACGGGCTCGACCACGCCGAGCATTACCGGAATCTGCCCTACGTCGCGGTCCTGAACGAGCCCTAGAACCGCCGGATTCCGCGCGAAAACGGCGAATTAGACCGATACACCGCTGCTACGCTTGCGTTTCACCCCGCAGGGTTACTTGCCGTGAGCAGATTCTTCAAGAGCGCCGCTTTTCCGATTCTGATCGTTGTCGTTCTCGCGTTCTTCGCGCAGAAGCTGATCAGTCCTGGCGACCGGACCGAGCCGCCGCCCTACTCGACGTTCCTCCAGCAGATCGACGACGGCAAGGTCAAGAGCGCGACGCTCTCGACCAGGAACAACCGCATCGACGTCGAGCTGAAGAGCGGCACGAAGTACCAGACGGCCTACCCGGACAACACCGAGCAGTTCCTGGTCAGCCAGCTGCGCAGCGAGAACGCGCGCGTCGACGTCAAGCCGAAGGGAGGCTCGGGCTGGCTGACGGCGCTCACCTACATCCTGCCGTTCGTGATCTTCCTGCTGTTCTGGCTCTTCATCATCAACCAGATGCAGGGAGGCGGCTCGAAGGTCATGTCCTTCGGGAAGTCGCGCGCGAAACGGATGTCGGTGGACGCGCCGAAGATCACCTTCCGCGACGTGGCCGGGGTGGACGAGGCGGTGGAGGAGCTCCAGGAGATCAAGGAGTTCCTCGAGAACCCGAAGAAGTTCCAGGCGCTCGGCGCCCGCATCCCCAAGGGCGTGCTGCTGTACGGCCCGCCGGGAACCGGCAAGACGCTGCTGGCGCGAGCGGTGGCAGGCGAGGCAGGCGTGCCCTTCTTCTCGATCTCCGGGTCGGACTTCGTCGAGATGTTCGTGGGCGTGGGCGCCTCGCGCGTGCGTGACCTCTTCGAGCAGGCGAAGCAGAACTCGCCCTGCATCATCTTCATGGACGAGATCGACGCCGTGGGCCGTCACCGCGGCGCCGGCCTCGGCGGCGGCCACGACGAGCGCGAGCAGACGCTGAACCAGCTCCTGGTGGAGATGGACGGCTTCGAGATGAAGGACAACATCATCCTCATCGCGGCCACGAACCGCCCGGACATCCTCGACCCGGCCCTGCTGCGCCCGGGCCGCTTCGACCGGCAGATCGTTGTGGACCGCCCGGATCGCAAGGGGCGCCAGAAGATCCTCCAGGTCCACACGCGCGGAAAGCCGCTCGCCAAGGCGATCGACCTAGACGTGCTGGCCGGCCAGACGCCCGGATTCACCGGCGCCGACCTCCAGAACCTCGTGAACGAGGCCGCCCTGCTCGCCGCCCGCCAGGGCAAGCGCGAGATCGACCACCTCCAGCTGGAGGAGGGGATCATGCGCGTGATCGCAGGGCCGGAGAAGAAGACCCGCGTGATGTCGGAGAAGGAGCGCCGTGTCACGGCCTTCCACGAGATGGGCCACGCGCTCGTTGCCCACTACCTCGAGAACACGGACCCGGTCCACAAGATCTCGGTGATCTCGCGCGGCGCGGCGCTCGGCTACACGATCTCGCTGCCGACCGAGGACAAGTTCCTAACGACCCGCGCGGAGCTGTCGGACTCGATGGCGATGACGCTCGGCGGGCGCGCGGCCGAGGAGATCGTCTTCGGCGAGGTGACCACCGGCGCGTCCAACGACATCGAGAAGGTCACCGCCACTGCGAAGCAGATGGTGATGCGCTTCGGGATGTCCGAGAAGCTCGGCCCGCGCGTGTTCGGCCACGACCACGGCCAGCCGTTCCTCGGCCGCGAGTTCTCGTCCGAGCCCGACTATTCCGACGACGTAGCGCGCGAGATCGACGACGAGATCCGCCGCATCGTCGAGGAGGCGCATCAGACGGCGCGCTCGGTGCTCGAGGAGCATCGCACGAAGCTCGACCACACCTCCGAGATCCTGCTGCGCCGCGAGACGATCGAGCGCGAGCAGTTCATCGAGCTGCTCACGGGCAAGTCGGAGGAGGAGGTCTTCGGCGCCGAGGAGCCCGCGATTCCGGTGCCGCCCCCGCCCGCCCCCGAGGCGCCCGAGCGCAAGCCCGCGCCGGCGCCCGCGCCGAAGCTGCCGCGCCCCGGCCTGGCAGGAGGCGCGGCGGAGATGCGCGCCGACCCGCCGCCCGAGCGGCCCTAGGCAAGCAGTCCCAGCAGCTCGTCGACGTCGGCGTCCGTGTTGTAGACGTGCCATGACGTCCGGAGCAGGCCGGCGCGCGCGGCCGCCATGACCCGCGTGCCGCGGAGGCGCTCCTCGGCCTCCGGCAGCGCCGCGGAGACGATCGCGGAGTCGCCCGGCTCGAGTCCGAGGCCGGCGCGGAAGCGGTTGGCCAGGCGCAGGTCGTGGACGTGTTCGCGCCGATGGCGATCCACTCGGTCGGCACGCCCACGAGCCGCGCGAACGAGGCGCGGGCGCTCTCGGTGGAGTCGCCCCAGCCCTCCCAGCTGGTGCGCAAGCCGCGCCAGTCCGCCAGCACCGCCTGAACGCGTCCCAAGCCGGGTCGGGCGGCAATCCATAGCTCGCGGTATTCAGATAGAGCGTCTCCGGCTGCCACAGCCGCTGCGCGTCCTCCAGCTTCACGGCGGCCAACGCTAACCCTCAACCACCCTCAAGGGGTCTGACCCCTTGAGACTTGAGACTTGACTTCAAGTGCACTTGAAGATGCATCATGCATGCTCGGCATGCCCGTTGGGATCGTCACCGGAGCTTCGCGTGGGCTCGGCCTTGCGCTCGCTCGCGCGCTCGATGAGCGCGGCTGGCGGCTGGTCGTGGATGCCCGCGGGGGTGAGGCTCTCGCGGAGGCCACGAGCGGCCTGAGCGGGGTCACCGCCATTACGGGCGACGTTGCGGATCCGGACCATCGCCGCGCGCTCGTCGAGGCGGCGGGCGAGGAGATCGACCTCGTCGTGAACAACGCAGGCCTGCTCGGGCCGAGCCCGCAGCCGGAGCTCGCCGACTACCCGATCGACACTCTCCGGGAGGTCTACGAGGCCAACGTGCTCGCGCCGCTCGCGCTGGTTCAGCTCGCGCTGCCGCGTATGAGCGAGGGGGCCGCCGTGCTCGACATCACCTCGGACGCGGGCGTCGAGCCCTACGAGGGATGGGGCGGATACGGCTCGTCGAAGGCCGCGCTCGAGCAGCTCTCGGCGGTGCTCGCGGCGGAGCAGCCGGGCGTGCGCGTCTACTGGGTCGACCCGGGCGACATGCGCACCCAGATGCATCAGGACGCCTTTCCCGGCGAGGACATCTCGGACCGCCCGCTGCCGGAGGAGAGCGTGCCCGGGCTGCTCGCGCTGATCGAGGGCTCGCTCCCGAGCGGCCGCTACCGCGCGAGCGAGCTCGCCGAGGTGGCGTCGTGATCGCGACCGCCACCGAGTGCGCCGAGGCCCACGAGCTGCCCGAGCTCCGCGGGGACGACCCGGCCGACGTCGCGCTGCTCGTGGCGAGCCGCAGCAGCGACATGCTCGTCCACGCGTGCTTCCCCGAGCTGGGGCGGTTCCTGCGCCCGGGCGACCTCCTCGTCGTGAACACCTCCGCGACGCTTCCGGCGGCGCTTCCCGGGCGTCTGGATGGAGCACCGGTGGAGCTACACCTGTCGACGCCGGCCGACGGGGCGAACCGGGGGGTGTGCGGCGCGACCTGGGTCGTCGAGCTGCGCACCTCCGAGCTGCAGCCGCTGCGCGCGCCCGCGATGAGCACGCTTGTCGAGCTGCCGGCCGGTGGCTCGGCCGAGCTGCTCGCGCCATACCTCGGCAGCAGCCGCCTGTCGGTTGCGCGGCTTTCGCTGCCAGAGCCCGTCGAGGACTACCTGCGCCGTCACGGCCATCCGATCCGCTACAGCCACTCGCCGCCCGACCTGCCGATCGACGCCTACCAGACCGTCTTCGCGCGCGAGTCCGGCAGCGTCGAGATGCCGAGCGCGGCACGGCCGTTTACCCCCGAGCTGGTCACCGAGCTCGTAACCCGCGGCGTGCTGTTCGCGCCGGTCACGCTGCACGCGGGCGTGTCGTCGCTCGAGGCCGGCGAGAGCCCCTACCCCGAGCGCTACCGAGTCCCGCCCGAGACCGCGCGGCTCGTGAACGCCGTTCGCGAGTGGGGCGGGCGGGTGATCGCGGTCGGCACGACCGTGGTGCGCGCGCTCGAGACCGTTGCGGCGCCCGACGGGACCGTGACCGCGGGCTCCGGCCTGACCAGGCTGATGGTCACACCCGAACGCGGGCTGCGCGCGACCCGCGGCCTCGTCACCGGCTGGCACGAGCCGGAGTCGTCACACGTCAGCCTGCTCGAGGCCGCCGCCGGCCCCGAGCTGCTCAGGCGCTCATACGCGGCCGCGCGCGCCGGCGGCTACCGCTTCCACGAGTTCGGCGACAGCCACCTGATCCTGCCCTAGTCGATACTCCGGACCATGCGCCCGCCGGTGATCATGGGTGTCGTCAACGTCACGCCCGACTCGTTCTCGGACGGCGGGCTGTTCCTCGATGCCGACGCGGCCGTCGAGCAGGGGCGCCGGCTCGCCGCCGAGGGGGCGGCGATCCTCGACCTGGGCGGCGAGTCGACGCGCCCCGGCGCCGCCCCGGTTCCGGAGGACGAGGAGCTGCGGCGGGTGCTCCCGGTGGTGGAGCGGCTCGCGGGAGGCGAAGCCGCGCACGCCCGCCTGTCGATCGACACGACGAAGGCCACCGTCGCGGCGGCGGCTCTCGGCGCGGGCGCCACGATCGTGAACGACGTCTCCGCGTTTCGATTCGACCCCGCGATGGCCGGGCTCGTCGCCGACTCCGGCGTCGACTGCTGCCTCATGCACATGCTCGGCGAGCCGCGCACGATGCAGGAGGACCCGCGCTACGACGACGTCGTCTCCGATGTCAAGGCGTTCCTCGAGGAGCGGCTCGCGTTCGCGGTATCAGAGGGCGTCGACGAGGAGCACGTCTGGCTCGACCCCGGAATCGGCTTCGGCAAGACGGTCGAGCACAACCTCGAGCTCTTGCGCCGCCTCGACGAGATCGTCGCCATCGGCCGGCCCGTCGCGATCGGGACCTCGCGCAAGAGCTTCCTCGGCAAGCTCGCCGGCGGCCGCGACGAGGGCGAGCGCCTCCCCGGGACGATTGCCGCGAATGTGCTCGCGCTCGAGCGCGGCGCGACCATCTTCCGGGTGCACGATGTCGCCCAGAACGCCGATGCCCTGGCGGTGGCCGCTGCTACTTTCCGGCTTGATGTGGGAGAGAGAGCATGACGACGACTTCGACGAGATCGAGGACGACGATCTCGACGACGACCGCGCTTCATCCTCCCCCGCGGTATCGATCGAGGTCACCGGCCTCTCGCTGTACACGCACCACGGCGTGAGCGACGCCGAGCGCGAGGTCGGGCAGCGGCTCGTCTTCGACATCGCGTTCGAGCTCGACGAGTGCGACGCAACCGTCACCGACCGCATCGAGGACACCGTGAACTATGCGGAGGTCTGCGAGCAGGTGGCGCTCGGCGCGCAGGAGCGCTCGTACAAGACGCTGGAGCGACTCTGCGCCGCCGTGGCCGAGCGCCTGATCGAACGCTTCGGCGCCGAGTCCGTGCGCGTGAAGGCGACGAAGCCGGAGCCGCCGATCCCGCTGCCCGTCGAAGAGGTCTCGGTCGAGGTGTGGAAGGAAGTCTGAGCGTCGGCTACCTCGGCCTCGGCTCCAACGAGGGCGATCGGCTCGGAAACCTGCGCGCGGCGCGCGACGCGCTCGCGGATCACGGGGTCGATGTCCTGAAGTCGTCCTCCGTCTACGAGACCGCCCCGCAGGGCGAGGTGCTCGACCAGCCGGACTTCCTGAACGCCTGCCTGAAGGTGCGCACCGCGCTCGGGCCCGAGGAGCTGCTCGACGCGGCGAAGGCAGTGGAGCGCGAGCTCGGCCGCGCGCCCGGCGGCGTTCGGCATGGCCCGCGCCCGATCGACGTGGACGTGCTGCTGCTGGGCGGGCAGTCGTTCGAGTCGAAGCGGCTGTCGCTCCCGCACCGCGAGGTCACGAGCCGGCGCTTCGTGCTCGAGCCGCTGCTGGAGCTCGACCCGGAGCTCGCGCTGCCGGACGGCACCCGGCTCGCCGCGAAGCTCGACGCGGTGCGCGAACAGCGCGTCCGCCGCAACGGCGCCTTGTGACCCCCCAGCCGGGGGGTTTACCGTCTTCCCCTGTGGTCTGGGTGCTCGAGACGCGGGACCGTAAAGGCGATGGACGAGTCGCTGGAGCTCGCAACCTTCCGCGGGGACGACGACCCGTCGCTCGTCGCGGCCGCGCTCGCCTGCCGCGCGTGTCTCTCGGGCGAGGTCGAGTGGTCGCTGCGACTGGACGACTTCGAGGCCACTGTCGAGTGCCGCTGCCAGAGCTGCGGCTACGTGCGCGAGGTGTCGCTGACCTCGGAGCAGGCGCTGCGCCTCTCGCTAGAGCACGCGTAGTTCGGGCAAGCGCCGGGCGGTGCCCGGTGCGCAGCCATGTTGTAACCATTTCGGGTACGGGCAGGTAGAGAAGGCGATGGCCGAAGGCCAGGCCCTTTCCCCGCGCACGGATGCGCTCGACGTGATCGTCGAGCTGCTGGGCGCGCTCGACGGGGCGACTCAGTCGGGCCGCCAGTTCTACGACCGGCTCTGCGAGGCGTGCTGCCGGCTCGGCGCGATGGACCGCGCGGGCCTCCTCCTGTACGACGACGCGCGCCAGCTCGTGGTGGTGGTGGGGAGCCACGGCGTCGAGCCGGGCCTGCTCTCGGAGGTGCACGGCACGCTCGAGGAGACCCCGATCGCGCAGGTGGCGCTGTCCGAGGACCGCGTCGTCGAGGTCACCGGCGAGCTCGCGCGCTGGGTGCCGGAGCGCTACGCGCGGCTCGGCGGCGTGGAGACGCTCTGCTGCGTCCCGGTGTCGGCCGCCGGCCGCTGGCTCGGCGTGATCTTCACGGACCGCGGCGGCACGCGCTTCGAGCTGACCGAAGCCGAGCGCCACGACCTGTGGACGCTCGGCAAGACCGCGGCGCTCGCGGCGAGCGTCCGCATCGCGACCAGTCAGCAGGGCCGCGCCCGCCTCCTCCAGGCACGCATCGACCTCGCCCGCGAGCTCCACGAGCGCGTGGTTCAGCGGCTGTTCGGCGTCTCGCTCGTGCTCGGCTCCGACCATGCGCTGAGCGAGGAGGCCAGGCGGCGCTGCGCGGAGGAGACGCACGCCGCGCTCGCCGATCTGCGCGAAGCGCTCTCGCGACCGCTGGCCCCGCCGACACTCGACACCGGCGCCACGCTTCGCGGAGAGCTCGCGCGGCTCGGCCGCCACTACAAGGACCTTCCGCTCGAGCTCGACTGGGAGGAGGGCGTGGAGGTGCCGGAGGAGGTGGAGCCGCTGGCGCAGTCGGTCCTGGCGGAGGCGCTCAGGAACGCCCACAAGCACGCGCGGCCGAGCTCGGTGCGCGTGTACGTCCGGCGGATCGACGGCACCTTCGTGCTCGAGGTGCGAAACGACGGTGCCCGGCCCGAGACGCGCGGCGCCGGCATGGGGCTGCGGCTCGCGGCGGTGGAGGCGCTTCAGCGGGGCGCGCTCGTGGAGTTCGGCCCGGAGGGCGGGGACTGGCGCCTGCGCCTGGTTGTGCCCCTGGAGGATGATTCGTCCGAGTGAGCCCGGACCGGAACCTGCGCGTGCTGGTGGTGGACGACCACGACGTCGTCCACTGGGGCTTCCGGCTGCTCCTCACGGAGCAGCCCTGGGTGGAGCGCTGCCTGAGCGCGTCGAGCGTGGAGGAGGCGCTCGAGATGGCGCGTCGCTACGAGCCGCACGTGGCGCTCGTGGACCTGTTCCTGGGCGAGGAGTCGGGGGCCGAGCTGTGCGAGGCGATCAGGCGCGAGTCGCCGCACACGCGCATCCTGCTGATCTCGGGAGCCGGCTGGATCTCGCCCCAGGCTGCCAAGGCCGCGGGCGCGGCCGGGTTCGTGTCGAAGGACTGGCCGGCGCACGACGTCGCGATGGCCGTGCGGATGGTCGGAAAGGGAATGACCGTCTTCTCCCCGCGCGCGGAGCAACCATCCGCGCCGCTCTCGGAGCGCGAGCGCGAGGTGCTCAATCACATGGCGCGCGGGGCGACCAACAAGGAGATCGCGGAGCGCCTCTTCCTCTCACCGCACACCGTGAAGGAGCACACGAGCGCGCTCTACAGAAAGCTCGGCGTACGCAACCGCGCGGAGGCGGTGCAGCGCGCGGAGCGACTCGGGCTGACGGCGTAGCCGGACGTTCCCTGAGCGGTTAGGGTCATTCCATGTGGCCTGTCTTTCGGACGGTTCTGAACACCCTTCGCCACGACGAGAACAACCCGACTCACGCCCTGGACGGTTGGCTCCTCGTGGCGATCGAGAGGGTCGAGCCCTGCACGCCTGAGGAGCTCAGCCAGTCGCGCGACATGCGAATGGGCCCGAAGGGAAAGGGTCCGGAGCTGCTCGAGGAGCACCTGCTGATCTGGGTGGACGACGCCACGGACCGCAAGCTGATCTCCTCCACGCCTGAGGGGTCCGGGGGGCGCCGGAGGTGGTCGGTCACCGAGGCGGGTGCGAAGCGGCGAAAGAAGCTGCGCGGCCTCCAGGCCCGCTTGGGTGGAGCGTTCGCATTTGTGCTGCGGGCGCCCAGCGTGTGGGCAGGAGCGGTGGCCCGTCTCGCGGAGCAGTCGGAGGTGGGGGTCGGCCCGCCGCCGCCCGGACGGCCCCGCACGCCGCGGATCAAGCCCAGCCCGGGCGACGACCAGTCGATGGCCGGCGAGCGGGCGCGCCAGAACATGGAGCGCGTCAAGCACATCGTCGTGCTGATGATGGAGAACCGGTCCTTCGACCACCTGCTCGGCTACCTCCAGCTCCTGGACGACCAGAAGGAGGTGAC
>WNGA01012866.1_pt1 | contig 13574 bp, 11 predicted proteins | sample 5400061 | NCBI WGS metagenome assembly WNGA01 (sample SAMN13153366, study PRJNA577476) | soil metagenome | isolation source: 100 cm soil or saprolite under grassland replicate 2 | place: USA:California | collected 2016-06-15 | reverse complement strand
CTCGGTGCAGAGTTCGCGTGGGCCAACGACCTACGCGTCATGGCGGACGGTGACTACTTCATCGGACAGCCTGAGATCCTCCTCGGGATCATGCCCGGCGGCGGCGGAAGCCAGCGGCTCCCGCGGCTGATCAACTCTCATCGAGCGATGATCGCCATCCTTGAGGGCAAGCCGTTCACGCCCGCTCAAGCTCTGGAACTCGGCGCCGTCGACGACGTAGTGCCGCAGGACCAGGTGCTCGACCGCGCGATCGAACTGGCCGAGCGTCTGGGGTCGCGCACCAAGGCGTCGGTGGCCGCCATCAAGCGCGCCGTGTACTTCGGCGGCTCGATGTCACTGACCGACGGTCTGCACATCGAGCGGACAGAGTTCCTGACGACCGCTCTGTCGACGGCCGGCCAGGAGCTGATGCTCGACTACATGAACTCGACAGAGGTCACGGGCGAGCTGCCTCTCTATGAACCATCCGTCTACGAAGAGGCTCTCCGTGCGGGCAGGGTCCCGAGCGCCTCGGCTGCCCATCAGGAGTGAAGAACATGACCGACAAAGTGCCCTCCACCCGGCTGGACGTCAGCTTCGCCTCGGGCGACAGCACCTGTGCGGGGTGGCTCTACCTCCCGGACGGAGTCGAGACGGCCCCTGTGATCATCCTCGGCCACGGTGTGGGCGCTACCCGCGAGATGCGACTCGACGCGTTTGCGGAGCGGTTCGTCCAGGCAGGCTTCGCGGCCCTCGCCTTCACCTACCGCCACTTCGGCGACAGTGGCGGTACGCCGCGTCAGCTGCTGTCCATCAAGCGCCAGCTCGCCGACTGGGACGCCGCGATCGCGCACGTCAAGACGCGCGGTGACGTCGACGGGACCCGGATCGCGATCTGGGGGAGCTCATTCGGTGGTGGTCACGCGATCACCGTTGCCTCGCGGCACCCCGAGCTCGTCGCTGCAGTGGCGCAGTGCCCGTTCACAGACGGGCTGGCGTCCACGCTCGCGCTCGGCCTGATCGCCCCGCTGAAGGTGCTTCCGGTCGTCGTTCGCGATCTGATCGCACAGGCGCGCGGCACGGACCCGGTGATGATTCCGCTGGCCGCGCCTCCGGGCTCGCCTGCGCTCATGAATGCCCCCGATGCGCTGCCCGGGTATCAGGCGATCATCCCGGAGGACATGGTCTTCAGGAACGAGGTCGCCGCACGGACGGTTCCGACGATGATGCGTTACCGCCCGGGTCGCGCCGCGAATCGGGTCACGATGCCGATCCTCTTCTGTGTCGCGAACGCCGACTCCGTCACCCCTCCAGCCGAGACGCTGAAGTACGCGCGAACTGCGCCGTGCGGAGAGATCAAGCGGTACGACGCCGGGCACTTCGACTTCTACCTCGGCGAGCCTTTTGAGGCCCTGGTGCGTGACCAGCTCGAGTTCCTCTCGCGCCACCTGGGTCAGTCGTCCCGCAAACCGGCCGTGCGCCGACGCAAGAGCCACTCACGCTAGGAGAACGGATGGATCTCGCTTCGCTTCCTGATCGCCGGGCCGGCTTCGACCCGGTCGGCCCGGCGATCTCCGATCCACGCCAGGCGCTGACCAACGAGCAGTTCCTGATCCGGGTACGAGCGGCGGCACACGATCTCCGGGAGCGCGGGATCGGTGAGGGCGATGTCGTCGCCGTGATGTTGCCGAATCGTCTGGAGTTCGTCGTACTCATGTTCGCGGCTTGGCGAATCGGAGCTGCAGTGACGCCGGTGAACCCGAGTCTGACGACGGCAGAGGTAGACCGACAGGTGACGGATGCCCGTGCATGCCTGCTGGTCGTCGAGGAGGCCGTCGACGCGCCGATCTCGGTCGAGACCCTCGAGGTCGGGGAGCTGAACACCGACGACCCAGGCACGGACCGTCCGCACTTCGAGCCTTCTGCGCTGGCACTCCTGATCTATACCAGTGGTACGACCGGTGCCCCGAAGGGCGTGATGCTTGACCACGCGAACCTCGACGCGATGACATCGATGGGCCGTGAAGCCCTCAGGCTCGAACCTTCCGATCGCTGCCTTCTGGTGCTTCCGCTGTTTCACGTCAACGGCATCGTCGTCAGTGTGCTGATGACCCTCCTCGCGGAGGCGAGCGTGGTGATCGCCGAGAGGTTCAACCCTCACACGTTCTTCGACCTGGTCGAACGCGAGCGGCCGACATTCTTCAGCGCGGTCCCGACGATCTACAGCATGCTGGAGGCGCTCTCGGAAGACGTGCGCCCAGACACCACCTCACTGCGGTTCGGGATCTGTGGAGCAGCGCCGGCATCCGCCGACCTGCTCAGCCGGTTTGAAGTGCGATACGGCTTCCCGCTCATCGAGGGCTACGGTCTCTCCGAGGCGACCTGCGCCTCCACGCTGAATCCTCTCGATGGTCCTCGACGGGCCGGCACCGTTGGCCTGCCACTACGGCGGCAGGAGATCCGCATTGTCGACAGTTCCGGTGATGAACTTCCTCGCGGAGCCGACGGCGAGGTCGTGCTGCGTGGACCGAACGTCATGCGCGGATACCTGGGCCGCCCGCGGGAGACCGCGCAGGTGCTCATCGACGGCTGGCTCCACACCGGCGACGTCGGCCACCTGGACGCCGAGGGGTACCTGGTCCTGGTCGGGCGATCCAAGGACATGATCATCCGCGGCGGGGAGAACATCTATCCCAAGGAGATCGAGGACGTCCTGGTGAACCACGCGTCGGTGCTCGAAGCGGCCGTCATCGGGGTCCCGGACGAGAAGTGGGGCGAGGTCGTCGTGGCTTATGTCCAGCCTCGTCCAGGGGAGACTGTCGATGCGGAGGCCATGGCGAAGAACGCGGTGGGCAAGATCGACAAGGTGTCCATCCGCGGTGCGCACGCTGCGAAACGTCATGTGCCGGCTTAGTCGTTCGTGCCACCGCGGGAGTGCGACGTCGACGTCGCAATGTCACCTCCAGCGCCGTGATATTATGATCATCAGACAATAGCCTCACGACAGAAAGGTGTCGTCCGGATGCCATCACTCAGCGGAGCCGTCGTACTCGTCACCGGCGCGAACGGCGGTATCGGATCCGAATTCGTGGACGAGGCCCTCGCGCGAGGTGCGCGAAAGGTCTACGCCACTGCTCGCACGCCGCGAGCTTGGGACGACGAGCGGATCGTCCCGCTCGCTCTCGACGTGAACGATCCAGCATCGATCGCAGCCGCGGTAGCGGCTGCCCCGGACGTGACTGTCCTGATCAACAATGCCGGTGCGCTGCCGGCGTCGGCCAGCATCCTGGACCTGACCGAGGAGCAACTCCGCGACGGAATGGAGACGAACTTCTTCGGTCCGGTGCTCTTGACCCAGGCGTTCGCGCCGGTGCTGACGGCGAACAGCGAGTCCGTCGTGGTGAACGTTCACTCGGTCGCGAGCTGGTACGCGTTCGGAGGGGTCTACAGCGCATCCAAGGCGGCGTTGTGGTCGGCGACCAACTCGCTCAGACTCGAACTCGACTCCCGAGGCGTTCACGTCGTCGGTGTGCACGTCGGCTATGTCGACACCGCCATGGCTGCGCGAGCGTCGGGACCGAAGATGGCGCCGGACGTCTTGGTCGAGAAGGTGCTTGATGCAGTGGTCGCTGGCGAGTACGAGGTGATCGCGGACGATCTGAGCGCCACGGTCAAGGCCGCGCTCAGCGCCCCGGTCGAGGCGTTGTACCCGGAACTTCGCGGTGCCGGGCAGCGTCGGGATGCCGGTTGATCGGGACGAGCGCCCACGGGTCTCTCGACGTTCACCCATCCGCAGTTGATCGCCACCGGCGACGTCGGGAACGCTCCACCGGGGCTAACCTCTTCGTCGACCAGACTTCTCGCGGCGCATCGGAGATTCTCTCGCCCCTGACGTCGGTGGCTGAGGCTGCCCACGGCGCGGAGTGATCGACGCGTTGGGCGATGAGCGTCAGCGGCGGGAGTCGACCACTACTTCTTCCTCGTCGACGGCGTGTCCAGCGGCGCAGCGCACCTCGACCCGCACCGGCTCTCCGCAGGTGCCGTGCCTGAGCGCTGGGGCGCCACCTTCGGTGTGCTCGCCGCCCCACTGGAGGAGCGCCAGCACCGCCGGGAGCAGGTCGTGGCCGGCCTCGGTCAGCACATAGGCGTGCCTGGTCCGCTGGCCGGGCTCGCGGTACGGCTCCTTGGCGAGGATGCCGACATCCACGAGCTCTCGCAGCCTCTGCGCGGCGACAGCCTCGGTCACGCCGACGCGTTTGACGAGCGAGTCGAATCGCGAGGCGCCGTAGAAGATCTCGCGAAGCAACAGGAGCGCGGTGCGGTTTCCGATCAACTGCAAGGTGCGGTCGAGAGGGCACCGGTCGCCCAGTGCCACGTCGCCTCGCCGCGCGAGCCGGCCCGCCAGAAGGACACTCATGTGACCAGTCTAACTTGCCTGATCCATAGTCAGCCACCTAGGATGCTGGCTATGTCCAACAGAAGTCAGCGCATCGTGACCGCGGTGCTGGTCGGATCGGCGTTCCTTGCAGGCGTCGATCTCTTCATCGTCAACGTCGCCTTCGACCAGATCGGCCAAGACTTTGCTGGGACCGGGCTTTCTGAGCTCAGTTGGATACTCAACGCCTACGCCGTCGTGTACGCCGCTCTGCTGGTCCCGATGGGTCGGCTCGCGGATCGGGCTGGGCAGAAACGCGGGTTCGTTGCCGGGATGGCCCTGTTCGTCGCGGCCAGTTTGGCCTGTGGCTTCTCGCCGGGGATCTGGTGGCTGGTTGCATTCCGGGTGCTCCAAGCAGTTGGTGCCGCTGCGATGACGCCGGCAAGCCTTGGCCTCCTCTTGGCTGCGGTCGCCCCGGAGAGACGCGCCCCGGCCGCCCGTCTCTGGGCCATGACCGGCGCCGTGGCCGCCGCGCTGGGCCCAGCGCTGGGCGGCGGCCTCGTCCAACTGTCGTGGCAATGGGCTTTCTGGATCAATATCCCGGTGGGGCTGCTTCTCGTATTCGGCGCGCTCCGCCACGTCCCGGACGTGCGGCTCAACCTGGGCACGCCGTTGCCCAACCTGGCCGGAGCCCTGATGCTTATGCTCGCTGTGGGTGGTCTGGTGCTCGGCCTGGTGCAAGGTGGCGATTTGGGCTGGGCCTCGACGCGCGTGCTCGGGGCGTTCGCGCTCGCCGTCTTGGCGGCGGCCGCCTTCGTGCGTCGTACCCTCCGGCACCCGTCGCCGATCGTCGCCCCGGCACTTCTCGCCGTGCCGGCGTTCCGGTGGGCAAACCTCGCCACGCTCGTCTTCAACAGCGCCTTCGGTGCCGCCCTGCTCGGCGCGATCCTGTGGCTGCAGCAGGGCTGGCAGTACGGCGCGCTACAGACCGGCCTGGCGATCGCCGTCGGGCCGCTTGCGGTCCCGATCACCTCGGTGCTCGCGCACAGGCTCTTCCCGCGCGCCCGTCCGGGCAACATGGTCGCGGCCGGCAGCCTCCTGTTTGCCGGCTCGGCGCTCTGGCAGGGTTCGGCGCTCAGCACCACGCCGGCGTACTGGACGAGTTTCCTGCCCGCCTGGGTGCTGGGGGGCGTCGGCGTCGGCCTGGCCATGCCGAACCTCCTCGCTGCGGCGACTGCGACGCTGCCGCCGACGCAGGCATCCACCGGCGGCGGGATCGTCACCATGGCCCGTCAGGTGGGCCTGGCTCTGGGAGTGAGCATGCTGGTGACGATCGTGGACGGAACCGGCGGCGACAGGGGTTTCACCCACGCCTGGTACGCCGTTTCGCTTGGCATGCTCCTGGCGGCTCTCATCGCACTACGCATGTCTCGTGTGCCGGCTGCGACCCCCGAGCCCGTCGGCCTAGCGGATGCCATGCCCGGGACCGCACCTGCGGAGGCCGGGTCCCTTGCCGAACGCGCAGAGACCCCACCGCTCAGGTCGTGAGTGCTCCCATCCTGACGAGGAGAGCAGCGGGCTCGAGCGGTTGAGAGCTGCGAATGCGAGGGATCCCGCGCTCCCACGTGTGATCACTCAGGCCGGGATTGTGGTTTGTCTCGCCGTTCGGCCCGAAGATCTGCGGACTGCCCTGGATCGGCAGCGTCTTGCTGATCTCGTACTCCGCGAGTACGTCGCTGCGCACCGGCTCGGCGTACCAGGTCCTCATGATCGTATGCACCGGGACCGGACGCTCGATGAGATCGAGGGCGTGTCGCAGGCCGGCGGCGATGCTGACGTCGACCTGGTCTCGGAAGAAAGCGATCCGCAGTGCGTAGTCGACCTCTTCCGCCAGCCGTGAACCACCCACCCTGCGTGCGGCCGCGACCAGCTCGAACGCAGGAAGGAAGGTGGACGGCCAGGAAGGGTTCTCGTACACGCTGAAGAGGCTCGGCTCCTCCGCCGCAAGCACGATCGTCTCCGGGGCCACGATGTCGTGCGGCGTGCCGCGCTCGTTGACCCATTCGAGAGGCCAGGGGCGAGGGTTGAACACGACATTGGCCAGGCCGAGCTCTTCCCGGGCTCTGCGGAGGCGATGGAGGCAGACCAGAGCCCACGGGCAGTGGATGTCCGACCAGACGTCGACGAACACGTCTGGTTCAGTCATCGTGGGGCGAGGGCTCGAGCATGCGAGCGCCGACGACCTGGCGCCAGACGTCGAAGCCGTGCTGGAAGGCGACGACTCCTGCCTCAGGCAGGGCGATCTCGAGGGCCTCGAGGATCTCCTGCGGCGTGACGCCTTCGTTCAGGGCGACGCGGATGTGGCTGGCGATGTGAGCCGGGTCCGACCGCATCACCGTGAGGCTCAGGATGAACAACAGCTCCTTGGTCGCGCGGCTGAGGCTGCGTTCCGAGAGGTACGCCACGGACACGAGCCGGTCGGCGGCCTGGAGGACCGGGAAGTCGTTCGCCGCCATCGCCTTGTGGTAATCGAGGACGTAGCCGCGGCGGGCCACCATGGCGTCGAGGTAGGCCTGGGCCTCCGTCTCGGTGCCGGGGTGGTTCATGACATCTCCGATCGGCCGTCGGTGGTCAGTTGGGGGCTGAGGATCTCGTGTTTTTGGCGATCATGAGCTCGCGAACCGATCGCCGGAACTGGGCGAACTCCTTGTCTGCCGCAGCTTCGTACGATTATCGTCCGTCTAGGACGTATAGCGGTACGCTAGCACGCAGACAGGCCGAGCGGAACCCTTGGGTCGGTGGTCCTCCCGGACACACCAGGGTTGCTGCCGAAGGTTCAGCCCGCGAGGCGGCTGGCGCACTGCCGCCGCGCGGGCGGGCCTGGCGGCGACCGGGAGCCGGGCAGCGGCGAGGGCGACTGTGAGGGCGAGGCAGCCCACGACCGCCAGGGCGGGCACGTAGCCCAGGGCGGCACGTCCAGCGACGGGTTACGGTCGAAGAAGCCCACGGGCTTGAGCGTGAAGCCGACGGTTCAGCACGCGGGGGTTGATGATCTTCCGGGTGCGTGCGGTCGCAGGGTTGCAGGATCGGCGGGGCTTCGCGTTCGGTGCGGATCGGCGTCTTTGCCGCGACGATCGCGTTGCCGTAGGGGTTGTCCGGACCGATCGGCAGGCCGATCGCGTCCACGTCGAGGACGGTGTTGTCGGCACCGTCGATCTCCAGGTCCATCCGCATGTTGAACAGGTGCTGGTGGTTCGGTGCGTCGAGCTGCGGTGCCACGAGCGTCCCGTACGCCGGGACCTCGCCGGGCGCCACGGCGCGGGTCTGACGATGCCGGTCAGCTTCGCCTCGAATTGGATGGTGCCGTCGAGGTCGAGCCGCTCCCGGTGCCGACGCGCATCGATCGCCGCAAGCAGCGAACCCGTGCCGCCCTTCTCGGCGCTGCCCGCAAGTTCCTGGCCGAAGGACGGACGATCGTAAGCATCCAGCAGCTCACCGACGCCGCCGATGTCGGGTTCGGCAGCTTCTACAACTACTTCGAAATCAAGGAGGCGCTCTTCGAGGCCGCAGTCGCAGATGTGCTGGAGGCGTACGCCGCCATGCGCAATGAGCTGGTCGCTGGCTACGAAGACCCGGCCGAAGTCTTCGCGATCAGCCTCCGCATGACCGGGCGAATCCAGCGGCAGCTTCCGGAGATGGTGCGCGTACTCCTCAACGCGGGCGTGAGCATCCTCGTCCGCGACCAGGGCCTCGCCCCGCGTGCGCTCAAGGACATCGAAGCCGCGGTCGCCGCGGGTCGCTTCGACATCGAGAACCCCCGGCTGGGAGTGATGGCTGCCGGCGGGGCCTTGCTCGGCCTGCTCCAGATGCTCGACTCCGACCCCCCCTGCCGATGCGGACCCGTTCACGGACCTGATGACGGCACGTGTGCTGCGAGCGCTCGGGATGAGCAAGCGGGAAGCCGAGAAGATGTGCGCTCGCGCGCTGCCGCCGTTGTAACGTCGGCTGGCCGGCCAGTCAAGCGGACCACCACCCCGCGTCGAGTCACCCCGGCCTCGCATGACAACCCGGCCCACATGCACCGCCGAGCGTGTGCATGACCGTTGCTGGCATGCTGGGACGCAGACTTCACGGGCGAAGAGGAGCTCAGGTGTTCGTTGTCCACGCCTGCTGGATCCCCTGGCGAATACAGGACGGCACTGCCGGGGCAGGGCGGCTCGGGATCTGGGGTGAGAACTCCTCCGCACCGGCGCTGCCTCCACGCAAACCGGGCCGAAGGCCGCGAGTCCAGGCACACCCGTTCGCCACAGCGCACGAAGACCTCGTCGCCGTACTCCCTTCGGCTGCCCTGAAGGCGACCGCATCGACCGTCACCCTCACCCTGCCGACCAGGGGAGGTGGGCCGGTCGCCTCGCCGGAGCTGGTGCGGGATCAGCTCGACGCCGCCGCAGGACCGGTGTCGTCCGGCCAGTGGCAGGTGCCCGTGCTCGAGTTCGACGCCGACCTCGCGCGCGTCGTGCTGAGCGAGCCGGACACCGAGGGTGCGGTGTGGGGTACGTCGCTCACGCACCTGTCCGGGCTCGACCGCTTCGCGGCGGATCTCGTGGCTCGGGGACGGCTGCTGCCCGGCGTTGTCGTCGACGCGCCTCGAGCGGTGTGGCGACCGGTGCTCACCGCCGCGGACGCGGCCTGGGCACGCACGCTGGCGGTGTCGGCACCGCCGGCATTGTTCGCGGCAGTCCCCGACACCGGCCTCGACCTGTGGGCCGAGGCCCTGGACAGCCTGGTCGACGCGGCGGCGCGCGCCGCGCTCGGCCGGTCCCGACTCACCCTCGGTCGCGCCGGTGATCCGGTCACCCGCGCCTGGTTGAGCGCCCTGACCGGCGTCGAGCGTGCGTTCGGCGCCGACCCTGCCGCCGTCGCCGTGCTTTCCGCGGAGCTCGCCCAATGGCAGCGCGACGCGGTCGCCGGCCCGGTCCGGGCCTGCTTCCGACTGGTCGAGCCGGTCGACGACGGCGAGGAGTGGCAGGTGCGGTTCGGGCTGCAGGCCGCGGAGGAGCCCAGCCTGGTCGTCGACGCCGAGGCGGTATGGCGCTCGCGCGGCAAGCTTCCCGCGCTCGCCCGCCACGTCGACGCACCGCAGGAGACCTTCCTCGCCGAGCTGGGCAAGGCGGCCCGCCTGTACCCCGAGCTGGACGACGCACTACGCACCGCCCGGCCCTCACACCTGGCGTTGGACACCATGGATGCCCACCGGTTCCTCAGCACGGCGGCTCCGACGCTGGGAACGGCCGGGTTCGGCGTACAGCTGCCGGCTTGGTGGACCAAGCCGTCATCCCGGCTCGGGCTTCGGTTGACCGCGTCGACGCCCGGTCAGCCGGGAAAGGTCGACGCCGGTGACTCGGGGCTCGGCTTCGGCTCGCTCGCGGAGTTCCAGTACGCCGTCGCGGTCGGCGGCCAGGTGCTGACCCCCGACGAGCTCGCCAAGCTGGCCGAGACGAAGGCGCCGATGGTGCGGCTGCGCGGCCAGTGGATCGAGCTGGACGCGCGCCGGCTGGCCGCCGGCCTCGAGCTGGTCGGGCGTCGTGAGCAGGCGACGGTGGGCGAGCTGTTGCGTCTCGGCCTGGGCATCGGCCCCGCTCCGGAGGACCTCCCGGTAGAAGGCGTCGAGGCCGACGGCTGGCTCGGCGAACTGCTGTCCGGGAGCGCCGAACAGCGGCTCTCGGCGATTCAGCCACCGGAGACGTTCTCCGGGAAGCTGCGCCCGTACCAGTCCCGCGGCCTGTCGTGGCTGGACTTCCTGCAGCGCGCCGGGCTGGGCGGCGTACTTGCCGACGACATGGGGCTGGGAAAGACGGTGCAGCTGCTCGCGCTTCTGGCGCACGATGCAGATGCCGGGCCGAGCCTGCTGGTGTGCCCGATGTCGCTGGTCGGCAACTGGCACCGCGAGGCCGCCCGGTTCACCCCGGACCTGCGGGTGCACGTCCACCACGGCAAGGAGCGCGCCCGGGGCAAGAAGTTCACCGATGCGGTCGCCGCCTCCGACCTGGTCGTCACGACGTACGCGCTCGCGGCCCGCGACGCCGCCGACCTGCGCAAGATCGCGTGGCGGCGCGTGGTCGTCGACGAGGCGCAGGCGATCAAGAACGCCGCCACCAAACAGGCCACCGCCATCCGCTCGCTGCCGGCGGCGACCAGGATCGCGGTCACGGGTACGCCGGTCGAGAACCGCCTCGCCGACCTGTGGTCGATCCTCGAGTTCGCCAATCCCGGCCTCCTCGGGCCGGCGGCGACGTTCAAGAAGCGCTACTCGGAGCCGATCGAGCGGCACGGCGACGACGTTGCGGCCGAGCGGCTGCGACGGTTCACCGGCCCGTTCATCCTGCGACGGGTCAAGACCGACAGGTCGATCATCGCCGACCTGCCCGACAAGCTGGAGATGGACGTGGTCTGCAACCTGACCACGGAGCAGGCCGCGCTGTACCAAGCGGTGGTCGACGAGATGCTCGAGCGCATCGAAGCCACCGACGGGATGGAGCGGCGCGGCCTGGTGCTGGCCACCATGACAAAGCTGAAGCAGGTCTGCAACCACCCGGCGCAGTTCCTCCGGGACGGTGGCCAGCTGGCGGGGCGCTCGGGGAAGCTGGAGTGCCTCGACGACATCCTCGACGAGGTGCTTGCGGTGGGTGAGAAGGCGCTGCTGTTCACCCAGTACGCCGAGTTCGGGGCCCTGTTGCGCGGACACCTCGCGGGTCGGTTCGGACGCGAGGTGCTGTTCCTGCACGGCGGCGTCGCGAAGACCGACCGTGACGAGATGGTCGCTCGCTTCCAGGCCGACGATGCCGCGGCGCCGCCCATTTTCGTGTTGTCGCTCAAGGCCGGGGGCACCGGGCTGACCCTGACCGCCGCCAACCACGTCGTACACGTCGACCGGTGGTGGAACCCGGCCGTCGAGGACCAGGCCACCGACCGGGCCTTCCGGATCGGGCAGCGCCGGACGGTGCAGGTGCGCAAGTTCGTCTGCGCCGGCACGGTCGAGGAGAAGATCGCGGCGATGATCCGCGACAAGCGCCAGCTGGCGGCCCGCGTCGTCGGCACGGGAGAGCAGTGGCTAACCGAGCTGTCCACCGGCCAGCTCGCCGAGCTGTTCCGGCTCGAGGCAGGGGCGGTCGTCGAATGAGCGAGCATCGCTGGTACCCGCCGTCGCGGCCGCGGACGGTCGAGAACGGCCTCAAGGCTCGCAGCGGCCGCGGCGCCATCGGCGATTCCTGGTGGTCGCGCCGATTCCTGGACGTGCTCGAGTCCTTCGCGATGGGCAGCCGGCTCACCCGGGGCCGGACGTACGCCCGCAAGGGGCAGGTCATCTCGCTCGACGTGGCGCCTGGCGTGGTGCGCGCGACCGTGCAGGGTTCGCGCGTGAAGCCCTACCAGGTCACCATCCGCCTCGCGGCCTTCCCCGAGATGGTGTGGGCCAAGGCCGAGATCGCGCTGTCCGAGCAGGCGCTGCCCAGCGCCAAGCTGCTCGCCGGCGAGGTGCCACCAGAGCTCGAAGACCTCTTCGCGGACGCCGGCGCCCCGCTGTTCCCGAGCAACGTGAACGAGCTGGACCAGCGCTGCACGTGCCCGGACTGGGAGGTCCCCTGCAAGCACCTCGCGGCTACGTTCTACCTGCTCGCCGAGGCCTTCGACGACGACCCGTTCCTGGTCCTGCGCTGGCGCGGCCGGGATCGGGATGCGCTCCTGGGGCGGCTCCGCGAGCTGCGGGCCGACGTCCCCGCCGAGGAGTCCGACGAGGCCGCGCCGGCGGCGGGCAGCTCGCTCGCGCTGGCCGGCCTGACCCGGCCGGAAGGCCAGCCGGAGCGGTTCTGGCTGCCTCCGGCTCCATTGCCCGCCCGGCCGCCCACCCTGGACGTCGACCGGGACCTGCTGCTTCGACAGCTTCCGACGCCGGGCAGGGCCCTCGGCGCCAACACGCTCGTCGCGAAGCTCCGCACCGCATACCAGCGATTCGGGGGTACGTCGTAGTGTCGCGCCAGGACATCCAGGAACGGGTACGCCGCGTCGCCGAGCAGGCCTTGGTCGAGCAGCAGTACGTCCGCCCGATCGACGTACTGCTCGGTCTGGGCTGGTTGGCACCCTCCCACCTGGACCGGTGGCGACAGGGCCGCGTCCCATACCTCGAACAGGTGATTCAGGGCAATCTCGGCAAGGTCGGGGCGGCGATGGCCGAGTTCCGCCGCTGGGCCCGGGCGAGCGGCTTGACGCCGTCCGAGACGACCTACCTGGCGCGCACGCGCGACCGCCGCCAGCTCCGGTTCAGCGCAAGTGCCGATCCGAGTATTGAGCAGGCGTACCGAACGCACTGGGTCTCACCGGAGCTGTCCGAGCGCAAGCGCGAGCGCCTCGTTGAGCAGCAGAACCGGCCACCGGACCTGGTGGCGATCGCCGCAACCAAGCCGTGGACGTGCACCAAGTGCGCTGGCGAGTTCGGTGCAGGTGCGATTCTCATGATGGAGGACGCTGGCCCGTACTGCCTGGACTGCGCCGACCTGGGTCACCTCGAGTACCTGCCGGCCGGCAACGCCGCGCTCACGCGCAGAGCAAAGAGGCTGAGCGCGGTGTCGGTGGTCGTCGTACGGTGGAGCCGGGCTCGGAAGCGTTACGAGCGGCAGGGCATCCTCGCCGAGCCCGCGGCCATCGAGCAGGGCGAGGCGGAGTGCCAGACCGAAGGCGAGGAGCGCCCCGCCACGGGCTAGGTGCGCACCTCAGCTCCACCAGCTCGGAGACGACGGTGTCCTCCGCGCCGCGAGCAGCCCGATCGCACGGCCAGCCGCGGCAGGTCGCGGGAGACGGCATAGGCGAACGCGAACGCCGACGCGGCGTGTCCGGACGGGAACGACGTCGACCTCGGCATCGGCACGTAGCGATCTCCGAACCGGGCAGGTTCCGCCCGAATCGGCCGTCGCCGCTGGGCGAGGGGCTTGATCCCGAGGTTGACGCTCGTCGAGGTCGCGCCGATCGCCATCACACCTTCGAACGCGGCCCCGGCGGCCACGACTGCCGCCGAGCAGGGCCATCGCTGCCGACATGCCGAGCCACAGGCCAGAGTGGTTCGGGGCGGTCGAGAGCCGGCGGCATGCGCCGTCCAGTCGGGGCGTGGGGGTGTCCGCGATGGCCTGGTACACCGCCCGGTCGATCGCTCCCAGCTCATTCAGTTGCT
>WNGA01015287.1_pt1 | contig 13575 bp, 16 predicted proteins | sample 5400061 | NCBI WGS metagenome assembly WNGA01 (sample SAMN13153366, study PRJNA577476) | soil metagenome | isolation source: 100 cm soil or saprolite under grassland replicate 2 | place: USA:California | collected 2016-06-15 | reverse complement strand
CTGATTATGATTTTAATATTCGTCCCGCAACAGATAACAAGCCCTATTTCTCCCAATTCATTAAGTGGAAAAGCCTTAGCCGGTTAGCCGGTCTTTTCGGCAATCGTACCATTCCATTTTTCGAGATCGGTTATTTGATCCTAGTAATAACGCTTATTCAAATTTCCATTGCATCTTTTGTTTTGATTCTTCTTCCGCTTTTTAAACTTGACCGGAAAGAGAAAAATAAGTTTTGGATCATTCTTTATTTCAGCGGAATAGGGCTGGGTTATATGTTTGTTGAAATGGTATTTATCCAGCGATTCATTCTTTATTTCGGCAGCCCCGTTTATTCCGCATCAGCCGTTATTACATCGCTGTTAATTTTCTCGGGCATGGGCAGCTATGCGTCAAACTATTTTCTGCTTAAAAGAAAACGTTTGCTAATGGTATTTGGAATAATAGTTACCATGCTTTTTGTTTATTCTTTTATACTCACTCCCGTTTTGCAGCAAACGGTTCACTTTAAATTGCCGTTTAAATTACTGCTCGTTTTCCTGCTTATTGCACCGCTGGCATTTTGTATGGGAATACCTTTCCCGGCAGGTATAACGCATCTTTCAAAAATGAATGCTGCACAAATACCCTGGGCATGGGGACTAAACGGATGTGTATCTGTAATAAGTACGGCCCTTGCAACCATTGTAGCCGTAGAAATGGGATTTACATGGGTAATGTTATTTGCCGCCCTTGCTTATAGTTTGCCCTTTATTGTACACGTAAAAATGGGCTTGACATAATACTCCCGAAACCTTGTAAAAATTTGTAGCTGGTTAATATGCAGGGATATTTTTTATTATTTTAATTTTTTATGATACCAGCGTTCGGCACGGACTGGCATCGCCTGTGGAGCCTGTGCCGATGCCTATCGGCATCATTGGAATTTTATTGAACAGGTACAGGTACGCTAAGCACAAAAGCTACGCTGCATACCTGCACCAGAATGGTGCATGATATAGAGGCAAGCAACAGTGCAATAAATATTTTGCGATAATGTTTGTGCGGAGATAAAGAAAGATTTTGTAGTTAGCTGAGTCACAGGTACGTACCCACAAAGGCCATGTGGTATAAAGCCTCAGGATTGAGGAATTTCTTCCGCGAAAATTTTTGTGAAACAAATTTTTGCAGTTATCAATAGCTCTGGCAGGATTTTGGATTTAATGATAATAAATCTTTTTACTATTAAAACTTCATGTTATGCATATGCAATCTTTTATCAGAGGTATCACCATTGGTTTTGTATTGGGAATTTTATTTGCACCTGACAGCGGCACAGAAACAAGAAGAAAAATTGCAGGAAAAGCATCGGATATAAAGGACAAGGTGAAGGACACATACGACACCGTTTCAGACAAGGTAGGTCAGGTGAAAAATAAAGCAGGCGAATTATTTAACAAAGGAAAAAGAAAATACAACGATCTATCAAGCTGAGCAGGAATGCATTAAAGAAAAACCATGGAGAATCTCCAAATTAAATAGCCTTATCAACGGGCTATTTATTTTATTTTATCAGTTCACCCCGGAACTCTTTATTGATCCTTCCTTTGAAAATTGAATATTGAAGTGAAAAAACAAAACAGCACTGCCAAAAGGTAGTGCTTGTTTTTTATTTACTTAGCTGAAGGGTTATCACTTCAAGGTTATAAGCTTTATTGAGCAAGGCACAACCTATCCCGTTTGCGGAAGGTACGTCACAGCACAAGCAAGGCTGCATACCCGCACTGAAATGGGTAGAAATAATAGTTGATGAATTGTAAAAGAGATATATAGCGAAGCTGTTGTTTTTTTATCTCTTGTTTCTATTGTAATTATATGAACTGATCAAATACTGATATCAATCTTGCCCGGGTTGTTGTATTTCATGATAGTGCAGTTCTGCATTTGTAATTCGCTCCCTTTTGAATTGTAGGTCAGGATGTAATGCACTATTAGATACTCTTTTTCCCTGTTCAGATTGTGAATAGTAATAATTTGTTTCAAAGCATTTTCAACAGAAGGATACTGGCTCAAATATTTTCGATCAAGCTTTTTATCCCAGACTATTGTATGTTGTCCCTTCGTGCTTACTTTTTCTACAATTAGATCAACGCTAGCAGAAGTATTATTGTAAACACCGGATGTGTAAGAACTGCTTTTGTAAACAGAAAATGAAATGTTTTTGCTTACCGGTTTTGTTTCTGTTGTTTCTTTTGCCGGCTTGTATATTACGGCTCCGAGAACCATAAGAGCGGGCAACCATACTGAATACTTGTTCATAAAACCTCCAAATATTTTTTGTTTTTCATAAGCAAAGCTCAAATGATCACTGTATGATTTCAACCCATTACTTGCTTTATTCAACCCGATACTTGCTTTATTGAATTGAAATAATAACATAGCTGTCGCAACAAGAAAAGCCGTATTTCTTTTACAGGATGAGCGGGGGGGAACACTACAGGGTGCGAGTAACAATGAAAATCAGTTTTCCATTTTACCGTTTTATTGATTATCTTTCTTTATTCAGATCCGTACACTAATTCTTCACTGCTTTAATGAAACCGTCTGAACGCTTGTCATTTATCTTTTTAACTTAAAATCATTTGTATGAAAAAAATTGTTTTATTTATGAGTTTTGCAGCATTTTTATGGTCATGCAACAGCAATAAAGAAAAAACTGCCGCAACCGATTCAACAGGCAATGCCGCAAAAAGCACAGTAGATTTGCCTTACACAGCCTCCTATTCCAGCAGTTTCAGCACCGATGTTTCAGATGTCGATCTGAAAACGGTATTGATGAGTTACAAAGACTGGGCTGATGGTAATATGAGCAATGTGGCGAAAGAGTATGGGGATACACTGGAGTGGGACAGACCGAACGGTGAGCATTATAAACTTCCTAACGCAGATATTATGAAGATGTGGAGCACTTACCGGGATAGCCTGAGTTCCATAACCATTGATATGCAGGGCTGGCAAAAAATGTATGCTACTGATAAGGGAGAAGGATTTGTCGCAACCTGGTATAAAGAAACCGATACCTATAAAACCGGGAAGGTTGATTCTGGCTACTACCATGATATTAACCAGGTGAAGAATGGAAAAATTACCTGGCTCGGTCAATATAAAAGACCAGCAAAATAACAGAAATATCTTTTATTGTAAAAAGCCTCTGCCTGCAGAGGTTTTTTGTGTAATTGTTGACACCCAATATAAACAATAAGCACTCCCAGAAGGTGGTGCTTATTTATTTTATAAGGTGCTGAAGTGACACTTTTGGGCTATCATTGTCACGCACTTCAAGTCTAGAACTTAATTGGCAAACCCCCGGTGTTTCACACACAAAAAGCAAGGCTACATTCCTGCACCACGGGTTGGGCATTACTCCAAATTTTTATTACTATAAATAAACTTTCGGAAAGTTTAGTAACATAAAAAAACTACAGCACACGGTATTCATTCAATAAGGAAATTCAAATGCCCGGTGTATCTCTTACCAGTTGTCCCTGTTCACTGAAGTATAGAAACTTTTTTTGAACAAGTGAACTTTTTTCTGCGTATATTTTATACTCTGCTGCCTTATCTTTCTTCTCTATATAAGTAACGGATCCGGGAGTCCAATCAGCATATTTACTTTTTTTGAAACCGTCTCTCACCGCATCGGGAACTGCGTCAAACTTCATCTTCTTATTAGTTTCCTTCCATTCTCCTTTTGAGCTGAATTCGGCGGTCATTTCAAAGCCTTTCAAAGTAAAGGTTGCCTTAAAATCACTGATTTCATCTTTCCATTCCACATTTTGCGCATCAGGATATTTTGCCTTTAAAGCTTCTGTTACTTCAGCAGGAATTTTTCTTACCTGTGCGTTTAAGTTTTCATAAGCGAGCGCTGTAATTAACAATAAAAATAAAATGACCTTTTTCATATTTGATACATTATTATTATGAATAAGTTGTGGACATTGCAAATATCGTGCAATAGCAAAAAAAGTTACAGAACACTCTCATTACAGAGCAAAAATTTAAGCAATAAAAATGTGGCAAGCTTGCACTTCTACACACTACCTCTTCTTATTATTCCAATTAAAAAAGATATTATAGCCAGCACAATAAGTATGTGTATTAATCCTTTTGCACTATAAACAAATACTCCTAAAAGCCATCCTATTAAACAGATAACTGCAATGATGTAAAGTATACCTCTCATATTAATTGATTTTATTTTTAAGTACAGCTGGAAAAAACATGTCACTATTTATAAGTATAAAAAGATATAAGTAAGGTGCAGAGAATAAAAAAAGAGAACCTTTTTATTTCCCTTTTTTCACATTGGAACAAAGACAACTATTTGGTTCTTGAAAAATTTTTTGATTCGTCGTCCCCGCTGTCTTCCCCGGCTGCTTCAATATTAATGGATGATTCAGCAACTTCTGTTAATTTTTCATCTGCTCCCTTTTCTTCCTTCAATGTTTCTTCTAACAGTGAAGCTGCTTCCTCTTCTTTTAATATTGTTGCAAAAGTGCGAAGTGTACCATAGGTAGCAATTTCATAATGTTCCACTTTTTGTCCCGCAGAAATAATTCCTGCATCACGCACAGCACCTTCCTCCGTCGACTCCATAATATCTTCTGCCTCTCTAATTAAGCCATCCATTGCTTCACATTTTTTGCTGCTGCTTTTGCTCCAATAGATTCAAAAACTTGTTCAAGACGTGTTACTTGTTGCTGGGTAACTGCAAGATGCTCTTTCAATGCAGTCTGCAATTCAGAAGATGTAGCATTTTTAATCATTTTCGGAATTGCCTTTGTTAAGGCTTTTTCTGCCCAATAAATGTCTTTTAATTCGTCTTCCAATAAGTCACGCAGTCCCCGCGCTGCATCTGGTTTTGCCTTTACTGGTTTATCTGTTTCTTTCCTTGTTCCGTTTTTAGTGGATGAAGTTGGCATATTCAATTTTTTTTGTTTTAATAGAATTATTTAAAGTAAATAACATGCCGTAACAATAAACCGTAGAACTTTCTTAATGAATTTGTTGGTAAGGGGGTTAATAATACCCAATTGTGGAATGATGTGCCCGAAATAAATAAGGAATAAATGCAGAGTTAAATCACAAAAATGAATGCTGCTATAGTACCCTAAAAATGGAAAGTTGAATTTAATGAAGTGCTCCTGAAATAAGGAAGTGAGCAACGTTTAAAATATCATCATAAATATGTGGCAAGCAAATTAATGAACACAAGGAGGGCCCGGTTGCAAAAGCAATCGAAGAACAAACTGCTGAATTACCTTCTGACACTTTTTGGTGGGCCGCTGTCGGGGCAATGAGTGTTTCTTTAGTACTTCAATTGACAGGCCACGAGCATAAGAGCTTTTTGGTAGGTCAATGGGCTGCACCTTTTTTACTTCTTGGTGTTTACAATAAATTAGTAAAAGTGGAAGGCCACGATTAACGTAACTGATTTATGAAAGAAACTAAAATTTATTAGTTGTATTTACTTTGTTTAGCGATAAGTGCGACAGGGTGTTTACCTCTAATTTTTTAGTTTCTTTTAATTGCTTATGATACCTTATTCCCCTTGTAACTCGTGTGGCAAGATGGTTCAAGAAAAATTATACTTAGTTTCTTCATTCTTTTTGGGAATAATGTATTTGTGTTAAAAGAGATACTTTTATCCAGGAACATCATATCAGGTCATAGATAGGCTTTCCTTTAAGTTATTTTGTTGGCCTGTGACCAGGAATTTCGCAAAGGGGTACAAAAACGGCGATATTATGTAGTTATTTTTTCAGACAAAGGTTTTTTCCTGCGCATACGTTTCCAGATCTCATCTTTTCGACGGGTAGGTATTTCATCGCCTAATAATTTGCCCCATGGTTTCAGTTCGGGTATCCTGTCAAATATAATTTTCAAAACCGCTATAGTAGGTATCGACAGAAACATGCCTGAGATTCCCCAGACAGCTCCGCCCAGTATAACTATTATAAGGGAGATGAGCGCATTAATTTTTACTTTGGAAGAGACAATATAAGGAATCAAAAAATGATTATCTATAAATTGTATAACAAGATATGCACCTATAATTCCAAGTTGCGTTTGAAAACCATCTTTGGTAATGGTAGCGATAATAAGAGGCATAGCAATTGCAATTATTCCCCCGATATAAGGTAATACATTGAGAATTGCTCCAAGCACGCCAAGCAAAATGGCATACTTTACTCCCAATATTAACAAAGCAACTGAATTGAGACTGGCTACAATCAATGCTTCAATCAGCAAGCCCACCATATAGCTTTGTATGGCCTCTTTGGTTTGGCTTAGTACAACCCCTACTTCCCTGGAATTCTTACCAAAAACTTCATAAAAAAAATCAAGAATTAAAGATTTATAAAACATGAAAAGGAAAGTATATACCGGCAACAAAAATATTAAAGCAAGGGAGCTGAATACGGTTCCCAAAGTTTGCCCTATTATTGGTTGCATACCTGACTCTGCCTGGGCAATCCATTCATTTTGCTTTTCAATATTTATGTTTAACTGTTGATCCATCATAACCTGTAATTGTGAAAACAGTTCTGCAAATCTTTTCTTTAATAAGGGCCATTGATCTGAAAAACTGGCTACCTGCGAAGAAAGAAAATAAGCAATCGCGGCAATAACTATAAAGGCTATAAATAATGACAGGAATATTGATATTACTTTCGGGACTTTTTTGCTGCTGAACCAGTTGCTTAAGGGATTAAGTAAAATGGCAAGCATCAAAGAAAAAGCTATAGGTATTAATATTTCTCTAAGAACAAAGATCGTGTATACAAAAAGTATAAGTCCGAATAAGACTATAGTGCTTTTAAGGTAAAAAGGATATTTATGTTGCATGAGTAAATATTTCTGATTTTAAACATTATTATACCATCGTAATCTCATTCTTCTTTTTTTCCGAGGAAATTTTACCACACTAATCACCGTTTTACCACAATCCTTTGCTTCCTCCCCAATTTTATTATGACAACGCCATAATTATGATGGTATGATAATTGAATTTTTACAATAAATATAATTTATGAAATCACAAAACAAGCCAGAAGAAGTGCCGCAACCAAAGAAACCGGAAATTCCTGATGTTCCGCAAACACCCTCTACTCCGCCGGAAGAGCCTGCGCCTTCAATGCCGGAAAAGCCTTCACAGCCTTCCCAACCTGAAGTTCCCACCCGGCAGTAGTGTGATTAAATAACTTGTTTTGAATTTTGCTATGCATAACCAGGACGCAGAACGATTAGTTAACCGGAGAAATTCTTTCTGTACATTATCAAATGACAGGATGAAAATTTTTTAAATGAAAAAAATATTTCTAATTATCGGGATAGTTATTATAGTTTTTGGAGCCGGTATATACATATACCTTAAGAAAAATAAGTTTATTGATTTCGCGCCGCAAATAAAAGCGAAGCTTCAAACATTAGTTCTTGCTGCTTCAGATAGCTTGTATAAACTTGAATTTGACACGCTGGATGCGGATGTTTTGAAATCGAAACTTATTATTAAGAATCTTCGCTTATTGCCAGATACTGCAATACTTATGCGAATGGAAAGTAAAGGAGAAAAACCAGCCGATGTTTTCAAGCTTACACTGAATTCACTTGTTGTAGATGGTTTAAATGTAGAAGACTTCACCTCAGCAAAAGAGATAGGTCTTGATGTTATCTATGTAAAAGATCCGCATCTTGAAATTTATCATGAAAAAAAATCAACAGCCCCCCGGGATTCCACAAGCATTAAAACTCTCTACCAGAATATTTCAAAAGAAATGAACAGTGTAGGTGTAAAAAAATTACTCATTCAGAATATGAATCTAATCCATCACAATTTCAAAAACAAAGCAGACCGGACAACGCGTTTCAATAAAACAAATATTCTGTTTACTGATATACTGATTGATTCCGTAACTCAATACGATAATAAAAGGTTTTTATACTCAAAAGACGCACTTATAACTTTTGTGAATATGAAAGTGCGCACGCCTGACAGTTTATATTTCATAAAATTTGACTCAATTGGTGTTAACGCCGCAAAAAAAAATGTACACATAGAAGGGATTAATGTTCAGGCGAGATATGGCAGGGATGACTTCGTTAAAAAATTATCTTTTGCAAAAGAGATGTATGATGTGCAATTTAAAAACATAACATTTTCTAACATTGACTGGTGGAGTATGGTCTCGTCAGAATCTTTTGAGGCGGAACGGGCAGATGTTATGGATTGCAATATGAAAGCTTATACCGACAGAAGCCTGCCTCCTTATTCCAAATCAAAAGTCGGGAATTATCCGCACCAGCTTCTTATGAAGCTGCCTATACCCGTTCATATAAAAGAAATGAAGATCAGCAACTTTAATCTTATGTATGAGGAGTTCAATCCCAAATCACGTAAAAAAGGTAAACTGGAATTCAACAACATTAATGGAACTGTTTCAAATATTACAAATGAAAAAGAAATAATCGAACAGCAGCCATTAATGAAAATACATGCCGAAGGACAATTAATGCGTACAGGACAATTAAAAGCAGAATTCAGCTTTAACCTCGCAAAAGCAACGCAGGGTATCTTTTCTCTAGATATACATTTGGGAGCAATGGATGGAAGCAAATTAAATAGCGCAGCAATACCACTTGGCATCTTTGAAGTGAAAAGCGCAAACATAAAAGAATTGAATGCACATATTAGCGGAAGTAATTATAAAGGAACAGGATTTATAAGTTTTAAGTACACTGATTTAAATATAAATATCTTAAAACAAAACAGTACTACAGGTCAGTTTCAAAAGCGGGGGTTTATTTCTTTTATTGCAAATAATTTATTATTAAAAACTTCCAACCCTGAGGATGGCGGGTTTGTAAAGAAAGAAGCCGCAAGCTACCCGAGAAATATACACCAATCTTTTTTCAACGTTATCTGGAAAACCATACTTATCGGCATCTTAAAATCTATAGGATATGAAGCAGGTGTGGACAAAGTAAAGTGACAAGTTGTATTTACTGTTGTATAAAACACAAATTCAACATACAAGATTTTGGTTTTATTTTTTTGCGAAAATCTTTAAACCATTTACCTGGTTCTTTGGAACATTACGGGAAGCAGTCGTTCTGTAACAAAGCACGAGAACCTTTACACAAAGGCAACGCCTCATTCTCGCACGGGCATAGGGTTTTTGTACTTAGCTAAGGTTGTACTATATTGCTTTCGTTGTTGTCTTATCTCATCTAATAACTCTTCCTGAAACCGTTGTGCTTTTGGAGATTTTGTGATAGCTTGAAATTTGTGTTTTCGTCTGTATCCCATAATTAATGATTTAAGAATAACTAAATATAATCATTAATGCCGGCAAGAGATCGTTTTTAACAAGGCATGAGAACGTGTACACAAAAGCAACGTCTCATTCTTGAACGTACAAAAGAAGTTTTATGGGCTGCTTATTATTTTCTGATGAATGTGATAAGCCGAAAAAATATCCTCCGCTGCGATCCCCAGCGATTTAAAAAGAGTGATTTCTTCATCATTCTCTCTTCCCTTTTTTGTTCCCGATAAAACTTCCCTTACTTCAGCTTTTATATGCTCATTAGTCACTGCTTCTTCTTTTTTTGGGATTAAAAAATCCCCGGCTTCATTAAGAAGCGATTCATAGCAGTCGGTAAACAATTTTGATTTTACTACAGCGGCTGTATCCAGTTCTCTTGTTGCCGGTGTGCTGGCACCAACTGCATTGATATGTGCGCCTGCAGCGATCCACTCACCCATCAGCACAGGTTCCTTTGATGAAGTAACGGTGCAGATAATATCTGCATGCTTAACCGTTTCTTTCACGTTTTTGGTTACATGTATCGCTATCTTATATTGCGATGAAATTTTTTCAGCAAGTTCTTTTGCATTCTTTTCATTACGGCTCCATAGGTTGACCTGTTTTATTTTTCTCACCAGCAGCATCGCTTCAATATGCCGTTTAGCCTGCTCACCCGAACCGATGATGGCAAGCCGCTCCGAATTTTCTCTTGACAATAAACGGGTAGCCACGGCGCTGGCGGCTGCGGTACGAATGGCTGTGATCTCTCCTGCATCAAAGAGCATGAGTGGCTGGCCGTACTGTGCATCAAATAACATTACTACTCCCTGGTGAGAAGGAAGACCCGCCTCCCTGTTGCCATGAAAAACACTGATCACTTTAATACCTATTATACCGAGCTTTGCCGCATAACCCGGCATCATACCAAGTAAACCGGTGCGGTCAGGAAGCCACATCATTGAACGCAAAGGCTGCGCACATCCTCCGGCGGCAAGTGAACGAAACATTTTTTCCATTACCTCAATGCACTCTTCCATTGGCAATAATGAAGCGATCTTTTCTTTATTGACAAACAAAGGCTCCATAGGTTTTAAATTGTATTGATGTGAAAGTTTATAAAGATAGAGTTTTTGGATTGTTGATTGATTGGATGAGGAATTATTATATAGCCAGCAATAGTACTACTATCATCGCCTGTTGTGTCATTCACTGGAACGTTCTGAAGTTTGATGAACAGGCACAGGTACGCAACACACAACGCAAGGCTGCATACCCGCGCCAGAATTGGAGAGAATGATTATATAGCCATTGACAGTACTGTGAGTCTTCGTTGGTGTTGTAAATAAAAGAAAAAGTAAAAAATTACCAGTAATATTTATGCATTACCTCCGATAATGTGCCAACCAAACCATTGACAATGCGGAATAAAAATTTTTTTTGAGATTAAGGGTGAAGTTAATGGTGCGGAAAAAAGTAATCTTAAACAATTTGAAACGCCCGTCACAGACTGGCTTTTTATTTGCTCTGTAGTGTTCTGCGGAACGCTACAGGGAGCCGCAACACATGAGTGGCCACAGGCAAAACGAAAAAGCACCATTGCTACATGATGCTCTTTCTAAAATTATAAGACGGATTATATAGGAGTTATTGATTCCCGGCAACCATGTTCTTCAAATTATCAGGAACATACTCATCATATAACTTCTTTCCCTTTTCTTTCAGGTTCTTACCTTTTTCTTTCAGGTTCTTACCGAGATCCTGTTTTTCCTCTTCACTCATTCTTGAATACTTATAAGCTGCATATGCTGCCAGTCCAGCCACAGTAATAAATAACCATTTCATAGTTTTTCTTTTTTAGTGTTAGGTAATCTTTTAACCAGTATAAAAACCGTACCAATCCACAATCTGGATGAAACAATTATTTATGTAGTGGCGCCGGGGGTCTCTCCCGGAAGACCCCGGCGAGGCAGAAAAACCGGTGCGGTCAGGAAGCCACATCATGAACGCAAAGGCTGCGCACATCCTCCGGCGGCAAGTGAACGAAACATTTTTTCCGTTACCTCAATGCACTCTTCCGTCGGCAATAATGAAGCGATCTTTTCTTTATTGACAAACAAAGGCTTCATGCTTTTTTAAATTGTGTTGATGTGAAGATGTATAAAGATAAAGTTTTTGGAGTGGTTGATTGTTTGGAAGAATGATTATGCCTGCCCGCCGAAGCTTTAGCGTAGGTGGATAACCAGCGACAGTACTACTATCATCGCCTGTGAAGCCTGCCCTGAATTTATTTCAGGGTCACTCACTTGTACGTTTTGAATTTTATTCAACAGAGGCAGAAGAATCTTTACACATAAGCAATGCATCATTCTTGCGCCAGCGATGGGAAGCTATTTTTAGTTAGTTTGGAATCAATTTGAAATTCAAAACAACAAGTAAATTGTTAAACGCTTAAAGACTTTGATAAAAGCAATTTTTGCTTGCTATATTTACATTCATGACAAACAATAGTCATATCTCTAAACTTCCAAAAGCCCCTTTGCAGGAAGTAATTTTTGAACTTAGATGGAAATTAGATTTTGATCCGGAATCTCAAGGCCAGATTGATAAAGAGTTTCCATTCGCATTTGCAAATTTTTCTGCTTTATCAGCACCTATGTTGAAACATAAAGTAATTTTAAAGCCTTCCACTATTCCAGATATTTTATATGTAAATCGCCCTATCTACCAATTTTGGGCTGCGGAAAATCAATACCCGGTATTTCAATTAGGACCCGGTGTTTTTACAGTTAATGAAACTGAAAAAAATTATGAGTGGAGTTATTTTAGAAATTTGATATTACAGGGTATCGAATGGCTTAAAGAATCATATTCTAAATTGGATTTTTCAGTAGTGGAGTTAAGATATATTGATGCCATAGAAGTGAATAATGACAATCACAAAGATTTGACTAAATTTATAGCAGATAACTTGAAAATCGAGATTAAGAACCAAGCCATTGATGCAAAACTAAATGATTTACAAATGCATCAAAGATTTAGGGTTGACAACGAAAATTATTTGAGCTTATTAATTGCAAATGGGGTAAAGAATATTAATCAAACAAAGGCGATAATTCTGCAAACTTCCTATAATAAAACTTCTAATATATCGTTTGAAAATTTAACAGCCTGGATAGATGTTGCGCATGACACGTGCTCTTCGTTATTCAAGAAAATGATTTCAACTAATCTGTATGAGCAATTTAGTAAAACAAGTTAGCCCTTCTGATATTATTTTCAGATCAGCATCTCCTGCTACTAATCAGGGGTATTCATCGGAGAACCAGTTTATGTTGGTGGATAAATATGTTATTTACTCAACAAGTACTTCTATTAGCAACCCAACAGATAAGTTAAGTGAACAGGCAGGGCTTGAAATAAATAAACTCTATTCTTTTTTGCATCTTCCCAAGAATTGGGATTCTTATAATGCTTCCAAGCCTTCAAAGATTGCAGTTGAAAATGCAATTGATTTTACTATAAGGTTAGCGCAGCGTCAGCAATTTCCTTTTTTCATAGCACCATCACCAAATGGAGATATTTTAGTGGAATTAAAAGACAATAATGTTATTCTTGAATTCATTTTTGGTGAGGATGGCACAAACCGTATTATTGGTTTAGTAAATAGCGAAGAAATATTTGAAAAGGAATTAAATGAAACAAACGAATATTGTTCACTAAAATGGTTGTATTGTCCTCATGGAGATTGTTCAAATTGGGAATGAGGATTTTTTATTGCGAAGAATTCCTATTTCTCCCAGCTACATTAAGCCTGATGGTTCAATTTCAAGTTTTGCTTTCACTCTAAAGAAAGGTGAAGATGGTATCTCTACAGACCTGGAGAGACTAGCTGATTATGATGTATCAATCCAGGATAAAACAAGATTTCGCTTATCTAAAATAAATGCGGGTTATATAAGAAACGAAATTAACGATGGATTAGAATGCATTCATAAACCTCTGCCCAATAACTATGCTCACTCATTAATTACCTCTAAAACAGGAAAAATTACAGATTCAAAATCCCGGGCAATGGCAAGGAATGCTGTTATTGTTTATTAATTTTCTTAGTTGTAACGATGTGACTTTGTTGCACGCAAAACATTCACTACGGAATGATCAATCACCAAAAACATAGATATTTCACTCACCTGTGTGATTGGAAATTTTATTGAGCAAGGCACAGGTACGC
>WNGA01008990.1_pt1 | contig 13576 bp, 13 predicted proteins | sample 5400061 | NCBI WGS metagenome assembly WNGA01 (sample SAMN13153366, study PRJNA577476) | soil metagenome | isolation source: 100 cm soil or saprolite under grassland replicate 2 | place: USA:California | collected 2016-06-15 | reverse complement strand
GCACAACCCGGTGAGCTGGTGGGCGTGGGGCGACGCGCCGTTCGAGGAGGCGCGCCGGACCGGCCGGCCCGTCTTCCTGTCGGTGGGCTACTCGACCTGCCACTGGTGCCACGTCATGGAGCGCGAGTCGTTCGAGGACCTCGAGATCGCGCGGGTCCTGAACGAGCGCTTCGTGCCGATCAAGGTCGATCGCGAGGAGCGGCCGGACGTCGACACCGTCTACATGACGGCGGTGCAGCTGCTGCAGGGCGGCGGCGGATGGCCGATGAGCGTCTGGCTCACGCCCGAGCGCGAGCCGTTCTTCGGCGGCACCTACTTCCCGCCCCGGGACGGCGCCCGCGGGATGGCGCGTGGGTTCCTCGGCATCCTAAACGAGATCGCGGACCTCTACGCCAGCGACCCCGAGCGCGTGCGCGGCGCGACCGGCTCGCTCGTCGAGGCGGTCCGCACCGCCCTCGCGTCGCACGGCGTGCCCGCCGCGGACCTGCCCGGCTCCGGCGCGATCGCCGAGGCCGTGGCGTCGTTCGAGAGGAGCTTCGACGAGGCGCACGGAGGCGTGCGCAGGGCCCCGAAGTTCCCGTCGAACCTCCCGGTGCGACTCCTCCTGCGCCACCACCGGCGGACGCGCGCGCCGGAGCCGCTCCGGATGGCGACCCTCACGCTCGAGAAGATGGCGGCGGGCGGGATCCACGACCAGCTCGGCGGCGGCTTCCACCGCTACTCGACCGACGCGCAGTGGCTCGTCCCGCACTTCGAGAAGATGCTCTACGACAACGCGCTCCTCGCGGTCGCCTACGCGGAGGCGTGGCAGGTGACGCAGCGGCGCGACTTCGCCCGCGTCGTCCGCCAGACGCTCGACTACCTCGTGCGCGAGATGACCTCGCCGGACGGCGGGCTCTACTCCGCGACCGACGCCGACTCGGAGGGTGAGGAGGGCAGGTTCTTCGTCTGGGAGGAGCGGGAGATCCGCGCGCTCCTCGGCGCCGACGCGGACCGGTTCGCCTCCTACTACGGCGTGACGCCCGAGGGGAACTTCGAGGGGCGCTCGATCCTGTGGGTGCCGAGGCCGGACGAGGAGACCTGGGAGGCGCTCGCGCAGGGGCGCGCGCGGCTCTACGAGGCGCGGGCGAAGCGCCCCGCGCCGCTGCGCGACGAGAAGGTGCTCGCCGGCTGGAACGGGCTCGCGATCTCGGCGCTCGCGTTCGGCGGGCGCGTGCTCGGCGAGCCGCGCCACGTCGCGGCGGCCGCCCGGGCCGCCGAGTTCGTGCTCGGGCGGATGGTGAAGGACGGCCGCCTGCAGCGGAGCTGGCTCGCCGGCGAGGCGGGGGTCCCGGCGTTCCTCGAGGACCACGCCTTCCTCGCGGCGGGGCTCCTCGACCTGCACGAGGCGACGTTCGACCCGCGCTGGCTCGAGGCGGCGGTGGACCTGTGCGAGCGCCAGGAGCGGCTCTTCGGCGACGCCGGTGCGTCGTGGTTCCAGGCGGCGGGGGACCACGACCGGCTCATCGCGCGCGAGAAGCCGACGCACGACGGCGCGGAGCCGTCCGGCGCGTCGGTCGCGATCCTGAACGCGCTGCGGCTCCACGCGTTCACGACCGACGAGGCGTGGTGGAAGATCGCGTCCGCGGCGCTCCGGCATTACGCGGGCGCGCTCGAGGCGCAGCCCGTTGCGCTCGCCGAGATGCTCCTCGCGGTGGACTTCGCGACCGACGCCGCGCACGAGGTCGTCCTCGTGTGGCCCGAGGGCGAGCCCGTGCCGGAGCCGTTCCTCGCGGTGCTGCGCCGGACCTTCCTGCCGAACCGCGCCCTCACCGGCGCGGCCGAGGGGTCCGCCGTCGAGCGGCTCGGACGGACCGCGACCGTCGCGGCCGGGAAGGTCGCCGCCGGACGTCCCACCGCGTACGTCTGCGACCGCGGGCTGTGCCGCCTGCCGGCGATCGCGCCCGAGGAGCTCGCCTCGCAGATCGCGCCGGTGCGGCCGTACTGACGGTCGCGCGGGCGGCTCGCGGGCGGCGGGCGCCCGCCTGCCTGATGAGATCTCTCGAAGTAGCGAAGTCGCTATATGCGACGATTCATCACCTTGACCCGCCCGATACCGCATGGCTCCATGGGGGGCGACGCTCCATCCCGGGGCGCACCCTACGGAGTGGCACATGAAGAAGACACTCGGCCTGGTCGCGATCGCGATCGCGCTCGTCGCATCACCCGCGCGGGCGACGAACGGCATGCGCATGATCGGCTTCGGGCCGGTCCAGAACTCGATGGGCGGCGCCTCGGTCGCGGCGCCGCTCGACGGGGCCACCGCGGTCTCGAACCCCGCGGGGCTCGCTGACCTCGCACCGCGGGTGGACGTCGCCGGCCAGGGCTTCATGCCGAGCGTGAAGTACAAGGCGGACTGGAGCATGGGCGCGCCGCCCGTCACCGCGTCGCAGTCGTCGGATCGTCCGACGGACATGCTCCCGACGGTCGCCGCGGTCTACAAGCTTCAGGATCGCTACACGGTCGGCCTCGCCGCCCTCGGCACCGCCGGGATGGGCGTCGACTACGCGCAGGGCGCGTCGGGCCTGTTCGGCGGGACCCGGACGATGACGTCGTACGTCGACGGCCGCGTCGCCCCGGCGGTCGCCTACAAGGTGAACGACCAGATCTCGGTCGGCTTCGCGGCGAACCTCATGTTCGCGCAGATGTCCTACGAGGCGGGCGGCCAGTTGAAGCACGAGACGGCGAACTCGTTCGGCTACGGCGCGACCGTCGGCGTCACCTACAAGCCCGTCGAGATGGTGACCTTCGGCGCCGCCTACGAGACGAAGAGCTACTTCCAGGACTTCGATTTCACCGTCGCCGGCCAGACGCAGGCGATCGACTTCGACCAGCCGATGGTCGCGACGCTCGGCGCGGCGGTCCGGCCGGTCGCCGGCCTCCTCCTCGCCCTCGACGGCCAGTGGATCAACTGGTCGGCCACGAACGGCAAGGACCAGCCCAAGTTCACCAAGGACGCGCCGCCCGCCGGCCAGGGCTGGAACATGAACTGGAGCGACCAGTTCGTCGTGAAGCTCGGCGCCGAGTACCAGGTCCCGGCGCTCAAGGCCCTCAAGGTCCGCGCGGGCTACAACTACGGCAAGGCGCCGCTCGACAAGGACCGCGGGTTCGAGAACATCGCGTTCCCGGCCATCGCGGAGCACCACTTCACGGTCGGCGCCGGCTACGACCTCGGCAAGCTCGCCGTGAACGCCGCCTTCATGTACTCGCCCGAGGCGACGCTCAAGGGCGCGGCCCCGATGAGCGGGCTCGTCTCCTACGAGACGACGATGTCGCAGACCGCCTTCGAGCTCGGCGCCGCGTACAAGTTCTAGCTCGGCCGGCGCAGCTCGCAGCTCGCGTGACGAAAGGGGCCCCGGCGGCGACGCCGGGGCCCTCGTCGTGTCTCGGACGCGGCGCCACCCCGCCCGGCGTCAGCGGTGGCGCAGCGTCAGCGGTCGCCGCCGAGGATCACCGGGAGTCCCGACTTCCCGCCCCCGACGATGACGACCTTCGAGTTCGGGCTCTCGGCGAGCCGCGCGGTCGCCTCGATCCCCTTGAACTGGAGGTACTCCTGCGTGAGCCCCTGGCGCACGATCGTCTGGTACTTCGAGATCCCCTCCGCCTCGATGAGCTTGCGCTGCGCCTCCTGCCGCTCGCGGTCGAGCGTGAAGCGCATCTTCTGCGAGCGCTGCTCCTCCGCGAGCTTGTCCCCGATCGCCGTCTTGATCGCCTCCGGCAGGTCCACGTCCCGCACCAGCACCGCCTCGACGATGACGTGCTTTCCCTCGAGCGCGCGCAGCACCTCGTCGTAGATCTGCCGCTCGATCTCCTCGCGCTTCGTCGAGTAGATCTCCTCCGGCTGGTAGCGCCCGAACACCTTGCGCGCCTCCGACCGGACCACCGGCCCGATCACCTTCTGGTCGTAGTCCGGGCCGATCTGCGTCTGCAGCTCGTAGAGCTCGTCGACCTTCGGCCGGTAGCGGACGCTCGCGTCCACCCGGAGGGTGAGGCCGTTCGAGGTGAGGACGATGAGCTGCTCCTTCATCTCGTGGACGCGCGTGTCGTACGGGATGACGTAGTTCCAGACGGGGATGAAGTGCATCCCCTCGCCGAGCACCTCCTTGCTCGTCCCGCCGCCGAGCGTCTTGAAGACGATGCCGCGGTGACCCGAGTCCACGGTCGGGCAGCGGCAGCCCGGCAGGAACGGCGCGACGGCGAGAAACAGGGCGAGGGTGCGGCGCATGAGGGAGCCTCCATGGAGGAACACCGGAGACTAACGCCTTCCGGGGCCGTACGACGACCGAGAAGGGGCGCCCGCCGGCGAGGGTCAGGTCCCGCGGTCCACGACCGAGAACGGCCGCTCCCCCTTGAAGACGCGGAACAGCACGTAGAGCGACGGGAAGAGGAGGAGCGCGCCGCCTCCGAGCGCCCAGAGGAGCGCGACCTGCGTCGCGCGCGGCCCGCTCGCCGACGCGAGCGTGAGGTCGGGCACGAGGACGTACGGATACTGCGACGCCCCCCACCCCAGGACGACGAGCGCGACCTGCACCGCCGCCGCCGCGCGCGCCGCGCGCACGCGCCGGGTCGCGAGCAGCCCGAACGCGGCGACGGCCGCGGCGCCCGTCGCGACGTGGAACGGCACCGACCACGGCCGGCGGGTGAGCCCCTCGAAGACGAGCGGCGCCTCGCGCCACGAGAGCGCGCCCGACAGCGCGGCGCAGAGGAAGACCGCGACGCCCGAGGCGACGGCGCGATGGCGGAAGTCCTCGCGCAGGAGCCCCTGCGCCTCGACCGCGAGGTAGGTCGCGGCGAGGTAGGCGAAGAGCGCCGCGGCGAAGAGGCCGACCGAGAGTGGAAAGGGCGCGACCCAGGCGAACGGCTCGGCGCCGTCGGCCGCGACACGGAGCCGGCCGGAAGAGAGCGCCCCGACGACGACGCCGAGGACGACCGGCGCGAGGACCGACGAGCCCGAGAAGACGAGCCCCCAGCGCGCCTGGACTCGGTCCTCCCGGACGTCGTACGTCCGGAACGTGAACGCGGCGCCGCGCAGCACGATCCCGAGGAGCAGGAGCACGAGCGGGACGAAGAGCGCGATCGAGATCGCCGCGAACGCGGCCGGGAAGCCGGTGAAGAGCACGACCACGACGAGGATGAGCCAGACGTGGTTCGCCTCCCAGATCGGCCCGATCGCGTGCTCGACGAGCTCGCGCTGCTCCCGCCGCCGCGGCCCGGAGGCGAGGAGGTCCCAGATCCCCCCGCCGAAGTCGGCGCCGCCGAGCAGCGCGTAGAGGACGAGCGACGCGAGGATCACGCCGCCGAGCAGGTCGGCCGGGGTCACGCCGGGCCTCCCGCGCGGTCCGCGCCCGCGGCGTCCGGCGTCGCCGCGATCTGGCGATAGAGCAGGAGCGCGGTGACGATCCCGAGGAGCACGTAGACCGCGACGAAGAGGACGAGCGGGACGCCGAGCCGCGCGACCGGCGTCACGGACTGCGCCGTCGTGAGGACGTCGCGCACGGTGAACGGCTGGCGCCCCCACTCGGTGACGAGCCAGCCCGCCTCGAGGGCCACGAAGCCGGCGGGCCCCGCGATCGCGACGGCGCGCAGGTAGGCGCGCGGCCACGGCCGGCGGCGGAGCGCGAGGAGGAGCCCCGCCGCGGAGAGCGCGGCGAGCAGCGTGCCGAGCCCGACCATGACTTGGAAGGCGAGGTGGACGCGGCGGACGGGCGGCCAGACCTCGCGCGGGAACTCGGCGAGCCCCCTCACCTCCGCGTCCGGATCGTGGAAGGCGAGGAGCGACAGGCCGCGCGGGATCTCGAGGGCGAACCGCGTCGCCCCGGCGTCCGGGTCGGGCAGCCCGCCGATCCGCAGGGGGGCGCCCCGCTCCGTCCGGAACTGCCCCTCGAGCGCGGCGAGCTTCACGGGCTGCGTCCGGGCGACCTCGCGCGCCGAGAAGTCGCCCGAGATCGGCTGGAGGAGCGCGGCCGCGCCGCCGACGAGGAGCGCGAGGCGCAGCGCGGCGCGGTCGAGCGCCGACGCGGGCCGGCGCAGGAGCCGGAGCGCGTGGATGCCCGCCACCGCGAAGCCGGTCGCGAGGTAGGACGACAGCAGCACGTGGATCACCTCGTGCGCCCAGCCCGGCGGGAACATCGCGACGAGCGGGCGCACGTCCGCCGCGGCGCCGTCGCGCAGCTCGAACCCGGCGGGGACGTTCATCCAGGCATTCGCGAGCGTGACGAAGAAGGCGGAGAGCGCGCCGCTCGCCGCGACGACGAGCCCGCTCGCGAGGTGGAGGCGCGGGCCGACTCGCCCCCAGCCGTAGAGGTACACGCCGAGGAAGATCGCCTCGGCGAAGAACGCGAAGCCCTCGAGCGAGAAGGGCATCCCGATGATCGGCCCCGCGAACGCCATGAAGCGCGGCCAGAGCAGCCCGAGCTCGAAGGAGATGACCGTGCCCGAGACCGCGCCGACCGCGAAGAGGATCGCCGCCCCCTTCGCCCAGCGGCGCGCGAGGTCGAGGTGGACGGCCGAGCCGGTGCGGCGCCAGCGCCACTCGGCGAGGACCATGAGGAGGGGCATCGCGACGCCGACCGCCGCGAACACGATGTGGAACACGAGCGAGAGGCCGAACAGCCACCGGGCCGCCAGGAGGTCGGGCACGGCACGAGAGTACGGCGGCGGCGAGGACCGGGCTTGGTCCCGGACGGGCGGCATCACCAGATTGACGGCTCGGGGGAGGGCACGACATGGAATACGAAGATCGCGCGACGGAGAACGTGGAGCGGCAGACGGCGAAGGTGCCGTCGCTCGCTTTCCTGGGGCTCGCGGTGGGGGCGATGGCGGCGTCCGCCGCGCTCGTCCTGACCGGACGCAAGCAGCTCGGCAACTTCGTCGGCCAGTGGGCGCCGACGATCCTGATCATGGGGCTCTACAACAAGCTCGCGAAGGAGCTCGCGGTGCCGAAGCGGGACCTCGCGGGAGCGGCCGGCGGCATCGGCGCCGGCATCTAGACGACAAATCGCGAATCACGAGCTCCCGTGTAGCCGCTCGCGCCGCGGTGCGCGGCGAGCGCGCGCGTGCGCGTGCGCCGGCCGAAATTGACACCCGGGAAATCCGGGCAGTAACCTCCGTGGGTCGCTTCCCCCGGAGGTTCGATGCGTCGTGTGGCGTACGCCCTGGCTGCCGTCCTCGCCGTCGCCGCGGCGCCGTCCGCCCGCGCGGAGCCGCTCGACATCGACCTCGCGAAGCTCGGCGCGCCGGATCCGAGCATCTGGACTTCGATCTCCACGCTGCCGAACGGCCCGGTGCTGACGAGCACCCCGGCGCAGCTCGCCAAGGATTCCCGGCGGCGCTTCGCGATCCTCTCGACGGAGATGGCGCTCGCGCTCTCCTCCGCGGTCCTGCACCCCGCGTCGACGACCGGCCACTCCGGGTTCGCGGTGGACCTCGAGACCGCGACCGTCGCGGTGCACCCCGACGCCGTCGGCGTCGCGCCGCCGCTCGGCTTCACGAACCAGGTCTGGCCGACGGAGTCCACGCAGCCGGCGCAGCTGTACATGCCCTCCGTCCACGTGCGGAAGGCGCTGCCGTTCAGCCTCGAGTTCGGCGGCCGCCTCATCTACCTCGCCTCGTCGTCCTACTTCGCGGCGCAGGGCGAGGGGAAGTGGGCGCTCAACGAGGGCTTCGACCTCGTGCCCGACCTCGCGGTCCGGGTCGCCTACACGCGCCTCTTCGGCCAGAAGGACTGGGACCTCGGCGCGACGGACGTCGACTTCCTCGTGTCGAAGCGCTGGGGCGTCAACGCGGTCACGAGCTTCACGCCCTACCTCGCCGCCCGCTTCACCTACGTCTCCGCCTCGACGGACCGCATCGACTTCGCTCCGGCGCTCTCGGGAGTGGACGCGAACCCCGTCGGCGCGACCGGCACGCAGGGCGCGTTCCCCCGCTTCTCCGCCGGCTATTACCGGACGACGCTCGGGGTGCGGATGACCGCCTACGCGGTCTCGCTCGCCCTCGAGGGGACCTACTTCGGCGGCGCCACGCCGAAGGTGAGCGGCTACGACGACGTGAAGATCGCCTCGGCCTTCGGCGGGGCGGCGAAGCTCGGCTGGGAGTTCTAGCGCCCCTCGACCGCGGCGCGCACGCGCGCCGGCGCGTTGGTGATGATGGCGGTCGCCCCCGCCCGGGCGAGCCGCGCCGCCTCGGCGGCGTCGTCCACGGTCCAGACGTTCACGGCGAGGCCGCGCGCCACCCAGCGGCGCACGCGCGCGTCGGTCGCGAGCGCGCGGTCCGGGTGGACCGCCGAGGGCCGAAGCGACCGCACGCCGAGGAAGGTCCGGAGCCGCCAGGCGTGGCTCTCCTCGAAGAGGAGCCCGGTCGCGACGTCGCGCGACGCGAGCCGGAAGGCGGCGACGAGCCGCCAGTCGAACGAGGAGACGATCACGCGTCCCCCCGCGCCCGCTCGCCAGATCACCTCGGCGACCGCCTGCGCGAGCGCGAGGTCGTGCCCGCCGCGGCTCTTCAGCTCGACGTTCACGACCGCGCCGGGGAGCGCCGCGAGCACCTCCGAGAGGAGCGGGATGCACTCGCCGCGGAACCGCTCGCCCTTCCACGCCCCGACGTCCACGGCCCGGAGCGCCGCGAGCGGGGCCTCCCCGAGCCGGAGCGGGCTCCCCGCGACGCGGACGAGGTCCTCGTCGTGCGCGACGACGACCTCCCCGGTCGCACAGCGCCACACGTCGAGCTCGACCCCGTCGGCGCCCTGCGCCAGCGCGAGGCGGAACGCGGCGAGCGTGTTCTCCGGCGCCTCCGCGCTCGCGCCCCGGTGGCCGAGCACGAGCGGCCTTCCTTCCGCCCGCGGCGGCCGCGGCCCCTCCTCGCTCCTCGCCATCGCCGCCTCCTCTCGCTATCCTACCGCGCGGATGCCGTCCCTGAACGATCTCGCCGTCGCCGCGTTCGTCACGCTGCTCGTGTTCGGCGGGATCTACGTCCCGCGGGTCGGCGACGCGATCGGGCGGTTCGTGCTGCGCCGGCGCGGGCTCCGGGACGAGGCGGGGCCGGCGGAAGAGGACCCCCGGCCAAAGCGGTCCGCGAAGTCGCGCTGAGGCGCTCTAGCGGCGCTCGACCGCGGTGCGGGCCGCGACGGCGCGCAGGAGCGGGTGGAGCACGCCGTCCCGCGAGACGTCGCGCAGCTCGGCGGCGCCGAGCGCCGGCAGGAGCTTCAGCGCGAGCTCGGGCTCGACGTACGGGTTGCGGACGAGCGCGCGCGCGATCGCGGGGCGCGTCCGCCAGCGCCGCGCCTCGAAGATGCAGCGGAGCGTCGCCGGGCGGCAGGGGCGGCGCGAGGCGATCCGGACGACGAAGGGCTCCGTGAGCTGGGCGTTGCGCAGGAGCTCGCGGACGACGACCGGGTCGCCCTCCGCGGCGAGGCGCGCGAGGAGGTCGGGATCCCGCTGCGCGCGCGCCAGCGCCTTCTTGTGGCCGAGGGTGAGGTGGGCGAGGTGCGCGTCGGCCTTGTCCCTCGGCTCGGTGTACGGGCGCTGCGGCGGCGGCGCGACGAGGAGCGCCGCGACCTCCGAGGCGCCGCATGCGGACGCCGCCGCGTAGACGCCGGCGACCCACGAGTACGGGAGCGCTTCCTCGGGCGCGACGAGCGCCTGGCCGACGGCGGCGAGCGCGGCGCGCGCCTCGGCGCCGCCCGACGCGCGGACGAGCGCGAGGACGACGAGCAGCGCGCGCTCCGGCTCGAGGGCCGCGAGGGCGCGCGCCGCGGCCCCGCGGCGGATCGCGCCCTCCTCGAGTCTCGCCAGCCGCCGGGCGAGCGCGAGCGCCTCCGCCGCCGGTCCGGGGACGCCCCGGGCCGGAGCGCCGGTCACGGCTGCGCGCCGGCGCCCGCGGGCGCGACCGCGAGCCGGAGCGACGCGCCGTCGAGGTCGGGCGGGGCGTCGCCGATCGCGACGAGGAAGGGGACCGCGTCCCCCGGCCGCACGTGCGCCGGCGCGCGCGCGCGCGCCGAGGCGCGGGCCGCCTGGAGCGCCGCGTCGTCGACGGCGCGGAAGAGCTCCTCAGGCGTCGGCACCGCGCCGGCGATCGTCTCGCCGCGAGCGACCACCTCGCCGGCGCGGACGATCTCGACCGAGACCTTCACGGAGGCGACGCGCGCGGGCGCCCTCGACAGCACGGTCCCGCGGACGAAGAGGAGCGGTGGGCCGCGCTCCCGCTCGTACACGCCGCTCCGGACCTCCTGCGCCGTGAAGGGCCCCGAGCCGCCGCCGCGCTCGAGCGCGCCGAGGACGGTGGACGGGCGGAGCGAGCCCGCCTCGAGGGGCCCGTCGGACCGCCACACGACCCACAGCGCGAGCGCGACGAGGAGGAGGACCGCGAGCGCCACCGCGTTCACCGCGACGGCGCGCAGGCGCGAGCCGCGCTGCCCCGGGATGCGCTCCTCCGTCTGCGGCCGGGGCCGCGCAGCGGCGCGCGGCGTGGCGGCCCGGAGCGCGGCCGGCGCCGGCGCGGCTGCGGGCGGCGGGCGCGGCGCGGCCGCCGTCGCGAGCGGCTCGCCTCCGGGCTCCGACGAGAAGTCGAAGACGCCCCGATCGAACGGCTCGCCAACCGCCGGCTCGAGCGCGAACGGATCGTCGGAGGGCGCGCGCGGCCCATGCGGCAACGGCATCTCGAGCGACACGGAGCCGTCGAACGCCCCGGCCGGCTCGCGCGGCATCGCCTTCGCCGGGGGCGGCGTGACCCGGTCCTCGAGCGCGAGGCCGCCGTCGTCGGCCGCGTCGTCCGGAGCCGGCGGCTCGAGCGGTGCGAGGTCGGCCCGCCGCCCGCTCGCGGCGGCGAACGGGTCGGGGGCCTCGAGCGGAGCGGCGGCCGAGTCGAACGGGTCCGCCGCAAGGGCGGGTGCCGACCCGTCGAGCGCCGGCACGGCCTCGAACGAAGGCTCGGTGTCGAACGAAGGCGGCGCGGTGTCGAACGCAGGCGGTTCGGCGTCGAACGAAGGCGCCGCCTCGAACGCGGGCGCGGCCGGCGCAGCGAACGGGTCGTCCGCGGGCGCGGCCCGCGCGGGCGGTGGGAGCGGGGGCGGCACGGCGCCGCTTCGCTTCGCTGCCGGTGGTGGTCCCGCCCCGAGGAGGTCCGAGAGGTCGGTGACGGCGAGCGTCGCGCGCGAGCCCTCCGCCTCCGCGAACGGATCCGCGCCGGCCGGGCGGTGCCCCGCGGCCGCGAAGGGGCCCGGTGCCGCGAACGGGTTCTCGGGACGCGGCGCGCGCAGCGCGCTGGTGCGCGTCTCGAGGTCGACGGCGGGCGCGGCGGGGGAAGCCGCGGCGTCGACGGCGAGGACGGCGCCCGGATCGGCCTGGACGAGGAAGATCGTCTGGCACCGCGAGCAGCGGACCTTCGCCCCGCGCGGTCCGATCTTCTCGTCGGCCACGCGGAACTTCGCCTGACATTTCGTGCAGATGACGATCATGCGGCCCCGCCGGAGAGATCGAGTCTACTCCGCTCGTCGCTTGACACCAAGCGCCAAGGACAGAACAATCCCCAGATTGCGGGCACTTATCGCTCTGGACGGGTCCCGATGAACGAAGAACGCAACGAGGCTGGCGCCGAGCCCTCCACCGGCGGACGCGAGCCCAAGGTCATCAAGCGCTACACCAACCGGAAGCTCTACGACACCGTGGAGTCCCGGTACGTCACGCTCGACGAGATCGCCGAGATGATCAAGGCGGGCGCCGAGGTGAAGATCATCGACAACCGGACGAAGGAGGACCTCACGTCCGTGACGCTCGCGCAGATCATCTTCGAGGAGGAGAAGAAGACCTCGAAGGTCGGCCTCGAGACGCTCCGCGGCCTCATCCGGCAGGGCGGCGAGGTCGCGCAGCGCATCGTCGAGGGCACGGGCGCCGAGCTGCGCGGGCGCGTCGAGGCGGTCCGCGCGGCCGCGTCGCAGAAGGTGCAGAGCTTCATCCAGTCCGGGCAGCAGACGAGCGACCGCGCGAAGGAGCTCGTGCAGGCGTCGCAGGAGGCGGTCTCCGCCATGCAGCGGAAGGTGGACGAACGCGTCCGCGCGGCGATGGAGGGGATGTCGAACCTCTCCGAGGTGAAGCGCGCGCTCGACGACCTCTCGCGCCGGATCGACGGGCTCGAGAAGAAGCTCGACGACCTCGGGCGCAAGTAGGCGCGCTCTAGGCGGCGCGCACCGCCGCGCCGAGCGCGTCGAGCTCGTCTCCGATCGCCGCGAGCGCCCTCGCGCCCGGCGAGCGCGGCGCCCACTCGAAGATGGTCCGGCCGTGGCTCTGCGCCTCGTCCACCTTCACCGACCAGCCGAGGACGGTCTTCGAGACGGCGGCGCCGAGCCGTGCCCGGAGCTTCGCGAGGATCTCGTCCGCGAGCCGGGTCTTCCGGTAGAGCGTCGCCACGACGAGCGCGAGCGCCGGCGCGCTGCCCCGCTCGGCGCGGAGCCGCTCGACGCTCTCCAGGATCTCCGCGCAGCCGTCGAGCGCGAGGTACGTGAGCGCGACCGGGACCACGATCTCGCGCGCGGCGACGAGGATGTTGTCGGTCACGAGCGAGCGAGACGGCGGCGAGTCGACGAGCACGGCGTCGTACGCGTCCTCGGGGAGGTCGTCGAGGCAGCGGAGCAGCCGCTCGGCGCGATCCGGCGCGGGCGCGGCGGCGACCGGGAAGCCGGCGAGGTCCTTGTTCGCCGGGAGGAGGTCGAGCCCGGGGACCGCGGTGCTGCGGACGACCGCGGCGAACGGCGCCGCGCCGAGCAGCCAGTCGTTAACCGTCGGCGAGAGCCGGCGCGGGTCCACGCCGAGCGCCTTCCCGGCGTGGCCCTGGGTGTCGAGGTCGGCGACGAGGACCCGCCGGCCGCGCGCGGCGAGGCGCGCGGCGACGTTCACGCAGAGCGTCGTCTTGCAGGTGCCGCCCTTCTCGTTGATGAAGGCGATCCGGCGCATCGGCGACTCGCCTACTCGCGGCCGCCGTTCCCGTTCCGATCGCGATCCACGCGCTCGGCGAGCCCGTCGATCATCGCCTCGAGCTCCTCGAGCTTCTTGCGGAGCGAGGCGACGTCGTCCTTCGAGGGGAGGTTCGCGGCGTGCAGCGCCTGCGTGACGCCGCGCTCGATGGTCGCGCGCGCCTGGACCGCGCCGGACAGGAGGATCTGCACCCCGCTCGCGACGCTCTCGCTCGCGAGCACCTTCGCGACCGCCTTCCCGACCTGCTCCTCGCCGGCCTGGAGCGCCCGCCGGAGCAGCGGATTCTTGAGGACGTCGTCGATCGACGGCATGGTGGACTTGTCCCCCTCCCCTCGTTAGCTTGTCAAGCCTGGTGCCCAGCCCGACCCTTCTCGATCGCCGCCTCGTGATCGTGACCGGGAAGGGCGGCGTGGGGAAGTCGACGGTCTCGGCCGCGCTCGCCCTGCTCGCCGCCCGCGCGGGGAAGCGGGTGCTCGTGTGCGAGGTGAACGCGCAGGAGCGGGTCGCGCCGCTGCTCGGGGCGCCGCGCACGGGCGGCACCGTCCGGGAGGCCCTCCCCGGCCTCTTCACGGTGA
>WNGA01044037.1_pt1 | contig 13577 bp, 13 predicted proteins | sample 5400061 | NCBI WGS metagenome assembly WNGA01 (sample SAMN13153366, study PRJNA577476) | soil metagenome | isolation source: 100 cm soil or saprolite under grassland replicate 2 | place: USA:California | collected 2016-06-15 | reverse complement strand
TAAAAGTTTTAAAAAAAGGAGTTTTTATGAAACCACACACATCGCCCCACATCAACAAAAGAAAAAAATCCATTGAGTTCTATGTGCACAATGATTGTGCTTCTCAAATTTCCCTGGCAGGAACTTTCAACCATTGGGCCCAGGATGTACTGCTTATGGAACCCGATAAAAATGGCGTCTGGAAAATAGAAATACCCATGTTACCTCATGGCAAGTATAGGTATAAATTTTTTGTTGATGACAGAATGTGGATGGAAGATGTGGACAACCCTTACCGCGAACCCGATGGTTTAATTGGTTTCAATAGTATATTAATGGTTTAAGTGGTTTCAATAGTATATTAATCGTCGAAAGATAAACTTATGTTAGTGATAATTGTTTCCCTGGTGTTCATCGTTCTTGCGGTGTATATGATGGCAGGTATTGTATTTACCATACTTTTTCAGATAAAGGGCTTATCCAAAATTGATGAAGGCGTGCATGGCTCTACCATTGGCTTTCGAATCATTATCATTCCCGGATGTATTGTATTCTGGCCGGTATTATTAAAGAGGTGGATAAAGGTCTCACGAACCTCTGCTGATGGAGAGGTTTAATAAAAGTAAAAATTATATTAGTGCCTCTATATTTTGTAAAAATAATTATTATGTACCCGGCAGCAAAATATAAATGATGCTTTCGTTGCGTCGCACTCTTGTACAACATAACATTGACCGACAAAATACTTCTACCGCAATAATAAAAGCGAATTAAAAATTTAAAAATAATTTTTAGTGTATTATGATCCTTTTAAAAAAAGAGGATAGGAGGATATATGATTAAACCACTACGAAAAAGACATTTACAAATCTGGATAGCAGGGGCGGTGTTGATACCCATTATTATCATTAGTGCCGTAGCAGTAAGACCGACAGTTGCTAAAGATAAACTGTTGCAACCTGCACCTACAGCGGCTTTGCCGTTGATAATAAAAACTGTGGATAAAGATAATTATACAATAAGCATCAGAAGCAATAGTGATACAACTCAACTGCAGTTAGAATGGATCAATAAAAAAACTTTGACATATCCTACTGCAACAATTTACAAAACTGTGGCAGGTACAAAAGATGTTAACAATGCTGAATTGATCGGGCGAATAGAAGCAAGAGGAACTTATCATTTTGCATTGAAAAACAGCAATGAATTAATTCAGCAAATAAATAATCACAATATTCATTTTATCATTTACGATTTTATTCACCAGAAACAAATTGACATTATTAATTTTTAAACTCCCCTTTAGGGGATGGGGGCTTTATGGGTGCATCATATTTAGCAGTTGGTTGGAACAGGCAAAAGAAAATATACGACTGGCTCATCTTTGGGTTTTGTATATTGTATCTCACCACATTCATTGTACTAACTGCAATCTTTAATCCTGATTATACTTTTGAAACGTTATTAATGTTCTACTTCAACACTGGCTGTATTGCTGTTGCATATTATTTTAAGCATTGGGCCATTAGCAAGAATCAATAACAAATTTCTTCCCTTACTCTACAACAGAAGACATTTGGGTGTAACCATGTTTTGTATAGCATTGGTGCACGGCAGTTTTAGCATATTACAATTTCATTCGCTGGGAAATGTAAATCCATTTGTTTCATTATTTACCTCTAACACGCATTATGGTTCATGGGCAGATTTTCCTTTTCAATCGCTTGGTTTTTTTGCATTGATCATTTTCTTTTTGATGGCGATTACAAGTCATGATTTTTGGCTGCATAATTTATCACCGAAGGTTTGGAAAACATTACACATGTTTGTTTACCTCGCCTATTTTATGGTAGTGATGCATGTGATGCCTGGCGTGATACAATATGAAACAAACCCGGTGTTTATCATTATTATGGCTATTGGTTCAGTAACACTCATCACACTTCACTTAATAGCAGGAACCCGTGAAGTAAAAAAAGATAGTGTAAAATATGATCTGAAAAAGAATGGTTTTACAAAGGTGTGTAATGTGAATGATATAGAAGAAGACAGGGCAAAAATGTTTTGCCTCAAAACTGAACGTATTGCCATATTTAAAACGCAGGAAAAATTATTTGCAGTAAATAATGTTTGCAAACATCAGAACGGGCCATTGGGTGAAGGCAAAATATTGGATGGCTGTATTACCTGTCCCTGGCATGGCTACCAGTACCTGCCACATAACGGACAATCACCGCCACCGTTTAAAGAAAAAGTAAGTACGTATGATGTGCGAATAGAAGGCAATGAAGTGTGGCTCAATCCCACGCCTTACCCTGAAGGAACAGAAAGACCGGGAGCTGTTATAGAAATTGAAAATGTAATCCCGATAGCCATCGGGAATAAAATGACAAATGTAAAAGTGACAGAACAAAGTGATGGTTTAGATAAATAGAATTTTAGCAAAATCAATAAACTGGTTAGTAATGCTTCCAGTGTTCAATAGTATTACCTTCAGAGGAAGTCATCAAAAGTTTTAAATAATGATAAAGTTTGGCTCACAAAAAATATTATTAAATGAAGAACGATGAATTTTATATAGGCTGGATGCCGAAAGCCCCCAACAGTTTTATAGGTTGGATAAAAAAATATTTATTTGTTTTATTGACAATTATAATTGTATTGACAGTATTGCTTGCACTATCTCAAAAGAAATTTGATTCCGGAACATTTGAATTTGGAACACTCACAGAGGTAAAAGGAATTTATTTTGATAAACCTGTGCCCAATATAAAAGTGATAAATGGAAAAAATATTTGGGGTAATTACAATTGCATCACTGTGCTACTTATAGGTTATGGCAAACATGGAGCAGATGGAATTATTGCAGATCTTGAGAAAGAAAAAAATACAACGCTTGATGGTAAAGAAGTAACACTGAAAGGAACTTTGCTGTATAATGATGGTAAATTATTGATGCAGATTGATGCGAATGATAAACCATTGTTGAACGTTGTTACAAATAAAGGCTCAGCAAATTTATTGCCTGAAATAAAAGATTTGGGAACAATAAATGTGAAAGGTGAAATTGTTGATCCAAAATTTTTTTTTGGTGTGATGAAACCTGGCGAAGGCAAGCCACATAAGGATTGTGCAATACGTTGTATTTTAGGAGGTATGCCACCGGTATTAAAAGTTATTGATGCTGAAGGGAAGCAGAATTATTATTTAGTAGTTGGCGCGAATGGAGAAAAAATGAATGAAGCTGTGCAGGATTTTGTTGCAACACCGGTTGAAGTAAATGCCAAAGCTGTTCAGTATGATGACTGGATAGTATTGTATGTAAACAAAGAAAATATACAGCATATTTCACGTACTGAATTTTTTCAGCCACCAGGCGGTATAATTGCGTGTGCAGTACAGAACTGTAAATAAATTGTTGATTATACCAACAGTTGCTTATCAGGATTTAGCATATAAAGGATTGCTTTTAATTCTCTTTATAATAGTTTCAGGATTCATGTATCGTTCCCTGTTCATTACAGGCATATTAATGTTATCCGCACCATCCCAATTTTCAGTATGCATGGTTTTACGAACAAAATTGCTCCATGCTAAAAGCTGGTAACCTAATCCATGTGCAATGCAAATGCTATCTGTGCGGTATTCAAAACGATCTATGTATTTAGAAGAAAATACGTGACCAATACCAGAACTTATTAATTGCAACAAACTATTTTGAGAAAAATCAACTACATGACTTAACTCATGACCCAATACGCCAATCTGTGTATTGAAATCCATATGCTGCAATAAAACAGGTTGCAGTTTCCACATAGAACTATCACTGATAATAATGGTAAATGTTCTTTTGCTGCGTTTATACATAACGTCCGGAAAATCGGGTTTCGTAGTAAGCGGAGTGTGGGCTGGCTTAAATCCTGGCTGTTTCATGAAATGAAGTTAAGCTACGCTCAACTTTTGTAACATGGTTTTCTCCATCAACAATGTTTCAATTTCGTTAATAATATCTTTAGCTACTTCTGTTTTTTGTTTAAGAGAAAACTGTTTTTGTATAAGGTCATTCCTGATAATGCTGATCTTGTTTGTGTCATAACCAAAGGTTGCCTGTTCGTCATTCATAGAATTAAGCACAACCATATCGAGATTCTTTTTAGTAAGTTTATTCACAGCATGTTTTAATTCATCATTTGTTTCAAGAGCAAAGCCAACAGATAATTGTGTTGCAATTTTTATTTTGCCGAACTCATGGGCAATGTCAACATTCTTTACCATTTTAATGGTAAATGATTCATCATCCTTTTTTATTTTCTGTTCTGCAATCTGTGCTGGCCTGTAATCTGCTACTGCCGCTGCAAATACAGCTATATCAACGGTTTCAAAGAAACGGCAACATGCGAGGTACATTTCATTTGCTGAATTTACTTTTACTAGTTTAAGATTAGGATGTTGCAGTGATATGCCAACAGAACCAGATACCAAAAACACTTTAGCGCCCTGCTGTAAAAATGACTCTGCAATAGCATATCCCATTTTACCTGTTGAATGATTGCTGATATATCGTACCGGGTCAATTGCTTCTCTTGTAGGCCCAGCAGTAATTAATATTTTTTTATTATGAAGAATATGTGTTGACATGAGTTCGATTTGAACGTGAATAATATTTCAACTTCAATCCAAATCTATTTTGTAAACAGGAATATACATGTCGTATGCTTTACAACAATAGACATTTGGTTAAATAATTTCTAAGGATAATAATCTTTATTCCTTATGTGCCGATATCAATTCCTGAAGAAAGAGACTGGTGTGTTTAAATTCTTTTTCAACTTGTGTGAGTACAGATGTCATCTGGTCTGATTCCGCTGATTCGGCCATACGTTCGAGTTCACGCAGTGATGCAGTAATGGTTGTTAAGCCGATTGTTGCGCTCCCGCCAAGCATTCTGTGTGCAAGTCCTTTTATCTCCTCTCTGTTTTCCGTGGCAAGAGCTTCTTTCAATTTCACAAGATCTTCTGCTGTCTGGTGTAAAAAGAGTTCGATAAGTTCCCGTAGTTCATCATCATCGTTGATGATTTGCTGTTATCTGATTGCATTTTGACATTTTTTGCTTCTGCAATAATTCTGCGGATGCAGGTGGTTTTAAGAGATAATGTTAATCGCCTTGCACTATCATCATCAAATAAACTGCCAAATTACTTTAACGCATTAAATAACGTGTTTATTGAAGCAATTATTAATCTTATTTTATTCTTTATTAAAGCCTGACTTTGCATAAAACAAATAGCTTTGTTTGTCCAATATCCTCAATATGTATATGTTTAAATCCAATCGTTTCACCGCACTGTTGAGTTGTTGTTTTTCCCTGATTTTTTGTGTTACGTACAATCATGCTGCAGCACAGGATACACTATCTGCTGACGGTCTTTTTCAAATGGCACGTAAAGCTGCATTTGAAGAAAATAATTATCCAAAAGCTAAAGTTTATTGTAACAAAGTTTTGGAAATAAGTCCGGCTTATACGGATGTTACTATTTTTTTAGGAAGGCTTTATTCATGGAATAAACAGTATGACAGTGCGAGAATGAGTTTTCAAAAAGCACTTGATCAGAAAGCTGATTACGCAGATGCTTCGGTAGCTTATGCCGATATGGAATGCTGGGCGGGTAATAACAACGAAGCATTAAAGATTATTAATACTGCTCTTGCTTATCATCCTCAATCAAGTGAGCTTTTATTAAGAAAAGCGAAAGTATAAAAGAAGATAAGACAAATGCAGATGCAAGAGCGTTGGCCACACGCTTAAAAGATGATGCTGCTTTAAATAAGATCGGCATCAGTTACGATTATGTTTACTTCGATAAACAGTTTGCCGATCCCTGGCATTTAGTAAGTTTTGATTATTCGCGCCAGACAAAACTCGGTTCAATTATTAGCCGCATAAATTATGCAAATCGTTTTGGAAAAAATGGGGTGCAATATGAAGTAGATGCTTATCCGCACTTCTCAAGGACCTTTTACGCTTATGCTAATATGGGCTATTCCGACAATGTTGGTGTGTTTCCGCACTGGCGTGGAGGCTTTTCTTTGTATGCAAATCTTCCAAAAAGTTTTGAAATTGAATTGGGTTCCCGCTTTTTATATTTTTCCGGTCCAACCAATATTCTGACCGGTTATTTGGGTAAATACTATAAAAATTATCTCTTTGGTTTAAGAACCTATATCACTCCGGGAAGTAATAGTGTTTCTCAATCTTACAGTGCTCTGGTACGCTATTATTTTGGAGGAGCCGATGATTTTGTGGGATTAACTGGGGGCACAGGCATATCTCCTGATGAGCGTTCATTTCAACAACAATTAAACAGTAAGTACTCACTAAAAACATACAGGGGCAGTTTTGAATTTCGCCACGTAGTAAAAACATTCAATATTATCAGCATTAATACTTCATTGATAAACCAGGAATATCGCCCTGAGACAAAAGGAAATCAAATCCAGGTTGGGCTTAAGTATCAGCGGCGTTTTTAATTTTCAGGAACAGAAGAATTAAAAATTACAGGTTTTAAATTAACTACATTCCGTTGCTATAAATATTTACTGCAAAGTGGCTAATTAATATTTTAAGGCGCTGAAAAATGTAATTAATTCGGGATAGTCTTATAAGAAAGAACCGGACTCTTTAAACCGTTTGATAAACCTTAGTAGAAAAGTAATCGTGTAGTGTGATAAACTCCCGTCCGACCGGTCATTCGGGCGGGCTTATTACCTTATTCTAAATTCTAAATAAAATGAAAATAGAGTATAACAATTTATACACCCATTTTATATTTTCTACTTTGCATCGTTTGCCAGTTTACCTGAGCGCTTCAGATTAACGGTATTGCTTTTTAAAGGTTGAATATTTCCAAAACCTTCTCTCGTCATTTCACCCCAACTTTTTTTCTTACGCATCAGATCAACAATACCTTTAATAGAAGACCAAACAATAAAAGGATGAAAAATAAAAGGTTCGGTAAGAGAAGATAAGATCAATTGAACTACTTCAGTTTTCTTTTTGTATTGATTGTAAGTATTTACTTCCATAAAGATGGCGAATGAAGAATACAAAAAGTTGAACGCTATAATAAAAAACAACAAAGTAAAGAAAAATGGCCATGCAACCATTCCCAAAAGAGCCAGCACAAGAAAAGCAATAAAGCCGAAAAATTCAATAACCGGAGCAAGCATTTCAAAAAAGAACCAATATGGATAACTCAACATTCCCAAAAGACCATACTGCGGATTAAAGAACATTTTTTTATGAATACTGAGTGTTTCTATGGTGCCTCGTATCCATCGGTTTCTCTGACGGCCTAAAATAAGAAAGGAAGAAGGAGCTTCTGTCCAGCAAAGCGGATCTGGTATAAAAGGTACTTTGTATTGTTGCTTTTGTTCTTCCATATACCGCCTCATTCTTACCACCAATTCCATATCTTCTCCAACCGTTTTAGGATTATAACCACCGGCTTTAATTACAACCTCTTTATCAAAAGCACCGAAGGCTCCGGATATCAATAATAATCCGTTTAAGCGGCTCCATGCCATACGTGCCAACAAAAAAGCTCTTATATATTCCAACGCCTGCATGCGGGGCAAATAAGCTTTTGGCAAATGAACATTAACTAACTTGCCATTTTTTATTTCACATGAGTTTGCGATACGAATAACACCACCTACCGCAATTACTTTTTCTTTTGTTTGTTCCAGAAACGGTTTTACTAACTTTAAAATAGCATCTTGCTCTAAAACACAATCAACATCTATACAAATAATATAATCGTTTGCAGATATATTCACTCCGGTGTTTAAAGCATCTGCCTTGCCTCCGTTTTCTTTATCAACAACAATTAATTTTTTAAATGCGGGATTTTTACTTTTATAAATGCCCCTTACTTTTTTTGTTTTTATCTGGTTGCGTACAAAAAAATTTATCTTTTCTAATTGATAAGCATCAATTAATTTTTGAAGGCTATCATCTTTGCTCCCATCGTTTACAATGATAACTTCAAGATTGCTGTAATAGATTGAAAGCAAGGACCGCACATTTTCAATAATTGAGGCACCTTCGTTATAAGCCGGCGCTATAATACTTACTGAAGGTGAGTGCTGAGAAGAGGCGAGTGTGCGATAATCGGTAAACTTATTCTTGTGCAAATACTTTTTTGTTTCACCTATAGAATATGTCCCGATAAAAATGTAGAATAAAACTAAAACAACGGAATAAATAAATAGTCCATAGGTTAATATATGTGATATTATCATCTGCCAGCTCATTATCGCAACTCACTTTTTAAATGAAAATAAATTTCCTGGTACGGGTCAGGTTGCTGATTGGCCTTATCTTTTAAGATATCAAAACCATTATGGCAACATTTAGCCGGCGAAAGATTATGGTTATACAAGGCATTGGCAAGAGAAACAGATGCACCGCATCAAAAAAAATTTATCATGCTTCCTTTAATAGCAACTGCTTTGGGCGGAGTACTTAGTAATATTTTTTTCCCTGTTACTGCATACATTGGATATTTTGTTGGCGGCTGGGGTGACGCAGTTGGTGAACCTGTGGGAACAAAATGGGGAAAACATCGTTATACTGTTCCTACTTTGTTTGGCGTTAAAGCTACCCGGAGTATAGAAGGCTCTTTTGCCGTGATGCTTGTGAGTATATTTATTTCATTTATTTGCCTCATCAATATTTCATCCTTCAGTATAAGTCATGTGTTACTTGCATCACTGGTATGCGGTGTTGTTGCTGCATCTGTAGAAGCTATCAGCAGTCATGGTCTCGATAATCTCACTATTCAATTATGCGCATCTGGAGTGTTGAGTTTGTTTCTGCATTTTTTTAATTGAGGAAATAATTTTTTTGCTTCCGGCTTTTGAATAAGCATTACGCTTCCGTTGTGTCACTCACTTTTACTTGAGGTAATTCTATTGAGCTTCGAAAATAGATGTTCCATTCTTTGTTTGTCATGCTGACGCAGGAAGTATCTATACTACTCTTATTCATTCAAACAAATCGGTAAATACTCCTAAGCCTTATTATATACCTTCAAAACAGATTCTCTCAATACTGAACCTTTATCGCTCACTACAAATTCCAATATTTCTGCAAGCGCAGAAGGCTTTACCCAAATATCAGGATTTACATCCGGCATACTTTTGCGGTTGAGCGGTGTATCAAGCGTGCTTGGCACAATGACTGTTGCCGTAACATTTTTCCCTTTTGCTTCTTCATTCAAAAATTCTGCAAGTTTAAACAGTAATGATTTGCTTAAACCATAAGCTATCAAACCCTTTCCCTGCGCGGCATTCAGAGCTGGTCTTGCACCAATAAAAACAATTCTTCCATCGTTGTTTTGCAGCATGTGCTGATACAGAGGACGCGTTACATGATAAGCCGTATCAAAATTTAATGAGAGTTGCTTTTTTATGTCTTCACTTTTTGTTGCAGCAATATCACCGGCAGCAAAACCGCCAACAAGCAATAAAGCAGCATCAATTTTTTTGTATTTATCAATTATTGCTTGTACAAAAGAATTTGTTTCTTCTTCGTTGGTTAAGTTCACAACCTGTACTTCAAGATTCTCATTAGCAGCAAAATCATTTTTCATCGCTTCTGTAACCACAGTGGCAATTACCTTATACCCTTTATCTAAAAATTCTTTTGTAACAGCAGAGCCAAGATTACCATTGGCACCTGTGATAATAATTGTTTTGCCCCCGTCCCCTGAAGGGGAGAAATTTGGTGTCATAATATTTTTATTTTATCAACTAAGATAATTCTAATCGGCTTAGTTTCATTTTACAACACAAAAGAACTATGAATGCAAAAGTTTTGCTGTCGGGTGTATTACAGTTTGGAGAAGTTTGTGTATGCCACTGTGAATATAATAGAGTCATCAGTCTGCCAAATAAGATATAAACAAAAAAGCAGCCGTTTGATAAATATCAGCCAACTACTTTTATGCTTGTTAAATTATGAGAGAAAATAATCAGTTCTTTCCGTGCGGCGTTCAGTTTTATCCCTTGTTTCATACTGACGGATTTCGGTTATATTATCATCATAATATTCGCTTTTTACCCTATGCCTTATATCGAGAGGCAGTTTATCTTCCGTGTAGACAAGAAGATTATAAAGCCACCTGCCTTTGTCGTCATACACTATTCTTGTATCAATTCCTTTTGAAAGGAAGTTGGCAATATATCCATCTTTAGTTTTAAACCATCTTTCATCTGAGACATTTTTATGAGAACGTATAAAATGTCTCACAGCATTTATATTCACTTGTGTAACTTTTACGTACGTAAGTTTTCTTTCAGACTTGTTTTTATCAGGTGATTCTAATGACATATCTCCCGCATCAGAAGTATCATTAAATACCAGGTCATTCTTGCTTTGCGCAATGGAAGTTTTTGATGAGATTATCATTATGATAACGACAAGCGCGGAAAATATCTGTTTCATTTTTTAGGTTTTATTGTCTGCCTCTCGGCAAGCTGGTTAAGAATTTGTTTTTAGATAACGATATAAAACTATGTCGCCAAACGGCGCAAATCCAGCACAGATAGGTATTTGAAGAGGGGCATTGGGTATTTGACGGAAATAAAAAGGTAAATACAATTGAGAATTAGCAAGTGGGTAAAGAATGTAAAAATGTAAATAGCAGAATTCGAAAGATCAAATCGGATCTGGATCGTGAATGAGAATAAGACACTGAAATTAGAAACTGGAAATTGGAAACTCAGGACTTGGGATTAGTGAACCATTTTAATAATGTTTCTTTACGGCTGCGGGATACATTTACAGAAGATCCATCACTCATGATGACATAACCGCCTTCGCCGCGAACATATTTTGTTACTTCTTTTATATTAACGATATAAGAATGATGCACACGAACAAAGAATGGAAAATCATTTAATTGCTCTTCCACTTCTTTTAACATGCGACAGGCAATAATTCTCCTTTTGTTTTTAAGATTGAAATAAGTGTAGTTATCATCGGCTTCGCAAAACAATACTTGTTCAACCGGAATTAATTCATAACCATCAGAAGTAGGAACAGGAATTTTTGGAAAAATATTTTCTTTATTGTTTATTTTACTCAGCAGCATTTGAAATTGCTCAGCTTCCGGCAATTTTTTTTGTGTTTGTATTTTATGTACTGCTGCAATTAGTTCTTTTGGTTCAACAGGTTTCAACAAATAATCAAGCGCACTAAAACGAAAGGCTTTAATGGCATACTGATCATAACCCGTTGTGAAAACAACAGCAAAGGAAATTTCTGAAAATTATTTCAATATCGAGAAACACAAGATCAGGTTTAAATTTTTCAATTGCTTTTACACCCGTTTCTGCATCATTGCATTGCTCCATTATCTCTACATCAGGACAATATTCTTTTAATAACATTCCCAATGTTTTGCGACAATGCATTTCATCATCTATAATAATGGCTTTAATCATAGCAAGGAGGTATTTTGATCAATACTTTCGTTCCCCCGGGGCTGCCATTTGATAGAACAAGATCAGTAATTGATACGGAAGTTCCATTTTGCTTTTGTTGTTGTAATATGGCAATTCGATCTGCTGTAATACGCATTCCCATTGATTTATGTAGTGATGTAGATTTGCTTTTAAGTTCAGTAGCTTTCTTTCTTCCAATACCATCATCAGTAATTTTGCAAAACAAAATTTCTTTCTCTAAGTATAATTCAATTTCAAGATGACCTTTTTCTTTTTTACCTGCCTGTCCGGTAGGCAGGTGCATCAGCCCATGCCATATCGCATTTTCTGCATAGGGCTGAATGATGAGCGGCGGCACCTTCAGTACAGTTGTATCAACTTCATCATCTACTAAAATTTTATATTCAAACTTATTATCAAATCGCAGGGCTTCAAGTTCAAGATATAACAGAAGCGCTTCCAATTCTTTTTCCAAGGGAATAAGCATTTCTTGCGAATTTTGAAGAATCAATCTTACAAGCCTTGAAAATTTTGAAAGATATTCTGACGCCTGCAGTTTATTGTTTTCAAGGATGAACATGTTGATAGAGTTAAGAGAATTGAAAATAAAATGGGGGTTCATTTGTGCACGAAGTGCCTGCATTTCAAGTTCTGTCTTCTGTTGCTTTAGTTCAGTGAGTTGTTGTTCTTTTTTTCTTTGCTCAAGTTCGCGACGTAAGCTTTTTAAACGGTAATAAACAATGGACCAGATCCCAACAGCCAGCAGCATTACATACAGGACATAAGCCCACGATGTTTCCCACCAGGGTGGACGAATAGTAAAAGAGTAATTAAATTCGTTGCTCCAATAACCCTCGCCATTCATGGCTTTCACTTTAAAAGTGTATTTTCCATGTGGGAGGTTGCCATAGGTCGCCTCCGAGCGATCGGTTAGGGCGCTCCAGTTGTTGTCAAGGCCTTCGAGTTTGTATTGATATTTTACTTTTTTAGGTGATTGAAGGGTAATGCCTACAAATTGAAACGTAAGGTAGTTGTTATTATACGCAAGGCTTAAGTGCTCCGGTACACCGTACCACCTGCTTACGCAATCAAAATGAAAATCATGAACCTTCACGCCGTTACCCAAAACAATACTGGTATCCTTTATCCACTCCCTATAGTTATCGGCCCTACGGCCATCGCCTTTCAATGGTGACAATAAATTTTGCCATCCGATGTTTTCATTAAAAAGTGTAAGGCCAGTAAGTTGTATGTTGGGTGCTATCGTATCCGGGTTTTCCTCACCAGGATGAAAGGCGGTTAATCCGCCTGAGGCTATCCAAATGGTGCCATCTTTGGCTTCACACATGGCACTACCACCGCCTGAACATCCATCTTCAGACGTATAGGTTTTGAAAAGAGGCCCTGACTTAATTAATCCGGAGACAGCCTCATCTGCCTTAGCTTTATCAAAAGTGGCTAAGCTGTTTTTTTCTAACTTACTTAAACCATTATCAGTGCCGAACCAAAGGTTGCCGCTTTTATCCTCAATTATACTATTTACAGAATTATCGCTCAGGCCTTCCTTTTCGGTAAAATGGGTAAAACTTTTACCATCGTATTTACTTACCCCGCCACTTAAAGAACCTACCCAAAGGTTGCCGCTTTTATCTTCCCGGAGGCTTTGAACAAGATTATCGCTCAGTCCCTCCTTTTGGGTAAGGTGGGTAAAACTCTTGCTCTTGCCATCGTATTCACTTAACCCTCCACCATAATTACCGAACCAAAGCTTGCCGCTTTTGTCTTCCTGGATACTCATAACAATATTATTGCTTAAGCCTTCCTTTTCTGTAAAATGGGTAAAATTTCTACCATCATATTCAATTACACCCCCGTCGAAAGTACCAAACCAAAGATTTCCGCGTTTATCTTCCAGGATGCTGTATACATCACCACCCAGACCTTCCTTTCCGGTAAAATTGGTAAAACTGTTGCCATCGTATTCACTTACCCCTCCGTAAGTACTGAACCAAAGATTGCCAATTTTATCTTCCAGCATACTCAAAACCATATTACCGATCAGACCTTCCTTTGCTGTAAAATGAGTAAAA